>Ga0116216_10000571_pt1 | contig 28835 bp, 25 predicted proteins | sample Sb_taG_11_FD_89696 | JGI IMG/M metagenome (GOLD analysis project Ga0116216, IMG submission 89696) | Peat soil microbial communities from Weissenstadt, Germany - Sb_50d_3_AS metaG | ecosystem: Environmental > Terrestrial > Soil > Wetlands > Peat | place: Germany: Weissenstadt | collected 2010-09-21
AGGAGCACGGCGCGGTGGCCGTCGGGGTGGCCGACCTGTCGAAGTCGTCGCGGGGCTGGATCCACAAGGCCGGCAACGCCGGGCTCATCAAGCTGGTGGCCGACGCGGAGGCAGGGGTGCTGCTCGGCGCGACGTCCGCCGGCCCGGCGGGGGGCGAGGTGCTCTCGATGCTGGCGCTCGCCGTCCACGCCCGGGTGCCGGTCGAGTCGCTCCGGAGCATGATCTACGCCTACCCCACCTTCCACCGCGGGGTGCTCGACGCCCTACGGGCGCTGGCAGAACAGATGCCAGCCGGCCCCGCCCCAGGCGCATAGCGCGAGGGCCCGGCCGAGCCAGGACCGGGCGAACCAGCGGAGCGCCGCGATCGGCCCGGGCAGCTCGCGGCCCACCGACGACACCGTGCCCCAGAGCAGGGCCGCGGCGCCGAGCACGACCCAGACCACCGCGCCGGCGCTCACGCGCGCCCCCGCGACCGCCGCCAGCCGAGCGCCAGGGTGGCGCCCAGCGCGAGCCACAGCGCGAAGAGGCCGGCCCGCCCGGCCCGGCTCGAGGTGACGTGCCCGAAGATCGAGCTGAGGGTGGGCAGGTCGTGGGCCTGGTGGACGAAGCTGTTCAGGTCCCAGCCGACGACGGCTGCCACGACGAGCACCCAGAGCGCGGCCCCGAGGGTGCCGGCCCGGTCCTCGGCGAGGTGGCGGCGCAGCGGGAACGGGCCGCGCGCCCAGCGGCCGACCGGCTCGGGCTGGCGGCCCGCACCGGCGAGGACGGTCGCGAGCAGCGTCGCGCCGATGACCGCGAGCACGCTCCAATGGGCCGCGGTCTGGTCCTGGTGGAGCCCGCCCTCCCACCAACAGAAGGCGACCGCGCCGGCGAGCAGCCCCACGCCCAATGCCCTGCTCATGGGGCCGAGAGTAGGGTGTGGGGAGCAAGAAAAGAGGTTGGCGTGACGATCGTGCAAACCGACACGGACCGGGTCGACGGCCTGGTCGACCAGCTGCTGGCCGACCTCCCGCCGAAGGAGACGGATCCCGTCGCCTTCCTCGGGGAGCAGTTCGACCGGGGGCTCGCCTGGGTGCACTTCCCCGAGGGCGAGGGCGGCCTCGGCCTGTCGCCCGCCGCGCAGACCCGGGCGGGCGCCCGGCTGCAGGAGGCCGGGGCGCCGTCGGCGGCCATGCGCAACGTCATCGGCTACGGCATGGTGGCCCCGACCATCGTCACCCACGGCACCCCCGAGCAGAAGGCCCGCTACCTGCGCCCGCTCTTCACCGGTGAGGAGGTCTGGTGCCAGCTGTTCAGCGAGCCGGGCTCGGGCTCCGACGTGGCCGGCCTCTCCACCCGGGCGGTGCGCGACGGCGACGAGTGGGTGGTGAACGGCCAGAAGGTCTGGACGACCGTGGCCCATCTGGCCTCCAAGGGCCTGCTGCTCGCCCGCACCAACCCCGAGGTGCCCAAGCACCAGGGGATCACCTGCTTCCTCGTCGACATGCACGGCCCCGGGGTCGACGTCCGGCCGCTGCACCAGATCACCGGCGAGGCCGAGTTCAACGAGGTGTTCTTCGAGGACGCCCGGGTGCCCGACGGCGACCGGCTCGGGGGCGAGGGGGAGGGCTGGCGCACCGCCATCACCACGCTGATGAACGAGCGGGTCTCGATCGGCGGCGGGGTGTCGCGCCGGGGCACCGGCCCGATCGACATCGCCGTCCGCCTCTACAAGGAGCGCTGGGGTGACAACCCCTCGCCGCACGCCCGCGCCCTGCGGGACCGCCTCATGCAGCTGTGGGTGGCGAGCGAGGCGACCCGCCTCACCAACATGCGGGCGGCCGACCTGCGCCGCAAGGGCACGCCCGGCCCCGAGGGCTCGGTGGCCAAGCTGGCCTTCGCCGAGCAGAACAAGTTGATCTCCAGCTTCTCGGTCGACCTGCTCGGGCCCGAGGGCATGCTGCACTCGAACGACTATCCGAAGATCCGCCCCTCGGGCGTCGGGATGGGCGGCCTCGACGTGCACAAGCAGTTCCTGCGCACCCGCGCGAACTCGATCGAGGGCGGGACCTCCGAGGTCATGAAGAACATCCTGGGCGAGCGCGTCCTCGGGCTCCCGGGCGACGTCCGGGCCGACAAGGAGATCGCCTGGAAGGACGTGCCCCGGAGCTAGGGGGAGCGAACCGCGCCGGCCAGCTGCCCGCAGGCCGCCGCGATCTCTTGTCCCCGGGTGACTCGCACCGTCGCGCGGATGCCGCGGGCGGTGAGCAGCGCCCGGAAGGCGGCGGCCCGGGGCTTGCCCGGGGCCCGGTAGCCGGGCGTCTCGTTGAGCGGGATGAGGTTCACGTGCGCGCCGAGCGGCCGCGCGAACGCGGCGAGCTCGTCGGCGTCGCCGGTCGCGTCGTTCACCCCGCCGATCACCGCCCACTCGAGCGAGAGGCGCCGCCCGGTCGCCGCGACGTAGTCGGCGCACGCCTCGGCCAGCGCGCCGAGCGGATAGCGCTTGTTGATGGGCACGAGCTCGTCGCGCCGCGCGTCGTTGGCGGCGTGCAGCGAGACGGCCAGGTTGACCGGGAGGCCCTCGGCGGCGAGCCGCCGGATCCCCGGCACGATGCCGACCGTCGAGACGGTGAGCCGGCGCGCCGACAGTCCGATCTCGTCATGGAGCCGGTGCAGGGCCGCCAGGGTGTGGTCGTAGTTGGCCAGCGGCTCGCCCATCCCCATGAAGACCACGTGGGTGACCGGGCGCTCCCGCATCGCCCAGACCACCTGCTCGACGATCTCACCGCTCGACAGGTGCCGGGTGAACCCGCCCTGGCCGGTCGCGCAGAACGGGCAGGCCATCGCACAGCCGGCCTGGGTGGAGACGCACACCGTGACCCGGCCGGGATAGGCCATGAGCACCGTCTCGATCCGCGCCCCTTTGGCCGCCTCGAAGGCCCACTTCACCGTCTCGCCCCGGTCGGCGAGGCGGACCTCGACCGGGGTGAGCCCCGGGCCGAGCGGGTCGGCCAGGCGGGCCCGCAGCGCCTTCGGCAGCTCGGTCATCTCGGCCGGCCACGCCGCCCGGCGGTGGAGCGCCGTCCAGACCTGCTCGACCCGGTAGGGGGGCTGGTCGGCGAGCAGCGCGGCGACCTCGGCGCGGTCGAGGTCGAAGGGCGAGCTCACCGCGGCGGCTCGCGGCGCGCCCGCAGGTGCAGGAACAGCGGCACGCGGTGCCACTTGTCGTCGGGGTCCGGCTCGCCGACCTCGCGGATCCGCTCGATGACGAACCCGGAGTCGGCCAGGGCGTCGACGTAGTCCTGGAGCGGGCGGTGCTCGTAGCTGAAGGTCATGGTGAGCCCGTCGCGCTCGACGAAGTCGTCGAAGCGCTGTCGTTCGTACCAGGAGCCCTCGATGACGAAGGGCCGGGCGGCGTCGACCTCGGCCGGGAGGAAGCGGCCGGCGGTGTTGAGCGGCTGGGTCATCGCCACGACGAGGGTGCCGCCCGGCCGGAGCACCCGGGCCGCCTCGGCGACCGCCTCTTCCCACGCGTCCACGTCCTGGAGGCTCATGAACGACACCGCGCAGTCGGCCGACCGGGAGCACAGCGGCATCGCCGCCGCGTCCGCCACCACCGCCGGACCACCCCGCTGCGGATGGGCCAGGGCGGCCGCCACCATCGTGGGCGAGCCGTCGAGCCCGACGACCCGGTGCCCGAGGGCGGTGAGGTCCCGGGCGACGCGACCCTCACCGCAGCCGAGGTCGAGGGTCAACCGGCCGGGCGGAGGCACGAGCGGCAGGAACAGGTCGCGGTGCCAGCGGTCGTAGCTGTCATGGCCGGGCGTGCGGGCCCACGCGATCCACTCGTGCGCGTGGGCGTCCCAGGCCGCTCGGAGCATCCGATCATTGTGGCCGACCGATTGTGGCCGACCGACCCGGCCCCTTCGGCGGCTCAGGCGCGGACGGTCGCCTCGATCGCCCGGGGCCTGGCGTTGTCGAAGAAGAGCTCGATCTGCTCGGGATCGAGCGGCCGGGCGAGCAGGAACCCCTGGCCGTGCCGGCAGTGCTCGATCTCGAGGGCGCGCAGCTCGGAGCGGTCCTCGATCCCCTCGGCCACGGTGTCGAGGCCGAGGGCGCGGGCGAGCTCGAGCATCGTCCGCACGAGGGCCATCCCGCCGGCCGAGGTCGTCATGGCGGCGACGAACGACTGGTCGATCTTCAAGATGTCGACCGGGAACTGGCGCAGATAGGCGAGGGACGAGTAGCCGGTCCCGAAGTCGTCGATGGCGAGGCTGATGCCGAGGGCCTTCAGGTTGCCCAGCCGCCGAACGGTGCCGTGGGCGTCGCGCATGAGGGCGCTCTCGGTGATCTCGATGGTGAGCCGGTCCGGCTCGAGGCCGCTCGCCCGCAGGGCCTCGTCCACGTCGCGGGAGAACTGCTCGGACTCGAGCTGGATGGCCGAGGCGTTCACCGAGATCCCGATGGGGAGGCCCCGCAGCTCCCACTGCTTGGCCTGCTGGCAGGCGAGTCGCAGGACCTCGCGGCCGACCTCCGCGATCATCCCGGTCTCCTCGAGGAGGGGGATGAACTCGAGCGGCGGGACGACCCCGCGCACCGGGTGGCGCCACCGAAGGAGCGCCTCGACCGAGGTGGGGCAGGTGTCGGCCAGGCGGAACACCGGCTGGTAGGCGAGGAAGAACTGGTCCTCCTCGATGGCCGTCCGCAGCTCCCCGGTCATCGCCAGCCGGGAGCGGGCGGCCGTGTGCATGGCCGGCTCGAACACGGTGAACCGGCGCCTCCCGGCCCCCTTGGCCTCGTTGAGGGCGGTGTCGGCGTCGCGCAGCAGGTCCTCGGCGGAACGGCCGTGGCCGATGGCGACCCCGATGCAGCCGGTGATGCGCACGTACGCGCCCTCGCCGACGCCCGAACTGAGCTCGAAGGGGGCGGACAGCTCTGTGAGCAGGCACTCGGCCAGCACCTCGACGCCGCGCTCGAGGGACGGGCCGACCGCCACGATCACGAACTCGTCACCGGCCAGCCGGCCGAGCGAGTCGGCCGGGCCGATCGCGCCGAGGAGGCGCTCGGCCACCGCCTCGAGGACCGCGTCACCGACCCGGTGCCCGTAGGTGTCGTTGACCGCGTTGAACCCGTCGAGGTCGATCAAGAACGCGGAGACCGGGGCGTCGTCGTGCTCGGCCCGCTCGAGCATGCTGGTCGCGATGTCGATGACGAGGTCACGGTTGGGCAGCCCGGTGAGCGTGTCGTGCAGCGCCCGGTGGTGCAGCTCGGCGTTCTTGTGCTCGATCGACTCGAACGCCTTCTTGCGCGACCGGGACAACGAGACGATGAGGCAGATCAATAGCACGATCACGAGCAGGTCGGCGAGGACCCCGAGGCCCTGCACCGTCGCCGAGGTGTTGGTCGGCACCACCGAGATGACGCCGCTCCAGCGGTGGTCGGCGCTGAGCGAGACCACCCGCCGGTCGGCGCCGTTGAGGCTCGGCCCGCTCATCGCGACGCGAAAGGCTCGGCCCGGGTCGCGGTAGTAGAGCGAGATGGAGAGCCCGCTCGTCCGAGCGACCACCGGGCCCAGGACCGGCAGGGGCGAGAACAGCCCGTCGGCCCAGCCCAAGAGCGCGGCGGCGCGCTCCGAAGCGGTCCGGGTCGGCGCGCCGGGGCTGTAGATCGGGATGATCACGTCGAAGAGGTGGTTGCGGACCGGCGAGTCGTTGCGGGTCAGTTTCTCGGGGAGGAGATTGATGGCGGTCTGCCCGCTCGAGGCCGCGAAGCCGAGGGCGGCCGCGTTCTCGTTCGTGCAGTAGTCCGACTGCCCGGTGAGCTCCTGGTAGATCTCGAGGAGGCCCGCCTTCGAGAGGTTGGCGGCCCCGTTGGCGCTGGCGACGGCGGCGCGGATCAGGCAGTAATAGGGGCGCCGGCCCTCGCTCGTGGCCACGTCGCCGGCGACTGGGAGGCCGAGGGGTGGGTCGGCCGCCACCTCGGCCTGGAAGCCGGACAACCGCGCCGCGGGCACCTTCTCGACATACGCGAGGCCCACCATGCCGGCGTCGTTGGTCGCGGCAACGTTCTCGTACAGCCGCTGGAGCTCCACGTTGGTGGCCGGGTCGCCGCTCGCCACGATGCCCCGCATCGTCTCGACGAGGTCCTCGTCCCGTTGGATCGCGCCGGCCAGCGAGGCCTTCGCGGTCGCCGTCGTCGTCTGGACCTGGCGGGCCTGCTGGTCGCCGATGTAGCTCCGCCACTGGACCGCTCCGAGGAGGGAGGCGACGAGACCGACCGCCAGCACGCCGGCGGCGAGCCAGCGGATGCGGCGGGAAACGGTTCCACCCGACCGGGGGTCGACCGGGGAGTCCGACGACGGGCCTCGCCCAGCGGTCCCGGCGGGGGGCGTGGGGAGCCCGAGCGCGGTACGCGTGGCCCGAAAATTACGACCACCCGGAGCGGGCATCGGGGATGGGTGACCCCCGGGTAACCCCCCGGACCCCGATCAGCTCGCGGCGCTAATAGAGCTCATGTTGAAGTCGGCCACTCTCAGTGGTGGCATGCGGCTCCGGTTCACCCACTCGCCGAACTCGCGCCCGAGGGCGCGGACGCTCGCGCCGGCCTCGAGGGTCCGGGCCAGCAGGTCGACCGGGCTCTCGTTGAACCGGAAGTTGTTGACCGCCCCGACCACCTCGCCCCCCTCGACGAGATAGACGCCGTCGCGGGTGAGGCCGGTCAAGAGGAGCGTCTTCGGGTCGACCTCCCGGATGTACCACAGGCAGGTGAGCAGGAGCCCCCGTTCAGTGTGGGCGACGAGGTCCTCGGTCGAGCCCACGGCCCCGTCGAGCTCGAGCACCAGGTTGTCGACCGGCGCGACGAACCGGACCTTCGAGCGGGCCGCCCCGGCCCGGTGGTAGCGGAGGTTGGCGAGCCGGCCGTCCTCCACCCAGGCCGCCCGGCCGACGTCGACCCCGTTGTCGAACACGGACGCCTCCGACGACGAGGCGCCGACGACCAGGAACGGGGCGCACTCGATCCCGGGCTCGGCGGGATCGCCGTAGAGCGAGAAGGGCACCTCGCTCAGGCGGTCGCCCACCCGGGTCTTGCCCCCCTCGGCCGAGAAGACCGTGCGGCCCTCCTCGGCGTCCTGGCCGCCCGAGTAGTTGACGAGGTCGACCATGAGGTCGGCGACCGAGTCGGGGGGCAGCACCACCTCGTAGCGGCCCTCGTCGAGCGAGACCGACCGGCGGGCCCACTCGAGCCGCGACGCGAGGCGGGCGTCGAGCGTCGCCACGTCGGCGTGCGACAGGTCGGCCGTCGCGTCGGCGGCCCAGGCCGACCGGGCGCCGTCGGTGCTGCGCGCCACCAGCTGGACGGCGCCGGTCGGCTGCAGGTGCCGTCGTCGGAGTCCGGTCGAGGTGCCGAGGTAGGTGGTGTCCATCTGGTGCTCGGCGAAGCCCGAGAGGACCTGGTCGGACCCCGCCGCCCGGTCGAACGCCTCGGCCAGGCCGTCGAGGACCGGCGCGAACGCGCCGAGGTCTCCCTCCCCGGGGGGCTCGTCGAATGCCGCCTCCGCCGAACCGGCGACGAGGGGGAAGGCGTCGGGGCTCGGCGGCGAGCTCCGCGCGTCGGCCTCGGCGGCCGCGACCATCTCGTCGAGGTCGACGTCACCGCTCGCGCTAGCGACGCCGGCGGCGACGCCGCCGTCGACCTCGCACACCCGCACCACGACCACCCGCCGGTCCCGGCGCCGGCCGTTGGTCGTCGTCGTGTTGTTGGCGAAGCGGACCTCGGCCTCGTGCGACTCGTCCACGATCACGACGCACGGCTCGCCGCCTGCCGCCGCGAGCCCCCGCTCGACCACGTCCTGGGGGCGCGGCAGGCTCACCGACCCGACTCCTCGCGGGTGTTGAGGACCCGCACGCCGCGCACGAGTGCGCTCGGGCAGCCATGGCTCACCGGCGCGACCTGACCGGGCTGGCCCTTCCCGCAGTTGAACGCGCCGCCGAGGAGGTAGGTCGCCTCACCGCCGACCGCCTCGAGCGCGCCCCAGAAGTCGGTGGTGGTCGCCTGGTACGCCACGTCCCGCAGCTGTCCGGCGAGCTCGCCGTCCTTGATCGCGAAGAAGCGTTGACCGGTGAACTGGAAGTTGTAGCGCTGCATGTCGATGGACCAGCTCTTGTCGCCCTCGATGAAGATGCCGTCGGACACCCGGCCGATCAGCTCGTCGGTGCTCGGTCCCCCCGGCGCCGCCGCTAGCGAGACGTTGGCCATGCGTTGGATCGGAATGTGCAGCGGCGAGTCGGCGAACGCGCAGCCGTTGGAGCGGCCGAGCCCGGTCGCCGAAGCGATCGCCCGGTCGAGCTGGTAGCCGACCAGCGTGCCGCCGCGGACGAGGTCGAAGCGCTGTCCTTCCACCCCTTCGTCGTAGATGGCCACGGTCGCCAGGCCGTGCTCGACGGTGCGGTCGCCGGTGATGTTGAGCGCCGGCGAGCCGTAGTGGAGCGAGCCGAGCTGGTCGAAGGTGGCGAACGAGGTCCCGGCATAGGCGGCCTCGTACCCGAGGGCACGGTCGAGCTCGGTCGCGTGCCCGATGGACTCGTGGATGGTGAGCCAGAGGTTGGTCGGCGCGATGACGAGGTCGAAGCGTCCGGCCACCACCGACGGGGCCGCCAACTTGTCGGTGAGGAGGCCGGGCAGCGCGGCGAGCTCGGCGTCCCAGTCCCAGCCGTCACCCTCCAGGTACTCCCAGCCGCGGCCGGCGGGCGGGCCGAGCGTCCGCATCGTCTCGAAGTCGCCGCCCTCCCCGAGCGCCACCGCTTCCAGCCGGGGGTGCACCCGCACTCGGCGCTGGCGGGCGACGGTCCCGGCGAGGTCGGCGAGGAACTTGTCCTCGGTCACGGCAAGCACCGAGGCCGACACATGGTCGATCCCGGGGGCGGCGGCCACCCGGGCGCTCCAGTCGGCGAGGAGCGACACCTTGTCGGCGAGGACGACGGTCGCGGGGTCCCGGCGAAAGGGTGACTGCCACTCGACCTCGCCGTGCCCGGGTTCCTCGGCCAGCTCGACCCGGGCCCGAGTGGCCCGGGCGGCGACGCTCGCCATCTCGAGCGCCTCGTCGACCAGCGCGGCGGCACCGGCCTGGTCCCGGCCGACGGTGGCCGAGAACCCGATGGCCCCGTCCCGCACCACCCGCAGTCCCATGCCCGACTCGACGTCGTCGGCCGCGGTCTCGAGCTCGCCGTCGCGCAGGGCCACGGCCTGGGAGCGGATCCGTTCGACCCGCAGCTCGGCGTGCTCGCAGCCGGCCCGGCGGGCCCGCTCGAGCACCGCGTCGGAGAGTCCCGGCGGGACCTCGAAGGGGTGAGCCGGCGTCACCGTCACGGGAGCCGACTGTAGGGTCCCGGATCGGAGCCCGACAGCCGGTCGGGCGGCGGGGGAGCCGTGGGTCGCTGGGGCAGAGTCGCGTGGGTCCGGGCCGCCGTCGTCGGGGTGGTCGCGTGCGCCGGGCTGCTCGGGGTGCCGGCGGGGGGGAGCGGCGCGGCGGCGTCGGGCTCCTCGCCGACGGTCTGGCTGTGCCGGCCGGGGCTCGTCCCCGATCCCTGCACCACGCCGCTGACCGCGTCGGTCGTGCGGGCCGACGGGACGAAGACGACCGTGCACCCGAAGGACGCCGCCCGTCCCGGGATCGACTGCTTCTACGTGTACCCGACCGTGAGCGACGAGAAGACCGCCAACGCCGACCTCCAGATCCAGCCGGCCGAGACCGGGGTGGCCTTCGCCCAGGCGTCGAGGTTCTCCCAGGTCTGCCGGGTGTTCGCCCCCATGTACACCCAGGTGACGCTGGCGGCGATCACCGGGCAGGCACGCCTGACCGAGGCGGGCGTGCAGGAGGCCTACCAGTCGGCGCTGTCCGGCTTCAAGGATTACCTGGCCCACTACAACCACGGCCGCGGCATCGTCTTCATCGGGCACTCGCAGGGCGCCGGGATCCTGATGAACCTGCTCCAGCGGGAGGTCGACCCCAACCCGAAGCTGCGCACGCAGCTGGTCTCGGCGATCCTGCTCGGCGGGAACGTCGCCGTGCCGATCGGAAAGTCGGTGGGCGCCACGTTCCAGCACATCCCGGCGTGCCGCGCGGCGCGGGAGACCGGCTTCGTGATCGCCTACTCGAGCTTCCTCACCCCGCCGCCGTCGAACTCGATCTTCGGCATCGTCGGGCAGGGGGTGAGCGGGCTGTCGGGTCAGGGCCACGAGGCGAGCTGGCAGGTGCTGTGCGTCAACCCGGCCGCCCTCACCGGGGGCCTCGCCCCGATCACGCCGTATTTCCCGGCCGGCCTGGCCAGCGCGCCGGTGCCGTGGGTCACCTACCCCGGCCTCTACGAGGCCCAGTGCGCGTCGGCCAACGGCGCGACCTGGCTGCAGGTCGACGAGGCCCCGGGCGACCCGCGGCCGGTGGTCTCCCAGGTGCTCGGACCGACCTGGGGCCTGCACATCGACGACGTCAACCTGACCCTCGGGAGCCTCGTCTCGCTGGTCGGCCAGCAGGCCCGGGCGTATGTGGCCCGCCACAAGTAAGGGGCGCGCTCAGCACACCGCTCGGGTCTTGCGCTTCGACCGCGGCTTGGACATCCGGGTCGCGCCCCGCCGGTGGCCGGGAGCGGGCGAGGCGGCCGGGGCCGACGGCTGCACGACCGGGTGTCCGGCGGCGAGCTGGTCGATCGCCGCGCCGATGTCGTGGACCAGCTCGTAGGCGAGGTCGCGGCTCAGCCCTTCTCGCACCACCACCCGGAGCACCTCGACGTGCTCGGCGTCGGGCGCCATCTTGTAGGCCGGCACGATCCAGCCGCGCTGGCGCAGCAGGGCCGACAGGTCGAAGACGCTGAACCCTGGTGACCCGGCCAGCGAGAAGCAGACGACCGGGAGGTCGCGGCCCTCCGCGCGCACCGAGACGTCGGGCCGGGCCGCCAGCTGCTCGCCGATCCAGCGGGCGGTGCCGGACAGCGCCTCCATCACCTGGCGGTAGCCGGACTGCCCGAGCCGGATGAAGTTGTAGTACTGGGCGACGATCTGGGACGCCCCCCGTGAGAAGTTGAGCGAGAAGTTGGCATGGCTCCCGCCGAGGTAGTCGACCTCGAAGATGAGCTCCTTCGGGAGATCGGCGACGTCGCGCCACACCACCCAGCCGACCCCCGGGTAGACGAGTCCGTACTTGTGGCCCGAGACGTTGATCGAGCGCACCCGGGGCAATCGGAAGTCCCACTCGAGGGCGGGCTGGAGGAACGGTGCGACGAAGCCCCCGCTCGCCGCGTCGACATGGATCGGCACATCGATGCCGTCCCGGGCCGCCTTCTCGTCGAGCGCGGCCGACAGGGCCGCGATCGGCTCGTACTCGCCGGTGTAGGTGCTGCCGAGGATGCCCACCACGCCGATCGTCCGCTCGTCGACGAGCGCCATCGCCTCGTCGACGCCGATCACGAAGCGGTCCTCGGTGAGCGGGACGTACCGGGGTTCCACGTCGAAATAGCGGGCGAACTTCTCCCAGCAGACCTGGACGTTCGCCCCCATGACCAGGTTGGGTCGGTCCGTGGGTCTCCCGGCCGCCTCCCGGGCGGCCCGCCACCGCCACTTCATGGCCAGGCCGCCGAGATGGATGGCCTCGGACGACCCCACCGTCGCGCACCCGATCGAATCGTGGCCCTCGGGGGCGTTGAACAGGCGGGCCAGCATGTTCACGCAGCGGTCCTGGAGCTCGACGGTCTGGGGGTACTCGTCCCAGTCGATGGCGTTCTTGTTCTTGGTCTCGTCCATGAGCCGGTCGGCCTCCGCGTCCATCCAGGTGGTCACGAAGGTGGCCAGGTTGAGGGTCGGGTTGCCGTCCAGGGTGAGCTCGTCGTGGATGAGCTGGTAGGCGACACCAGGGTCCATCCCCTCTTCGGGCATCTCGTAGCGCGGGACCGCCTGGGCGAGGCCCCGGTTGGCGTACGTCGGGACGACCGTCCGGTCGTCGTTCAGCTCCTCGAGGGGGACCTTGGCGCTCAGCATGTCGAACCTCCGGATCGGAGGCCGACGGTAGTAGCTAGGTCGGGGGGTGGAGCCCGTGGGGGCGTTCGTGCGGATCGAGGGCGACCGCGTTCAGCAGCTCCATGACCGCACGGGTCGGGGCCGAGGGGAGGCCCCGCCGCCGCAACGCCACTCCGACCCGACGCCGGGGGAAACCCTCGAGCGCGACGAGCGCGAAGCGCTCGCGCATGTGACGGGGGACCGCCGTGGCCGGCAGGATCGCCGGGCCGAAGCCGTCGAAGGTGAGCGAGGCGATCATCCGGATCCCGTCGAGCTCCATCGCCGGCCGGAGCGTGACGCCGGCCCGGCGCATGGCGCCGTCGATCTCGTCGCGCAGCGCGGTGTTGGGCAGGGGGAGCACGAGGGCGAGCTCGGCGAGCGCGGCGAGCGGCAGCGGGCAGGGGGCCGACGCGTAGGGGTGGTCGATCGGGACCACCAACATCAGGTCCTCCTCGAACAGCGGCGTGGCCATGAGCTCGTCGCCGATGATCGGGAGCGAGACCACGGCGAGGTCGAGCTGTCCGTTGAGAACGCGCGGCTCGAGGTTGGCGCTGGTCCCGTCGGCGACCGTCATCTGCACCCGCGGGTGCCGCTCGCGCAGCAGGGCGTAGAGACGCGGCACGAGCCACCGCCCGGTCGTCCCGATCATCCCGACCCGGACGACGCCCACCACCTCCTGGCGCATCGCCGAGACATCGGCGACGAGCGCCACCATCTCGACCAGCATCCGGCGGGCCCGGGCGACCACGACCTCGCCCTCCTCGGTGAGCCGGCCGGCCGAGCGGTCGACGAGGGGGGCGCCCAGCTCCCGCTCGAGCCGGGCGATGTGGGCGGAGACGTTCGACTGGACGGTCCCGAGCGCCTCGGCGGCGGCGGAGAAGCTGCCGTGCTCGGCCACACCGACCAATGCCTGCAGGTGTCGAATCTCCATCTTTTGTGAAGATACCAACTATCGGCTGTAGCTGCTTGACAGATCGCGCCGAATCGTCCACAATGGTGGGCGACCGCAGGGATCAGGAACCCCCCCCTCTGTTCCCAAGCAGGTCGAAAGCGAAGGGATCGCCAGCCCCCCCGGCGATCCCTTCGCTGCGTTCCAGGGGTCTTCGTGGCCCACCCATTAGCCTCGCCTCCGTGGGAGCCGTCTTCGTCGACCTCGACCGCACCCTGCTGCGGGGCCCGAGCGGGCCGGTGCTTGACCTGGCCCTGCGCCGCCGAGGGGTGGTGCCGCACGACCGGAACCTCCCGGGGGCGAACGCCCTCTATGCCCTTTACGGCCGGCTGGGCGAGAACGTGGTGTCGATGGGCTTCGCCCGGGCGGCCGCCGTGCTCGCCCGGGGCTGGCAGGCCGACGAGGTGCGTGCGGCCGCCGAGGAGGCGGTGCCCGAGCTGGTCGCCCTCGTCGCGCCCTACGCCCCGGCGGCCCTCCACGGACACCGGTCGGCCGGACGGCGCCTGGTGCTGGCGACCACCACCCCCGTCGACATGGTGACTCCCCTCGCCCACACCCTCGGCTTCGACGACGTCGTGGCGACCCGCTACGGGGTGGACGACGACGGCCGGTACACCGGGCACATCGAGGGCGGGTTCGTGTGGGGCCCGGGCAAGCTCGCGGCGGTCCGGCGATGGGCCGAGTCGGCCGGGGAGTCGCTGGCGGACTGCCACGCCTACTCGGACAGCATCTACGACGCCCCGCTCCTCGCGCGCGTCGGCCATCCCCACGCGCTCAACCCCGATCCGCGCCTCCACGCGCTGGCGGTGGGGCGGCGGTGGCCGGTCGAGCACTGGGACCGGCCCCCCGGTGTGCCCTCGATCGTGGGGCTCGAGCCCTACCACCTTCTGCGGCTCGTGCTCCGCCGTTCGACCTTCCCCTACGCGCGCTTCGACATCAAGGGGGTCGAAGCGATCCCCAAGGTCGGCGGGGTCCTCCTGGCCGCCAACCACCGCAGCTACTTCGACGCGGTGGCGCTCGCGCTGGTGGCCCGCGAGCTCAACCGGCCGGTCCGGTTCCTCGGCAAGCGCGAGCTCTTCGACGCCCCTGTCGCCGGCTGGGTCCTGCGGGCGATCGGGGGCATCCCGGTCGACCGGGGGAGCGGCTCGAGCGCCCCGCTCGAGGCCGCCGAGGCGTCGCTGCGGGCCGGCGAGGTCGTGATCATCCTCCCGGAGGGCACGATCCCTCGCGGCGAGGCGAGCCTCGACCCGGTCCTGCACGGCCGCACGGGGGTGGCCCGGCTGGCCTCGGCCACCGGCGCGCCGGTGGTGCCGGTCGGGCTGTGGGGGACCGAGCGGGTGTGGCCGCGCGAGTCCAAGGTCCCGAACCTGATCGGGTTCCACGACGTCGCGGTGCGGGTCGGCACGCCGGTGCCGCTCGGTCCCGGTGACGCCGCCGCGCACACCGAGACGATTATGGCCGCGATCTCAGCGCTCATTCCAAATGACGAGCGCCCGGCGGCCGGCTCCGCCGGTCGCGACCTGGCCACGTCGCTCTCGAAGGATCGATGACCCTGCGCACCCGCGCCGCCGTCGGGGTGACGGCGGCGGTGAACGGACTGTCGCGCCGGCTGGGTCTCGGAAATGGCACGGTCGCCGGCGGAAGGGCCGGCCTGCGCCTCGCCCCCACCGCCCTCGCCGAACTGGCCGCCGGGCGAACGGTGGCCGTCGTGAGCGGGACCAACGGGAAGACGACCACCACCCGACTGTTGGCCGCGGCGGTCGAGTCGACCGGAGCGAAGGTCCTCACCAACGCGACCGGTTCGAACATGCCGCCCGGTCACTTCGCCGCGCTGGCCGGCGGCGACCCGGCCGACCCGGCGGTGCTCGAGGTCGACGAGGGGTACCTGCCGTCGACGATGCGCACGCTGCATCCCGCGGTCGCCGTCCTCTTGAACCTGTCGCGCGACCAGCTCGATCGCAGCAACGAGGTCCGGATGGTCGCCGCCCGGTGGCGAAACGCGCTCGCGTCGGGTGACGCCACCGTGGTGGCCAACGCCGACGATCCGCTCGTCGCCTACGGCGCCGGCGCCGCCGCCTCGGTGGTGTGGGTGGCCGGCGGGATGCGGTGGCGGGCCGACGCCTCGGGCTGCCCGGCCTGCGGCGGCCGGATCACCTTCGACGGCGTGACGTGGTCATGCGCCTGCGGGTTCGCCCGGCCCACCCCCGAGGTGACGATCGAAGAGGACCCCTCCGGCGCGACTCGAGCCCGCTGGCGCGACGGCCGTTGCCTGCCGGTGGAGCTCGCCGTCCCCGGCGCGTTCAACCGCCGCAACGCCGTCCTCGCGGCGGTGGCGGCCGAGGCCCTGGGCATCCCTGCCGAGGCGGCCTTCGCGGCGATGGCGACGGTCGAGGGGGTGGCCGGCCGGTTCTCGCTCCGTCTCGTCGCCGGTGTGCCGACCCGGTTGCTCTTGGCCAAGAATCCGGCCGGGTGGGCCGAGCTGCTCGACCTCGTCGCACCCGGCACCGCCCCGGTCGTCGTGGCGATCAACGCCCGGGTCGCCGACGGACGGGATCCCTCGTGGCTCTGGGACGTGGAGTTCGAGCGCCTGGCCGGCCGGCCGGTCGTGGCGACCGGGGAACGCAGCGCCGATCTGTCGGTGCGGCTTGAGTACGCCCAGGTCGACCACGAGCGGATGCCCGACCCGGTCGAGGCGGTCCGCCTGGCTGCCCGCCTGGCGCCGGTACCGACGGAGGAGCCGGTCGAGTTCATCGGCAACTACACCGCCTTCCACGACCTGCTGCGCGCCGACGCCCGGTCCGATCGGCGAGCGCGATGAGCCGTCCGCTCCGCGTGGTGGTCGTCTACCCCGACCTGCTCGGCACCTACGGCGACGGGGGCAACGGGCTGGTGCTGGCCCGGCGGGCGGAGCGCCGGGGCATCGAGGCCGAGCTGGTCCAGGCCCCGAGCGACTCGCCGCTCCCGCCGGGCGACATCTACACACTGGGCGGGGGCGAGGACGGTCCCCAGGTGCAGGCGACCGAGGCCCTCGCCGAGGACGGAACGTTGCCTGCGGCGGTCCGCGACGGGGCGGTCGTCCTGGCGGTGTGCGCCGGCTACCAGATCGTCGGGTCCACCTTCCCGACCGCGGCGGGGGAGGCGGTGCCGGGGCTCGGCCTCCTCGACGTGACGACGGCGAAGAGCACGGCACGACGGGCGGTCGGAGAGATCGTGGTCGACGCGGCACCCGGTGGCGTGGGCCTGCTGAGCGGGTTCGAGAACCACGGGGGCCGCACCACCCTCGGGCCGGGAGCGGCCGCGCTCGGGCGGGTCCGCACCGGGATCGGCAACGGCGACGGGACCGACGGGTCGTGGGCCGGTCGGGTGGTCGGCACCTACCTGCACGGACCGGTCCTCGCCCGCAACCCCGCACTCGCCGACCTGCTGCTCGCCTGGGCGACCGGGTCCGACGGGCTCGACCCGCTCGACGATTGGCGGGAGCAGGCCCTGAGGGACGAGCGGCTTCGCGCCGCCCTCGGGCGTCGGGTCCGCCGAAGGGTGCGCTGAGCGCGTTCGCCCAGTCCGGCCCGGATCGGCCGGACGAGACCGGGCGCGTCCGTGCCGGCGGCTAGCTCGAGGCCGCCGGGGGCCGGCGCCAATCGGTGAGGCGGGCCAGGCGGACGTCGGGCCACCGACGCTCGGGGGCCGGGCGGCCGCGTTCGCCGAGGGCCCACGCCCTCCGCCACGGCACCGCGTCGGGCCCCCGGAGCGCGGGCTCGGCCTCGGCGGGTCGACGGCGCGCCGTCCACCAGTCGCTCGACACCTCGTTGGCGAGCAGCCCGACCGCCCGCTCGATGCGCTCGCCGAACCGCCGGGCGTTCTCGCCCTCGTCGGGCGTCAGCGGCGGACCGAACATCACGGTGATCTCGGCCCGCCGCAGCAGGCTGCCCCGGTTCTCGGTGCCCGAGCCGCCGGGATGCGCGTCGTCGCGCTTGGGCAGGACCCGACGGGTCCCGTGCAGGTAAACCGGGACGACCGGGGCCCCGGCGCGCAGGGCGAGGTAGGCGGCGCTGGCGGCGTGGAACTCGCGCGCCCAGCCGTCGGGCGACCGCCCGCCCTCCGGGAAGATCACCAGGTTCCAGCGGTCGGCCAGGAGATCGGCGGCGACGTCGGTCGAGCGGCGGTTCACCCGGGCCCGCTCGACCGGGATGGCCGCCAGGGCGAGCGACCACAGGGTCGCCTTCCAGCGCCGGTCGAAGAAGTAGTCGGCGGCCGCCCCGACCACGGTGCGGTGGCGGAACCGGGTGGGCAGGGTGGTGAGGAGGATCGGTGTGTCGAGGTGGCTCGCGTGGTTGGCGGCGAAGATCACCGGGGCCTCGAGGTGCCGCAGGTACTCGTCGCCCCGGACCGTCGCCGGGGCGACCGCCCGGGCGAGCGGGCGGGTGAGGGTGTCGAGCATCGCCGCCCGCACCAGCCGGGCCGGGTAGCGGCGGGACCACTCGTGGTCGTAGTCGAGGCCGATCTTGCGCTCGGGCGGTGGGCGCTCGACCCCGGCCGGCCAGTCCGGCGCGCCGAGCGGGAACCGCAGCCGGCCGAGCGCCCGCAGCGGGTTGGGCGCGCTCACTGCACGTCGGCCAGGAGGATCGGCGGGGTGTGCAGGTGGGTGAGGGTGGCCGACGGCCCGACCACGTCGCTCGCGATCTCGAGCGCATCGGCGAGCGTCGAGGCGGGGGAGAAGCCCATCCGGCGCACCACCTTGGGGTCGCCGCCGAGCACGATCACCCGGCCGAGGTGCTCGAGGGCGTGCGCGCACCAGTACCACATGTAGAAGGGGTGCACGCCGTGGTAGGCGTGGCCGGTGCGATAGAGGTGGATGTACCAGGGGTCGGTGGCGAAGGACTCCTCATGGAGCTTGTGCATCTCGGTCGGGTCGGTCGTCTCGGTGAGGACCTGCTCGTAGAAGTCGATGTAGCTCGGGTGGTAGGCGGGGTCGAAGTCCCCCTTGGTCGGGTGCTGCATGATCAGCACTCCGCCCTCGCGCACGAGCGGCTTGCCCCGGTAGAGGTTGAAGAAGTACCCCAGTCCGAGGCAGGCCACGAGGATCGGGTTCATGATCGAGTTGACGTTGTAGGGGCAGATGTAGGGGAGCCCCATCGTCAGAATGTCGGCCTGTCCTTCGACCGGGACGCCCTGCTGGCGCCAGATGCTCTCCAGCGCGAGCTCGTGCACGGCCTCGACCTCGCCCGCCTGTACCGAGGTGAGGGCGTGGGGGGCGCGGATCGAATGGAAGATCTGGCGCGACAGCCGGCCGGGGGTGGCATCGAGCGCGGCGGCGGTCGCCGCGTAGGTCGCCCGGTCCTTCAGGTTCCATTCCCACTCGCGCTTCTGCAGGAAGCCGAACTGGGAGGGGAAGGTGTCGGTGTTGAGCGTGGTCTCGATCTGGAAGACCTTCACGCCGGACTTCGCGATGTGCCGGCCCATCCGCCAGTTCGAGGAGTGCAGTTCGGAAGAGGGCGCGTGCATGAACGAGCGCGAGTGGCGCATCGTCGTCGGGTTGTGGTGATGGCGGAGGCTTCGGTAACTGGCCAGCCCGGTGGCCACGCTCTTGTGGCCGCCGTCCATGGCGACGAGGCTGATGTTCACATAGATGAGCAGGTCGCTCGTGGCCGCCCGCTTGTTGATCTCCACTTCCTCGCCTTCGGCAGTGCGGCCGAGGTCGAGGAGGTTGTCGGGGTCCTCCGCGTCGTGCTGGGTGAGGAGCCCGTGCGGCGCGAAGGCCTCGTAGACGCGGTCACCGAGGGCGTGGCGGAGCTCGGCCTCGGTCATCCGGCGGTGCAGCGCCAGGGCCGCGACGAGGACCACGTCGTCCACCCCCGCGGCCGCGGCGGCATCGAGGACCTCCTCGATCACCATCTGTCGGACGTCGGGCGCCTGCATCGGCGGCAGCGGGAGCGAGACGTCGTCGAAGCAGATCGTGAGGCGCATCCCCGGGCGGAGCAGCGCCCGCAAGGGCTCGGAGTCCCCGACCGGGTGGGCCAGCGCGTGCCGGATCGCGCCGAGGGGGTCCTTCAACGGATCGAGCGGCTCGGGTGCGTACACCACCCGGCTGCCCTCGGGCAGCCGCTCGAGGGTGAACCCCTCGCCCTTCCAGAACAGGGTCGGTGGGGTCGAGCCGTCGACTTCGAGCACGAAGCCGGGTCGTGGGCTCATCGGCGTCCTCCTCGGGTGCTCAACCGCGGGTCGAAGGCGATCTTGACGGCCCCCCGGCGGCCGGCCGCGCCGGCATGCGCGACCGCCTCCTCGAATCGCTCGAGGGGGTAAGTCGCCGAGACGAGGCGGCCGGTCCCAAGCGCAGCGACGGCCTCCAGGGCGAGGGCGAAGGTGGGCCGCGGCGAGGGGCCCGCCGTTTCGGTCCCGTAGGCGTAAGCCCCCGCGAGGCGCACCTCGCGGTGCCAGAGCGGCGCGAGATCCACGCTGAGCCGGCCCGGCATCCCGATCAGGACGACCGCCCCCCGCGGCCGCACGACGTCGAGCGCACTGGCGATCGACTCCGCCGAACCGACGCAGTCGAACACGACGTCGGCCCCCCCGGTGAGCCGTCCGCTCGATGTGCCCCCGGTGGCGAGCGAACGGCTGTGCCGGCGCACCGCCCGGGGCAGCTGGTCGGAAGGGAGGGCGGAGGTCGCGCCGAAGTCGCCCGCCAGCGCCCGCTGGTGGGCGTAGCGGGCACCGACCACGACGGAGCGGGGCACGGGGAGCAGACCCCGCGCGGCGAGGTGGCCGAGGGCGGCGACGGTGGCGAGGCCGAGGGTCCCGGCACCCACCACCGCCACGAGGTCGTCGGCTTCGATCCCGGCCCCGAGCACCGCGTGCAGAGCGCAGGCGACCGGCTCAACCGTGACTGCGTCGGCATCGCTCAAAGAGTCGGGGACCGCGAACAGCTGGGTCTCGTGGGCGACCAGCCCTGCGGTCGACCACCCGCCACCGGTGTCGGCGCAGAAGCCGGTCTGGATGCCGGGCGCCAGGTGCCCGAAGGCGGTGTGCTCGCAGTCGCCGGTCCGGCCGACCGCACATGCGGGGCAGGGGGGCTCGATTCCCCGGGCTCGACAGCCCAGCACCGGCTGGATCACCACCCGGGAGCCCGCCGGCAACGGCGCGCCGTCCGCCCCGGTCGCGTCGTCGTCAAGCGTGCCGGTGACCTCGTGGCCGGGCACGAACGGGAAGCTGACCAGGGGCTCGAAGTAGCGGGAGCTGCGGCCGTCGATGGTGGCGAGGTCCGAGCCGCAGATGCCCGAGAGCACCGGGGTCACCCGGTGCCAGGACGCGCCGGGGAGGCGGGGCGCGTCGGCGTCGACGAGCCGGAGCGGGGCCACCCTCGCCCCCCGGCCCGACCCCAGGGTCGAGGCAAGTCGGGACGCGGCAAACCTGGGCATGCTCCGCTCGAACAGGAGTGCCTTCATCGCGGGTCCTTGCCGCCGACGAGCGAGCGCTTCTCGATGCCGCCGATGGGCAGCAGCCGGGCCGTGCCCCCCGAAGCCCGGCGCCACTGCTCGACCAGCCACCCCCGTCGGCGCGCGATGGCGGCCAGCCGGGCGTCGGGGTTGACCGCCACCGGGTAGCCGACCGCCTCGAGCATGGCCAGGTCGCTCGAGGAGTCCGCGTAGGCGACCGAATGGTCGAGCGAGAGTCCGTGCTCCCGCGCGTAGCGCTCAAGCAGATGGGCCCGGGCCTCGCCGATCGGGGAGAGCTCGGCGAGCCGGCCCGTGTAGACGCCGTCCTGCTCGGTCATCCGCGCGCACACCACGTCGTCGAAGAGCGGCCGCAGCGGGGCGACGATCACGTCGAGGGCGCCGGTGATGAGCAGGGTCCGATGCCCGAGCCGTCGGTGCTGGCGCACCCTGGCCAGGCCGGCCGGGAACGACCGGGGCAGCAGGAACTCGTGGAACAGGTCCCACGCGTCCCGCTCCACCTCGGCCACCGGGGCCCCCTCGTAGCGCCGGTAGAAGGAGCGCAGGAAGTCGCCGCGGTCGCGACGGTCGAGGCTGAGCCACCGCGGAGCCGCGCCGAGCAGGTCGGCGACGAAGCCCACCCGCTGGTCGGGGTCCATGTGCCGGCTGGCCAGCCAGGCATACGAGTCCACGACGTTCGAGGCGATGAGCGTGTGCTCGAGGTCGAAGACCGCCAGGTGGCGGTCCACCGAGAGCACCGCTCCGCGCATGCGCGTCTCGCGGTCTGGCCCGGTCTGCTTGACCGGCGACGTCCGCACCCGCCCCCGCTCGACGACCGAGGGGAGATGGACCTCGGCGACGTAGTGATCCCAGTCGATCACGGCGGGGTCGAAGCAGAACTCCCGCCGGTCCCCCTCGTCGAGGGTCTCCCAGAGTTCGAGCAGATGGTCGACGCGGTACCGGGCCTCGGTCTCGGTGTACGCCCCGTAGAGCTCGACGTAGCCGAGCGCCCGCTCGGCGAGGGTCTGACGGTCCTCCAGCTTGGCTGCCCATTCGGCCTGCTTGCGGCGGAACGGCACCACGGTGAGTCCGCGCTCGGCCATTCCCATGAGCCGGGTGGCCTGGCGCAGTTGGCGCTGGACCCGGCCGCGCCCGGGGAACGACCACTCCGGAACCGAGATGGGTTGCCCCCGCTCGTCGTAGAGGGGATGCCTCCCGAACCAGTCCTGGGCGAGCTCCACGAGCTTGCCGTACTCGAGGGGGTTCCGGACCCCCGACGCGACGTGGTAGACGCTCGCACCCTTCTCGTCCGGCCCGGCGGCGGCGACCGCGATGATCGCGGCCACCACGAGGTCGACGGGGATGACGTCGGTCACCCCCTCCGGCACGCCGGGGAACTCGCGGAGAAGACCCCGGGCGTAGGAGATGATGATCGGCTCCGCCATGCGGAACCCGCGGATCCAACCGGCCCGAGGCTCAGCCAGGGCCGACTCGATGATCGAGGGACGGACGATCGTGAGGGGCACCGGTGCGGACGCGTCCGGTCCGAACCCGGTGACGAGCGCTCGCTCGCCGAGCGCCTTGGTGAACGCGTAGGCATCGGGCCAGCCGAGCGCCTGGGCGCGCGCCACGCCCGCGTCGATCAACTGCTGGCGGACCCAGTCCTCCCGGAGCCGCTCGGCCCTCGCCGCGAGCAGATGGGTCCCCGAGGCGCCCTGCTCGGCATGGGCCCGCTTGGCGAACTCCTTGAGCCGTGCCGGGCGCCGGGACTCGTCCTGGGTGTCGTCGCGGAGCCGACGAGCGCTGGCGACCTCCGCCTCCCAATCCACGCTCAGGCTGAAGCGGTCCTCGGAGAGGAGGCGCTCGCCGGTCTCGCCCTGATGGGTGCCCGCCACGTACGCGGTCGACACTGCGATCAGGTGCGTCGGCCCGCCTCCCCGACTCCGCACCCGGGCGACGACCCCGGCCACCCGGGACGGACCGAGGAGATTGACCTCGATCGCCTGGTCGAGGGGCGCGTCGAAGCTGACGGTCGCGGCCGAGTGCACGACCACATCGCAACTGGCGAGCACATCCTCCCCGGCCGCGTCCAATCCGAGACCGTCGGTCGACACGTCACCGGCCACCGCGTGCAGGCGCCGCCCGACCGAGTCGTCGAAGGCGCCGCCCAACTCCGCCCGCAGTCGGGCGAAGCAGTCGTTGCGCAGGATGTCGCGCTCCACCCGGCCGGCGGCGTCGTTGCGGCGACCCGGCCGCACCAAGGCGAATATCTCGGCGTCGGGGATGCTCCGCAGGATGCGTTCGATGAGGGCGGTCCCGAGGAAACCGGTCCCGCCGGTGACGAAGAACCGCCGACCCGCGAGGCGCTCGGGGATGCGCATCCCAGTTGTCTACCATTTGGTAGGGGATTCTGTCTACCATATGGTAAGTGAGCGACGGGACCACGGCGGACCGAATCCTCGACGCCGCCCTGACCTCGTTCGGCACGCGCGGCTACGACGCGACCTCGCTCGACGCGCTCGCCGGAATGCTCGACATCAGGAAGCAAACGATCCTGTACTGGTACTCGAGCAAGGAAGCGGTGCTCGCCGCAGTGATCGAACGCAGTGCGGCCGAGCTCTCGGACGCCTTCGAGGCCGGCCTCGACGGCGTCGGCGAGGGCTGGGTGAAGGTCGAGGCCGTGGTGCGGGCGGTTTTCCGGCTGGCGGGCCGACGGCCGGAGCTCCTGGGGCTCGTGCGGGAGGCGACCCGGCTCGGTCCGCCGGCGGCCACGCAGATGATCAGCGCCCTCGACCCGCTGGTGCGTCGGGCGAGCTCCTTCCTCGAGGCGGAGATGGACGCCGGTCGTATGCGGCGACACGATCCGCAGCTGCTGCTGCTCGCGATCTACTCGACCGTGATCGGGATGGTCACGGAGGTCGAGGTGTACCGAGCTCTGGGGGAGGAGCCCACCGCGAGATCGCTTGTCCGACGCCGCGCCGACGTCCTGGCGCTGCTCCGCTCGGCCCTTATGACTCCTTCGGCGTAGGGACCGGGCGTTTCTTCTTCGCCGTCTTTGGCGTGTAGCGCTTGGAGGCGACCGGGCCGGCGGGCACCGGGGTTTTCGCCTTCTTCGCCTTCGTCTGTCTCTCGGCCCTGGTGGGAGGCGGTCCTCGTTCGCCGCTGGGGTTCGATTTCGTAGCGGTGGGAGAGCCGTAGCGCTGAACCCTCCACGCCCGGATCAGCAGCCATCCGCCTGCCGCGATGAACGGGAGTCCGAGGATGCCGACGTAGGTCTCATAGGCGAGGCCCGCCATCAGGGAGACGAAGCCGAGGGGGCTCCGCCGTCCAACCCGCACCGTGACGAAGATCGCGACCGCGAACGCAAGGAGGATGCACATCGCGAACACCCAGTGGTCGAGCGAGTAGGCGACCTTCCCGTCGCACTTTCCATTCACGTACTGGTAGTGCTTCGCACATGTGTGGTTCTTCGATGCGGCGACGGTGACGGACACCTTCATTGAGGGCTTGAGGACATAGGGGAGCGTGGTGCTCAGCGCGATGACCCCGGCGAGCCCGGCCGCAATGAGCCCAACCTGGCGCTCTCGACGATCGATCCCACGGATCGCTTGGCGCTTGGCCTCGTCGGACACGCCTTCTGTCCCCTCAACGGGCGATGCGACCCTGGTCGGGCGCGGGGATGGGGTCGTCATGCGCCGGAGCGCAGCGCGCCAGCCGGATTCGGCCCGTGCTGGCTCGGCTGGATCTTCCGGCACGAGGAGTAAGGGTAGTTCCGTGACGGGAACCCACCTCAGGGGTGCGTCCTTCCAGCCGGTGGCGACCCCCGGCGATCGGACCGAGGAGTAGCGTCTCTGCGTCGAGCGCTGGGCCGTTGACGGCTCACGCCAGGGCGCTTAGCTCAGTTGGTTAGAGCGCAGCCTTCACACGGCTGAGGTCGTGGGTTCGAGTCCCGCAGCGCCCACTCTGTTCGTCCTGGTCAGCTGTGCGAGTTCGGTAGCCCTGTCTCACTCTGGCTTCGGGACCTCTGTCGCAGTTCCCGGCCCGGCTCCGGCTCCTCGGCGACAGTGGCTTCGGCACCTGTGTCCCACTCTGCCCATTGTCTTCGCGCTCCGCTTGACCTTGGCTTGGCTCGGTTCGAGCCGAGGGGGCTGGCATGGCACTGGTGGAGCTTTCGATGCTTGAGCAGCGCTATTTGGCTGTTCGAGAGGTGCTCGACACCGGTGCCAGCGTCACCGACTTGGCCACCCGGCACGGTGTCGACCGCCGGACGCTGCACCGCTGGCTGGTCCGTTATGCCAATGGGGACATTTCGGACCTCGCCGACAAGAGCTCCAAGCCCGACACCTGTCCCCACCAGCTCTCTGCGGTCATCGAGGCCCGGATCATCTCAATGCGCACTGCCCACCCGGGCTGGGGCCCGAGGACCGTTCGCTCCAAGTTGGCCCGGGACCTCGACGAGGTGCCCTCTCGCTCGGCCATCTATCGCTGTTTGGTCCGCCAGGGTCTGAAGGTGGCCGGAACGTCGAGCACCTCTTCGCCCCGTGCCACGAGCTGCTGGGCCAACAGGTAGCCCATCCCGCCGGCCGACTCGATGGCCCACCTCCGCTTCTCGAAGGGCTCGGCCCAACGCACGAGCTGTTCGACCTGACGCTGAGTGGCACGCACATTGACGCTGGAGATCTCGTCTTCAGCCTCGTCGATGGCCACCGCCGTGTGCGATGCCTTGTGGGGGTCGACCCCGATCACCACTTGCATGACTACCTCCTTGGTCGGGATGTGAACCACGGGGGCACTCCTGCTTGCGGATGTTCGTGCTCGATCCTCTCTTGAGCCACTCCGTGGGCGAAGCCCTGGTGGGACGTTCTTCGTACAAGAGCCAGCCAGCGGTGCCGGCGGCAGGCACTACGAGAGTGACCCCAACAGGACTCCTCAACGCTAGGAAATCGCCCTAGCGCTCGGAGCTAAGTCTCAAGCAGGCACCATGGGGGCAGGCGATTCATGTTGGCCGGACACCCGGTATCCGGCACGGTCGAAGCCCGAGAGGTTACGGGGAGCGATATTTCCCCTCACGTGCCTTCGCCTCGGCATCGGTGCCGAGTCGTGAAAGCATGTCCATCCGGCGGAGGCTCGGTGCGAACTGCACCTGGACTCCCGACGGAAATCAGCTACCTCCGGGCGGACGGAGGAGTGCACGGAGGAGGGCAACGTGGACCTCGTTAGAACACAGGACCCCAGATATGAGGAACTTCGGTCGATCCACAACGGAATGATCGGCAAGCGCCCGTCAGTGATCGCCCAATGTGCCGCTCCCGCCGATGTCATTGAGGCACTGGCATTGGCGAGACATGAAAGTTACGAAGTGGCTGTTCGCGCCGGCGGTCATTCAGTCGCTGGCATGTGTTTGAACGACGGCGGCCTGGTCATCGACGTCCGCCCTATGAAGAGCATCGACGTTGACCCCGACGGCCGACGAGTTCGGGTCGGGGCGGGCGTGACGTGGGGCGAGTTTGACCGCTCCACCCAGGCCCACGGATTGGCCACCACGGGAGGACGCGTCTCGAGCACGGGTGTCGCCGGCTTGACGCTCGGAGGTGGCTCGGGATGGGCCGAGCGGGCCTTCGGGCTTGCTTGCGACAACCTCATCGCCGTCGACCTGGTCACTGCCGACGGGCGCGCTGTCACCGCCAGCGCGGATTCGAACTCCGATCTGTTCTGGGCCCTCCACGGGGGTGGGGGTAACTTCGGCGTGGCAACGTCTTTCGAGTTTCGGCTGCATCCACTCGGACCCACCGTCACCGCTGGGCTCTTTCTATGGCCGGGCCCCGCGGGCGCTGACGTGGCCCGGGCCTACCGGGACCTCGCTACGTCGGCCCCCGACGAGCTCGGCTCGGGACTCGTGATGATGACCGGGCCGCCTGAGGACTTCGTCCCTACCCACTTGCAGGGAGCCACCGTGGTGGCTATTGGGGTGCTGTGGGTCGGCGACGTGGAGGAAGGAGCGGAGGCGGTCCGGTCGCTGCGGGAGATGTCGCCAGAGGTCGATCTCGTCGGTCCGATGCCTTACACAGACTTCCAGCGCATGATCGATGAACCGCCGGGGAACAATAACTACTGGTCGGCGGAGTACCTCGACACGCTTCCCGACGAGGCAATCGACGTATTCATGAAGTACGGCTCTGAACGTCAGTCGCCCCTGTCCTCGCCGATCCTCCTTCCCTGGGGAGGAGCCGTGGCGAGGGTGGACGAGGCTGCCACGCCCATGACCAACCGCCAGGTGGCGTGGATCGCCCACCCCTATGCGGTGTGGGAAAGCGGTGGCGACAGCGACCGGAATATCGAGTGGGCCCGATCGTTCCGCCGCGACATCGCTCATTACGCAAACGGCGGCGTGTACCTCAACTTCATTGGGGACGAAGGAGAGGACCGGGTACGAGCCGCCTTCGGAGAAGCCAAGTACCGCCGCCTGGCCGCCATCAAGGGAGAGTGGGACCCCGAGAACGTTTTCAAGGGGAATCAAAACATCAGGCCATCCTGAGACAGGCTCGATTAAGACTCAGCGCGCCCGATATCTGAGACTTGCGTGAGTACGACAAGTGTCGATACCGACCGAGTGCGAAGGGTGCCCCACACCGCCGGGACGGGTCGGCCCAGTACCACGGGGGCACTTGCCCAATGCGGAACCTCGCCGCACACCTCCTCGTGGTCCGGGTGAGAGCTGAAGGGTCGTTAGGTACCATTCCAATGAGTGACGGGACTGGCAGAGCGAGAAGCCGAACGCTCCCTCGGGGCGGAGTCCTACTTAGAGTTCGGTAGCACCCATAGGAAGGTCGATTGTGGAACAGCCCAATGTTGATCTTGTCGATTCCGTCGTCACGGACGCTGGCCAACGTCGGATTGGCGTCTACAACATCGTCAAGCGATTGACCAAACTCAACATCAAGCAATGCCGGAATCTGGTCGACGGTGCGCCGCAATTGGTCATCACCCGTGTACCCAGGGTGCGAGCCGAGGCGCTCAAGATCGAGATGGAGGCGACGCGTGCTGCCGTCGAGCTCCAGACCTCTACCGGATCACCGGGAGCACCCACGACCTGATCTGACTTGGATCCCACCAATGGCACTCGGGATCCCGATAGGGACGCTCACGGGCAGCAAGGGCTACCGGCCTTGCGTTCCTGTGTAGCCCCGTACGATGCTCCGATGGGCTGTCAAGCCCAAGTTTCTCGTGCGGTAGGAGGTTGAACACCTCCCGGGCGACGTAGCGCTTGAGACAGCACACCGCTTCCTTCTTAGTCAAGCCTTCTGTCTCGTGTCGATCGATGTAGGCGTTGGTTCGAGGGTCATAGACCATGCGGGTGAGCACGATGTGCCAGAGGGCGGAGTTGGCCTGACGATCACCACTGCGGCTGAGTCAATCTCGTTGGTTCTTGCCGCTGCTGGCGTCGAGGGGCGATGCGCCGCAGAGGTGGGCGAAGGCCGCCTCGCTGTGCAGACGCCCGGGGTTGTCACCGGCCGCGACGAGAAGCGCTGAGGCGGCGTCGGTCCCGATGCCGAGCGCGGCGACGAGTTCGGGGCCAAGACGAGGGACGGAAACGTGGAATCATGCGGGTATTGCGAACACGAAGTGGCATGATTACCTGGGCGATGCGGGGCTGCGCCCAGGGGATGGGGTGGAATGTGAAATGTTTCCACGAGTCTGGTCGGCTGCGTAGGTAATCAGAGATTCTCCGAGGAGGACAAGTGCCGAAATATTCGATGGGTGATGAAGAGTATTATTCGATGGGTGATGAGGGGTATTGGCAGAACCCGGGAAAGCTCCGGGCCTTGGTGGAAGCGGGAGCGACCCTCGTTCCGAATGTGAGGGTCACCTACTTCCCATTGGGCGATCCCGATCTCGATACGACACCGGTGGCAGTGATACTTAAGATGGATCCTGGCTATGTGGTGACGCGTCATGCGCACCCCTGCGAACGGGTGGAGTTTATTGTCCGCGGCTCGTTAGACGTTGGTGATCGCATTCTTGACCCCGGCTCCGTCATGGTGGCACGGCCGGGCGAAGTTTAGGGGCCGAAGGTCGCCGGTCCCGATGGCTGTACGACCGTCGAGATCTTTTCAACGATGGAGGGAGCGTACGTACGGCTCACGGAAGCAGAAGATGGGCAACTGGTCTCGATGAACTTCCTCGAGCACCCAGAACTGATGTCCGAGGTAGGCCACCGCTGATACGTCTGCACTGACATTTCCAAGTGCCGATGGACGCATTGGACGTCGGCTCCTTCGGCCAGCAGCCGATCAGCTTCCCGAAGCCTGCGGACCGGACCATCTGCTCGGCGTGTGTCGTCTACCTCATCAGGAACTCCTCCTGCCCGACGAGTACTCGTGAACCCGTACCAGCCAACAAGGCTCGCGGCGCGGTCACGGCGTGCCGTTCCCCGG
>Ga0116216_10000574_pt1 | contig 28794 bp, 16 predicted proteins | sample Sb_taG_11_FD_89696 | JGI IMG/M metagenome (GOLD analysis project Ga0116216, IMG submission 89696) | Peat soil microbial communities from Weissenstadt, Germany - Sb_50d_3_AS metaG | ecosystem: Environmental > Terrestrial > Soil > Wetlands > Peat | place: Germany: Weissenstadt | collected 2010-09-21
GGCGGAGACCTTTGCGGCGATCCGGGAGTCGTACGGGATCCCCCGCGACGAGAAGCTGCGGCTGCGCGACTTCCCGACACTCGCGCATGTCATCGGCTTCGTGAAGGACCGGCGGCCGGATCTAACGCCGTCGAGTGGGACGGCGCGTGCGGGCGCGGTGTCGGGTGCGGCGGGGTCAGCGGAGCCCCCGGGCGACGCGGCGAAGAGTGAGAAGATCCCACGCCGCGTCGTGACAGCGGTCCCGCGGCCGCCCCTCGACGCATTCCGACCGACGGGCCTTCGCATCGATGCGAAAAGCCGCCTCGTGGTCGCCGCCGACCGCGGCGGCGTCGGCGCAGCCCTCGTCCGGACGCTCGTGCAGCGCGGCGCGGAAGTCCTCGTGATCGAGGACGCGCCGCCGGCCGCCGAGCTGACCGAGCGGCTGCGCGCCTTCGCGACGGCGGGCGCCGTGCAGGGCGTCTACTGGCTCCCGGCGCTCGATCCCGACGCGGGCTCGGCGGCGCCGGAGCTCGCGGTCTGGCGCGAATCGCTCCGCGTCCGCGCGAAGCTCCTCTACACGACGATGCGTGCGCTCCTCGGGGACGGATCGGCGCCCGCGCCCTTCCTGCTCTCGGGCGTGCGCCTCGGTGGCCGATTCGGCTACGACGCGGCGGGCGCGCTCCACCCCCTGGGCGGCGCGGTCGCCGGCTTCACGAAGGCGTACCGGCGCGAGTCGCCCGAGACACTGGCGAAGGTCGTCGACCACGGAGCTGGCGACGAGCCCGTGACGCTCGCGGACCGGCTCCTGGCGGAGACTGAGCGCGATCCCGGCGCCGTCGAGGTGGGCTACGCGGACGGTGGACGCTGGAGCGTCGGCTGGCGCGAGGAGTCCGCCGGGCACGCGGGCCTGACGCTCGGCCGGGAGAGCGTCTTCGTTGTGAGCGGCGCGGCGGGCAGCATCGTGTCGGTGATCGTGGCGGATCTCGCCGCGGCCTCGGGCGGCATATTCCACCTCCTCGATCGCGTCGCCGCGCCGGATCCCTCGAACCCGGATCTCGCACGGGTTGAGACGGACCGCGACGGGCTGCGCCGGGATCTCTTCGAGCGCATGCGGGCCCAGGGCGAGCGGGCGACACCTGTTCGTGTCGAGCATGCGATCGCCGAGCTCGAGCGCGCTCACGCCGCCTTGCAGGCGATCCTCGCGGTTGAGGCGGCCGGAGGCCGGGCGCACTGGCACGCGGTAGATCTCTGCGACGGCGGATCCGTCGCGAAGGTCATGGAGGAGGTGTGCGCGGAGCACAGCCGGATCGACGTGCTGCTGCACGCGGCCGGCCTCGAGGTGAGCCGGGGCCTCGCCGACAAGCAACCTGCGGAGTTTGACCGCGTCTTCGACGTGAAGAGCGACGGCTGGTTCAACCTGCTGCACGGTGCAGGGTCCACGCCGATCGGCGTCACGGTGGTCTTCAGCTCGATCGCAGGCCGCTTCGGCAACGCCGGCCAGACGGACTACGCCGCTGCGAACGAGCTGCTGTGCAAGGCGACCTCAGCACTGCGCAGCAGCCGGCCGGGCACCCAAGGTGTGGCCCTCGACTGGACGGCGTGGAGCGCGATCGGCATGGCGTCGCGCGGCTCGATCCCTGAGATCATGGAGCGCGCGGGCATCGACATGCTGCCGCCCGAGATCGGCGTCCCGGTTGTGCGTCGCGAGATCGTGTCGGGCGCCGCGGAGATCATCGTCGCCGGCCGGCTCGGAGCGCTCGCGGAGCCCTGGGCCTCGGCGGGCGGCGCCGGGGAGACGCTCGACGCGGCGCGCGTCGGGCCCCTCGTCCGCCGGATCGTCGGCGTGCACGCCGACGGCACGCTCGAGGCCGAGGCCGTGCTCGACCCCGCCGCCCAGGCCTTCCTGTACGACCACCGGATCGACGGCACGCCGGTGCTGCCGGGTGTCATGGGGATCGAGCTCTTTGCCGAGGTGGCGGCGCTGCTGCGACCGGAGTGGTGCGTAGTCACCGTCGAAGGCGTCGACTTCCTCGCGCCGTTCAAGTTCTACCGGGACGAGCCGCGCGCGATCCGGGTACGCGCCCGGCCGTGCGCGGACGGGGACGGACTGCGCGTCGACTGCGAGCTCGTGGGCGAGCGCCGCCTCCCCGGCCAGGACGAGGCCCGGAGCACTGTGCACTTCACCGGGAGTGTGCGGCTCGCGCCGCGGCCGGTCGAGCTCGACCGGAAGCTCGGGAGCGAGTTCACTCCGGCGCCCGCCGCTGCGTTCGCCGGGTCCGACACGATCTACCGCCTCTACTTCCACGGGCCGGCCTACCGGGTGCTCGATCACGCGTGGCGCGACGGGGACGCCACGGTCGGCGCGCTCGCCGGCGGGCTTCCCGCGAACCATGCCCCGGCATCCGCGCCCCTGCGCGCCGCACCGCGCCTCCTCGAGCTTTGCCTCCAGACAGCCGGTGTACGGGAACTCGCGGGAAGCGGCAGGATGGCGCTGCCGCAGCGCATCGCGCGCGTGCACTTCTCGGCCGACGGGAACGCTGAGGTCGGCGCACGATTCGCGGTGGTGTGCGAGGGCCGGCGAGGCGGCTTCGACGCGGTGGTGGTGGACGAGACGGGTCGCGAGTGGGTGCGGCTCGAGGGCTACGGCACGGTGGCCGTCCCAGCCGCGCCCGACGCCGACGCCGTCGCCGCGCTGCGCGCGGCCCTGGGTTAGGAAGTGGAGCGGAGCTTCCGGCGTGTCGCGATCGTGAACCGCGGGGAGGCCGCGATGCGGTTCCTCCACGCGGTGCGCGAGTGGAACTGGGAGCACGCGGGCGACGGGGACGAGCTGCACGCCATAGCGCTCTACACCACGCCGGAGCGCCGCGCGATGTTCGTGCGCGAGGCCGACGAGCTCTTCGACCTCGGCGCGCCGACCTTCGTTGACCCCGCCGACCACCAGCGCAAGAGCCGCTACCTGGACTACGCCGCCCTGGGGCGCGCGCTAGTCGAGACGCGCGCCGAAGCCGCGTGGGTGGGCTGGGGCTTCGTGGCGGAGCACCCGCAGTTCGCCGAGCTGTGCCAGAAGCTCGGCGTCGTTTTCCTCGGCCCTCCCGCCGAGGTGATGCGCCTGCTCGGCGACAAGATCGCGGCGAAGCGGCTCGCCGAGGCCGTGCGGGTTCCCGTGCTGCCCTGGAGCGAAGGGCCGGTGCGCTCCCTGGACGACGCGCGCCGGATTGCGGCGCAGATCGGCTATCCGCTGCTGGTCAAGGCGACGGCGGGCGGCGGCGGGCGGGGTATCCGCAAGGTGATGGGGGAGAGCGACCTCGAGCCCTCGCTGGAGCGCGCGCGCGCCGAGTCGCTCCAGGCCTTCGGCGACGACACGGTCTTCCTCGAGAAGCGGCTTGGCACCGCGCGCCACGTCGAGGTGCAGGTCATCGCCGATCGACACGGGACGGTGTGGGCGCTGGGCGTGCGGGACTGCTCGGTGCAGCGCCGCAACCAGAAGCTGATCGAGGAGGCGCCGTCCCCAGTGCTCGGGCCCGAGCAGGACCGCCTGCTGCGCGAGGCGGCGGTGCGGCTGTGCGCGAAGGCCGGCTACGAGGGCGCGGGGACCGTCGAGTTCCTGTTCGACCCCGCGAGCGGGAGCTTCGCCTTCATGGAGGTGAACGTACGCCTCCAGGTCGAGCATCCCGTCACCGAGCTCACGACAGGCGTGGACCTCGTGAAGCTCCAAATCCAGGTCGCGCGCGGCGAGCGGCTCCCGCCCGATCCGCCGCCCGTCCAGGGCTGGGCGATTGAGGCGCGCCTCAACGCCGAGGACCCGGAGCGCGGCTTCGCGCCCGCGCCGGGTCGGATCGAGCTCTTCCGTCCGCCCTTCGGCCCGGGCATCCGCGTGGACACCGGTGTCTCCGAAGGCGACGTCGTGCCGGCGGAGTTCGACTCGATGATCGCGAAGATCGTGGCCCACGGTCGCACGCGCGATGAGGCGCACGCGAGGCTGCGGCGCGCCCTCGCCCAGAGCGCCGTCGTCGTGCGCGACGGTGCCGCGAACCGCACGTTTCTGCTGGCGCTCCTCGACCGGCCGGAGGTGCGGCAGGCCACCGCCGACGTCGGCTGGCTCGACGGGCTCGCCCTGCTCGGCGACGTGCCGAAGCCAAACGCGGACGTGGCGCTCCTCGTGGCCGCGATCGAGGCCTACGACGCCGGCTTCGCCGTGGAGCGCGCGCAGTTCTATGCCGCCGCCGCGCGCGGTCGGCCGGTCTCGAGGGACGAGGTCGGTCGCTATGTGGATCTGCGGCACGCCGGCCAGCTCTACCGCGTCCGCGTCCGGTGTCTCGACGCGCGTCGCTACACCGCAGAGCTCGACGGAGCGCGCGCGGAAGCCGAGTTCGAGCGCCTCGGCACCTTCGAGATGCGGCTCGCGTGCCGCGGCCGCTCGCACCGCGTTCTCTCGGTCGCGCAGGGCGTCGAGCACCGGGTCGAGATCGACGGCATCGAGAGCCGCTTCGCGCGGGACGACGGCGGCATCGTACGAGCGCCGGCGCCTGCGGTCGTCCTCACGATCAACGTGCAGGAGGGCGACCTCGTCCAGACGGGCGATCGCCTCGTGACGCTCGAGGCGATGAAGACAGAGCTGCCGCTCGCCGCGCCGTTCTCGGGGCGCGTGCGCGAGGTGCTCGTGACGAGCAATGTGCAGGTCGCGACCGGCACGCCGCTCCTCGTGCTCGAGGCGGTGAGCGACGCCGTTGTGGAAGCGCCGGCCAGCGAGCGCATCGCGTTCCCGGAGCCGCCGCCGCCGCCCGGCGACCCTGCCGAGCGCACCCTGGCGGATCTGCGCCACGTCCTCGAGGACCTGCGGCGCCTGCTCCTCGGCCTCGACGTCGAGCCCGCGGAGGCCCCGGCGCGCGTGGCCGAGTATCGACGTCTCGCCGACGCGTTGCGCGGCGACGACGAGGCGCTGCTCGGGGAGGAACTCGAGCTGCTCGGTCTCTATGCGGACGTCGCGGCGCTTTTCCGGCGGCGCGGCGACGCCGACGAGCGGGCGGCGACGGGCGGCTACCTGAGCGCCGAGCAGCAGTTCCTGAGCTTCCTCCGCTTCCTCGGCCCGGAGGGTCGCGCCCTGCCGCCACCGTTCCTCGATCGCCTGACACGCGCGCTCCGACACTACGGCGTGGAGGGGCTCGCCCGCTCGGAGGCGCTCGAGAACGCGCTGCTCTGGATCTACAAGGCGCACCAGCGCGGAGAGGCCGCCGCGGAGGTCGTGACCTGCGTCCTCGGCCGGCTGCTCGACCAGTCGGAGCGCCTCGCGCCGCGTCTCGGCGAGAGCCTGCGCGAGCCTCTCGACCGTCTGATCGCTGCGTCCCACGGCGGTCTCCAGGCCGTGAGCGATCTCGCCCGGGAGGTGCGGCATCACTACCTGGACGAGCCTTTGCTCGAGCAGTCGCGGCGCCACCGATACGCCGAGGTCGCCGAGACGCTCGACCGGCTTGAGCGCGACTGCGATCCGCCGGACCGCGTCGCGATCGTCGCGAGCCTCGTCGAGTGCCCGCAGCCCCTCGTTGGCGTGCTCGCTGCGCGGCTCGCGCAGGCACCGTCCGGGCTTCGCACCCTGCTGCTTGAGGTGATGACCCGGCGCTACTACCGCATCCCGCTGCTAGAAGACCCTCGCGGCCTCGAGTTCGAGGGCTTCGGCATCGCCGCTGCAAGCTACGCCTACGACGGACGCCGCGTCCATCTCTTTACGATCTGGGCGCTCGAGGAGGACTTCCCGCGCGCCGCCGCCGTGCTCGATCCGCCAATCGCGGCAGTGCCATCGGCCGCGGACGTGGCGGTCGACTTCTACCTCTGGCGCCGCGCTCCGCCCCTCGCTGAGGACGAGGGAGCGGCGGCGATGCGCGCAGCGGTAAACGCGGTGTGCTGGCCGCGTGCGCTGCGCCGCGTGTGCATCGTGGTGGCCGGACCGGATCGCCCCCTCGGCATCGCGGGTCTCCAGCACTTTACCTTCCGTCCGAGCGCGGACGGCTACGTGGAGGACCGGATCTACCGCGGGCTCCACCCGATGATGGGCAAGCGCCTTGAGATCTGGCGGCTCAGCTTCTTCGAGCTCGAGCGTCTGCCCTCGGTCGAAGATGTGTACGTGGTGCACGCCACCGCGCGGGAGAACCCGAAGGACGAGCGTTTATTCGCCTTCGCAGAGGTACGCGACGTCACGACCGTGCGCGACGCCGCGGGCCGCGTCGTCGCGCTGCCGTCCCTCGAGCGCATGTTCACGGAGGCGCTGGCGGCGATCCGCTTGGAGCAGACCCGGCGCGCGCCCGCCGCGCGCCTGCAGTGGAACCGGATCTTCCTCTACGTCTGGCCGCCGGTGACCTTCCGCGTGGACGAGGTGAACGGCGTGCTGCGCCGGCTTGCGGTGGGCACGGAGGGCTTGGGCCTCGAGAAGGTGGTCGTGCGCGCGCGCCTCTTCGACCAGGAGACGGGCCAGCTCCGCGACACCGAACTGCACGCGGCGCCCGCCGGCCACGCCGGCTTCACGATTTCCCAGCACCCTCCCAGCGAGCAGCCCCTTGAGCCTCTCGGCGTGTACGAGCAGAAGGTCATCCGGATGCGTCGCCGCGGGCTGCTGTATCCGTATGAGACCCTTCGCCTGCTCACGCCGCCGCGCACCGACAACCATGCGGAGTTTCCACCGGGCGAGTTCGAGGAGCACGACCTCGACGCCGCGGGCCACCTCGTCGCGGTGCAGCGCCCGGCCGGGCGGAACACGGCGAACCTCGTGGTGGGCATGATCCGCAACTTCACGGCCACCCATCCCGACGGCATGGCGCGCGTCATCCTGCTGGGCGATCCGAGCCGGAGCATGGGTGCGCTCGCGGAGCCCGAGTGCCATCGCATCCTCGCCGCGCTTGATCTCGCGGAGCGCCTCGAGCTGCCCATCGAGTGGTTCGCGCTCTCCTCCGGCGCGCGCATCTCCATGGATAGTGGCACGGAGAACATGGACTGGATCGCGCGCGTGCTGCGTCGGATCATCGAGTTCACGCAGCGCGGCGGCGAGATCAACCTGATCGTGGATGGCATCAACGTCGGCGCGCAACCGTACTGGAACGCCGAGGCTACGATGCTCATGCATACGCGCGGCATCCTCGTAATGACGCCCGCGGGCGCCATGGTGCTCACGGGCAAGCAGGCCCTTGACTATTCGGGCGGCGTTTCCGCGGAGGACAACCAGGGCATTGGCGGGTACGAGCGGGTGATGGGGCCCAACGGCCAGGCGCAGTACTGGGCGCCGGACCTCGTGGCCGCGGCACACATCCTCTTCCGACACTACGAACACTGCTACGTGTCGCCTGGCGAGCGCTTCCCGCGGCGGCGGGGGACGAGCGATCCCGCGGACCGGGACGTCGGCGGCTTCCCGCTCGGCGATCCCGCGCTGCACGGCGGCTTTGAGTACCTCGGAGACGTCTTCAGCGAGGAGCGCAATCCCGGGCGCAAGAAGCCCTTCGAGATCCGCGCGGTGATGGCGGCGGCGATCGACCAGGATCGCCCACCCCTCGAGCGCTGGGCGGCGATGCTGCACGGTGAGATGGCCGTCGTCTGGGACGCGCATCTCGGCGGCCAGCCGGTGTGCCTGCTCGGCATCGAGGCACGGTCGCTGACCCGCCTCGGCTTCGTCCCGGCCGACGGTCCCGATCAGTGGACCGCAGGCACGCTCTTCCCGATCGCCTCGAAGAAGGTGGCGCGCGCGGTGAACGCCGCGAGCGGCAACCGACCGCTTGTCGTGCTCGCGAACCTCGCGGGCTTCGACGGCTCGCCGGAGTCGATGCGCAAGCTCCAGCTCGAGTACGGCGCCGAGATCGGCCGCGCGGTCGTGAACTTCCGCGGACCGATCGTCTTCTGCGTTGTGTCGCGCTACCACGGTGGCGCCTTCGTCGTGTTCTCGCGCGTGCTCCACGACAACTTGCAGGCGGCGGCGCTGGAGGGCTCCTACGCCTCGGTGATCGGCGGCGCGCCCGCCGCCGCGGTCGTCTTCGCCGGCGAGGTGGATGCACGCACCCGTGCCGACAGCCGCCTGCAGCGTCTCGAAGGGGAGATCGGCGAGGCGGACGAGGCCGATCGCGGCCGGCTGCGCGCGCGCTGGCACGAGGTCTTCCGCAGCGTGCGCGGGGAAAAGCTCGGCGAGGTTGCGGAGGAATTCGATCGCGTGCACAGCGTGCACCGCGCCCTCAAGATGGGCTCGCTTGACGAGATCCTGCCCGTGGGCCGGCTTCGGCCGTGGCTGATCGAGTCTGTGGCCCGAGGCATGCAGCGGCAGCGCGAGCGAGATGCCGCCGGCTGGGGGCCAAGCCCGTCGGGCCCGACCCGCGCGTGAGCGCCGAGGAGCTGGCGGTGTGCTGGCTCTCCCAGGGTGAGAGCGACGTGCCCGCCGCGCTCGACTGGCTCGCGAGCTCCGAGCGCGAGCGCCTCGGTCGCATGCGCTTCCGTAAGCGACGCGACGACTACCTGCTCGGCCGCTGGACCGCGAAGCGCGCGCTCGCGCTGCACCTCGGTATGCCCCTCGTCGCCGCGGAGCTCGCGGCGCTCGAGATCCGACACGCCTCGGGCGGCGCGCCCTTCGCGGCCAACGGCGGCGCGCGGCTGCCGGCCGAGATCTCCATCAGCGACCGCGCGGGCCAGGCGATGTGCACCCTCGCGCCGGCCGGGCTCGCGCTCGGCTGCGACCTCGAGCTAGTCGAGCCGCGCAGCCGGGCTTTCGTCGCGGACTACCTGACGGAGACCGAGCGCGGCGTGGTCGCTCGGGCGCGCGATGCCGGCGAGCACGATCTCCTCGCGAACGTCTTCTGGAGCGCGAAGGAGAGCGCGCTCAAGCTCCTCGGAACCGGCTTGCGACGCGACACCCGCAGCGTCGAGATCCAGCTCACGGGCGACGCTGCGCCCGCAGGCTGGCGGCGCCTCGAGGCCCGGGCAGAAGAGGGCGGGGCCTACCCCGGCTGGTGGCGGGTCTTCGCGCCCTTCGTGCTGACCGTGGTCACAGCCCGCGCGGTTGGGCCGCCCCACGCGATGATCGAGCCCCCCGGGCTCCTCGGCGCGCAGCCTTCCCATTCCTGGATGCAGGCCCCCTGCGCCTGACCCGCCCGTCGGCGGCTTTCGGTAGGCCTGGACCCGGAACGAGGGTTCCACGTTCGGGGCTGCTCCGCCTGGAAATACGAATGCCTTCGCTCCGACGCGTTCGCTGCGGCGGTAGCGGGGCGCGCTACGTCCGAGACGACAAACACCCGGGCCGAATCGGGCGATCAGCCGCATGACGGGGGCACGTTTCAGACATCGAATTCCGGTTGGTTGGTACTCTTTGGCTGGCCGCTTCTTCGCCCACCTCGTCTCGATGGTGCGGTCAAACCATGCGGTCGGGCGCCAGCTGGCCGCCCGTGCCGAGGTGGCCCTTGCCGGGAACGAAGTTCACTTCCACCCGGATTCCGTCCGGGTCTTCGAACAGGACCGAGTAGTATCCGGGAGCGAACTTCGGTTCCTCCTCGGGTGGGTGGATGATTGTTGCGCCGAGCTCATCCACGAGGAATCGGTAGATCCTGTCGACGTCCTCCCGCCGCCGCGCTCGGAAGCAGAAGTGATGAAGTCCGGCGCGATTCTGGTCGAACCAGACCCCTCGGTTCTCCTTCGGGGCGCTGCGAGCGAGGATCCCGGTGCGACTGCCGATGCAGTAGACGACGTCGTCGCCCTTGAGGAGCGTCTTCATCTCGAGAAAGTGGCAAAGCTTTTCCCAGAACGGAATGCAGCGCTCCGGATCATTCACAGTGAGCTGAATGTGGGCGATGCCATTCACTTCCACGGTCATAAGGTGTGCTCCACGGGCGTTGCGATCAGCTCAGATCGAGGGGCGTGGCGAGCCGCTTTGGAGCGGCCATTCGGAAGGCCACGTTCATCATAGCAGCGGACGCTGCGCCACCGGCATACGGACCGATGTCGAGGGGCTCGCAGTGAATCCGGCATGCCCGGGTACCACTTTGGATCGGCATAGGCGTATGCGTTCAGGTGATACAGGAAGCAATACTTCATCACGTCGTAGCCTTGGGCGTTCGGCAGCGCGTAGTCGGATTCGCCGAGATGCCACTTGCCTGCGAAGTCGGTCTGCGCTCAGGCCGGGCGGTACACCTGCGCGGCGTAGTCCTCGAGCATCCGCCGGGCGCTGAAGTCGCGAACCGCCGTGCGCAGCGAGGCGCGCACCCGGCGCAGCCAGCCGCGCGGGATGCCGCTCGCGTCGCGTTCGTAGAACAGCGACGCCACCTCGCCCTCCATCAGCTCGAGCACCGCCGACGAGTGGCGGGCGTCTTGGGCGTCGGTGTCTGCGTCGGTACTGCCGTCGATAGCCCAGCCGTTCTCGCCGTCGAAGGCCTCGCACCACCAGCCGTCGAGCACACTCACGTGCAGGCCGCCGTTCTGCGCCGCCTTCATGCCGCTCGTGCCGCTGGCCTCGAAGGGCGGGCGCGGCAGGTTGAGCCACACGTCGCAGCCGGCCACGAGCTGCTGCGCCATCTCCATGTCGTAGTCGTGCAGGTAGGCGATGCGCTCTCCCACCCCCGGGCTGCCCTTGGCGCGGAACAGGATCTGGACGATCCGCTTGGCCTCGTCGTCCTGGGGGTGCGCCTTCCCCGCGAGCAGGAACTGCATGGCGCGCGGCCCGTCGAGCAGCCGGAGCGCGCGGGGCAGGTTGCCCATGAGCAGGTGCATGCGTTTGTAGGTCGCGAGCCGCCGCGCGAAGCCGACCGTGAGCCGGTTCGGGTCGTAGGCGTGGGCGGCGAGCTCGACGTACGCGCGGGGTTCGCCGCGGGCGAGGCGGTCGACGGTGGCGCGGTCGCGCACGTAGGAGACCAGCTCGGCGCGCAGCTGGCAGCGCACGGCCCACAGCTCGGCGTCGGGGATCGCGTCGAGCTTCTCCCAGGTGGCGGGGGCGCGGCTGCGGGCCTCCCAGCCCTCGCCGAGGTGACGGTCGAGCAGCGCGCGCATCGGCGGCGCCATCCAGGTCGGCACGTGGACGCCGTTCGTGACGTGGCGGATCGGCACCTCGTCGGGCGTGCGCGCACGGAACACCGGCTGCCACATAGCGCGGGCGGTTTCGCCGTGCCGCCGGCTCACGGCGTTGACTGAGCGCGAGAGCCGCAGCGCGAACTGGGTCAAGCCGATCCGAGCGCCGACGTTGTCGGGGTCGTCGCGCGCCAGCCGCATCAGGCTGTTCCAGTCGGTGTGCAGCTGCTCGGCGAAGTCGGGTTGGGCGGCGATTAGATCCTCCGGCCTGTAGGTCTCGTTGCCGGCCGCAACGGGCGTGTGGGTCGTGAACACGGTGCGCGCACGTACGGCGGCGATCGCGTCGGCGAGGCTTCGGCCGGCGGCACTCTCCGCCGCTGCGAGCTCGAGGGTGGCGAGGGCTGCATGGCCCTCGTTCAGGTGCACGACGCTCGGGTCGATACCGAGCGCGCGCAGCGCGCGCACGCCGCCGCGACCGAGCAGTGCGTACTGCGCGAGGCGGACGTCGAGGTCGCCGGCGTAGAGCCGGGCGTTGATCCAGCGATCGCTTCGCCGGTTCTCCGGCCGGTCGGTGTCGAGCAGGTATAGCGGCACCCGGCCGACGTCCACGCGCCAGATCTGGGCCTGCACATCGACGCCGCGCACCGGTACCGCTACCAGCAGCGGCTGTCCTCCGTCGCGGGTCACCAGCGTCGCCGGCAGCCGCTCCGGGTCGGCCGGCACCCAGTACTCGTGCTGCCAGCCCGACACGTCGATGCGCTGGCGGAAATAGCCCTCGCGGTAGAGCAGCCCGATCGCGACCATCGGCAGGCGCGCGTCGGAGGCGGCCTTCAGCAGGTCGCCGGCCAGCACGCCGAGGCCGCCGGCGTAGATCGGGAGCGACGGGTGGACGCCGTACTCGGCGCAGAAGAACGCGACCGGCCGGTCCGCCGGGACGTCGCTGCGCGGCGGCGCGGCGAGCTCCGCCGCGATGCGCTCCTCGAGCTCCAGTGCGCTCCGACAGAGAACAGGGTCCTTCGCGGCGCGCTGGAGAGAGGGCAGCGGTGCCTCCTCGAGCAGCCGGATCGGGTTGTGGTGGTAGATCGCCCAGCGATCGGCGTCCACCGCCGCGAACAGCTCGCGGCCGCCCCGCGCCCACGACCACGCGTAGTTGAACGCGAGCCGCGCGAACGGCGCGAGCGGCGCCGGCACGCGCGCGGAGAGCTGCTCCGCCGCGCGGCGGACGTCATCGGAGCCGGGGCCTTGCGGGTCGATCTGCATCGGCTCTGTAGCATGGCACATGCGGGCGCAGTCACCGGCGCCGTGGCCGCCTCGAGGCGCGTTCCCTCCCGCGATGGCGAGTACGTCTGGAACCGCTCTGAGTGGGGGAAGGATCACGAGACCGGCCGGCGCCGTTGCTAGAAGCGCCCCGAGTCGGAATGGGTAGAGCAGGGCGCCCCGTTCGAGCGAACCCTTGAGCTTGTGCAAAGTGAGCTCCGCGGTTCCAGCCCCCGTGCCGACGAGGCGCGGCTCCTGCAGATCGACGTTGAGCTCCCAACCTTGGCGCGCTTCCCAACGAAGACCGGGAAGTGATCAGGCCGTCGAGCTCTACGCGGAGTTGGAGGCCGAGCGCCCCAAGCTGCGCGCGCGCCTCACGCACGCCCCACGCCTTCCCGACCCGGACCACCTCAAGAGGCGGATCATTGAGGAGGCAGCGCCAGACGAGGCCAGGTGGCGCTGCGCATCCTACTCGGCGATCGGCACACGTGTCGCAGCCGACCCCGAGCGCGGATTCCGGGTCGAGCGGCTGCTCCGCCTCCCGCTAACGGAACCGGCCTGGGACCGCGAGGGCTCTGCCGGGCCGGTCTTGAAGTTGGTAGCGGGGGGCGATACAAGCGGGTCACACGCGCTTCCCTGACGGTGGTATTCCGCTGAGGTGCGCCTCGTAACCGCCAGAGGTTCCGCGCGAAGGAGAAATCGGAGCGCGGAACAAAAAGTGCGGTAGAGCCGGGGGGCGTCGAGGCATCAATGATTTCGGCGCGGATGAAATTCTCGGAAAGGACAACGGGCGCAGGCGTCGAGGGAAGCGCCCCGCTCGGTAGCTCTCCGGATGGAACTGCGCCGTCGAGCTTTCCCGGGACGGGCACCCGGCGTTAGCCTCCGATCAGCTTCTCGAGTCCGTCGAAGAGCAGGGTTGTGGCTGCTTCCGACATGGCCTCGCGCGAAAGCGCGTCCCGCGGCGAGCGCCCGCTGTCGCGCAACCAGGCAAGCGTGCTGCGGATGATCATGCCGGAGATGCCGTGTGCCCACGGTCGCGCAAGGCGCACGTCGAGGCCGCGCGCTCCGATGAGGGAACGCACCAGGGCGAGGATTCGCTCGACGTGCTCACGGCCTTCCCGCGCCTCACTCTCCTCGAAGCCGCGTTCGCGATCGATGAACTCGAGCAGACCCGGCCGCCGCTCGAGGTACGACAAGCCGAGCTCGAACTGCTGCCGTGTTCGCTCGCGCAGCGGCAGGGCCGGGTCCACCTTCGCGAGCTCGGCGCGGATCTCCTCGAGGTAGCGGAGCGTCACCGCAGCGACGAGACCGCTCTTGTCACCGAAGTGCCGATAGAGGATGGGCTTTGTGATCCCCGCCTCCGCAGCGATCTGGTCCATGGAAAGGTTCGGCCCGTGGCGGGCGATTGCGCGGAACGCGGCGGAAACAAGCGCGCGACGCTGCGCGTTGCGGCGACGTCCCCGGTCCGTTTGCCGCTTGAAGGGTACTTTTTTCCGGTCGCTTTTTGCTTGAGTTCCCACGTGGCGCATGTTACCTAAAGTAACAGTTACCGCTGGTAACTTCCGTATGATCCGTACGGGGTCCTGTCCCCGTCCTCCCTTTGCTTGCTCGGGAGTTCCTCGAATGGCCGTTTGCTCCCTTCGCTGCCCCCGGCTGGTTCTCCTCCTGCTCACCTTTCTGCTGACGGGTAGCGCCGGCTGCCCAGGCGGGGGGCCCCTCTTCTTTGTGCGCCCGGCATTCGGGCTCTTGTCCCTCGCGAGCGATGACAATCCCGTCCCTGTCGTCCTGTTCGTGCCTCAGTTTGGTCACCTCGAGTCGCTGCAGGTGCTCGTGGACGGCACGCCCGCCCTCGACTTGGTGGGTGGGGGCCTTGCGCTGAGCGGCAGAAAGGCCACGGGAACTCTCGGCGCGCTTGCTGTCGGACGGCACGCTCTTGAGGCGCGTGCAGTCCTGCGGTTCGGGCCGTTCCCTCCGATTTCTCTCCACGCCACGACGTGGATCGAGCGCGTTGCGCTCGACCGTCCCGACGTGTGCGAGAATCTAAATGCCGTCGAGTGCGTCCTTCCGTTTCCGTCTTCGCGCTTCCTCGAGAAGGCCGACACGGCAACGGGTGTGCAGGTGCACTACCCGGACGGCGTCCTTCCGGCCTTCCCCAAGACGCTCGAGTCCGCACCGTTTGGTGGCCAAGACGGCTTTAGCCCAGGGGTGCAGGTGCTCATGAACTTCCCCGGGAACGTCGATCCGGAACTCTCGGGTGCCTCGCGCCTGCTCGCCACGACGCGCACGTACGACACCACCTCACTCGAGCCCGGCAGCCCGACGCTCCTGCTCGACGCAACCCAGGGGATGGAGCCCGTCCTCCACTTCATCGAGCGCGACGTGCATGCGGCGGCCGGGCCCAACCCCGAGCGCGAGATCCTCTTCCTCCGGCCTGCCGTGACGCTCAAAGCCCGACACCGGTACATCGTGGCGATGCGGCACCTCGTGCATCCCGACGGAACCCCGGTCGTTGCGGAGCCTGTCTTCGCCGCACTGCGCGATCGCCGACCGACCGACGTGCCGGCCATTGAAGAGCGCCGCGCAAATGCCGAAGAGATCTTCCGCCTGCTCAGCCTCCACGGCGTGCGCCGAGAGGACCTCGTCCTCGCCTTCGACTTCGTGGTGAAGAGCGACGAAGGTCTCACGCGCGGGCTTCTTGCCATGCGCGACCGCGCCTTCGCCTGGCTCGCGGCCCAGCCCGCGCAGACCTTCACGGTCTTCCCATTCGCCGGGCCGGGCGACGACCCGAATGGCAGTTTCTCGATTCAGCACGACTGCAGCGCAGCCGGCGAACGCACCTGGCGCGAGCTGCGCGGCACGTTCACCGTGCCGCTTTTTCTGTCGTCGGATCCGATCCTCGATGCCAACACCGGGAGCCGCCTCGTCGATGATGACGGCGACGGCCTCCCCGATGCGCACGGCACGATGCAGGCGCCCTTCGCCATCACGATCCCGTGTGCGGCACTCGATCCGCTCCGGGCGCCACTGCGCCCGATCGTCACCGGTCACGGCCTCTTCGGCGACGGCCGCCAGATTGTGGGCGCAGCGCAAGACATCGGGCAGATCGAGCTCAGATACGGCGCATCCGATTTCCTGCGTATCTCGGGGGCGACCGACTGGCTCGGCCTCTCGGACCACGACTTCCTGTTCTCAAGTCCCTTTTCGAACTACATCCTCGACGCCGTGCTCCTCGATGCGAACAACTTCGGTACGCTCCCCGACCGTTTGAGGCAGGGCATGACGAACACGCTCGTGCTCGCGCGGATGATGCGGGAGGGCGTGTTCAATGCGGATCCCGCCTTCCGCACTCCGGGCGGAGCGGGCGTCTTTCCGGGCACCTCGGAGCCACTCGACTACTTTGGCATCAGCCTCGGCGGGATCATGGGGACGCTCTTCGCCGCTACCTCGCCAGACGTGACGAACGTGGCACTGGATGTTCCGGCTGCGAACTTCTCCATCCTGATCCAACGCTCGACCGCGGGCAGCCTGATCGCAGCCGTACTCGAGTTGCTGAACCCCGATCCCATGTCGCAGGCGATCTTCCTCGGCATTGCGGAAGAGCTCTGGGATTCCGGCGAGCCCGTCGGCTATCTGCGCCACGTTACCAGCGATCCGTTGCCGGGGAGCGGCGCGACCAAAGAGCTACTCTACACCGTAGCACGTTATGACGGTACCGTCTCGAACCAGGCTGCCGAGATCGCGATCCGGACGCTGGGTCTTGCGAACCTGCGCGGTCCGGGGCTAGTGGGCTCTGCGGTGGCGGGAATGCCTCTCATTCCCGATGAGGCCGGACCGCTCGGACCGGGGGATCGGCACTTCGTGGGCGCCACCACCTGGTACGACCTCGGGATGTATGGGGATCTCTCCGACCCCACGCTGGCGCAGTTCGCGCCACCGCTCTCCAACACCTTCAAGAGTTCGGCCTGCGACCCGCACGGCCGCAGCTTCGCGACGGGTGCGGAGGCGCGTCAGATCCGCACCTGGCTCGATGACTCCGTTATCCGCTCGTTCTGCGACGGTTTGTGCGATGGGCTCGCGACGGACGGCGGCTTCCAGCCGTTTGAGCTCCCAGACGGCGCGACGACGCCCTGCGACCCGCGCACCGCGACCAACCCGTTCCCCTTCTAGACAACCGGCTGACGGCGCCGCGAGGGAGCCGATCCATGCGGGGGTGAGGGGGCACTTTGCCCGTGGGCGCTCGCGCCGCTGGCACTCGACGCGCATTCCATTGGGGGCGCGCCCAGTCGCCAGATAGCCAGAGGTCGCTGGATTTTCGCAATCACAGGGAGGCGACATAGCAGGGCCGCGCGTTGACGCAGTAGGCCAAACCCACAATCATTGCGACACAAACGGCGCTTCGGATTGGACCGCGTGTGCGACCAAGCGTTGGGCTGCATCTGCGGAGGTCAGCGGCGTGACGAGCGATTCAACACCGATCCACGTCGCTTCCGCAATCCCGATGGGCGCGACAGCCGTTGTCACACCGATCTCGGGCACGCTCGTCTCGATTGAGGTCCGCGTCGGCGACGCAGTGCGGCGCGGGCAGCCTCTTGCCGTTCTCGAAGTGATGAAAATGCAGCAGGTGATCGAGGCGGAGGTCTCGGGCTACGTGCGCGCGATCGCGGCCACACCCGGTACCGTGGTGGAGGAGGGTGCACTCCTCCTCTTCGTAGAGGCCGCCGACGTGACCGGTCTCGCGACGGAAGAAGGCGTGAGCGACGATGCACAAGCGATTCGTCCCGATCTCGCTGAAGTCCTTGCACGTCGCGCGGAGCTGCTCGACGAAGCACGACCCGAAGCCGTCGCAAAGCGACGGGCCAGTGGCCAGCGCACCGCCCGCGAGAACCTCGCGGATCTCTTCGATGGCGCCGAGTACCTCGAATACGGCGGCTTCGCACTCGCTGCGCAACGCCAACGCCGCAGCATCGAGGAGCTCCGTCGCATCAGTCCAGCGGATGGCATCCTGACGGCCATTGGACCAGTCAACCAGGCACTGGTGGGATACGCGCGGTCACGCTGCGCCGCGCTCATCTACGACTACACCGTGATGGCGGGGACGCAGGGGTACTACAACCATTTGAAGACCGATCGCCTGCTCGAGCTGGCGGAGAGGCAGCGGCTGCCGATTGTGCTTTTCGCCGAGGGCGGCGGTGGCAGACCCGGCGACGTCGACCTCCCGCCGAGCAGCGGCCTCACCGTGCCGACGTTCGCAGCGTACGCGCGGCTCTCCGGTCTCGTGCCCCGCGTGGGGATCGTCTCGGGCTTCTGCTTTGCTGGCAATGCGGCGCTTCTCGGCACCTCAGACGTGGTGATCGCCACGCGCAACGCGAATATCGGGATGGGCGGCCCAGCGATGATCGAGGGTGGCGGACTGGGCAGCTTCCGCCCGGAGGAGATCGGCCCCGCGCCGTTGCAAGCCGCGAACGGGGTCGTCGACGTACTCGTGGAGGACGAAGGAGTAGCCGTCGCGGCTGCCAAGAAGTATCTCTCGTACTTCCAAGGCACGCTCGGGCTGTGGAGCTGCGCCGATCAACACCTGCTGCGCAGGGCGATCCCTGAGAACCGCCTGCGCATCTACGATGTGCGCCGCGTGATCGATCTGCTCGCCGACACGGGCTCCGTGCTCGAGCTACGCCGTGACTATGGCATCGGCATGATCACTGCACTCGTTCGCATCGAGGGCCGTGCGCTCGGCCTCCTTGCCAACAATCCTGCGCATCTAAGCGGCGCCATTGATGCCGAGGGCGCCGAGAAGGCCACGCGTTTCTTGAAGGTTTGTGACGCCTTTGAACTGCCGGTTCTCTCGCTCTGCGACACGCCGGGATTCATGGTTGGACCAGAAACCGAGAAAACTGCGCAGGTGCGGCGCGTCAGCGGCCTGTTCGTGACCGGTGCAAACCTCAGGGTGCCGTTCCTTTGCGTCGTACTACGCAAAGGCTACGGCCTGGGCGCGCAGGCCATGGCAGCCGGTAGCTTCCGGGAGCCGGTTTTCATCGTGTCGTGGCCCACCGGCGAGTTCGGTCCGATGGGTCTCGAGGGCGCCGTGCGCCTGGGCTTTCGCCGCGAGCTCGCTGCGCTCGCCGATCCCGCCGAGCGGCAGGCACTCTACGAAAAGCTGGTCGCCGCTTCGTACGCGCGCGGGAAGGCAGTCCACACCGCAGAATCTCTCGACATCGATGCCGTGATCGACCCGTCAGAAACACGGCGATGGATCGTGGGTGCGCTGCTCGACGCGGCCGCGGCGCGAGCGCGCGGGAGGCGGAAGAGGCGCGTCGTGGATCCGTGGTGAGCCCATCGAGTCGCAAGCGGAGCGTGCGCCCCTCGCGAGCAGTCGAATCTCGCGCGATTCGCCGCCAAGACGGGCCGCGTGGACGAAGCCGCGGACGTCTATGGGGAGCTGGACGCCGAGCGGCGGCGGCTCTATGCGCGGCTCGAGCACCAGCCCGCGGAACTTGACCGCGATTCGCTCCGCGTCCTCCTGGCCGAGCGCGGGGCGCAGTTTCAAGAGCTCGCGACCTCACCGGAGCGGGGTAGGGCGGTGCTCCGGGCCCTCCTGGGCGATCGCTGCAGGCGCGTCTCGCCCGATTCGGAGCGGGGCCATCGGGTCGAGGGCGAGTTCGGCCTGTCCTTAGAGCTTCCAAAAACAGGAATCGCCCGGAGCCAAGAGGACCGCCGGGCGATTCGCTCGTGTGGGAGCGAGGGGGCCTACGCAACGCGCGACTCCGCGAGATCTCTCGGATTGCTCTGAGCCGCCCCACCGCGCGGCGTAGGCCGGCGAGAGCCAGGGCATCGGGAGGGAGAGCGCCAAACTGAGCCCAACGGAGTCTGGAAGGCTTCGAGGAGGACGGCAGGACGATGGTGTTGCCCACGCGCCTTGCCACCGGGTTTCACGGAGGTTGTCGATCTCAATCCGCTCATGGCGTCCGCGCCTCGATCCATGCGAGACCCGGCGGCGTGGCAGTGACGCGCTCGATTACGAAGCCGGCCCGACCGAGAAGGCTGTCCCAGTCCTCGCGCGTTCGCTCGCGAGCCCCGAAAGGCACGAGCATGTGCATTCAGCTTGCCGAAATCTGGTTCGGTGCCAGGCCGTAGAACTACCTCGAACAGCACCAGTCGTGCAGCCGCGGGCATCGCGTCCCTGCAGCGTTCGAGAATTCGCAGGGCGTGAACATCGTCCCAGTCGTGCAGGATGCTAGACAGCACATAGACGTCGTGTCCGGCGGGGATCTTCTTGAAAAAGTTACCGCCCATGATCTCGACGCGATCTGCAACGCCAGCGGCTCGGAAGAGTTCCGCGGCCTCAGCGACGACGTGCGGTTGATCGAAGGCGACACCGCGCAACCCGGGTCTGTGCGCGAGCAAGCGTTCGAGCAGGAGGCCGTTGCCGCCGCCAACATCGACGATCGTGCCGTGATCGGGCCAGTCGAAGAGCGGCAGCGTGGCGGCGAGCAGCAAGTTGGCGCGGCGCCGCATGTCGTCATTGAATTTCGCGGCAATCCGCGGGTTCGCCGTCAGCCAGTCCCAGTACCCCTTACCAAAGTGCGCAGAAAACGACGGTTCACCTGTCCTCAGGGTGTGATCCGCCTCGGCCCATGCGTGAATCTCCCAAGTTTGAAGTTGGCAAGGCCGGCGATGCTTGCCGGCTCGTCTGGAAGGAAACGGCGTCCGAGAACTGTAAGCCGGTAGCGACCGCCACCACACTCCTCGAACAGGCCCCGGCTCGCCAGGGCACGAAGCACCCTCGCCAGCGCGGCGGGGTGGGTGTTCGTGCTCACCGCCACGTCTTCGGGTGATCGCTCTTCTCTCGCAAACGCTGCGATGACGCCTGCGGCGACGCACATGCGAAGCAGCAGCGGTGTATAGAAATCGATCAATTCCGCGGATCGATCCGCCTCGGAGTCGCGTGTCATGCCGAACGAGACTACTCAGGGCCGGGAATAGGAACAACAGGGTGACCAGACCGGGGGGCGCGGCAGACCACCGTGCCTGAAAACGCAGGAGGCTACGCGCTCGCGCCCACTCTGCGGCGGCACCGCCAGTCCCAGCGAGGGAGTGCAGCTGCGAACTCAAAAAAATCCAGTCATTGCAACAAGTACCCGTGCCAGTTTTAGGGTCAGTTCCCGATCTGTGTTCGGACCGTCAGAATGGCGTCCAGGCATCCGGAGCACGCACTCGGAGCGAGCCCGGAGAGAGACAGCTGCGCATGGCGGAAGAAGCTGACCAGATGCTCAATTTACTCGGCGCCAATTGAAAATGACGCTGAAGCCTACGACCGCTTCTACAGGTGTGATGGCGCTCGACCCCGGTCTTGCACACCCCGCGCGCCCGCGGCCGCGGATCGACGGCTGGCTAGACCGCTGCGCGAGGCTTGTGCCCGATGTACTCGCAGATCGGGGAGAAGACGTTGTGCTGGATGCGCTCGAAGCCGATCTCCGCGATCACGTCGAGGATCAGTTGCGGTGTCGCGCTCTCCTCGACGGTGTCCCAGTAGAACTCCATGAACTCCTTCGCTTCGCGGCTGCCCGTCGCGAGGAACGCCATGGCGGGGACCATCCGGAACATCATGAAGCGCGCCAGACGCCGGCCGATCGGCGAGGCCGGAGCATGGCCTTCCAGGATCCACATTGTCCCCCCGGGCTTGAGCACGCGGAAGTACTCGCCGAAGGTCGCGACCAGATCCGGCACGTGACGCAGGGCAATTCCCATGGTCACGAAATCGAAGTGGCCTTCGCGGAAGGGCAGGCGTTCGGCGACGCCGCGACTGATCGGGCCGGTGAAGTGTTTGCGCGCCTGCGCGATCATGTTCCGGCTCGGATCGACCCCGATCACCCGCCCCGTCGGCCCGACGAGCTGCACGGCGCCGCGTGCGACGGCCCCCGTCCCGATCGCCACATCGAGCACCGTCATTCCAGGGCGAAGCCCCGCGCGACGCAGGCAGTGCTTCCGATACCAGAGCGCGCCATTGAGCAGCAACGCCTCGATCGTGTTGTAGTGATGCGCGGTGCTGTCGAAGATTTGGCTGACGTACTCCGCGCGCTTCCCATCCGTCCCGTAGTATTGGCGGAGCGGAGCGTGGCCAGGAACGCGGCGGGTGGGGTGGGTGGTCCGCGAGGGTGTCGTCATGTTCCGCCATGCGTCGTGGGTCTACCGCTTCGATCGTCGCTGGAGAGAAGAAGCGTCTCCGGCTTCGTGCTACCCCGCGCCATGCAAGCCGGCCCTTCCCCTACTACTGTCTCACGGCTGAGCCAGTCGGATAGGCAGAGGAAGCATACGCCACTCGAGCGCAGGCCGGCGGAAATTCGCACGGGAGACCGGCCGCGAGTCCCGCACAGACTCAACTCGGAAGGTGTCGTACCCGCGAGACCGCGGGCGCTGCGGCACCGGCGGCCGTCTTGGTCGCCCACTGCCGTGCGCGAGATGCTCCTAACGGGTTAGTGCCAAAGGAGAAAAGGAGAGAGAGTGCAGACAGAAGGTTGGAGAGAGCGTATTGTCGCCGCACGGTGAGCCAACCCGTCGAAAACATCAATGTTTACATGGTTGATCGAGCGATCGAGGTTGCGGAAAGCACAGGTCAAGGCGCGATGCTCCCCCTCGTAACCACTTGGTTGAATTGTTGGGCCCGACTCGCTCGACAGATCAGCCTGCTGGGGCTCGGCGTCGGGGCCGGGTTCGTTGCCGGTGTCGCAGCCGCCGATTCCGTTCCGCCCGTGAACGATGCTTCCGAACCGCCGCGGATTCACCTTGTCTTGACGTTCGACGATGGACCATCGAACGAGCGCTTCGAGGAGCTCGGACACGAGCTTTCCGGCGCCCCCAACACTCCCACCGAGCATGTTCTGGACGTGCTGCGGGCCGAAGGGATCTCGGCGACGTTCTTTGTGCTGACCGGCCCGGACAGGACGATCGGTGGGAGAGTGCAACCCAAGGCCGAAACCGAGCTCGGTTTCGAGGAGCTTCGGCGCGAGGTGCGCGAGGGGCACGTGCTGGGTTGCCACTGGGGAGGGCATTACGGCAGCCAGCTGCGAAAGCACACCACTAGCGTGGTGCTTCCAGCCTACGATTCCGACGGAGACGGCATCGTCGACCGCGTAACCGACCCAGGCAATGCTCTCGAGTCGGAACTGCTGCAGTGCGTTCGCCGCGCGGCCCAAGCCTACAGCGCCGAAGGCGAGGCCGGTCATCAGCCTGTGCTCGTACGACCGCCGCTTTGGACCTACGCAGATGGCCAGCGAGATGCTCGTCCCACCTATGCTGCACTCGGCCTGCACATGGTGCTCGCCGATGCGCGCGTACTCGACGGCGCACTCCCATGGGCAGCGCAATGGTTCGACTTTTGGCTCGTGCGCCAGGTCCGCGAGGCCGTTCGTGGGGGAACGAACGAAGTGGTGATCGCTCTGCACGACGTGAATCGCCGAACGGCGCGCTCCCTGCCGGGTTTGATTGGGCGCATCCGGAGGGGCCTAGCCGAGGACGGTCTCGTCGAACACCGAGACTGGAAGTTCACAAGCGATCCCGACGAAGTGCTCGCGGCGCTCCGCCGCCGCGCCTGGTGACCGGCCAGATTCTCTAAAGCCCGCAAGGCGTTATCCCGATCTCTTGCAGCGACCCATGAGCGGCGCGAAGCGCTCTGCGGGGCGAGAGGAGCACGTGTCGGCGCTGCTTCCGGCCTGCGGGTTCGCCGCGACTGTGTTCGGCCGCTGAGCGTGTGTGAGGCGTGCCCTGCGATGATCACTCTTCGCGCAAACTTTCTCCCGTGCCCACCTATCCCGCTCTTGACCAGCTCCAAGCTTCGCGCTCGAAATTCCGAGCGATTCAGCGAGGCAGAAAACAGCGCCGGAGAGTGGTTCGAGCCCTCGCCCCGACGCCCAACCCACAGTTTGATCCTGGACATACATCCAGCAGATCGATATAGACTGCTGGAAGTGTCCCCATCGAGAACACCTGGCGTCGAGTGCGCTCAATCCGCGGGAAGCAACTCCCGGCAATGAGCCTCCTCCAGCTCGCGTTGGCGATCAGCCTGTGGCTGGCGGCCCCCATGGTCGCCGCGTGCGATGATTTCGCGTACGGAACGCTAGTAGATTCATTCCAAGCCCGTCTGAACGCGATCACGCGGCGTGACGCTCTTCCTGGCGCGGTCGCCGCGTTCGGGTTGAAAGACTGTCCGATCGCCGTCGCAGCTGCAGGCTTCGCGGACGTCGAGCGTCGGGTTCCGATCGCGCCTGATGCGAAATTCATATCGGGAAGTATCGGCAAGTCGTTCGTCGCTGCCCTCGTTCTCGATCTGGCCAATGACGGCTATCTATCGCTCGATCAGAAAATCGAGAAATGGCTCGGCACTGCCCCGTGGTTCGACCGCCTACCAAACGCCCATGACGTCACGCTGCGGATGCTCCTGAATCACAGCAGTGGTATTCCAGATTATCTATTCACGACGCGCTTCCTGTATGCCGTTCTTCAGAAGCGCTACTTCGGAGACCCACGCGCTCCCTTCTCCCCGGAGCAGCTCATTGCGATCGTGCTTGACCGGGCTCCGCTGTTCCCAGCGGGTGGCGGTTACAACTACACCGACACAGAGTATGTCCTGCTGGGCCTAATCGTTGAGCGTGCAACCGGCCGCACCTACTACGATCTCCTCAGGGAACGAATCCTCGGCCCGCTGCAGCTCACGCTCACCGTACCCGCCGACCGCCTCGAGATTCCTGGACTAGCATCGGGCTACCACCGCTGGCTGAGTCCGTTGCCAAGCAAGGTCACCGATGGGAAGGGGGCGCTCCTCTTCCATCCTCAAACGGAGTGGACGGGCGGCGGTCTGGCGACGAACCCGCGTGATCTCGTGTCCTGGGGGCTGCAGCTCTACGAAGGGAGGGCGTTCAAGTGGCACTACTTGGAGCTACTGAACAGCTCTTTCAACCCTCTGCATCGGGGGCTTGCCACCGCGTATGGGATGGGCTTATTCGTCTATGCGACACCACTTGGCGAAGCGTACGGGCACTCGGGCTGGTTCCCAGGCTATACGGGATCGATGCTCTACTTTCCTGCATCTCGTCTCGCTGTGGCGTTCCAGACGAATACCGATCGGGCCGGAAATTCGCTCGACTATCTCCTCGAACTGGCCAAGGTCGCAATGCCGTCTGCCGTCGTCGAGCACGGCAACTAAGCCAACACGCCCATTGAGTGAGCGGGCTGCTCGCAGTGCATCAACGAAGCGTATACAAGAACCTAGAAAGCAGCGCCGAGAGGACTAAGCCGCGGTCGGCCCGAGGCCCACGATATCATCTGCGCGCTACCCCGGATTTCGATGCTGCACCCCGGTGGTCGCCCGCGTTGGCGGGCGTGGCGGCGGGGTTCGGGGTGCGGCAGCCGGGGCGGGGGCCCGGGCGGGGCGAATTAGCCCGGTACCCGCTTCTCTCGCCGTAACCTTGGCGTGCGCCCCCGTAGAATGTCCGCGGAGGTCTTCCCATGCAGATAAGCTGCACCGTCTCCCGTCACCGTAATCGGGACAAGATCGACGAGACCTTGGTTAACTGGAAAGCCTGAAAGCCGCGACGCCCGCCCAGTCGAGCGGCGTGTCGATCTTGACCTCGTAGCCGAGAGGATGCTTGATCGGTTCACCCTTGAAGTACTTGTACGCGTCGCCGGGATTGGTGAGGGTATTCCCGATGGCGAACGCGTCGAGGGACCAGCTCGTGTGGACGTGCGTCTCCCCGAAATAGGCGTGGCGCTCGGGGCTCGCCGCGAAGGCCGGAACGGCCGTCGCAATCGCGACCCCGAGGGCGAGGAACGAAACCCTTGTAACGCGCGTCGTGAATCGCATCGGATCCCTCCCTCCTCCCTTTCCGGTGGGTATCCTCCTACGCTGCCGCGGCGGGGTCCATCGCAATCGGCTCCCGCGCGTGACATCGTTCAGTGCTCTCGCCCAGCGGGAGCTGACGACCGGCCTCGCGCCAGCCTTTAGCTCCGATGCCCGGTGCCGCGCTGGCGAGCGTGGTGGCGGGGTTCGGGGCGCGTCGCGCAGGACGAACAGGATGCGTCGTTTTATCGTTCGAAACGACAGCGATATTGTCGTGAACCGATGAGCAACGTCCCGAAAACCGAACGCAAATACGAAGGTGCTGCGGAGTATTACTCGCGCTATCGCCCGCCGTATCCGTCTGCCTTGGTGACGGTGCTCCGAGAAGCCTTTCGATTAGATGGAAGGGGCCAACTGCTCGACCTCGGATCGGGTCCGAGTTCGGTAGCGATTCCGGTTGCCCATCTTTTCGAGCACGTGGTTGCTATGGATCCCGAGACCGACATGCTTAGGGAAGGAAGAGCCGTAGCTGGCCGCGCCTGCAGCACGAAAAGCGCGGTGAGGGCAGGGGGCATGGTCGAGGCAGCTTGACGGGGTCCAGCCGGTCGGGGACCGCTGCCCTTGATACCACACCAGCGGTCGAGGTCATGACGACGTGAGCGGTGCGTGCTCTACTACGAAGTCATGAAGAGCCTGATCGCCCCCGCGCTGATCCTCCTTGCATCCATCGCAAGCGCGGAGCCGTACGCGGTGGGCAGCACGCTACCACGCACGGAGCTGCCCGATCAGCATGGCGAGGTACGGGTGATCGACGACTCTGTGCGCGTGGTCGTCTTCAGCCGCGACATGGATGCCGGCAAGGTGGTGAGGGCCGCCGTCGAGAAGGCGGGCCCGGACCTGTTCGATCGCAACGGTGCGGTGTACGTCGTCAACGTGACGGGGATGCCCACGATCATCCGCTCGCTCTTCGCGATGCCCGCGATGCGCCGCCGCCCGTACAGGGTGCTCGTCGACGAGGAAGGCGCGAAGACGGCCGACTTCCCCGGCGGTGCGACGCACCCGACCGTGATGGTGCTCGACAAACGGAAGGTCAAGAGCTTGTCGTACCCGACCAGCGCCGAAGCACTGATCGCGTTGCTCGAGCCGCGCCCGCAGTAGCGGAGAGGTCGAGGCAGGGAGCTGCCCGCGGACCTCCTCGAGCGGGTCACCGACTCCCCTTACCTCAAGGGCGGCCGAAAAGAGGAAGCCCCCGGAACCATCGCGATTCCGATGGCTTCGTCAGGTAGCGGGGGGCGTTACGCACTCAGCGACCGCATCTGCCGGTGGAGGAGGCGACGGTCGCGCTCGCAGCGAAGGTCAAGCGGATCATGTCCTCAGCACAGCGCCGCGAGCCGCTCGATCTCTCCGCGCGCGCCCTCCACGAGCCGGCGCATGATCTCCGCCACGGGAAGGATCTCGTCAATCGCGCCGACGCCTTGCCCCGCCGGCATGCACGTGCGCGCGGGATCAATGGGGTCAACGCCGAAGGAGAGCACCCCCTCGCGTCCGCTCTCGAGGAACTGGAGCGGAAAGGGCCGGATCTCGCTGCTGCGCTTCTCCTAGTCCTCGACGTAGGCGTTGCGCAGGACGCGCATGGGCTCGCCGGAGTAGCGGCGCGTCACGACGGTGTCGGCACTCCCCGCCTCGACGAGGCGCTGCTTGAAGCCGGAGGCCACGTGCGCCTCGTGGGACGCGATAAAGCGCGTCCCGATCCACGCGTCCTGCGCGCCGAGGGCGAGCGCCGCGGCGAGTCCGCGGCCGTCGACGATCGAGCGCGAGCCCCGAGATGACTCATCGATGGTTCACTCAGCAAGCTTCGAGCGGTAGACTCTCCTCCCGGAGGCACCCCCCATGGCCCAGACCGCCCAGCTCCGACGCATCGAGCACCCCGACAACGAGGCGCAGCGCATCTTCCAGCTCCAGCGCGAGGCCTACCTCGAGCACCCCTTCCCGAGCCTCGACGAACGCCGCGCCCGGCTGCGCGCGGTCGAGCGGACGCTGCTCGACAACCGCGATGCGATCGCCGAGGCCATCCACCGCGACTTCGGGCACCGCTGCACCGAGGAGTCGCTGATGCTCGAGCTCTTCACCTGCGTCGATGGGATCCGACACACCTTGAAGAAGCTCCCGGGCTGGATGCGGCCGCAGCGGCGTTCCATATCGATCCTTTTCGCGACGGGCCGCAACCGTCTGGTGCCGCAGCCGAAGGGTGTGGTGGGCATCGTCTCGCCCTGGAACTACCCGCTCTTCCTCACGGTGAGCCCGCTCACCAGCGCCCTCGCCGCGGGCAACCGCGCCATGATCAAGATGGCGAGCCACTCGCAGACGCTCTGCCGGCTCCTCCACGAAAAGCTCGGCGCGGCGATCGCGGAGGACGTGGTGGCGGTCCTACCGGGCGTCCCCGCCCGCGATTTCTCGACGCTGCCCTTCGATCACCTGATCTTCACCGGCTCGGCCGACGCCGGTCGCACCGTAATGCGCGACGCGGCCGAGAACCTGACTCCGGTGACGCTCGAACTCGGTGGCAAGTCGCCCACGATCGTGTGCGACGACTTCGACGTCGAGGAAGCAGCCTCGCGCATCCTCTACGCCAAGCTCGTGAACGCGGGCCAGACCTGTCTCGCCCCGGACTACCTCTTTCTGCCCGAGGCCGCGCGCGAACGCTTCGTCGCGGCGGCGCGGCGCATCGTGCCCCAGCGCTATCCGGACACGAAGGACCCGAGCTACACGTCGATCATCGACGAGAAGTCCTACCGGCGCCTGCGGGCGACCCTCGAGGACGCCGAGGCGAAGGGTGCGAGCGTGATCCCGCTCGTGCCGGGCGCCTCCTTCGACGACCGCCTGCGCAAGGTCCCGCCGCACCTGGTCCTCGACGTGACCGACAACATGACAATCATGCGCGAGGAGATCTTCGGACCACTGCTTCCGGTGAAGACCTACCGCGACCTCGACGAGGTGATCGCGTACGTCAACGCCAAGGATCGTCCGCTCGGCTTCTACGTGTTCACGAACGACAAGAAGCGCGAGGAGAAGCTGCTCTACGCCACCATCTCGGGCGGTGTCTCGATCAACAACTGCATGCTCCACGTCGCGCAGCACGACCTGCCCTTCGGTGGGGTGGGCGCGAGCGGGATGGGGCAGTACCACGGCTACGAGGGATTCGTCGAGTTCAGCAAGATGCGCCCGGTCTTCACCAGCCCGCGGCTCTCGCTGCTGCACCTCTTCTACCCGCCCTACGGGCCGCGCCACCGGCGCCTGATCAATGCGCTCCTCAGGTGGGGTCGCTGACGCCGCTCCCGACGAAGTCGGCGAGCGCTCGCTTGGCGCCGCCGATCCACGGGTGCCCGTGGGCCAGGAGCAAGTGATCGAAGTCGAGCACGAGCAGCCGCCGGTAGGCGGCCCGGAGCCCGCGCTTCACAACCTCGGGGTCATCGCCGAGCAGGGGATCGGGGACGAACACGAGCGGGCCGTCGCCGTCGCGCACGACGCCGTCGGCAATGGCAAGTGCGGGCGCGCCGCCGGGGATCCGGAACGCGGTCTCGTCGGGGCAGAGCACGCCGACCTCGTGGCTCTCGATGCCGCCGGGCAGCCGCTCGCCCGGCCGGAAGCCGCGCAGCTGCAAGCCCTGGATCTCCCCCTGCTCGCCGAAGTGGGGGAGACCGGCCTCGTTGCAC
>Ga0116216_10000578_pt1 | contig 28544 bp, 27 predicted proteins | sample Sb_taG_11_FD_89696 | JGI IMG/M metagenome (GOLD analysis project Ga0116216, IMG submission 89696) | Peat soil microbial communities from Weissenstadt, Germany - Sb_50d_3_AS metaG | ecosystem: Environmental > Terrestrial > Soil > Wetlands > Peat | place: Germany: Weissenstadt | collected 2010-09-21
AGCCCACCTCCGCTTCGCCAGCCAGCCTCATTCTGTTACGATTACATCCGTTCGTCTACGAGGTATCAGCGAACGGCAATCCGTCCCTGATTTCCGTGTCTCACCCGAGGGGCGCGGCGCATACTCGTGTGTCCCTCGATTCGCTGGTGTACCTGTTTCGCGAGGGGCTATCAGCAGAGAGCATGGTCGAGAGCTTTCCCACTCTGACGCTGGAGCAGGTGCATGGAGCGCTAGCATTCTATCTGGCTCACCAGACAGAAATCGATACTTACATGGCCGCAGCGGATAAAGCCGATGAGGAGGAGCAATCGGAATCCGGGCGCTCTAATGCGGAGCTAATCGCCAAACTGCGGCGCGCCCGGCATGAGAGTCAAATTCCAGGCTGATGCCGACCTGGATGCGCGCGTGGTGCGAGGGGTCAGGCGCCGGGCGCCGGAAATCGACATCCGCACTGCAACAGATGCAGGCCTAGAAGGTTCGACGACTCAGAGGTCCTGTAGATAGCTGCACAAAGCAGACGAATACTCGTAAGTCAGGACCGTCGCACCATGCCTGAGAACTTTCGGCGCTTCTCGGCGAACGGCAACAGCCCTGGCGTCATTCTGCTTCGTGGTGGCATTTCCATCGCCGCCGCCATCGAAGAACTCACGTTGATTTGGAGTGTGACCGAAGCCGAAGAGTGGACGAACTGTTTGGTTTGGATCCCACTGTAAGAAACTCATCCGCTCGCGCTCTGCTCGCTAGCCGCGATCGTCGCTAATTCATCCGCGCGATTATTGTCTTCGTGCCAAGCGTGCCCCTTGGTCCAGGTCCAGGTGGTTTTGTGGCGGGCGGCTTCGTCGTCGAGCTCACGCCAGAGGTCGGCATTCAGCACGGGTTTCCTGTCGCTCTTGATCCAGTTCTTGCGCTTCCAGCCGTGGATCCATTGCGTGATACCGTTCTTGACATATTCGGAGTCGGTGACTACTTCGACTTCGCACGCTTCCTTGATGGCGCGCAGGCCTTCGATCGCGGCGGTTAGCTCCATGCGATTGTTGGTAGTGTGCGGCGCGGAGCCGAACAGCTCGCGCGTGTGGCTGCCGTGCCGCAGGATGGCGGCCCAACCGCCCGGGCCGGGGTTGCCGTGACAAGCCCCATCTGTAATCAGTTGGACCTTCTTCACGAGATCAGGTTTCACGAAACCAGTGCCGGTTCGGCGTCGCGATGGAAAAACGCATCCACGCGATCCAGGATTTCCCGCGCTTCATGCGCGTGATAAACCTCGGCGCGAAGCTTGGAGCAGTTGCGGACGCCGTGGGTGAAGTACGTAGCGAACTGCTTCATTTTGCCGACGACATCCGGCTCGTCGCGCTCGATCAACATCGAATAATACGTGCGCATCATCTGGTAGCGATCCTCTGTTGTCGGCTGGTCGTAGCGGCCGGTCGCGACATATTGCCCGATCTGCCGGAAGATCCACGGATTGGATGAGGCGGCGCGTCCGATCATGATGGCGTCACAGCCGGTTTCGGCCACCATGCGGACGGCGTCTTCGGGCGTCGTAACGTCGCCGTTGCCAATAACGGGGATCTTGACCGCGGCCTTCACTTCGGCGATGCGCGTCCAGTCGGCTTTCCCGGCGTAACCCTGCTCGCGTGTGCGCGGATGAAGCGCGACCGCCTGCAATCCGCAGTCTTCCGCCAGGCCCGCCATGTTCACCGCGACCAGCTCTTCATCATTCCAGCCGGCGCGAAACTTCATGGTGAACGGAATCTGAATGGCAGCACGAACCTCGCGCAGCAGGCGCTCGACCAGCGGCAGATCGCGCAAGAGTCCCGATCCGCCGTTGCACTTCACCACTTTATTTACAGGGCAGCCGAAGTTGATATCGAGGATGTCGAAACCCAGGTCCTGACATACGCGCGCCGCGTCAGCCATCACTACCGGATCGGCGCCGAAAAGCTGGGCCGAGATAGGGTGCTCTTCCGGCTCAAATGCCAGATACTTCAATGTGCGGGTGGGCTTGCGGGCGCGAAGCGAAGCGCTAACGCCGTGGGAGCTCGTGAACTCGGTCATGATCAGCCCGCACCCGCCCAAGTTGCGGATGAAGCGGCGAAACACGGTGTCGGTGACGCCCGCCATGGGCGCAAGCACCGTCGCCGGCGCGATCCGCACCTTTCCGATGTCGAAACTGGAGGGGAAACTTGTCATCGGCCCTTGGGTTTTCTATATTTTAGCGGGTAGAGGCGCGGAAACGGAAACTGCGACGTTCACGTCTTAATTGTTTACGGAGGAAAGCCCCATGAAGCCGCTTCAAGTTGTTCTTCTGGTGGTAGTTTCCGCACTGGCCGGCGGACTGTTCATGAAATGGCAGATCAACCGGAACATGGCGCCGGCGACCGCCGCTGCTCCCAAAGCGACAGTGGTGCCGCCCGCAGTGCCCGCGACAGTGCAACCGGTGGCGCGGCAATCGCAACCGGCGGAGGCCGTGGAGCCTGCCCCCATCACCCCGCCTAAAGAGCCCAAGGCCAGCGCCAGACCGAACGAAGTTCTCAAAAGTCACCGCGCTGCTCCCGTGATGATGGCTCGGAATGACGAACCACCGTCGCCGGTCCAGCCCGCGGTGGAAGCGCCTCCGGCCGCTGTGACACTGCCGCCAACGCTGGCGTCCTTGCCCGACCCAGACTCGGAACCAGTTCAACAGACACCTCAACAGCCGGAGCAACCGGTCCAGCAGGCTAACCCGGCGGCGGCGATTCCTTCGACGCCTCAGCCAGCTCAAGTGACGCTCAAAGCCGGCATGCTGATTCTGGCTCGCACGGGCCAGGGACTGTCGAGCGAACACAACGCTCCGGGTGATGGCTTTACGGCCACGCTCGATGAGCCGCTAGTAGCCGATGGCTGGGTGATTGCTGAAAAAGGCGCGCGCCTGGAAGGCAAGGTCGTGGAAACCGGCAGAGGGAAAAGGCAGCCGGAACTGGTGGTCATGCTGACACAGTTGAAGACATCCGACGGCCAGCGTGTCGCGATTGAAACCGAGACCTTTGCGAAACACGCTCAGATGGCGACCGGCGACACCGCGGGGAAAGTCCTCGCAGGTACCGTGATCGGCGCGGCCATTGGTGCGATCGCAGGAGGTGGTAAAGGCGCGGCCATCGGGGCCGGCGTAGGTACGGCTGCGGGCGCGGGCGGCGCCGCTGCCACTCGATCGAAACCGGCCGTTCTGCCGGCCGAGACTTTGATCCGCTTCCGGCTAAAGAACACGGTCACGATCACAGAGCGGCAAGGCCGGAGTTAGGGGGAGGGCCGGAACCGAGTCCCGGCCTTCGTTCAGCGTCTGCCGAAGTGATGCCAGCGGCCATCTACGGCTAAACCGAAACCCACGCCGCCGCCGTAGTATCCGCCGTAACCGACTGCGGGGTAGCCGTAACCATACCCATAGCCGCCGTAAGCGGACGGGGCGTAAGCTTGCGGGTATCCGTAGCCACCGTCATATCCATAGCCACCGTATGGGTAACCGTAAGCGTACGGGTATCCATAAGCGTAGGGATCATAGTAGCCGTAATATCCGGGCCAAAATCCGAGGCCAAGGCCCCAGCCGCCATATCCCCATCCACCGTATCCATAGCCGCGGCCGTAACCTCCGTAGCCACCTCGGCCATAGCCACCATAGCCGCCCCGGTACCCGCCGCCGTAACCGCCACCATAGTGACCGCCACCGCTGAAGCCTCTACCGCCGACTGCGGCATGACCTCCGCCTCCGCCACCGGCGTGCCCACCACCACCACCGCCATGCGCTGCCGCCAGGGCCGGCATAGAAAGCCCCGTCGCCAGCAGCAACCATAAAGCCAGCGTAATTGTCTTGCGCATATGGATGTCCCCAATAGTTAGACTAGCGCCGTTCGCGGCAGGTTGCGATGAGTACGCTATAATCCGCCGAGCGGGTTTCCATGAAAATGCACATTTTGAAAGGAGCGCTGGCATTGAGTATGCTCCCGGTCGTCATGCAAGGGGCTGATTTGCCGGCCACTTCCAAGAAGCCGGTCACGGATTTTTACCACGGCGTCAAGGTGGTGGACGACTATCGCTGGTTGGAGGACTTTAATGATCCGGCAGTTCGCGCCTGGGCGGATTCCGAAAACCGCTATGCCCGCGCATATCTTGACGCGCTGCCCGAGCGTGCCGCTCTTTATGAGCAATTGAAGCGATTGCTGAGCTATCCCTCGCCGCGTTACCGTTCGCTCACGCACCGTCGCGATATATTTTTCGCGCTGAAGCAGCAGCCGCCCAACGAGCAGCCGGCACTCGTGACGCTCGCATCGCCTGACGAGCCTGGGTCCGCGCGGGTAGTGGTCGATCCGAACCAGTTGGATTCCAAAGGCACCACGGCGATCGACTTCTATGTGCCCTCCGCCGACGGCAAGTTGGTTGCCGTTTCACTTTCCCGCGAAGGTAGCGAGAGCGGCGACGTCCACGTTTTTGACGTGGCGACAGGCAAGCCGTTGAACGACGTGATCCCGGGGGTGAACGGAGGCACCGCAGGGGGCAGTGTCGCCTGGAACGCGGATGGCTCGGGATTCTACTACACGCGCTACCCCCGAGGCACGGAACGCGCGCCCGCGGACATGGGCTTCTACCAGCAGGTCTACTTTCACCGGCTGGGCACGAAGACCGAAGACGACAAGTACGAGATCGGCAAAGATTTTCCGCGCATCGCCGAAATCGCCCTGGATGCCTCCCAGGATGGCCGCTGGATTCTCGCGACCATGGCCAATGGCGATGGCGGCGAGTTCGCCCTTTATCTACGCGGTCCGAACAGTGAATGGCGGCAGATTGCGCGACTGTCGGATCAGGTGACCCATGCCGAGTTCGGACTGGACGCGCATCTTTATCTGCTCTCGAAGCAGAATGCCCCACGCGGCAAAATTCTTCGGATGGCTCTGGAGGGCGGGGACCTGGCGAGCGCGCAGCTCGTGGTTCCGGAGACAAGGGCAGTCATAGAAAGCTTTCTGCCGGCAGCCACAAAGCTCTATGTCAGCGATCTGATCGGCGGGCCGTCGCAGGTCCGTGTTTTTGACCTCGCCGGGGCCGCGCACGGCAAGGTGCCGCTCGAGGGCGTCGTCTCGGTCGGGGAACTGGTTCGCGGAAAAGGTGACGAGCTGTTGTTTGAGAGCGAGTCCTATGTCGAGCCGCCCGCCTGGTATCGACTCAATCCGCAATCGCCGAAAGCAGTATGCACCGCGCTGCGCTACACATCCCCGGCGGATTTCAGTGATGTGCAAGTGACGCGGGAATTCGCCACGTCGAAGGACGGCACCAAGGTTCCACTGAACATTATTTCCCGCAAAGGAACCAAGCTGGACGGCAGCAATCCAACCGTGCTCTATGGTTACGGTGGCTACAACATCAGTCTGACGCCCACTTTCTCGGTGCGGCTGCGGCCGCTGCTCGACCATGGGTTCGTTTATGTCATCGCCAACCTGCGCGGCGGGGGCGAATTCGGCGAGGACTGGCACCATGCCGGGTATCTCACGCACAAGCAGAACGTGTTTGACGACTTTGCCGCCTCGGCGCGCTATCTGATCGATCACAATTACACGAATCCAGCGAGGCTGGCCATCGAAGGCGGCAGTAACGGCGGGCTGCTGATGGGCGCAGTGCTTACCCAGCATCCGGAAATGTTCCGCGCGGTCATCTCTTACGTTGGTATCTACGACATGTTGCGCGTCGAACTGCATCCGAACGGCGCTTTCAACGTGACTGAGTTCGGAACAGTGAAAGAGCCCGACCAGTTCGGCGCGCTCTTTGCGTACTCGCCGTATCACCACGTGGTGGATGGTACGCAATACCCGGCGGTCCTGTTTTTGACCGGTGACAATGACCCACGGGTGGACCCGGCCAATTCCCGCAAGATGACCGCACGCTTGCAGGCGAGCGGCACGAAGCGTCCGATCCTCTTGCGCACCAGCAGCAGCTCAGGCCACGGCATCGGAACCGCGCTGAGCGAGCGCATCGCCGAAGACGCGGACGTGTTTGCGTTCCTGTTCCACGAGTTGGGCGTGAACTAGGGGCGGACACATGTCCAGCCCGGCGATCGATCGCAACTACCTGAATTCGCACACTCACTGATCAGGTGCGCATCAACTCGATTAATCCTTAACCGACGAGTCGAATCCGGGGGAGTAAAGTGCGCTCATCCGGAATATTCCAGCGCTGCCCGCGCCAGAATCGTACATATCGGCCACGGGACGCCGCGTTTATGGCGGAATGCGTTTTCCGGTAAGCCCGTTTACAAGCCACATGGGTCTCACGGTCACGGCGGACCAAGTCAATTCCAAGTCAATTCCGGCGCTTGAGGCGAATCGCTCGTGATACCCTAAACCCCTATGGAAAATCGCAAGAAACGCAAGCGACGATTTGGTGGTGCCATGCTTGCGCTCGGTTCGGCTACGCTAGTGGTCTCAACGTTTCTGAGCGAAGGAGGCCTACGTTGGGTGTGTAGGTGTGTAGCGGTTTTTTTTATGATCCTGGCAGTTGTGAGCTTCGTGGGAGTTAATAGCAAAGCCGATTAGCTATAATTGGCCGCCCGGGAAAAGACTCCGGATGCACATTGTCGCTGTTTTCAAGCGGCTGCAACCAACGCCAACCGGAAAGCCACTTCAGTACTTTCCAAGCGCTGCAGTCCCCCGTAACCAATCATCGAATACGCCAGGAACGATATGTAAGGTTGTCGGAAACTGCATTTCAAGACCCCGGGGAGGTGGAAAATTCTCAGCTCGGGTTCGTCCGGCTGCGCATCAGTATCCATCCCGCGATCTTCTCCAGCGCCACCGGTGACATGGTCTCTTCGATATCGCCATACTCGTTCGGATTGCCGGTCTTGGCGGTCTGGAAAAGATGATTCAACCCAGGCAATTCGTCGATCTCGCAGTTCTTGTTGCCGGCGAGGGCCTTGCGGATCGGCGGTAGGTTCTGGTTGGGCGTCACCTGCATGTCCTTCTCGCCGTCGATGGCGAGGACGGGCACCGTGACCTTGGCCAACGCGGGCGCAGGATCGTATGCGATGAACTGGCGAAACCATGGCGATGTCATGAACTTCATCTGGAAGTCCATCTGATTTGCCGGCATCACGCCCGTCAGCTTCTCACGCAACTTTTTGTCGAGTGTGGCGCGGTCGCCCGTCTCGCTCTTGATCAGGGCGTAGACATCGCGATCCTCTGCGATCACGTGATCGATACGCTCCGCGTTCATGCCGCGAACTTTCAGATCAAACGCCTTCTGCACCGCCAGGATCTGGTCTCCCGGCACTCCCGGGCCGGCCATCAGCACGAGGAAGGCGACATCGGAATTCTGTGTCGCCACCATGGGCGCGACGATGGCGCCTTCACTGTGGCCGACCAGGCCGATCCGGTGGGAATCCACTTCAGTGCGTGTTTTCAGATACGCAACGCCAGCCTCGGCGTCAGTGGCGAAGTCGGTCATGGTGGCCGCCGCATTGTCACCGGTGGATTTGCCGACCCCGCGCTTGTCGGCGCGCAGAACCGCGATGCCCTTTCGCGTGAGATAGTCGGCCAGGACGAGAAACGGGCGATGGCCCTGCAGGCTTTCGTCGCGGTCGTGCGGGCCCGAGCCGCAAATCAGAAGCACCGCGGGAAACGGGCCTGCACCCGGCGGGGTGGTCAGACTGGCCGCGAGTTGGACGCCCGCGGCTTTGTTGTCATACGCGACTTCTTCTTCGCGATACGGATATGGTTTGACTGGATTCTGCGGCCGTCGCCGTTCGAGCTCGGCGGCACTCTTCACGCGTTTGAGCACGAGAGGAGTCGAATTCCCGGCTTGTGACCAGGAGCCGTCGATGGTTGCCAGGTCCTTGGAGATTTTGCCCTCGAACCTGCCGGTGCCCGAGATCTGCTTAAACTCGATTGTGAGCGTCTCGCCCTTCCGTGTGACCGCCGTCGCCGGAATGCCCTTCGCGCCCTGGTCCAGGCTGTCCATGGTCGCGGTCAGACCGTCCTCTGTGTTGGTGATGTGGAAGGCAAGCCTCAGTTTCGCGGTGCCGAGGTCGAGCGTGCCCATCCAGTCACCGTCAATGTCGGAAGGCTTGGCAGGTTTGTGCTCGGTTTTCACTGAGGCGGTGCCGCGATGGAAATCGAGCGGCAGCGGCTGACCTTGCGTCCAGGTTCCGGAGATGGCCGTGGCGTCTGCGTTTACCTCGCCTTCGTAAGTGCCCTTAACCGCGTCGACCGTTAGATTCAGTTTCGAATCCTTGAGAGAGATGGAGCTCACCGGGATGCCGTTGGCGCCCTGGTCGACGCTGTCCAGCGTGGCATTCAGGTTGCCGTCCGGGTTCTTGGTGATGTGCAGAACGAGACGCAGCTCTACGTCACCTGCTTTGAGCGTTCCCTGCCAGTCACCAACAATGTTCTGTGCGTTTGCGACGGACGCCAGAGAAACGGCGAGAGTCGCGAAGATGAGTGTGTTCTTCATGGGTTATCTCCTTTAGCTTGTGACGAAGACGGCAGAAGCTACCACGACTGCGAGCCCTGCTATGAGGACCCACGACCAGCGGTTGCCGAAATTGAAGGTGTACCCGAGCCCCCCGCGCTTCTCGACGAACAGGACCGGATCGTTCGGGTTGTAGTAGATGACGCCGGCTTTCCAGCACTCTCGCGGTGTTGGGTCCAGCGGCTCGCGCAGCTGGCTCATCTTGCTCGCCATGACGACGATGATCGGGATGATCGCGGCGACCGTTCCCAGCATGATGGTCCAAACAGGGATTCCGAGGACCGGCTGTACAGCAACCACCGCAAACATGCATCCCATGACAAATTCAATCGCGATGATGCCTCCGAGAATGACGGGCCGGGAACCTGACCGGCGAGCGCCATACCAGGCCGCGATGCCAAGGATCAGGAGGAGGGCACAAAGCTCCGCGGCGAACGCCAACTCGCCGTAAACACCTTTGATGGTCCGATTCGCCCAGCGGTTGGGACCCTCGAAACCCCAGTGCACGGGGTAGCGCTCGGGAATCCGATCCCAGTTGAAATATAGATACAATGCCGCTGCTCCCAGCACGGCGAGCGGGCAGCCGCCGAGCCATACAAACCAGGGCAAACGGTCCGGAGCTGTCGTGAGCGAGGCTGTACGTTGCCTGGGGATCTCAACAGCGTACGGAGTGACCGTTCGATATTGCCAGTAGTAGGCGAGGAAGGCGCAGATCAGAGTGCCCGCGATCACCACCGTCTGAACAGTGTCGATGAGCTGAGGTGGGGATAGAAGAAGCGCACCAATCCCCACGAGCACGATGGCCGCAACCACCAGACGGAACATATTGATCGCATGGCGCCCGGCGGCGCGCTGGCGGAAATCCGGCGGCACCGGGACGGCGAACAGTATTTCCCGGCGCGTCATGTTTGGGATGGCGAGCAACACCGCTCCCAAGAAAATGTGCATAGAGACAAGAAGTTTCATGATTGTTTCACCACCTCAGCCATGGCGCGCAACTCGGCGGCGATGCCTTCGGCGGAAATGCCTTCGGAGCGCATCTGCGCCACCATGCCTCGCAGCCGGTTGCGAAAGTCCTCAATCCAATCTCGATCCGGAGTGGGCGGCATGACGCGCTCGGCCACAATGGCGCCGCGGCCATGCTTCAGATCCAGCCACCCTTCCGCGGCAAGCTGCCGGTAAGCTTCCGCCACGGTGTTGAAATGAATTCCCAACTCCATGGCCAGCCTGCGAACGGAAGGCAGCTCCGCCCCCGGAGCCAACTGGCCTTCCACCAGCAGAACGCGGAGACCGTCCATAATCTGCCGCACGGCCGGAACGCCGGAAGCCGGATCGATTCGGATTTGAGGTCCTTCTGGCATGCACTGTATAGTGTATGTGTACAGTATACAATCTGTCAATCGAAATCGTAACTCTAAGATTTGGTTAGTGTTTCTACGATTCCACTGGCGGCTTCTGTCGACGGGACGCTGCCTTGCGCCATGCGGGCGTTGCCGCCGCCGCGCCCTCCGGCTTGAGCGAGCAGGGGTTGGAGAGTTTTGCCGGCGTCGATGCCGGAGTCCGGTGATGCGGCCAGCAGAACCGACGGTGGCTGTTCAATTACGCCGATGAAGACTGCTCTTGGCTGCGTGGTGAAACTTTGCGCCAGCGGACGCAGCTCGTCGAGGGTTCCTTTCGGCAGGCGGCGTACGGCGCGGCGCAGTCCATTGGCATCGGGTGCGGTTGCATCGTAGAGTTCGCGGCCCTGGTAGCGCGCGAGTTCGCCTTCCAGCTTGCGGCGGAGTCGGTCACCTTCGCGAACGGTCTCGAATTGCGCGGCGGCGACTTGCGGCGTCTCATCGACCGATGTCGAAAACGTTTGTGCGATGCGGGTGAGCGCGTTGTAGTCGGCGCGCGCCCGGCGTATGGAGCGGCCTCCGCACAAAAACTCGACGCGCATGGTGTTGCGGATTTTCTCCAGGCGGCGGATCAGGATCGGGCCGATCTCGCCGGTGAGCCGTACGTGCGTCCCACCGCACGCGATGCGATCGAGACCCTGGATGGAAACGATGCGCAGAGTGCCATCGCGATCTGACGGCTTGCGCAGATCCGCCACCGCGCCGGCGGATTCGTACGTCACCAGTATCGGACGGTTCTCGGCGACGGCTTCGTTGGCGCGGCGCTCGGCAGCCATCACTTTTTCCAGGTCGATGGAGGGTGTTTCCAGATCGAGAGTCGAAATCTCTTCGCCCAGGTGAAAGCTGCACGTTTCGATGCCGAACTGTTCGATGAAAACCGCGGAGAGCAGGTGCTGGCCGCTGTGCTGCTGCATATGATCGAGGCGGCGGGCCCAATCGATCACGCAGTCGGCCTCGTTTGAGTCAATGGGAGCGCTGATTTGGTGCGCGATGCGCTCGCCCTCGTCGATCACGTCCACAACCGCAGCGCCGTTGATGGAACCGATGTCGTGCGGCTGGCCGCCGGAGGTCGGATAGAACGCGGTGCGATCGAGGTAGAGCTTGGCGCCGCCGTCCGCGCGGTCGAGCACGCGGGCGCGAAATTCCCGCAGATAGGAATCGTGATAGTAGAGCCGTTCGGTCATCGAGCGCTGCCAGCACTTATAATACTGAACCATGTTGAAGCGATTTTGCTTTGTGCTTTGCATCCCGCTGTTGGCGTTCGCTGCCGATAAGCCGACGACATCGCAGTTACTCGAAATGGCCTGGCATCATTCGCAGGGTCTCGATGACGCCCTGCGCGCCACGCTGGGCGACGACAAGATCAAGAAAGGCACGGCGTTCGTAGGGGAAGGTCCGGATTTTGTCTTTGCCTTTGAGTCGGAGGTGCAACCCGGGCTTTTCGTCGATGATCAGCCCGCCGAACCCATGACCCGCGCAGCCAATCTCTGGTTTCAGACCGCGACGCTGCGCCCGGGTACCGTTCACGGCTTCTATTACACGGTGAACGGCGTGCGTACGGGCGGTTCTACCGACGTTGCGGCGTACGGGCCGGATTCTTATCCCAAGCCGGGCGTGCCACAGGGAACCTTGTCAGACAAGATCGTCCACACCAGCAAAATCTACGACGGTATGCAGAGCAATTACTGGATCTACGTCCCCGCGCAGTATGACGCGAACGTTCCCGCGGCGCTAATGGTCTGGCAGGACGGGCAGGCGCTGATCCAGCGCGATGGAGCTTCGCGCACGCTCACGGTTGTCGACAATCTGATCGCGCAGAAGAAGATTCCGGTGATGATTCAGGTATTCATCCAGCCTGGCATGATCGGCGACAAGGCGATGCGTAGCATCGAGTACGACACGGTCTCCGATCGCTATGCACGTTTCCTGCGCGACGAGATTCTGGCGGATGTCCAGGCGAAGTACAACGTTCGGAAAGAAGCCTACAGTCGCGGCATCGGGGGCAGTTCCTCAGGCGGGATTTGCGCGTTCAACGCGGCATGGCAGCAGAATGACCGGTTCAGCCGCGTGCTCTCGCACATAGGCAGTTTCACCAGCATTCAATGGCACCACGATCAACCGGACCCGCGCGACAACATTCTGGGCGGCAACGACTATCCGTTCCTGGTGAGAAAATCGCCCAGGCACAATATTCGTGTGTGGCTGCAAGACGGCTCCGAAGACTTGGAGAACGATCACGGAAGCTGGCCGCTGCAGAACATTCAAATGGTTAACTCACTCAAGATGCGCGAGTACGATTTCCATTTGAGTTGGGGCGGCGGCTCACACAACCCGGCGCATGGCTATGCCGAGCTGCCTGAAGAAATGACGTGGCTGTGGCGCGACTACGATCCGGCGAAGACCGGCGAGACCTACACCATGGACCGGGCGGAGAAATCCAAACCGATGTTCCGCGTGAAGATGCTCAACCGCTGATCCGCCGCTGACGTAAGCGGTCCGTCGCTATAATAGTGGTGATCGATGAACCCGCCCCGCCTGGAATTGCGCCGGGCTTCGAAGGTATACCAGAACAATGGACAGAAGCTGGAAGCGCTCCACGAAGTGTCGCTGACTCTCGCGCCCGGTACCATCACCGCTCTGGTGGGCCGCAGTGGTTGCGGCAAGACCACACTATTAAATCTGGCGGGCGCGATGGACTTTCCTACTTCGGGCGAAGTACTCATCGGCGGACGGGCGACCAGCTCGCTCAGCGAGAACGAATTGACGGCGCTTCGGCGCAAACGGATTGGTTTTGTGTTTCAGTTTTTTCAATTGTTGCCGGCACTCACCGCGCTGGAGAATGTCGAGCTTCCGTTGCTGCTGGCGGGTGCGGAGCGGGCCCGGGATACGGCAGGCGAGCGACTGGAATGGGTGGGGCTCGCCGACAAAGCCGACTCCTTTCCATACCAGCTTTCGGGCGGGCAGATGCAGCGCGTGGCCATCGCGAGGGCGTTAGTTCACACGCCGGAGATCCTCATCGCGGACGAGCCCACAGGCAATCTCGATAACGCCAGCGGCGATCAGGTGCTCGGATTGCTCCGCGATGCCGCGGACCGTTTCGGTGCGACAGTGTTACTGGCAACGCATAGCGCGGAAGCCGCCGCGATCGCGTCAACACGCGTCCAGATGCGCGACGGTCGTATCTGCGCGGTCGAAGGCTCGTAGGTCCGGCGTATGCAGCCGCTCCAGCTTTTCCGAACGCTGATTCTGCGCCCGTTGCGGCGCGATCTCTTGCGCACCACGCTCACGATTCTCGCGGTAGCGCTGGGGGTGGGCGTGGTGATTGCCATTGATCTTGCGGGCGACGCCGCGACGGGATCGTTTCGATCGTCGCTCGAAACTCTGGTGGGCAAGACCGATCTCGAAATCGTCGCCAATGGAGGCGTGGACGAGCGCTGGATCGCGAGGCTTGCGGCCCTCCCGGTGAACGCGCGGTTTGCACCGGTGATCGAGACACAGTGCATCATCCAGGGAGCAGGGGCGGCAACGGTTTACGGCGTAGATTTCATCGCGCAATCGAGAAATGCCGGGGGAGAAAGCCCACGGGATCTGGATACAGCCGCGATCGTTTCGAGCGCGCTTGCAAAGAGAATCGGAGTTCACGAAGGAGACAGCTTGTCGCTCGCTTTGAGCGACAAAACCCGCGCGTTTCACGTTGCCAGTGTTGCCGATGCGCAGGACGCTGAGTTCGTGCTGTTGGATATAGCCTCCGCACAGCAGGCCCTGAACCAGTTCGGAAAGCTCGATCGCATCGAGGTGTTTGTTTCGCCGCGCGAAGACTTCACGCGCGTGGAGCGGGAAATCCGTCGCGTGCTGCCGGCGAGCTATCGAATCGAGAAGCCCGGTACGCGTAGCGACGAGAACCAGCGCATGCTGCGTGCATTTCGCTGGAACCTACGCGTCCTCAGCTATATTTCACTCGTGGTAGGCGCATTTCTGATTTACAACACGATTTCCGTGAGCGTGGTCCGGCGGCGACCGGAGATCGGCGTCCTGCGCGCGTTGGGAGCTAGCCGGCGCCGGGTGTTCTGGCTGTTCCTGGGCGAAGCTTTGCTGTTCGGCGTCGCGGGCTCGCTGGCTGGCATAGCTCTGGGGCGAGTGATGGCTGAAGGCGCGGTGGGTTTGATCGCCGATACCGTGAACTCGCTCTACGTGAGCAGTCGGCCCGCGGCGATTGCGATTGGAATTCCGGCAGTTGCGACCGCCATCATTGCAGGAACCGCAGTCGCGTTCATTTCGGCCCTTGCGCCGGCGCGGGAAGCTATGGAGGTGACGCCAGTTGAGGCGATGAGCCGCGGCGTGCACGAGCATCACGCGCGCACGCACGTGCGGCGGAATCTCGTGTGGGCAATCCTGATCGGCATGATCGCCTGGCCTGTGTTAAAAGTGGGACCGCTCAATGGCAACCCCATCGCCGGCTACGTGACTACATTGCTCGCGATTGCCGCGATGGCTCTGGCTGCCCCTGCGGTCATCACCGGCTTGTCGGCGATGACGCGCCGTGCCGCGCGAGTGTTGTTCGGGCCGGAAGGCCTGCTGGCCGTACGCGGCCTTGCGGCATCACTCGCGCGGACTTCGGTCATCGTGGCAGCGCTCTCCACGGCAATTGCGATGATGGCCAGCGTCGGCATCATGGTGGGGAGCTTTCGCGAAACCGTTATCGTATGGCTCGATACGCAGCTGCGCGCGGATCTCTATGTTCGCCCGGCTGGAAGAACGGGTGCGGGCGAGCATCCTGCGCTTCCGGCGGAGGCGCCCGCCTTGGCCGCATCCGTTTCAGGCGTCGAGGCCGTCGATGTCTTTCGCGCTATGGAAATCGAGTATCAGGACCAGCGCGCTGCGCTCGGTGCGGGCGACTCAGCGATCGTTCGCCGCTACGGAAGGTTGCGATTTCTGCCTGGCGAGGATCGCGAGGCCATCCTCCAATCGCTCCCCGGTCAGGATCGCGTAATTGTCAGCGAGCCATTCGCGAATAAGCACGGCGTTCACGCGGGCAGCGTTCTGGAACTTCCGCTCGGCGATCGAACGGTGCCCGTTACCGTGGCTGGCATCTATTATGACTATTCAAGCGAGCGTGGCTGGGTGATCTTCGACCGTTCGACCTTGCTGAAGTGCCTACCCCATCAGCCGCCGACCAACCTGGCGATCTATGTTCGCAAAGACGCCGATGCAACTGAGGTTCGGCACACTCTCGAACAGCGCCTCGCGAACTATCGGGTGGTCGTCGCTCCGAATCGCACGCTGCGCCAGAATGCGGTCACGGTTTTCGACCGTACCTTCGCCATTACCTACGCGCTCGAAGGCGTCGCCATTGTGGTGGCCATGCTGGGCGCCGCCAATTCGTTGCTCGCCATGGTACTGGATCGCCGCCGCGAATTCGGCATGCTGCGCTATTTGGGAGCGGCGCCCGCGCAGATCCGCCGCATGATCCTGCTCGAAGCGGGCTTTCTCGGCGTAGCGGCAAATGCGCTCGGTCTGGCGCTGGGCTTTGTGCTCTCCCTCGTCCTGATTTACGTCATCAATAAGCAGAGCTTCGGATGGACCATCCAGTTTCATCCGCCGCTGGCTCTGCTAACCGGCGCCTCGGCCCTCGTGCTCGCGGCCACAGTACTAGCCGGTATTTTTCCCGCGCACGCGGCGGCGCGGCTCAATCCCATCGAAGTGATCCATGAAGAATAACAACGAAAAAATTCGCAACATCGCCATCATCGCGCACGTCGACCACGGCAAAACCACGCTGGTGGACGCCATGCTGCAACAGAGCGGCATCTTCCGCGCCAACGAAGCCCACGTGGAGCGCGTGATGGACTCCAATGAACTCGAGCGCGAGCGCGGCATCACCATCATGGCCAAGATCACCGGCGTGCGCTACCACGGCGTGAAGATCAACATCGTCGACACGCCCGGCCACAGCGATTTCGGCGGCGAAGTGGAGCGCGCGCTCAAAATCGTCGACGGCGTCATGCTGCTGGTGGATGCGAGCGAGGGACCCCTGCCGCAAACGCGCTATGTCCTCATGAAGGCCCTCGAAGCCAAGCTGCCGCCCATCGTGGTGATCAATAAGATTGACCGCGCGGATGCCCGCGTTCCGGAGGTACTCAATGAGATCTATGACCTGTTCATCGATCTCGACGCCGAAGAGGACCAGCTCGATTTCCCCGTGCTCTACGCCAACGCCCGCGCGGGGATCGCTAAAGCATCCATGGAGGACAACTCCGAAAATTTGCAACCTCTGTTTGAAGCGATTGTAAAGCACATTCCGGGGGCTCCAGGCGATCCCGAAGCCACCCTGCAAATGCTCGTGGCGAATCTCGATTACAGCGATTACCTCGGCCGTCTCGCCATCGGCCGCGTATTTCAAGGCACGTTGAAGTATGGAGATGAGGTGGGCATCGTCAAGCTGGATGGCTCGCTTCAGAAGACGCGCATCACCAAGCTCTATTCATTCGAAGGTCTGAAACGCGTAGATGAGACCGAAGGGCATCCCGGCGAGCTGCTCGCCATCGCGGGCGTGGAAGGCATCACCATCGGTGAGACTGTGACCAGCGCCGAAACACCCGAACCTCTCGCGAACATCCAGATCGACGAGCCGACGATTGCCATGACGTTCACCATCAACACCTCGCCTTTCGCCGGCCGTGATGGGCATTATGTGACGTCGCGCAACCTGCGCGACCGGCTGGACAAGGAACTGCTCACCAACGTTTCGATCCGCGTCGAAGAAGCCGGCGGACCCGACGCTTTTAAAGTGATGGGCCGCGGCGAGCTGCAACTGGCCATCCTCATTGAGATGATGCGGCGCGAGGATTACGAGCTGATGGTCGGCAAGCCGCAGATCCTGACGCGCACGGTCAACGGCAAAGTGCAGGAGCCGCTTGAGCTGTTGGTCATTGACTGCCCCGAGTCGTTCCTCGGCGTGGTGATCGAGAAGCTGGGCTCGCGCAAAGGCAAGATGATCAAGATGGTGAACCACGGCTCAGGACGCGTGCGGCTGGAATTCCACGTGCCCTCGCGCGGGCTGATCGGCCTGCGCAGCGAGATCCTGACCGACACGCGCGGCACCGCCATCATGAACAGCCTGTTCCACGGCTACATCGAATGGCAGGGCGACATTCCCACGCGCCCCACGGGATCGCTGGTCGCCGACCGCGCCGGTAGAGCCACCGGCCACGCCATCTTCAATCTCCAGGAGCGCGGCGAGATTTTCGTTTCGCCAGGCACGGAAGTTTACGAAGGCATGATCGTCGGCGAAAACGCCCGCGAGAACGACCTGGACGTCAACATCGTCAAGGAAAAGAAGCTCACCAACATGCGCGCCTCCACAGCCGATGAAGCCATCCGCCTGGTGCCGCCACGGATTCTGAATTTAGAGCAAGCCATCGAATTCATCCGCGACGACGAGTTTGTCGAGGTGACGCCGCAATCGATCCGGTTACGGAAGAGGGTGCTGAAGGCGAATCAGAGGTAAAGCCGTCAAACGGCTGGTGGGTGAATCAGCGGGATCGCCTCGCGACGGCCTCGGCGGTAGACGCGGAAGTCCGCCAAATCAGTGGTCACGACCGAGTGCTTGGGATGCATTTCACTCATCCGGATCAAACAAATGTCCGCAAGATCCGGCTGCCGATCTGCGTAGCGCTCAGCCAACTCAGCCAGGCGCGCAAGGTGATCGCCCAAGACGAACGCGGGCCGCACAAGCCCCTCGCGCACGAACGCCAGCACCAAGGCGCTGCTATTGAGGTGAAAGGCGGCTTCCGCGAGCACCGCTTCGCAGGTTAACAGCGGCTCGGTGATTCGTTCGGCGATGGCCCGTGCCCAAGCATGATGGCTGTCCTTTCGGTTTCCGAACGCCACCAGAAATCCGGTGTCGGCAATCGCCTTCACTTGCGTGAAAAGCCCTTCCGTGTCGAAAGATCCGCCGGCCCCGCAACCAAGCCGGCGAGGCGCAAGAAAGGCCGATTTTCCGCGCTCCTGGCCTGTTCCAGTTGCTCGCGAATGATGCGGCCGCGTGGTACACCAGTCTCACGAGCAGTTTGCGTAAGCCATTCGGCCAGATCGTCCGGAAGCCTTATGGTGAGTGTATTGCTCATCTGCCCGAATTGTAACACGCACGCCGCGGCGCAAAAGAGGCCGCTATCAATCCGGCTGGGAAAGAAATTGATGAAGCCGAGTCAGAGGGTGAGCACAATTATTGGTCGCTATGCTCTACCGCGAACCAGGGACTCGAACTCGTGCTCGAAGGTCTTGAGTGCATTCAGTACCTCCGCGGCTCGCTGCCGCATTTCGAGTGAGCTTACTATACCTTTCAGCTCCGGAGATGGCTTGTAGATCGCAGCATGCTCGACTTCCCAGAAGAGGGCAGTTAGCATTGGCACGACTTGAAACTCGCCCCAAACCTCCTCGCTCCCCATACCACGGCCATAGTACTTGTAGGCCAACAGCTCACCGTTCTCATCGCGAACCGGATCGGGCTTCCATTCCGAGAACAGCTTGTGGCATCGCAGCTCGTGGTCCGCCTCGTTCCAGTGGCTCGTTGGGAACACGGAAACGCGGACGCCCGCCAAGTCTCTTAAGTTGCGGAGCGTGTAAAGCATCGGCTGAGCGCGGTCGAAGATGGAATACTCCTGCCGTCTGCGAAGAGCGTCAACCGCGCTCTCGCACTCCTTGATCCGAGCTGTGATGACGATTTGTTCGTAGCGGTTCAGATTTCTTGAGACTGGGAGCAGGCAATGCCTAACCTCAGTTTCCAATTCCTCCGCCACACGCCTGACATCAGGAAGAAGCTCGAAATACTCTTCGCGCAGCCGGTCCTCTATCGTGCGCTCGGGCATCAGCCAAGCACATTCTCCAGTTCACGCCTGACCGATTGGGACGGTTCCGTGTTGAAGTATATTTGCCATCCGGGTCCTGAATTGTTATCGCTTATGCGATCCTGAAGAACGCCCGCGCTGTGATCCTCAACAAATTCAATGCTGAAAATCTTCTTGGCCCCTCGATTGACATAAGCTTGCCTGTCGAAGTTATATACGTAGTCTGCGTCTTCGAGAATCCGGCTTTTTGTTGCTAAGGCCGTCATACCACTCATTTCTCCCCTGCCTCGATTGTATCCAAACCAATACAACTAACGCGGCAAGCCGATTTCGTCATAGTCCAGTATTTCTTCGGATGGCCGGGTGTCGAGAATGGGCAGCGAGGCGATCTTGGCACACAAGTCATCCACTTTCGCGCCGTCGAGCCGTCGACCCGCCGTGCTGATTTTGCCCTCCGCGGCACCAATCGCAGCGCCGTTGGGAGTCTTGCGTTCATCCTTGCCCGGGCCCGGGCTTCGCTTCCTCACGATCCTCAAATTGTAAGGTAACCATCGACCGCAGTTGTAACCTCCCCTCCCGCGCTACACTCTTAAGACCCCATGGGAAGCTCCGAGGCAGCCGCCCGCCAGACCGTGGCTCCGATCGTTCGCCCCGCTGCCGAAGCTCCAGCGTCGTGGCGCAGCACTGCCGGCGTCGCGCTGGGTGTGCTCTTTGGAGTCAACCTGCTGAATTTCTATGACCGGCAGATTCTGGGGCCGCTCCTGGAGCCCATCCGCAGGGAATTCCATCTCACCGATACACAGCTTGGCGCACTGAGTACGATCTTCCTGGTGCTCTACGCGATTGTGGGCGTGCCGTTCGGCCGATTGGCGGATTCGTGGAGCCGCAAGAAACTGCTCGCACTCGGCATGATCGTGTGGAGTGCGCTCACGGCAAGCTCAGGTTTCGCGGCAAGTTACATCATGCTTCTTTTCACGCGGCTGGGCGTTGGCGTCGGCGAGGCGGTCTGCGCTCCTGTGGGAACGAGTTGGATTGGCGACCTGTTCCCCGTGACCAAGCGTTCGCGCGCACTGGCATTTTTCATGTTGGCCGTGCCGCTCGGCACAGGCCTCAGTTACATGGTGAGCGGTCCGGTGGCACAAGCGTTCGGCTGGCGCGCGGCGTTTTGGCTGGCGGCGGCGCCTGTGATTCTTCTGGCGCCCGCACTGTTCGCTCTGCGCGAGCCGCGGCGCGGCGCGGCGGAACACCGGCTATCGGCGGGCGAACACCTGGGAGCGTGGTCCGTTCTGCGGATTCCCACACTTTGGTGGATCATCGCGTCCGGCGCCTTGATCAATTTCAACTTGTATGCCCTGGGCACGTTCCTGCCGGCGTTTCTCATTCGCGTGCATGGCCTGTCGGTCGCGCGCGCGGGGCTGTGGTTAGGCGTGGGAAGCGTGATCGCCGGATTGTTTGCGGCAAGCGCCGGCGGGATCATGGGCGATTGGGCCATTCGAAGGTCGCGGAATGGCCGGATGCTGGTGGCGTCCATTGGAGCGCTAGCCGCTGCTCCGCTGGCGTTGTGGTCGGTTCTGTTGCCGGCTGGTTCCTGGATCGCGGTGACCGTCTTGATGTGCGCGTCGTACGGGCTGCTGAACACGTACTACGGAATGGTTTACTCGTCGATTCACGATATTGTCGCGCCGGCCCTGCGCGGCACGGCCATGTCGGTCTACTTCATGGCCATGTATCTCTGCGGTGCGTCATTCGGCCCCGTCATCACCGGCCGCTTGAGCGACGTCATGGCGCGGCGTGCAGCAGGGCTGGCGGGGTCGAGCATCGTCACCGAGGCAGCCCGCGCAACGGGCTTGCAGCAGGCCATGCTGGTCATCCCCGCGCTATCCTTGTTATTGGCGTTGGTGCTCTATGCGGGATCGCGCACCATCGCGCGCGATATGGCGGCGAGGGACCAGCAGTTACAATTGCAGGGGACACCGAGTTAGCTGGCGTTGATCTGGGGAGCATGCCCTAAGCGAAATCTGCGCGGTTGGAGAAACAGTTAGTGTTCAAGTTTGAGCCCGGGAACCGACATCAACTAGGTTTTGGACAGGCTGTTCTCGAGAGCTTCGAGTTTTTGCGCTCCTACGGACTCAAGCCGGTGACCACAACCCCGACCCTTGTTCGTTACGAATCGAGGAAAGTATTCGTTGACGTTCATCATGGCCGCGGTTCGTTTGAGATCGGGGTGAAGGTTGGGCGCCGGGACCGTTCCGAAAAATACGGCTTGGCCTATATGGTCTCATGGGCGGGCAAAGCAGCGTGGGAAGCGGAAGGCTTCGGAAGAGGCACGATGTTCCAGGTTAGCTCGCGTGAAGGTGTTCAACAGTTCGTGCCCAGAGTTGCGGAGCTTGTTAGGAAGTACGGGGATCCGTTCCTGCTAGGCGACAAAGCGTTCTACCGGCAGTTAGAGGAGGCCAACCGGCGCGCCTCTGCTGAGTTCACGAAGCGCCAAGTCCTCGAGGACATACGAAAACAGGCTGAGGCATCGTGGTCGGAAAAAGACTTTGCTCGCGTAGTCGAGCTGTGTAAGTCGATGCGTGCAGATTTGACTGAAATAGAAACGAGGAGGCTGCGCTATGCAGAGCGGCAATCACGCCTCTCGCATATATTATGATGTTGGCGCGTGATCACGATGGTTGCCAGCTCTTGCTTGTAACCAGTTTGGCCCGCTAACACGCCTTGTGAGACAGATGAGACGGCAAATCATACCAGCGGCTATGTCCGCTTTATTACTTTTGACGGCGGCCGCGCAAACCCCGGCCCCCAAGGTCGATCGTGTGATCGGCGACATCACCAAGGTCGACGCTGGCGCGAAGCAGCTCGCCATCAAGTCGGCCGCGGGTGCCGAGATCACGGCCACGGTCAGCGACAGAACCATCTATCTCCGCATTTCTCCTGGCGAGACAGACATCAAGAAGGCTGCGCACATCGCGTTCGACAACGTGGCGGTGGGCGACCGCGCCCGCCTCCGCGGCCATTTATCAGAAGATCAGAAATCGATGGTTGCTCTCGAAGTCCTCATCATGAGCAAGGCCGAGATTGCCCAGAAGCAGCAACACGAACGCGACGAGTGGAAGCGGCGAAGCGTGGCGGGACCGGTCACCGGTCTGAACCCTGATACTAAAGAGATCACCATCACCACGCGCACTCGGGAAGCTTCCACGCCGCTGGTGATCGAGGCCGGCAATCACGTGGATTTTCTCCGGTACGCGCCGGATTCGGTTCGCTTCAGCGATGCCAAGCCTAGCTCGTTCGCCGACGTGAAAGTGGGCGACCAGGTGCGGGTCCTCGGCGAGAAGAACGCCGACGGGACGCGGATCAAGGCCGAGGCCATGATCTCCGGATCATTCCGCAACATCGCGGGCGTGATTAAATCGATCGACGCAAGCACCAACGAGATAACAATGACGGATCTGGTGGTGCACAAGCCGGTGACCGTTCGCATCATTGCCGACACCACCATGCGGCGCTTGCCGCAAGGCATCGCCATGATGCTCGCCCGCCGCGTTCATGGGGCGCAGGGCGGATCTGAATCCGGTGCCGCCGGAGCGCGTCCGGCTGCTGCGGAGGGCGTGCCCGGTCCTGGCAGGCCCGATGCTGCCAAACCCGGCGCAGGTGGCCCTCCCGGAGATCAAGCGCAGGGGCAGGGCGGGGGAATGCGGCGCGGCAGTATGGATTTTCAGGAAATGCTGGAGCGCCTGCCGCCCGTGACCGTTGCGGACCTGAAGGCCGGCGACGCGGTCGTGCTTTCCGCCGGTGATGGCGCGGACCCGGGCCGTGTGACGGCCATCAACCTATTGGCCGGAGTCGAGCCGCTGCTGCAAGCAGCGCCGCAGGGCGGGCGGCAAATCCTCGGCGATTGGAACCTCGATATTGGGATGGGTGGCCAAGATCAGTAGCCAGGCGATCCCTAAAGCTGCTTTCCCCTGCCCCAATACTCATCGAACAGTCCCTTCATAGCGGCGCCCATGCCGTCATGATCGAAGACCAGTGACGTCCAACTCGGCCTTGAAATAACGGGGTCGAGCAGCGCAATCAAACCCCGGCAGCCATCGAACAGCGCCAATTTCATGGGGAGCGAATCCGCCTGCCGCACTTCCACCCCTGCGGCCGAATATTCGCCGAGCCGCTGCCGGTGCCCATCGTCCAGAGTCGCCGATTCGAGCAGTAGCCGGCACGCAACCCCGCCTTCGCGCGCCTGGCGCACGAGCTTTTCATCCAGCGGATCAACGGCATACGGAGGGCGGGAAAACTCCAGATACTCGGATTTGACCTCCGACAGCATCTTCCGGTATTCCGCCGCGGTTTGCGCCGGCTCGGTGACGATCCGCAGATAATCGAGGGTTCCGCGTCCGCCCTGGCCTTCCGAGTAGAGGGCTTTTAGATCGTCCATCAGCCCGGATGCCACCCGACTTTGATCGGTCAGCTCGTGCTCCATCAACTGCCGGCGGCGCGACAAGTAACTGGGGATGGCGAGGTCCGGCTCGACCGCAGAGAACAGCTTGGTCTTCTCCTGAACCACCTGCGCGAAGCCCTTTTCCACCAGGCTGTCGAGAACCTCGTAGATTTTTTGACGGGGAACATGCGCCCGTGCCGCCAGCTCCAGCGCTTTGAATCGGGGATGCCCCAACAGGACCAGGTAAGATCTGGATTCATAGGCATTTAACCCCAATTGCTGCAAACGGCGCCAGAACCGTTGAAATTCAACCTCCACAATCGCGTCGCTCATGGAACTCTAACAATACCAACAAGAATGGTAATTTCCAAAACATTGTAAACACGGACGATGCCAGTACGGAGCCGGCGTGGAAACCCGAGGCATACGACCTTGGATATCAGGTAAAAACCCTCTGTGTTCTAAGGGTTACCAGCATTGACTTGGTACTGGTACCACTTTACAATTGAGCCAGCGTAGGAAGCCATGAGCGCCACGAATACCCCGCGGGAGGAACCTTGCGCGGATGAAGAAAGCTCCCCTAAACCGATCCGCATTCTGATCGCGGACGACCACCCCATTTTCCGGGATGGCCTAAAGCAGTTGCTTGCGATGGAGAAGGATTTCGAGGTGGTAGGCGAAGCGGGTCACGGGGACGATGTGCTGCCGGCGGTGGAAAAACTCCATCCCGACATCCTGCTTCTGGATCTCAAAATGCCTGGCACGCACGGACTTGCGGTGCTGCAAAAGATGCAGGCAGCGCAGTCGCCAACCAAGGTGATCGTGCTGACCGCTTCCGAGGACAAAAACGAGTTCGTGCAGGCCATGAAGCTCGGTACTTCGGGCATTGTCCTGAAACAGTCCGCTACGGAACTGCTGTTCAAGAGCATCCACAAGGTGTACGAAGGCGAAATCTGGCTCGACTCGCACACCACGGCCGCGGTGATCCGGCAATTCGCCTCCGGTGAGGAGTTTCCCGCGCCGGCCAACGGCCGGGCCCGCGAGCGGCTGCCCTTGAGCCAGAGAGAGCGCGAAATCGTCACGCTGGTAGCGCAAGGCTTTAAGAACAAGGAAATGGCGGAGAAGATGTTTATCAGCGAGCAGACGGTGAAAAACCATCTGCACAATATCTTCGACAAGCTGGGCGTTTCCGACCGGCTGGAGCTCGCGCTTTACGCCATCCACCGTAAACTGCATCTTTCGTAAAAAATCCTTCCGAACCTCAGCGTCCTAGCACGCCGTTCTGCATCTAACACGAGCGGCAAGTCCGCCGCCCGACCATGGCACGTGAAGAAGACGCCCGCGATCCGCGGGTATACCTGGCAGCAGAGCGTACGTTTCTCGCGTGGATTCGGACGGGCCTTGCCCTTATGGCGTTCGGGTTCGTGGTGGCGCGGTTTGGATTGTTCCTGCGCGAGTTGGCGGCCGCCAGTGGTGGGTCGGCGGTAGCAGCTTCGGGATACTCTCTTCCGCTGGGCACGGCGCTTGTGTTGATTGGCGTTGGGGTCACCGTCTCGGCTTCCCTGCACCATGTGCGCCTGATCGGGCGGATCAACAGGGGTGCGGACACAGCGGGACGGCCATCTTTGCTGGGCGTCGTCGTGGCTTTGCTGCTCGCGGCTGCCGGCTTGGCGATGGCGGTGTACCTCGGCAGCGGGCAGACTGCCCAAGTCGGGCTTAGCGCAATTCATAAGGAGGAGTTTTTCGGTATGAAATCCGGCGACGGCATCATCAGCAAGCCGAGCAGACATTCGGTCCCGGAGACCCTGGACCATCTGGAAGCAGCGCTGCGTGAGAAGGGGATCAAGGTGTTCGCGCGCGTGGATCACAGCGGCGAAGCGGAAAAGGTGGGACTGAAAATGCCGCCCACGCAAGTGCTGATTTTCGGCAACCCGAAGGCCGGCACTCCCGCGATGCTGGCGGCGCCTACCGCTGCCATCGATCTGCCCTTGAAAGCGCTGGCATGGCAGGATGCCGATGGCAAAGTCTGGCTGAGCTACAACGATGTGGAGTATCTGAAACGCCGATTCGGCCTGACCGATGACATGGTCAAGGGCATCGCGGCTGCCGCGCCGCTCATCGAGCAGGCAGCGAATTGACTGCCGGAAACCGTTGCTGGATCAGGCGCTCACGCCGGATTCTTTTGATCCGTACTCTTTTAACTTGTTGTGAAGGGTCTTCAGACTGATGCCTAAGATCTCGGCAGCGCGCGTCTTGTTATTCCTGGTGTGCTCGAGGGTACGCAGGATCAGTCCTTTTTCCGCTTCTTCCACCGTTGTCCCGATCGAGAAATGAACTTTGTCACTGTCGGCCGCGGGGGAATCCGTAACCGCCGCTGCGGGGGCCGCAACAGTACCGCCATTCTGGAACATAGCCGGCAAGTGCTTCAGCTCGATGTCGCCTTCTCCCGCCAGGATGACGGCACGCTCCAGCACATTGCGCAGCTCGCGCACGTTGCCCGGCCAGGCGTGCCGGAGCAAAGCCTCATGCACGGAGGGAGAAATATCGCTGACCTTGCAGGCGTGCTTGCGGTTCAGCTCTCCGATGAGGAAATCCATCAGTGCGCCCATGTCTTCCTTGCGCTCCCGCAAGGGCGGCAGATGAATGTGAAACACGTTCAAGCGGTAAAAAAGGTCTTCGCGCAGGTAGCCGCCGCGTACAGCGTCTTCGGGAACTTTGTTGGTGGCCGCCACCACGCGCACATCGACTTCGAATTCGGTTTTGCCGCCCAGTCTTCGAACCTTGGAATCCTCCAGGATACGCAGGAGCTTGGCCTGAGTGAGCGCGGGCATCTCACCGATCTCGTCCAACAGAAGCGTGCCGCCCTGGGCCAGCTCGAAGCAGCCGGCGCGCCTCTCTGAAGCCCCTGTAAAAGCGCCTTTTTCGTGGCCGAATAGCTCGCTTTCGATCAGCGTTTCAGGTAGCGCGGCGCAATTGATGGCGAAAAATGGCCCGTCGTGGCGGGGGCTGAGGGCGTGCAGGGTCCTCGCCACCAGCTCTTTTCCCGTGCCGCTTTCTCCGGAAATCAGCACGCAGGCGTTAGTGGGACCGGCCTGCTGGAGCAGGACGAATATCTCCTGCATGCGCGGGGATTTGCCCACCATCTCGCCCAGAGCCCCTTTGTAGGACAATTGCCGCTCGAGAGCGCGATTGGTGTTGCGCAGGCTATGCTGCGCCGCGGCGCGCCGCAACAGCACCTGCAACGCGTTGGACTGCACGGGTTTCTCGAGAAACCAGAATGCGCCCAATTCATGCACCACGCGCACGCCGGTTTCAATGTTTCCGAAAGCGGTCAGCACGATGGCGGGCGGCGCATCGCCCGATTCCTGGAGTTTGCCCAGGAACTGATAGCCATCCATGCCCGGCATGTTCAGATCGGTCACAATCACGTCGGGAGTAAAGCGAGCAACCTTCTCGAGCGCCTCCGCACCCTCGGAAGCGGTTTCCGCCGTCATCCCCCAAGCATTCACCATCCCTGCAAGACCAGTACGTTGGCTGGCCTCATCGTCAACAATCAGGACGCGCATTGGCTTTTCCACTTTTCTCATTGTATCCTTTGGCTCCGTGCGAAGAGAGACGCATGACAGCACGGCGGTGAGTGATAATGGAAGGAAGTGGGCGGGTAGCCGCGTCGCGCCTGGCCGCGTTCGAGCAGCCCTATGATTGAAGCTCTAGTCCGTCGCGCGCGCCGCCGTTACATTGGGAACGAGTTTCTGGCTCAAGGTGCGTGGGCCGCGAGCGCCGGAATGGGCGGGCTCATTCTGCTGCTGATCGCAGGCACGCAGATTCTGGACTGGCCCGTCCTGGTGGCGATCACCGCCGTCACGCTGGCTTTTGGCGCCTACCGGATTCTGCGCCGCATTCCTTCCTCCTACACGATTGCCCAGTTGGTGGACCGCCGATTGTCGCTGGCAGACATGCTTTCAACGGCGCTGTTCTTTTCGGAAACCGGGAACAAGGTTTCCGAGACCATGCGCCTCGGCCAGTACGGGCAGGCCGAACGCACGGCCGAGACAGTGGACCTGGAGCGAGCGCTGCCGTTCGCCATTCCGCGCGCGGCTTATGCCCTGGCGGCGCTTGGTGTGGTCGCGTCCGGGCTGTTTGCCCTGCGCTATGGATTTACGCACACACTCGACTTGCGCGCTCCCTTGGCCCGCATTGTGATGGAGAATTTCGGCGGCTCGGCGCAGGACGAAGCGGCTCTCGGTAACGGATCGCACAAGGCGCGGCCGGATGGGCCGAAGCCCATCGGTCTCACGCTGCCGGAGGGCGATCCCAACAGCCCGCAGCCACTCGACCCCGCGCCGGATTCCGCTCTCGACACCGTAGGCGTGCCGGATGCGGTCAACGATCCGCTGCAGAAGAACCAGTCGCAGACCACGGTCAAGACCGAGTCATCCGGTTCCGAGAAAGCAGAGGGCGACCAGGGTGATTCCGAGACTTCCGAGGGAGCGGATGCCAGCTCGGCCGACAGCCAGTCGAGCGGCCCGCAGAGCGCCAATAACGGCAAGCCAACCGACACGCCCAAAGGTGGCAAGCCGGAAGCCGCCAGCTCCGACGCGAATTCCAGCCTGATGTCCAAACTGCGCGATGCCATGTCCAATCTGCTTTCCAAAGTGCACCAGCAGAATGGCAGCGGATCGCAGCGCCAGGCAAGCGCCGGGCAGAACGCCCAAAAGCCGGGCACGCAGAAGGCCGGCCAGCGGCAAAATGGCGCACCCGGCCAAGGGCAGCAGCAGAATAACGGCCAGGAGTCGGCCGACGCCGAAAGTCAGGAGGCGGGAGCCGAGGGCAAGGATGGAAAGAATTCACAAGCCCAGGCGGGCGGCCATAGCGCCGACCAGAAGGGCTCCAACCAGCCTGGCAGCGGGATCGGCCGGCAGGACGGCGACAAAGACGTCAAACTTGCCGAACAGGCCGCCGCGATGGGCAAGATCAGCGAGATTATCGGCAAGCGCTCGGCCAGCATGACGGGCGAGATCACTGTGGAAGTGCCGTCCAGCCAGCAGAAATTGCAGACTCCATACTCGCAATCGAGCGCCACACACACGGACGCGGGCGGCGACATCAGCCGCGACGAGGTGCCGGAGATTCTCCAACAATACGTGCAGCAGTACTTCGAGCAGGTGAGGAAGCAGCCCAGCCGGAAACCCGAGACCGCCGCACGCACCAAAGAGCAAACGCCGGCAACTAAGACGACGCCCCCCTCGATGTAATTCGCTGCAAACGAATTCTCAGCAAGCCCGTCTGGAAAACCGTTATGCGTTTATGGCAAGACGTTCGGTACGGGCTGCGGATTTTCCAGCGAGCGCCGGGATTTACAGCCGTTGCCGTATTCACGCT
>Ga0116216_10000583_pt1 | contig 28422 bp, 29 predicted proteins | sample Sb_taG_11_FD_89696 | JGI IMG/M metagenome (GOLD analysis project Ga0116216, IMG submission 89696) | Peat soil microbial communities from Weissenstadt, Germany - Sb_50d_3_AS metaG | ecosystem: Environmental > Terrestrial > Soil > Wetlands > Peat | place: Germany: Weissenstadt | collected 2010-09-21
CTTGCGTCACTTTCTAGAGAAGTTGCTAAGATTAGAGCTACTCTTTAGTCGGACAGGTACACGAACTGCTCGGAGCGGTTGCAGTTACGCTAGGTGAAGATGACAAACAGGCACTCGATCGTGCGAGTGCCACGAAGTAAGATGATTGCCAGCAAGATCAAACACTCATTTCTACTCTCCGCGAAGTTCCTGGCCTACAAGGTCACTTGAAGTGGATCATACGCTATGCCAGAAATGCCAAGGCGAGCCATAAGTGTGTAAGAGGCACCTGGACGTGGCAAAAATGCGAAGATCTCGGATTTGTCCTCGGTCTGATCAGCGCGTAAAAAATAATTTGTATTGAGTTCTCCCGTTCCCTGATAGGTGGTGCCAAATTGGTCTTGTAGGCTGAATTCGGCAAAGTAGTCGATTTGTTGTGCTCCACTTATGTTGTGCAGCGCCATGGTCATGATCACTCTGTGATTCGTTGTGTCAATGGTGATGGAGCGAAGTGTCGTGAGAACAGGATCATTGCACATGCCACACGTCAGCATCACGTTTTCCTTGATCGTATCTGGGGTCACTCTCGCACTCGGAGATGACTGTTGAGGTGATGTCGCAGAGTGAGCAGATGTGACACCCGCTTGATTCGAGCTTGCAGACCCTGAGGAGTAGCTAAACAAGGAGAGATGCGCTGCCAGTTGAATCATCTCCAGTGAGCCAAGCGCCACAACCAAAACAAGAAGCACCGCGAGAGCAATCCGATAGCCTGAGAGGCTCTTTGATGAGACTACTGGTGGCAAGTCTATACCGGGTGGAGGTGGGGGTATCGCTGTTTCAGGAGCAAATGTATATGGTAAGAACGACTGCGGTGATCCCTCATAAGCAGGTTTCACAAAGGTTGGCGAGTCGTCCGCTACCATGTTTGGAGCATGTTGCCACGCTGGCATACGTGCTGATGATAGGTGAGTCTGCAATGGATCCTGTTGTAACATCAGTTGCCTCCATCTGTGTCAAAAGTCCGGTGTACGCACCTGCATGATCCGGTTTGGGGCGCTTGCCGTGGAGTCAGACAGATCAATGCTATGTGCTCAGTTTCACGAACATGCTCTTCTCTCCATTTCTTATAGTACATGCCAGAATGGAATGTGCCACGGAACCGGGTCAGTATGTGCCAAATGGGCTATGCCAGCCGAACGATGATGCGCAGATAATGCTGGAGGAAACACATCCGCCATACTTCCAAAGACCTTTGCAGTTCTAACCTCACTGTCAAGCTGGGAATGCTCTTAGGGCATTGTTGTGCTCGCTAACGCTGACAATTTCGTTGTGGAAACACAAGCAACCCCTGCAATGGTCCAGTTCTCCGGTGTGTTGAGAGGATCAGGGCATTTTTCACCCTTCCGTGGTCTTAAATTTCTGTAAAACGACATCGCTTGACACCAATTAGGATACAACGTATAACCTGAAGTAAGCACTGCTTAGATCTGATCCACCTGCTGAGTGCTGTGTTCAGTCCATAGAGAGGAGTAACGAAATGGATTCCATTCCTCCTGCGCCTCAAGGAACCTGGTACCTCAATGCTGATTTTCGTGGTGGCACGAACAAGCACAATACCTTGCTTACTGTTACTCTCACTGGCAGCAACTTCCTGATAGGTCAGGTGACCGATATCAATGGGCAAGAAACGCTTGAACTCCTCGACAATGTGAGTTGGGATGCGATTACTGGTCTGTTGGAATTCCGTCGCAGCGGTCCCGACTCCTCGCCTTTCTGGGAGTGGTATCGTGGTATAGTGGTCGAGGGAGTATTCGTGGGTCGCTATTCATATAGCCAGCAGTTGGATAGCAGACCTGAGCTGCAAGCATTTCGTTTCCACGTCACCGGCTGGAACAGCACGTTCCTGGACCGCGATCTGGTACCGCGCTCCTATGATGTGATCATTGATAAGAATCGCCATGCCCGGCTGCGCATAGATCGCTTCTCCACAGGGGAATTGGTAGGGCGATTGAAAGTCTACGCTGGGTCTGGTGGTGAACAACTCGAATATGACCTGCAGGTAACCGGGTGGAACGGAACTCAGCTCAGCTTCATCAAATTCTCTTCCGATGGGACACAAGAAGTGTATAGCGGCATAGCAAATGGTCGGTATATAACGTCGGGGACCTATACGAAGACGGGGGGGCATCACGGTGGTACCTGGAGTGGTATACGGGGTGGGGCCCTGAACTATGGTCTCGTCAAGAAGACCGAGGAAGAGCAGCTTGTGTGGCAATTTAGAACCAGAGCTGCCTTGTCGCACCTGATGATGCCAGGCAACCCAACACCGATCACGTATATGTGCCTTCCTCCAATACATCCTGAGAACCCCGTACCACTGGAGAACCCGCAGGGGAAGTTTCGAGACGACAATCCACAAAAAGGGCCACAGAACTATCAGATCACCGAACTGCATTTCCAATATCTCTTACCGAATCCCTACTACATAGCCACGATTCCGAACAGTTGCCCGGTTCTGGATCGAGAGTTTCATGGATATCTTGCCACGCCGAACGACATTGCTCCTGGCGAAAAACGTCGGGCGGTACTGGCGCTCAACGGGCATCATGGTAGCGCCTGGCAAATGCTGGATCCTGGTTCCGATGATATCTACTGGTACGGTGATTCCTTCGCTCGCCATGGGTACGTCGTAATGGCGGTGGATATTTCGCACCGGCCGAAGCAAGACAGTGAGCCACTGTATGGCAATGGCGCTGACTATGTTGGCCCGAAATCCTCTACCCATCCATCGATCAAAGCGGACGGCTTCGAGGATTCCGATTGGGCTGAGGACGGGGAACGAGCCTGGGATGCGATGCGTGGGCTCGATTGCTTGACCTCACTTCCCTATGTCGATACCAGTAAGATCCTGGTGACAGGACTCTCCATGGGCGGAGAAATCACCACCATCGTTGCTGCGCTTGATACCCGTCTCAAGGCATGTATTCCCTCTGGCTTTTCGCCCGATCTCGACGTGATCCTGCACCGGGCAAACGATAAAACCCATCACTGTTGGAGGTGGATGCACGCCGATATGCGCGAGTACATCGACACCTCTGACCTGCACGCTCTGATCGCACCACGACTGTTGGTCGTGCAGACGGGTAAGCAAGATGTCACCTTCTCGAACTTCAATCCACCATTCGCCTCCGACAAACAGGTAGCCAGAAGGAGCCGTGTAGCCTATGGGAGTGAGTGCCACCAATTTATTCATTACCTGCATTATGGCCACCACTTCTATCACGTGGGAGACTACGATCCCGGCAACACGCACGCTGAGCAAGGCATCCGCATCCCGATCATCATCGATCCTGAGGGCACCCCGCCAGAGGATTGCCCTGACTCGATCTTCTCGGCCACCTGGCAGGCAGATCCCGGCTGGCAGAAAGATGACTCGACAACACTGCCGATCTTTCCTACGCTATATCAACTGTTAGATGCCCTTCTTATATGACGCAAGCAGGGTAAGACAGCACCGATCGTTCGCGCGTCTGTCGAGGGGGAGCATGCATACACGAGAGCATCTCTTCTCCTGCAACAAGCGAGACAAGAAGAAAGGAAAAAAAGATGAAAGCATCGCCATATACACCACGTCTAGCAGACCAACTCATCCGTGCAGGCGCTATGTACTCTATGGCCCAGCATCGCGTGGTCTACCGGGCCATCGCCATCCGCGACGAATGGATCGTCGCTGTCTCGCAGGACCCACATGGCTTGGATGGCTTGATAAGTGCCGGAACCCAGGTTCTCGATGCCCCGGATGTGACCCTCCTGCCAGCTTTCGAAGACACCCATAACCATCTCATGTTCGCTGCGCAGAACATGGGACTGGTTCCGGTTGACCGGGCGCATACGCTTGGCGAATTCATCGGCTTGATCAGACAGCGCGCAGCCCAGACTGCTGCAGGCACCTGGATCCAAACTTCTGCCGCCTGGCATGAGGTCAACCTGGCCGAGGGACGCTTGCCCACCGCGCCGGAACTCGATGAGGCGACGCGGGACCATCCCGTGCTGGTAAGGCGTGGTGGACACGTGGTGGTCGCCAACTCCAGGGCACTCGCGCTCGGCGGCATCACGCGGGACACTCCCGACCCTCAGGGAGGCACCATCGTGCGCTTCCCCAATGGCACCTCGACCGGAGTCCTCATCGAGGCCCCGGCGTATGCACCCGTCATCGCGCTGGTGCCACCGATGACCCCCAAACAGCTAATCGAGGGCTTGAGGCTGGCGTGCCGGGCGTACAACGCCTCCGGCATCGGAACCGTCCGTGACCCGTGGGTGGCTCGTGAGCAGATACCGGTGTACCAGGCGCTGTGGGAACAGGGCGAGCTGACCGTCCGCAGCAGGATCATGCTTGCGCCTATGGCTGCGACACTCGAGAAAAGCATGGCCATCATTGAGGGCTTGAGTTTCCGCAGTGGCTTTGGGGACGACCTCCTCAAACTGTGGGGGCTTAAATTCGGCCTGGACGGCGGAGCTGAAGGAGGCGCACTCGACGAGCCGTATGTGAACAATCCGGGCTATCGGGGGCACCTGCTCTGGAACCCTGATGACCTGTTCACCCTGACCAACTTCGCCGTGCGCCGGGGATGGAAGGTCGGCACGCATGCGATCGGTGATCGCGCGGTGCGCACACTGCTGGATGTGTACGAGCAGGTCATCAGGGAGAATCCCGGACTGCGACCAGGCACTCTGGTGCTTGAGCATGGGTTCCTGGCTGACGCCACACAACGCGCACGCGCCATCCAGCTCGGCATCTCGGTGACGGTGCAGCATCCGCTCCTCTACACCCTGGGTTCGGTGCTGCTTGAAGGATGGGGCGAGCAGCGCACGCGTGAGATCATGCCTGTGCGGGCCTGGCTAGATGAAGGAGCAGCGCTCTCCGCCGGTACAGACTACCCGGTCAGCCCGTTCAATCCGGGGCTCTCGCTGTGGGGCATGGTGACCAGGGGCACCTTGAAAGTCGGCATCCAGGGACCCGAGTATGCCATCGACCAGTATACCGCGGTGCAGTTGTATACCGTTGCTGGTGCGCAGCTGAACGGCGAGAGCCAGCGGCGCGGTACCCTCGAGCCCGGCAAGCTCGCCGACCTGGTGGCATTCCGGTCGAACCCGATTACTTGCCCGATCGACGACCTGCCGGAACTCTCGCCCGTCTTCACTGTGGTTGGTGGCCGGGCAGTCTACGATCCCGAGGCCATGTTTGGTACGCAGAGCTAATGCACGGCCACCTCTACACAGATCTAGGCTGTTCCTCATATAGAGTGGAGTTACCACCCATTAGGGCAGAGGATGACTCATCTTTGCAAGAGCTCATTGTTTGGGTGTTGTTCTCACAAGAGTTGGCTCAACAAGGTAGGCAAGGATGATGTCAAGGAACGGCTGATGGGGTCTCATGCTGTAGAGCAGCCGCAATCCCACCCCCTCAAACAGCCGTATCTGGCGTTCCTCGCTCTCTTGTGCGAAGAAGAGCACATAGGAGAACGCCCACTCGTTAAGGAACCAGGGAATCAGCGCGGTGAGTAAGCGCCTGTCGCGTTCGTCCGCCAGGCGGGTACTGCGCACCCAAAAGCTCAAATAGGCTGTGTTGTCGCTCAAGTACGCGCCACTTTGTGGATCATGCCCAAGGAGACGCTCTAGTGGATTGATGTACAGACAGCCCAAACACTCGGTCTCTGTCGGGTTCATCACTGTGTAGGTGAAGGCAATCCGCTCATCATGTTCCTGTTCGTGCCGCTGCAGGTCAGCCAAATCTTCCTCCAGCGTAAATCCCTCCTTCGGCCAGGTACCACCACTACTTCGCAGCAGTTGAGCGCGACTACTTATCACCGCGTCATAGTCAAGCTGGACATCCCTAGCTCTCAAAGGACGAAGCAGAAACTCGTTGGTTTGCAGCACCTCGGGAACAGGAGCATCACTTGGATAGAACATAGGCTACTTGTAGGCTGACAAGACTGTCAGATATCCTTTCTCGTCTGCCTCCCCAAGCTCGGCGAGCAGGCTGGCGAAGTCAAGCGGCTGTCGACTGAAAATGACCACCCCATCCCTGCGCGGCCACTGGCTGGGGTGCCGATCCCAGGCCAGTTCGATGCCGTTGAAATCCGGATCGTGCAGGTAGATGGCCTCGTGGGTGCCGTGATCGGACGCCCCATCGATCGACCAGCCATGGTCGAGCAAGCGTTTGAGCGCAACGGCGAGATCTTTACGTGACGGGTAGTTGATGGCGAAGTGATACAGGCCAGTCGTACCAGGAGCAGGTGGTGGCCCATCCTTGCTCTCCCAGGTGTTGAGGCCTATATGGTGGTGATAGCCGCCAGCGGAGAGGAACGCAGCGCTCTCGAAATTGAAAAGCAGATCAAAGCCCAGCTCGTCTCGATAGAAGCCGATTGCGCGCTCCAGATCTGCGACTTTGAGGTGTACATGCCCAATACGGGTCTCGGCTGGAATAGATGTCTCCGTCATGATGGTCTCCTATTTTCTGACCTGAGTAAAACCTTGTTTCAGTTATACGGGAAGCATCACTTTCCGTCAAGGTCAGTATCTCGCAACACGTCTCTCTCAAAACCTGCAACACCTGTCTCTCCTTTCCCTCAAGCTTTCCGCTACACTCACTCTGTCTGAAGCGCTAGTTCAACCCGGCAGGAAGGAGCATTATCGGCAATCATGTATTCAGCGCATTCAACAGATGAACCTGTCAAGGCTGAAGAGCAGTATGCACCAAAGCGCCAACGAGGAACCTTACCTCGTCGTTTGCCTTTGTGCTATCGGATCTTTTTCCTGCTTCTCCTGGTGCTGTTTGGACTGCATCTGCTCGCTGCTGGATCTGATGCAAGCCTTACAGGGCACGAGAGCGCATCCAACCAGACTGGTCGTGTTTCCAAACCGAGTTTCCCTCTCCAGGTTGGTCTAGGAGCAGGGGCTACCTCTCGTGAGATGACAAACGTGAATGCTTCTGTGGCAACGTGCCTCAATCCGCTTGATGCCACCTGTTGGTTGCAAAATGCCGCCCAGTGGATGGCGCAGCAAATCATGAATGCGCTCCAACCCGTGATTGGAGCCATCATGCACAACCCGCTGAATATCCTCACGCAGACGCCGCCTGTTGATACCTATCAGAACCCTACGGTCATCACCTGGTGGCAGAGCTTCCTCGCGGTGGTCGATCTCGCCCTGGCCAGTTTAATCGTCATCGGTGGCTACAATGTCGTGGTGGGTCGCCATCTGGGCCTACCCCACTCGGAACTGGCTGAATTCCTGCCACGACTTCTGCTGGCCTTTGGCGCGGCGCACTTCAGTCTGTTTTTCCTGGGCCTGTTCATCGACATGGAAAATGCGCTGAACATGGTCGCGCTCAACCTGGCAGGCACCTCCATGCTCACCAACATCATCAACGCGCTCTTCCAGGGCAATCTGGCAACTGAGGGCCTGCTGGTGTGGGTACTGACCTTCGTTTTGGGGGTGATGGCGATCCTGCTGGGTGCACAGATGGCGATACGCCTCGCGCTCTTGTGGGTCTTGCTGGTGCTCTCCGGACCGGGGTTAGCCTGCTTCACGCTCCCACAGACCATGGGCTATGGCCGCATGTGGCTCTCACTTACTGCCACGACTGTGCTGGTGCAGTTCTTCCAGGTGGTGACTCTGGCATTGGGCGGCATGCTGGTGACCTCTCTTGGTGCCTCAAACGTCTTCGGAGTCGGCGGCACGCTGGCGACGTTCCTGGTATGTGTGGCTCTGCTCTACCTGGTCTTGCGCATCCCCGGCATCGTCCATCGCTTCGCCCTGCGTCCCATGATGGATGCCTCCAGATCTGTAGCCGGAGCCGCCGAGGGGGCAGCAGGAGTGGTGGCAGATGTCGCGCCTCGGCTACTGGCGCTGTTGTAGGGAGGGGCAGGTATGATGAACAGCTCAAACAAAACCTTCATGGTACTCATTGGTGGCGTGGTCGTCATGACCCTGCTGGCTTTTCTGGCGCTCTCCGGTGTTGCAGCCACCTTCGCCTGGATGGCGGGCAGTGGATACGGGAGCGGCCCAACTCTCTGCCAGGCTGTGACACCTGGGACGAGTACCTCCACACCAGCCGCTACATTCACACCTGGTGGGAACACCTCTCCTTGCGTACCAGCGAGCCAGATCGGCGCTGAGGTAGTGGCCTGGGCGCAAGCCATGGCAAGGGCGCTGTACGTGAATCCAGCCTGTGGGGGACGCATCAGTTATCCAGACTGCTACTTCACCTGGTACAAGGCACCCGGCAGCAGATATCCACCAGCCACACCAACCTTTCCGCAGGCGGTGATCCAGTACGGCGTGCAGGTCTGTCCGGGTTGCTCTGCCTGGGCTAACGGCAGCTACCAGTGCGTGAGTTTCGTGCGCGGGGCCTACTCCCAGGTCTATCCCATGCGGCTGACCGCCAACGCCTTCGACCTGTGGTCGGTCTATGCGGGGCAACCTGGGTGGAAGGAGATTCCCTCGGCTTCTGCCCCCGCCGGGCAGCGCGGCATCCCCATGCCGGGCGATGTCATGATTTTCAAGGATGCGAGCATCGGGCATGCGGCGATTGTGATGAGCGTGGAGTTGCCGACCTCCACGACCGTTGGTGCGATCACATTCAGCAATGCCAACAGTGTGAGTCCGTATACCACCATGCCACTGTTACCTGACCTGACCGTCGATACCGCCATGTGGCCCGGCTATAGCGTCTGGGGCTATATCCGCCCCAGCGCTGGGACGGCCTTCACGCAGACGGCACCACCATTCGGTCAGACACAATTATGAGCGCCAGCGCGCAGAAAGGAGCAAGACACGTACTATGAACACGAAAACCCTGTTTGCCGCCGCACTGTTCCAGCCAGCGCAGTTGGCGACGCTAGTGAAAACTGCTGTGAATGTGCTCATTGTCCTGGGCAGTATCAGCGGCTTTTTCGGCAACCTGTATAACGACCTGACGGCCTTTGCCGTGGCCATGGCGACCTTCTTCTTTGGTTGGGCGGCGCTCCTGTACATGACAGCCAACCAGAACGAGAACCACCGCGTCCAGGCCAGAAGCGCCCTGTATGTGGCGCTGAGTGGACTGGCGCTGGCTATTCTCGCCCAGACCATTGCCAGCCTGATCAACGGTGCGGCGCAGGGGCAATAGCTCCCGCCTGGCTGTCTAACTCGACCGGTTTGGAGGCGTGACGGAAAAGCCCGCAGAGCACGCATGAAAGTGAGATCGTCCTATGTCGCAGTCCATGCATGGTATGAAGACCATGCATCCCGTGTCTCTTCCCAGGAAGCATATCGTACCGACGCATTTACAGATGCCGGATCAGGTGCTGACGCTATGGTCGTTCAGCCTGACGGCCCGCCAGCTCTTGCTGCTGCTGGTCGGCGGGGGCATTGGTGGCACCATCTGGCAGCACCTGGCCCTGTTTGGCCATTATGCCGTCCCTGGTCAAGCGCTACGGCTGCTGCTGTCGCTGCCGCCTTTCCTGCTGGCCCTCTTTTTCGCCTGGTACCGGCACGCTGGCCGCTATATAGAGGTCTGGTTCGTGGTCCTAGTGCGCTACCGACTGCGCCCCAAACGCTACCTCTGGCGCAGTATCCGCATCTATGAACAGCACCTCTCTCCGCTCGTCCCCGGTGAGGGCGATTATGAAATGGAAGAGAGAGCCAACCAGCATACCAGGAACACCCAGGTAGGAGTGGAGGCGCGATGAAGTTCGCACGCGAACAGCCTAGTGTCCAGCGTGACATGGTGCGCCTGCGCGAAATGAAAGACGATATGCTCTGTCTGTATGCTCCAGGCTCGCCCACGCGGCGCAGCTATCGCGCTGTGCTGGAGGTCTCGCCTATCAACCTGTCGCTGAAAGCCGAAGACGAGCAGGAAGCCATCATCGAACGCTTTGGGGCGCTCATCCGGTCGCTGTCCTTTCCCGTGCAGATCCTCGTGCGCAACCAGCGGCTGGACCTCTCTCCATATATTCGGCACTTGGTTGCGCAGCCGGGAGCAGGTGGACAACATCCACCTACGTGGTATGCGCTCGCGCAGAGCCTGGCCGAACTTTTGCAAAAGATCGCCGCCCAGCGCACGCTCATCGAACGACACGTCTACGTCATCATCCCGGCCTCACAAGGTGCTGGCAGTTCCAGGAGCCGCAGCGGGTTCCCGACCCTGTTCGGCAATCGTCGGGCGCAGCGTCTAGCCGAGACAGAGGAACTGGCGCGACAGGAACTGGCGCTGCGTGCAGAGGCGCTTGCCCAGCAACTGGCCTCCTGCGGCCTCACCTGCCATCGCCTGTACAACGCAGAGTTGGCACGGCTCTTTTACAGCTGCCTGACACCCGAGCGCGCTCTCGTCCATCCACTCACAAAAGGGCTCTTGTCCGCGGTGGGACGCCCCACACGCCTGAAACGTCGTGAAGCTCGCGCATCTCACTCCCAGATGATACAAGCAGGCGGAATCGAGCATCACAGAGAATCAACCTCGCAGGTGAATGAGAACGCGCAACATTCGCTTCCACTGCCCGACCTGCCGCACCTGGTGGATCTGCTGGCCCCAGAGTGCATCGAGGTCACACCAGACGCGCTTTGTATCGGGCAGGAATACGCCTGTGGCGTGGCCGTGACTGCCTGCCCACGCGAAGTCTCCTTCGACGGCTGGCTGGCCCCGCTCTTGCTGCATGACGAGGTGATGGACATCAGCTTCCACTACCACCCGCAGGATACGGCGGCCATGAAGCGGCAGCTTGCGCGTAACCGGGCCGGACATGCCTCAGGTCGCCACTTCAACCGGCGCGAGGGACGCGCTGACGATCCCGATGCACTAGTGGCAGAGGAGGACATCAACCGTTTGCTGGACGACCTGGCGCATCTTAAAGAACGGGTGTTTGACCTGGGCTTCTATCTCCTGCTGCGCGCGAACAGCCGCGAGACCTTAGACGCCCGGCTAGAGCGTCTCTACTCTGTCCTCGGCCTACTCTCGCTCGACGCGGCGGCCCACCCGGCCACCTTTGAGCAGGCCGAGATCTTGCAGTCGTGCCTACCACAAGCTCGCGACGAGTTGCTGCGCACGTTCACGCTCGATTCGACCACGCTCGCCACCATGTTCCCGTTTTTGTCTAACTCGCTCATGATGCCGGGCGGCGCGCTCGTGGGCGTGAGCGAGACGCACGAGCCGGTGCTACTCAACCCCTGGGATAGCTCGTTGGAGAACCCGCATCTCTTCATCGGTGGCGTGACCGGCTCCGGCAAGAGTTATCTCGGCAAGTTGCTCGTCGAACGCGATCTGCTGCTCAACTGGCAGCGTGGCGACCAGTGCTTTGTGATCGATCCCGACCTGGAGTACCAGCAGCTTGCAGAGGCGCTGGGTGGCACGGTCGTGCGTCTGGCCCCAGGCTCTGCGCAGCGACTCAACCCCTTTGATCTGTTGCCTCCTCACTGCGACTTCCGCACCTATCTCGTGGAGGCAAGCAAGGGTGATCGCCTGGCCGAGAAGATCCAGGATCTGCATGCCATGCTGGACATCGTCCTGGCGGAGGATGCGACAGCCTCCTCATCCGGTGGTGGCATGTTGACTAAACGCGAGAAAGGTCTCCTGGACCGAGCGCTCTACGAAACCTATCGTAGGACAGGCATCAGCGGCGACCCACGCACGCATCGCCATCAGCCGCCGCTCTTGTACCAGCTCTACGAACTCCTGAAGAGTGGCCTCTGCGGACCCGACGAGACCGATCTCTCCGGGCGACTGTACCGCTACGTCTCCGGCAGCCTGTCCAGCCTATTCTCCGACTTCACCTCAGTCGACCTCGCGAGCAGTCTCGTGGTGTGGGATATTCGCGACATGCGCAGCGAACTGCGCCCCCTGGCGATCTCGCTCATCGCCGACCGTGTCTGGACGCAGGCGCTGTACGACAGTCGGAGACCGCGCGCGCTCTACATCGACGAGGCAGCCTCGTTGATCGAGCATCCCGCCGGTGGGCACTTCCTGGCGACCCTCTCGCGGCGGGCTCGCAAACGCTACCTGCGCCTGGTGACCATGACGCAAAACCCCGAGCAGTTCGTGCAGGATCCCTGGGGTAGCGTCGTGGCCTCCAACGCGGCCATCAAAGTACTCAAAACGCAGGATGCGACGAGCGCGGCGGCGGTAGCCGAGCGTTTCCACCTGACCCGCAGCGAACAGCAGCGACTCATTACTTTCAGCAAGCAAGAGGCGCTGGTACTGGCAGGGGGCAAGCGTGTGACCATCACCATCCAGGCCAGCCAGCACGAGCATGCGCTGATTACCACCAATCCCGTGGAACGCGCCGAACACACCATGACGATACCTGAGCAGATCAGCATCAGTCCTCTGAGCATAGCTCTTCAGACGTCAAGAGAACCACTCGACCGTGCACTCAGCAGTGAAAAGACGGCGCCACTGCATCTCTTGCAGGAGCAAGAGGATGATGAGGATACCGTGAAGATCAGGACGAACCATCAGATACAAACAGCACAACACAAGAGCGCATAGGCCATAGAGACACAGTGACAGGAGGGTAAGGATGGACAGAGCAGGCGTCCAAGCGGTAGACACACCCGAACAGATCGGCGAGAGAACGAAGCACGCTGAAGAGGGAACTGTCATGACAACGGTTCAAACCGTAGCCGGAAACGAATGGTACCTCGCGTCGGTGATCGTGCCGCGAACAAGCAGCACGAGAGATATCACTGTGCTCGAAACAGCCATGCAGGGCCTGGCGCAAGATGCTAGACATCCGGTAGCGTTGGAACTGGCAGCAATGGCTTCCTCTCGCCAGTTCCTGCTACGGGCCACCTCAGCCATGTCCCAGAGGCATCTCGCAGATCAGGTGCAGGCGCGCTATCCCCAGGCGAGTATTCGTCCACTGACCCAGCAGGACGATCCCCTTGCGCTGCGGGAGGACGAGTCGGTCTCAGCGGTCGAATTGCGCGCGGGCGCAGCGGTATACCTGCCTCTGCGTGCCTTCCGCGAACGAGAACTGCTGCAAGAAGGAGCTGATCCCCTGCTTGGTATTCTTGGCGTGTTCAACCACCTGCCAGCTCACATGCGCGTCGTGACACAACTGGCGCTCATTCCGGCGTCCCCGACGTGGTCGCGCACATATCGTCGCAAGTCCGTCGAGCATCCCCTCGAACAGGAACGCCTGCGCGCGCGACGTGAGTTCAGCACTGTGCAGGCAAACGGCCCCGGCACGCTCCAATTGGTAGGCATGGGTATGCTGGTCGCGCTACTCCTCGTCTGGTTGCGCTTCAAACGGCAACTTGATGCCCTGATCCCCTCCTGGCTGCTACAAGCAGGCCTGTCGCTTCTCCAAGGGAAGACGCCACAACTCACCTCCGCCCAGCTGACCATGGTAGAAATCGGAGGGGTCGTGTCATTCATAGCCCTCTTCGGCTTGGCGTTCATTGCCATGCAGATCAGGAACCGCCTGGGAACGTCTCCCATGTACGATATGCGCCTGGTGGATGAAAAGACGGCCCGCCCAGCCTATCGCGTGCGCCTGCGTCTCTTCGTGTTTTCTGCTGAAGCTAGCACGGTGCAAGCGCATCATACTCGTCCATCAGAAATCCTGCGTCAACGCTTCTCCCGACAAACAAATACCAGTTCAATGTTGAGAAATACCTACCAGAGCTGGCGGGAAACAGTACGGCACAATAAGCAGCACAGGCAGGAACAACGGGACGTACTTGACCATCTGGTGGCCTCCTACCGGCAGTATCATACCGCCTCCGGTGGCTACTTCACGCCACAACGCCTCTCTCAGGCGAAGCTACGGCGCTTGCTCGCACCGCGCCGAGGACGGCTGTCCGTTCGTCGCACAGGTTGGGCATCTGATCTGCACCGATCAACGCATCTGCTCAGTGTAGCCGATATCGCCTCCCTGTGGCACCTGCCGCAGGCGCAGGACCTGGCCGACTTGCCGTATGTGGAACGGTCTCGTGCCCGCACCGCTTTAGCGCCCCCTGAACTGACCCTGGGCAATGGCTGGAAGATCGGTACCTCCAGTCATGCCGGGCACTGCGTACCGGTCTTTCTGCCAGAGGAATGCCTGCGACACAACCTGCTGGCCGTTGCTAGCACTGGCAAGGGCAAAAGTACGCTCTTTCAGCACCTGGCGCAGGCGGTGTGTGCTCTGCGTGCCAGCACTGGCGAGGCGAGAGGGCCTGGTCTGGCCTTCATCGAGCCACACGGTGATGTCGTGCACGCCCTGTGCGGGCTGGTTCCCGCACGTGAGCGGGACAACGTGGTGCTGGTCGATCTGGCAAATACCGACTTTCCGGTGGGTATCAACCCGCTCGACATGGTGGGCAAAGACAGAGATAAAGTAGTGGACAACCTGATCACGATCGCCGAACACTTATGGGCATCCAGTTATGGCTCGCGCACGGAAAACGTCCTCGAATACGCACTCAAGACGCTGGCCGATGCCAATGAACTGCTCATCCAGACCGATCCCTCCCAGGGGCCTGACCGGCAATATACCCTGCTCGATGTGGTGCCCCTCCTGAGGGCGGCGAGTTTTCGCCACGCCGTGCTGGAGCAGGTGCGCGACGGTTTGCTCAGCGACTGGTGGCAACACTACTACGAACCGCTGGACGCCCACCAGCAGCGCGAGATCACCTCCTCGGTGATCACCAAACTCTCCAAGTTCGCAAGCTCCCGCGTGGCGAGGCGCATCCTGGGGCAGCCACGTTCGACCATCGACCTGCGGGAGGTCATCCGCGCGGGACAGTTGCTGCTGATCAACACGGCCAGCGGTGTGGTCGGGGCCGATCTCTCGGAACTGATCGGCATCGTCCTGCTGGGCCTCTTCGAAGCTGCCCTCTCTGAGCAGGCAGCTCTGGCACCGGAGCGGAGGAGGCGCTACCTGGTGCTGATCGACGAGTTCCAGGTCTACCGGGGTGCAAACTACCAGGGCATGCTGGCGGAGTTACGCAAGTACGGCGGTAGTTTCGCCCTGGCAACGCAATCGCTGGCCTATCTGGACCGGCTGGAGCGCACGCTGCGGGCGACGGTGCTGGCTAATATCGACCACCTCTTTGCCTTCCACATGGCAGGCGAGGATGCGCGGCTCCTGCATGAACTGGATGGCATCGCGGAGGAGGAGGTGACCAACCTGGATGATTTCCAGTGCTACGTCAAATTGTCGCTGGGTGGTCACCGCTTGCCCGTCTTCTCGCTGAATCTGGATGCGCCGCCGTGGCCTGCCGAGGAGGTGGCGCAGCAGGTGCGCCTGCGTAGTCGGCAGCGAGACGGCCGCCCTGCTGGGGTAGTGGACGACATGATCCGGCAGGTCCAGGCACGCCAGCGGAGCGCCACACCCACCAAACAACGAGTGACTATCAGGAAAGAGGAAACAGTGACAGGGAGTTACAATGCAGGAGCAGAGGCAGGTAGTGCACGACGCAGCAAGAGGCGTGGCAGTGGCGGTCATAACAAGTCACAGGAAGGAGCGATTCCGTCGCACCTCCATCTGATGTATCAGTTAGATGATGAAGGTGTATCCAACGGCGAAAGAGAAGAGGACAGTATTGCCACCGATACATAAATTGCCCGGTGTGCAGCGTCGTAGAGGGCGCAAGCTCACTGCTGAGGCGCTTTATGAGATAGAAGCGTCCCTTGCAGATGTCGATTGGCAGCTCTTGCACTGGCTCCTACATTATCCGCTGCAACGGGCCGACGACCTGGTGGTGGGTGTAGCACGTTGGGCCAGCCGTGCCACAGTCTATCGCCATGTGCAAGAACTGGAAGCGAGAGGGCTGCTCGAAAGCGTCCTGCCGAAAACACCGGGAGCAGGGAAGCGGCTCTACCACCTGAGCAGTCTCGGCTTGAATCTGTTGGCGAGGCACCTGGACAGGCCAGCCCGCGAACTCGCTCGCAGGTGGCAGGCCGATGAAGTGGGACTCCTGCGTCTGCTGCCGCGCTTATCCACTTTACTCCTGCTCCAAGAGGTGGTGAACGGCCTGGTCACGCACGCGGCAGAGGCTATGACGACAGAGGGTCGACGGCCTCGGCTCGTGCGTTGGAACTGGCAGCGTGACGTGACGCACCGTTTCCTGTATCGTGAGCAGAGGATGCGCTTCTTTGCTGACGGTGCCGTGGCTCTGTGCGTTCGCACGCCGCAGAGTGAGAGCAGTTCGCTGGATCAGTGTTTTGGCCTGTTCCTCCTTGCAACGGAGCTTGATGACGAACGGCTGATGCGTTTGCGCCTGGAACGTCTCCTGTGCTGGCGCGAGTGTCCCGAACGCTGGCCCTCTTATCAGCACATGTTGCCAGTGCTGATCCTGGCGAGATCTCAGCGTCAGCGTGACCACTGGCAGCGTGCAGTTGAGGCCACCGCGCTGAAACTGCGCCTTGACCCTCTTGCTGGTGCGTTGGCCTGTCTTCCTCCAGGAGAGAGCGCTCAGGTGAATCCCTGGTTGTTCAACTGGCGCACTCTCTCTACCGAGGTGACCTGTCACCTGCAAGATCTGTTAAAGCCACTGCCACGTATGGCGTTTCCACCCTCGCTGCTGGAGGAAGGCGAGGAGGAAGAGCGCGATGGCCCATCACCGTTGAACGCTGTCGCTGCCACAGCCTCCTCAGGAACGCCCGCTCGTCTCAGTCGTCTCATTGAAGGAGACCTGGCCAATCGCGCTGCACACAGTATACAGGTGAAACTGGAGGAAAAGGAGGTGATCGCTCTGCTGGGACTGCGCCTGACCCCTTGCCAGATGAGCATCCTACGCCTGCTGCTGGCACACCCGTTGCTGTCTGATGAGGAGTTGGCGGCGTTGCTGCATCTCCAAAGAAAGTCAGTTCGCTGTTCGCTGTATGAACTGCATCACCTGGGCTGCCTTGAGCCGATTTCTACTGAGGCTGGGAAGCGCTGGCATCTTTGTGGATGCGGGTTGCGCCTGATCGCTGCTTCGAACTGTATGCATATCCGTAACATGGCGGTATGGCCTGACGATGGGGGATGTACGGAAACATCAGCAATGATACAGCGAGGAGAGGCCTGGCTGTTACAGCATATCCAGCACACAGCGGGAATCTATGGCTTTTTCGCTGGCTTGGCCCAGGTGACGAGACAACAACCGGAACAGGCGCTTGGCTGGTGGGAGTCAGGTGCCATGTGCGAACGCCGCTACCGGGTGGGCGAGCAGTGGTACAATCTGAGGCCCGATGCTCTGGCGGAATGTTGTGTGGGACCACAGCAGATGCGTTTCTGGTTGGAGTGGGATCGCGGCACCATGAATGTGCGTGATCTGGCGGTCAAGTTTACTTCCTACGCATCCTACATTGCCTCGCGGGAATGGGCAAGAGAACGCTCGATGCTGCCAGTGCTCGTCTGTGTCGCGCCGGACATCGCGCAGGAGAGGCGGATGCAACGGGTGGCTCAGGCCAGACTAACGTCTCCCTCTGGATTGGTGGTGTGGACGACCACTATGGTGCTCTTGAACGAGCAAGGGCCACTCGCACCCATCTGGTTGCAGTGTCTGCCACAGAGCAATCAAGTAGCGCAGTCGGGCAGTGCGCTCAGACAATGCTTCTTCGATGTGATTCTCGGAAAGAGCCGAAGTGCATGTTAGGTACAGTATCAGAAAATGATGTCAAATGTGACAGGCACATCCTGCGCCACTTTCGTTTAGACAGCAAGCCGTCTGGGACGAACTGCCGCGCCCGCTACTGACCTTGACCCGCCTTTGGGGGGTCGGAGAAGAGAAATTTGATACAATAGAAACAGGAGGGTTCTATGAACAAATCTCAACCGACCTACACAAGAGAATTCAAGCAACAAGCAGTTCAACTATTTGAAACCAGCGGAAAAAACAAGACGCAAATAGCAAGAGACCTCGGCATTTCTGATAGTGCTTTGAGTACATGGTGTCAAGAATTTGGGAAGCATGGAGAAGAAGCATTCCCAGGAAAGGGGCACCTGAGCACTATCGAGGAGGAAAATAGAAGACTCAGGCGAGAAAATGAAGTTTTGAGGCAAGAGAGGGACATCCTAAAAAAAGCCATGAGCATCTTCATGCAACCCCAGCGGTAAAGTTTGCCTTCATTCATGCTCATCGCTCTTACTTTCCTCTTACACGTATGTGCTCTGTGCTTGAGGTATCAGAGAATGGATACTTCAATTGGAGAAAAAGAGGAATCTGTAAGCGAAAGCTGGATGATATGCAACTGTCTGTCCGTATTGAAGATGCGTTTCATGAAAATAGAGGTATCTATGGGAGCCCTCGCATTCATGCAGAGCTCAAAGAACAAGGGATTCAGTGTGGAAGAAAGCGCATTGTCCGGCTCATGCGGCAACAGCACATTATGGCCAAGAGAAGGAGGAGGAAAGCACACAAAACAGAGAGTACCCATGCGTTTCCAGTGGCTCCTAATATCCTGAAACGAGATTTTACGGCAGATGCTCCCAATCGAAAATGGATGACCGATATGACCTTTGTTGCGACATCTGAAGGATGGCTGTACCTGGCAGGTGTGATGGATGCCTTCTCACGCAAGCTGATCGGATGGGCCATGGGAAAGGAACACGATGCGACGTTGGTGAAACATGCGCTTCAGATGGCTCTTGTGCAACGAGATCCTGGAGCTGGTTTGATCCATCATTCTGACCAAGGCAGCGAATACGCAAGTCAGAGCTATCAAGAAATGCTACATCAGCGAGGAATTCAGGTAAGCATGAGTAGAAAGGGGGATTGCTATGATAACGCCATGATAGAAAGCTTTTGGGGAACGCGTGACGCGAAGAAGGGATCGGTCAAACCATCTATCAGTCACGAGAAGACGCACAAGTAGCGCTCTTTGACTACATAGAAGTGTTTTACAATCGTAAAAGGAAGCATTCTTCTCTTGGATATCTCAGTCCAGTTGAATATGAAAAACAGGAAAAAGAGAGGAATACTTGACAATGAAGTTTCCGTGGGATACTCTCTCAATACCATTTAGGTTCTCTTTTTCATCTCTTTTGATGCAATCTCCACTGACTCAACTTCCACGTTTGAGTCCCCCCCAAAAGCGGGTCAACTTCAACTGATGCAATCTCCTTATGATATCGAGGCACACTATAGCAAGAAGAAAAATACCAAATGGATAGGATATAAAGTACATTTTACCGAAGGATGCGATGCGGATCAACCTCATTTTCTTCTTGAAGTCACAACGACATCCGCCACACTTCCTGATGGGGAAGTCATGGAAGATCTTCATGAACGTTTAGCGGAAAAACAGGTCCTTCCCAGCCAGCACCTGATCGATAAGGGCTATGTCGACGCCGAGCTGATTGCTGGAAGCCAACACACTCATCAGATTGAGATCATTGGGCCTGTTCTGCCGGATACTTCTTGGGCATCACAAGAAGCTGGACGCTTTGATCACAGCCACTTTCTCATTAACTGGGAAACGAAAAGTGCTCTCTGTCCTGCTGGACAAAAAAGCCGGGATTGGGGTCATATTCCTGATAGGCATGGGAAACCGAGCCTGCGTATCCGGTTCCCTTTGCCCCTCTGTCGCGGTTGTCCTCTTCATGATGACCAATGTACATCAGTAGCTGCGAAAGTGCTTATTCTGCGCCCAGATGAGCGAGCTACAACGCCCTCCAAGAAGCTCGAAAATGTCAGGAAACGCCTGAATTTCGATCTCTGTACGCAAAACGTGCTGGAGTTGAGGGGACAGTAGCTCAAGCAGTACGAACTTGTGAACTCCGAAGATCGAGATATATTGGACAGAACAAGCTCAACCTCCAAGCTTTTCTTACTGCTACGGCGATGAATGTCCTGCGTGCTTGTCATTGGGTAACAGAGGAGCAACTTGCAGTTACGCCTACTTCTCGCTTTGCACATCTGGTGGCTTCGAGAGAGCACGCCTTTGCTGCTTGAGCCTGAGCCTATTCGCCAACAATATCTTTGTATGGCTCTACCAACATATTTCAAGTATAGGTTTTTTGAGCCTGCTCAAAAAACCTATACTTGAAAGCCGGGAGGCGCGCCGCATATCACGCCCGCTTCAGCGGACAATCTTCGTTGTCATCATCCCAGCCTTCTTCTCGTCAGGCTCAACCTGCTCCCGCTACGCAGCTACCTCTCGCAACTTGCCAGTGTGGACGTCGAACACGAATCCTCTGATGGGGATGTGCTTCGGTATCCAGGGGTGCGATTTCACCTTCTGGACCTGTTCCCGGGTATTTTCCTCCAAGTCGGTGTCGGTGAACGAGTAGAAGCGCGCGGGCTCGACCGCGGCTGTCCCTGTTAGCTTCTGCAGCTTTGCGTCTAGCTCTTCGTCCTTGAAGGTCGTCATGCCGCAATCAGTGTGATTGATAATCATGATTTCCTGGCTACCGAGCACACGGGTGGAAACGAGCAGCGACCGCAGGGAGTCCTCAGTGATGGCACTTCCAGCATTTCTGATAACGTCGGCGTCGCCCGCCCCAAGCCCCAGTGCCTGCAGAATATTTGTTAACCTGGGATCCATACAGGTGACAATGGCAAGCCTGGGAGTAGGTGGACGATCAAGGGCGGAATCGTAGCTCTTGGCGTAGGTCTCGTTTGCTTTCAAAGCTTCATCGATTGTAGTCATCATCTCCTCCTTTAATATCTGCCTCTCGTTGAAATTCGCGATGCTTCCCGCAGAGTGACGGATCGCATCAAATTCGGACTGACACCGAGAGCATTTTACCGCGGGTATTCTACCACAAAAGGTTCTCCAGTGTCGAACCATGAGGTCACAGTGCCATTTAAGCAAGCAGGCTCACTTATTTTGGTATTGGTGGCGAAATCCCAAAGCCTCTTTTTTTGATAAAATAGAGGGAGAGTTGTATTCCCCACACACAATGTAGGAGGCCGGTAATGTCGATGAAACCCCAACCGATCCCAGAAATCCCAGCAGAAACTGTTCGCGTCGTGCGTGCTGTCTTTCCCAAAGGAAATATCTATATCCATCTGCGGGACACCTTTGTGAGCACCTGCACGATCTCCCGACCGGGAATCGAGGATGCGCGGTGCTGGAGCTCGGTGCACTTGAGCTTTCCCGCGAGTGCGTCGTTCGGTTGTTGCGAATTCGTCATAGGGTTGGACCTCCTGATTGATTGAGTTCACAAGTGGTCAGTGCTAAGAACGAGTGTCAGAGGTATGCACTACCCTTCTTTAATTTGAAGGACGCGCACGCCTCGCATATCGAGCAAGTAGCGTCCCCTGGCATGCATAATGCGAATGAGCACATTGTCGCACCTGGGACAGCGTACGATTGTCCCCATCCCGTGCATGTAGGCAGCGGTCGCTCCAATCACATTGGTGGTGCCACAGCCTGTGCATGTGACCTGGACGAGTGTCATGTCAAAGGGGAATATCTCTTGTAGCATGCCCGCGGCAGCGTTGCCATCCAGTTTATTCTCCACTATGCTTCTCCTGTCGGTCCAAAGCGTTCCGTCTTGATTCGTCCTGGTTCATGTCCCAATTCCACGAGACTTGCCGCGGCCGTTTCGACGAACGGGGTGGGTCCGCAGATAAAGGCGAGGGGGCGCTGCTCGACTGGCCTGGCCACCTCACGCAGCATCTCGGTATCGATACGGCGGTGATATCCCGTCCAGCCCGGTGGCTGCGCCCGTGTCAGCGTCTGCACCACCTCCAGCATTGTGCTGCTCTTCATCAGCTCGTCGAGTTCGTCACGGTAGATCACATCCTCAAGGGAGCGCGACGAGTAGAGCAAACGGGTCGCAACAGTGCTGCTCGCGGCGGGCCGGTGACGCAGCATCGCCATCAAGGGCACGATCCCCGATCCCCCTGCGACCAGCAGGAGCGGGTCGCCTATGTTCGCCTCCCAGACGAAATAGCCCCCGATCGGGCCACGCAGTTCCAGTTTATCGCCGATGCGCAGTTCCTCGCTGAGGTACGGTGAGACCTCCCCGTCATCGAGCCGTTCGACGGTGAGCGTCACGCGCGGTGCCTCCTCCGGTGGGGAGGCGATCGAATAGCTGCGCTCGGCCTGGTAGCGGTCTTCAGCTGTGAGTCGCACATCCACGTGCTGCCCCGCTCGATGCCCCATCCAGCCAGGGAGATCAAGCGTGATGCTTTTGGTCCGTACCGTTTCTGGTCGGGTGGCGACCACCTCACCGATCTGCCAGCTCAGTCGCCCCAATAGCGTTCTTCTTTCCATGGATCTCCATGATTATTATAGCCAAGCGACTCCCAGAAGCCCGGTTCATCTTGTTTGACCAATCGCAGACCCCGCACCCACTTGGCACTCTTCCAGAAGTAGAGGTGGGGCACCAGCAGGCGAGCCGGGCCGCCATGTTGAGGCTCCAGGGGCTGTCCTTCATAGGTTTTGACCACCCATGCTTTGCCACCCAGCACCTCTTCCAGGGGCAGGTTGGTGGTATAGCCGCCATCGGAGAAGGCGATCACATAACTGGCTTCGTACGTGACCTGCGCCAGTATGGTATCGAGAGAAACTCCTTCCCACTGCGTGTCCAGTTTCGACCACTTGGTCACGCAGTGGATGTCCTTTGTCACCGTCTCGTGCGGCAGAGTTTGAAATTCATCCCAGGCCCACCGTTTTGGCTGATCGACCTCGCCTACAATGGAGAAATCCCAGGTCGCCAGAGGCGTATGCGGCGTCGGCCCCGCTGAGAGCACAGGAAAGCCACGCTCGAGATATTGTCCAGGTGGGATGCGTGCGCTCGTGTCGCTTTGCTGGCGTCGACCGCGAAACCCTCGCGAGAAAAATCCTTCACTCATTGACTCACCTCCTGATGTACTAGGGGTTGGCTGCTTCCTACTCGCCTCGCAATTTCAAGCCCTGCTTGGCAATTTTCTCACGGAGCTTGAGAAGCCCTTCAATAAACGCCTCAGGACGAGGAGGGCAGCCAGGGACATACACATCTACCGGAACGATGGTATCAACACCCTGGACGGTATAGTAGCTATCGTAAAATTCCCCACCCGAGTTCGCGCATTGGCCCATACTCAACACCCACTTCGGCTCAGGCATTTGCTCCCAGAGCAGGCGCAGGCGTGGACCCATTTTGATTGAAACGGTTCCTGCGACGATCATCAAGTCCGCCTGGCGGGGGCTGGAACGAAAGACCTCTGAGCCAAAGCGTGAGAGATCATATTGTGGCGCAGAAGCAGATGCGATCATCTCGATGGCGCAGCAGGCCAGACCATACCCCAGTGGCCAGACTGATTTGGAACGAGCCCAGTTCTGTGCCCATTGCAACATGTCCAAAAAGCTGGTGAGCTGAACCGGTAGTTCTTGATCTCCCGGAATGTACTCATAGGGTCCTTTTGCCATAGCAAGTGGCACAGCCTTACGTCGTAGAAACGTGTGCAAATCGTTCCCTTTTCCTGTCTGTTCATGACTCATGAGGTGAACCTCCAATGCAAGACTAGAGCAGTACGTTTTATCCGGTTCGTAGAGTGACAGTGTCTACCAGCAGAAAGGAGAATGGCTCAGACGCCACCCTACTTACTCCAAGTATAGCACTTTTTACCTACTCTATCTCCAACTGAAACAGTAACCTTTAAGCTCCTACTCAATCACGACATCAATCCCAGCAATGTTGCAGATCAATTCTTGTGGGAGAGCCAATTATACGTCGGCGTCTATACTGTTTGCGCTACGCGATCTGATCCGTGAGACACAAGCATTGAGAGCGGCTGAACAGGTAGCTTCTTAGGAGCGAAGTAGCCACTAGCTTGCCTTAAATGGGCAGAGATGATGCGAGTGCTTTCAACGTGCCGGGGCTCTAGAGATGCAGTAGAGTCCCGGCGCTTTTGAAGGGAAGCATGGCAAGAAATCGATGATAAAAAAGAAAGTCGATTGGGCATCAGCGAATATGGAACAGATTTTGCATTGGTTACAAATAGATGGGACAGGTAAAGCAAACACGTGGTGGGCTGAGCCTCTCATTGTGATCGGTCAAGAAATATACATGAAAGTTGTCGGGTTATAAGCACTCTTCATGATGAGCTCATCTCTCCCAAAAGAGTACCAATCTACGCTGAAAAGGAATGAAATAGGGTTTCAGGCCACCTACCCTTTCTGCGCATCTAGACGAGGAACCGACCGACACCTTACAATGGAAGAGAGGGAGTCCTTTTCACCTCAGATGAGGTACAGGTAATTCCTACTTTGGTTCAGCTGTGAGCACCAGATGCATCGGTGCAGGACAGGCAAGAGGGAGCTGATGGAGAAGCACGCACTCCACGTGAGTATCATTGGTGGCGGCATTGGCGGACTGGCCGCGGCCTCCGCCTTACAACGCCAGGGCATCGAGGTCACGGTCTTCGAGCGCAATCCGGAGTTGCGCGAGATTGGGGCAGGCTTGACCCTGTGGGCCAATGGGGTGCAGGTCCTGCGACAATTGGGTCTGGCCGATGCTCTGACTGCGGTCAGTGCTCACCTCACCCACTTTGAGTGCTGGTCCTGGCGAGGAAAACGGCTGGGGAGCATGCGACTAGACACCATCGAACGACGGGTGGGAGCCCCCAACCTTGGCATCCATCGTGCTGATCTATTGCGGCTGCTGGCAGGTGCAGTTGATCGGGAAAGCATCCACGTGCATGCGGACTGCGTCGGCTTCAGGGCAGAGCAAGGAACCATCATCAGTCGCTTCGCCGGTGGGCAACAGCAGCAGACGGACCTGCTGGTCGGCGCGGATGGATTGTATTCCGTGATCCGCGAGCAACTGCTTGGCACGCAACCTCCGCGCTATAGTGGCTACACCTGTTGGCGTGGGGTCGCCCTCTTCGAGGAGCAGCACGTGTCCCCAGGCATTTCCAGCGAGACGTGGGGGCGAGGTCGGCGCTTTGGGATGCTGCCGATTGGGAACGGGCGGGTGTTCTGGTATGCCACGCTCAACTGTCCGGCCAAGGAACAGGACCGCGCAGGGGAACGGAAGGCGAGGCTCTCCCGACTCTTTGGGGGCTGGCGGGAGCCAATAGGGCACCTGATCGAGGCCACCGACGAGCAGGCCATCCTGCGCAACGATATCTTCGATCGCAGACCTGTGCGCCACTGGGGAAGTGGCCGGGTAACTCTGCTGGGCGATGCCGCTCATCCCCCTACCCCTAACCTCGGCCAAGGGGCTTGTCAGGCTCTGGAAGATGCCCTCGTCCTGGCTGGTTGCCTGGCAGTCCAGCGCGAACCAGTGCCTGCCTTGCGCGCCTACGAGGCACGCCGCATGAAGCGGAGCGCCGCCATCATCGAGCAGTCCGCTCTGTTCGGCAAGATCGGTCAGTGGGAGCAGCCGCTGCTCTGCTCATTGCGTGATGGGCTCACCCCGCTCGCCTTCGCGACGTTTCTCCCCAGACTGTTCGGAGCACTCGTGAGCATCCCATCGTGACTGTGTCGGAGAGGGATCCATGCAATGAACTCGCATTGGGAGGTACCACTTGCTCGAGGCGTTGTGGTCAAACAGGCTCACGTGTCTCTGCTTACGCGTGAGGAAACCAAGTACTCGTCATCTTGGTCTAGATGTGCAGGAACGAGGTGTGGCGTGAAACCCTGTTAAGGCTGCAGGGATACACCCACCCATCAACAAAAGTACTTATAACCCACGGAATGAGCCACCTTGTTAACCTAAACAAGTGGAAGCCAAAAAAAGGATGCAGCTGGTGGCTACATCTCGATTGAGGACTCACAAATCTTGCGTCTCATGTTTGTCCGTTCCATTGGTCACAATCGGCATCGTAGTAGCTTTCCATGTGCGCAATGCCTCGTATCTGCTCAAAGCCTCGCCAAGAAACGTGAGTAAAGCCTCTTCAAGGGTTGGGCCACTGGTATAGATCTGCTCGTACGTGAGGGTGGTTACTGCAGGCGAAACGTCTACCTCGATTCCAAGTTGCTCCAAGCGCTTGACCAGGTCTGATTCGTGCTGTTGTTCCAATGCTTTGTCCTTTCCTTTGTGCTTGAGTCGTTCCTCTCGCTTTTGTGTTTGTCTGCACTCTGCACAGACTCGCTTGACCAGCCCGCTTGTCGTCTTGTAGCACATTTGCGACCTGTATGATGTTAGGAAGAATAATATACTCTCGATGCATGAGAGCAGGCGCTCGTAAGGCCAGTCGCGTCGCATCGTGCGTAGATGCTCGCCAACTTCCAGGTCCCAGATGGTGATGGATCCTTTCTCCCCACAAATGTCGAGCCAGCGGCCATTGGAACTAACTCACCTTGAGCGAATGCACTGTGCACTGATGGTCCTCTTGTACCCGCACACACTCTCCATTCGGCACCTCCCACCAGCGCAACCTGCCGTCAGTACCTCTACTGATACGCCACTCCCCGCTCGGAATCCAACTCAGCGCAACCTGCCATCCCTGGATGCCGCGCCAAGGTGCACACTCGCTCTCCGCTCTGCGCATCCCACAAGAACAGCTCCTCACCATCTCCCTGCCTTTGGCTTCCGGAGCCTCTGCACAATTGCGTGCCATCCAGGCTCTAGGCCACGCGCCGGATCCAGGTCGCGTTGTAGGTCGTCAAGGTAGAACCATCACTTTTATTGCTTGTCGCTGATCCATCGCTACATAGCCAGCGGCGACCTCGTTCAGCAGTTCTGGCAGATAGGCGCTCGCTGGAGCCAGCACACCACTCAGATCAATATTTTTGGAAAACATCCGTTGCATGGGAACTTGCCCGCTTCCATGTGGTGCTCCAACAAAACCAACCATCCCGCCGGATCGAGCAACGCTCACACTCAGAGTGAGTGTCTCTTCGGTTCCAACACATTCCAGGACCGCATGTCCTCCTCCTTTGGTGAGTTCGAGCACCTCGCTGATGGCCTCTGTCCCGCGCGTTGTCACCACATCAGTCGCGCCAAACAACCGAGCCAGTTCAAGGCGTAATGGCTGATGTCCCAGCACCACAATGCGTACGGCTCGAAGCCGACGCGAGGCCCTCGTCCCGCAGAGGCCAACGGCTCGATCTCCGATCACAATAGCTGTATCATCGGGACGCACTCCTGCCGTGACTGCCGCGTGAGTCCCGCTGCCATCACGTCGGTCACGGGGAGCATGGCCTTGAGAAGGGCTTCGTCTCCTTCGACAGACGGAGGAACGACGACCAGCGTGGCGTCAGCGAAACGGGCGCGAATCGCTTCTGCCTGGCCCTCCTTCGTGTCCAAAGCCCCAGAGTCCTCCTTGCACACATGCGCTATCAAGGCCCTTTTGGCAGAACTCGCACGTGCCATCAGCAAAGTCGTAAGGGGCGATGACGCGGTCTCCTCGTTTGATCGTTCGTACCTCTGGCCCAACATCTTCAACCATGCTCATCCATTCATGCCCTATCTGCCACCCTGGAGTATAGGGATCCTGTCCCTGATACGGCCAGAGATCAGTGCCGCAAATACACGCATGGGTGATACGTATGATGGCATTTGTTGGCTCAAGTAGGCTTGCATCAGGTATCTGCTCAACCAGAATATCGAATGCTCCACGAAACACGGCTGCTCGCATGTTTTTTCTCCTTCGTTGCTGAAACTCCAAGGGAGATAATCTCTCCATTGCTCGTGCTCGACTTCTGAAAATCATTTACCTTCCTGATGGATATATGCCTCTTCTGGCGGACTTGTGGCTCTCTTATCTCAGAACTGACACGAAGAGACCCGTAAAGATGAGTGAAAGTCCTGAGCCAATACCCATGACCAGCCCAGTAGTGAGCCAAAGCCCTTCAAACGAATGGATTTTTGCTCCAGAGGGGTGGTTTGGATCACAGAGAACAGGAATCGATCTGGCGACTGTCTCGGGATTACCCTAAAAATGATGACTTTGAAAGTCTCTAGATTCCTCCTGTTCTGTTCAAAATTGGATGGTCACGATACGACCAGGGAAGAGATAGTCACTCGCCCATGTTGGTGTAACCTCATAGATGTCACTGACATGTCCTTTCGCAGGTGTTGCTTTTCTGAGAAACGTTCGTGTGCCAAGCAGGGACATCAACCCTGCCAGAAAAATACACGGACCGGAAATGAACATCGCGCCAAGAGTGAGTAGCGGCAACGAGTGTTCAGCTCCTCTTTGGTGCAGGGCAATGAGACTCCCTACCATGGCTGGTACTCCCAGAGCGAGTAGCAAAAAGGAATGGTTCCATCTTTTCATGAGGTATCTCTCACATCTTCTCTTCCTATCCGTTCACCGGGTGGAGACAAACCCTCAACGTGAAGAACCGACAAAGCCTCGGACCAATGTGGCGATCTCATCTGCAGCCGTATCCAATGCGAAATGACCGGCGTCGAGCACATGAGCTTGAGCGTTCGGCACGTCCCGGCGATAGGCTTCCGGCTCCGAGAGGTCGAACGAGAGGTCATACTTCCCCCAGATCACCATCAGGCGCGGCTGCTTCTCGCGCATCCATGCTTGCCATTTCGGGTAGGCGTCCACATTGGTTCGATAGTCGTAGAACAGGTCGCTTTGAATGTCGGCCTGGCC
>Ga0116216_10000584_pt1 | contig 28376 bp, 28 predicted proteins | sample Sb_taG_11_FD_89696 | JGI IMG/M metagenome (GOLD analysis project Ga0116216, IMG submission 89696) | Peat soil microbial communities from Weissenstadt, Germany - Sb_50d_3_AS metaG | ecosystem: Environmental > Terrestrial > Soil > Wetlands > Peat | place: Germany: Weissenstadt | collected 2010-09-21
CGCGTTCTCGGTCTCGCTGGCCCAGGTCACGCTGCCCAGCGGCCGGATCGCGTACGCCAATCAGCAGCCCCCGGCGCTGCCATCGACGATCGCCAAGTACGTCCAGGGCGTAATCGGGCTGAACGACGTGACGCTCGACCAACCCCAGGGCCTGCGGGCCCTCCATCGCGTGCGCGCCTCCACCGCCCGCGCCCCTCGCGCGGTCGGGAATGGACCAGCGCCGTGTTCGACGGCGACTGACGCCGCCCAGACGGAGAGTGGCTACACGGCGGATGAGATCGCCGGCGCGTACGGGTTCAACAGTTTTTACGCGGGCGGAAATGAGGGCGAGGGTCAGACAATCGGCCTGTTCGAGGAGGAGCAGTATCAGTCCGGCGACATCGGCGCCTACCAGAGCTGTTACGACACGAGCGCGTCGGTCGACAACGTCAACGTCGATGGCGGCGCGGGGACGACGATCAAGGATGACACCGAGGCGGCACTCGACATCGAGCAGGTGATCGGGCTCGCGCCGAAGGCGAACATCATCGTCTACGAGGGCCCGCCAACCGCGACTTCGTCAGCCGACATCCTCACTGCGATGGTTACGCAAAACACGGCCAAGGTGCTTTCGAGTTCCTGGGGCAGGTGCGAGGCGCAGACTGACCCGGCGGTGATCGCATCAGAGAACACCACGCTGCAGGAAGCCGCCGTGCAGGGGCAATCGTTCTTCATCTCATCCGGCGACAGCGGGTCGACCATGTGCTACCAGACCGGGCACTCCGACAAGTCGCTGTCGGTGATCGACCCCGGCGGCCAGCCGTTTGCGACCAGCGTCGGCGGCACGTTCATGGCCGAGGTGGTCGACGACGGCCTGGAGTATGAGCTACCGACCGACGGCAGCTACCCCGGGGAGTTCGTGTGGAACGACGGCACCAGCGGCGGCGCCTCCGGCGGCGGGGTCTCCGATCAGTGGCCGATGCCGTCCTACCAGTCGGCCGCGTCAGCATCGCTGGGCGTGATCTCCTCGAACTCCTCGAAGTCGTGCGGTGGCCAGTTTTGCCGCGAAGTTCCCGACGTCTCGGCAGACGCCGATCCGAATTCAGGCTACGTGGTCTTCGCGACCGGCACTGCGAAGAGCGGAGTGTGGGAGGTCGTCGGTGGAACGAGCGCGTCGGCGCCGCTGTGGGCCGCGTTCACGGCGCTGGCGAACGCGTCGGCCACGTGCCGCGGCCTCACTCTTGGCTTCGAGAACCCCGCCCTCTACCAGATCGCCGGCAGCAGCTACCGCGCCAACTTCCACGACATCACCGCCGCGGACGCTAGCCCGTTCACGGACGAGGCCAACAACGACCTGTTCGGAGGCGCCAACCCAGACAATCCGGACAGCCTGTACCCACTCGCCGACGGCTACGACATGGCCACCGGCCTCGGCTCGCCGATCGGCAACACGCTGGCCACCTCGCTGTGCTCAGTGCGCGCGCCGGTGTACTCGGTCACCGTCACCAATCCGGGCGCGCAGACATCCGCCGTCGGGCGGCCTGTCGGGCTGCCGATCCACGCCACCGACTCGGGAGGCGCACCGTTGGCCTACACCGCGTCAGGGCTGCCCGTCGGCCTCACCATGAAGGCGGCCAACGGCGTCATCTCCGGGACACCGACGGCCCCCGGGACGTTCACCGTGACCGTGTCAGCCGCCGACCAGTTCACGAACTCGGGCCGCACGACGTTCAGCTGGACGGTCGTCAAGCCGGTCGGTCCGCCGACGCTCTCCAAGCTGGGCTTCGGGAACGTCGGCAAGGGCAAGGCGAAGGTGTCGTTCACGCTGGCGCAGGGATCGTCGGCGCCGGCGATCAGGTCGTTCACGATCACGCTCCCCAAGGGCCTGAGCTTCGCGAAGAAGGCGAAGACGCTGTCCAAGCACATCTCGCTCAAGGGGGCCAAGTTCACGCTGAAGCTCGGCAGCGGCGCGCTGACGATCACGCTGAAGAACCCAGCGTCGAAGGTCACATTCTCGATCGGGCCCCCGGCGACGAAGGTCAGCAAGTCGCTCAGGCACAAGGTGCGCAGCAACAAGGTGAAGTCGCTGAGCCTCGCGGTGAAGGTCGTCGACGCCGGCGGAAACGCGGCCAGGCTGTCCGCCAAGGACAAGGCCTAGGGCGGCGAGCTCAGACGGGCTGGCTGGGTGCAGCGATCCGGCCGTACAGCTCCGGCCGTCGATCGCCGTGCAGGTCGGCGAGCTCGGTCAGCGTCTTGCTGCGGGTCGCCGCGAGGTCCACGTCGGCGATCGCCCATCCGTCGTCGTCGGCGGTGGCGATCACCCATCCCGCCTCGTCGATCAGGCTCGTCCCCGCGGTCCACTGCTGACCGCGCTCGGTGCCGGTCCGGTCACAGCACGCGATGAACATCCGGTTGATCCGGGCCGCGGCCATCGCCACCACGACCTCGGGCGGGTGCTCGCCCTGCGGCCGCGGCCCGAGCGGCCAGTTGGTGGGGACGGTGACAAGCTCGGCGCCAGCGAGCCCGAGCATCCGGGTCATCTCCGGGAACTCGACGTCGTAACAGATGAGCAGGCCGATCCTGCCGACGTGTGTATCGATTACCGGTGGGGGGTCGCTGCCTGGCTCGAACCACAGCTTCTCACGGTCCCACAGGTGGACCTTGCGATATACGGCGACGAGACCCGACGGATCGACGAGCGCCGCGCTGTTGTAGAGCAGGCCGTCCGCGCCCTCCTCGCAGAACCCGCCGACGACGACGGCCTTCCCTCCGGCGGCGTCGGCCCAGAACGAGAACAGCTCGTGATCCGGCGTGATCGCCATCGACGCCGCTTCCTCCTTTGACTCGAACACGTAGCCGGAGGTGACGAGCTCGGGCAGCACGACGACGTCGGCTCTTCGCGCGACCGCCTCGCGGACCGCCTGCACGGAGAGCTCGCTGTTGGGTCCGAGCTCGCCGACCCGCGGCGCTAGTTGGCGGCACACGATCCGCGTCATCGCGCCTCAGAGTAGCTGAGGCCGAACGGCTATTCGGGCAGCGTCCGCGGTAACCCGAACCGCTGCATGATCCCGCTGTCCCGGAACCGGGTCACCGCCGAGATCCTGTCGCCCTCGAGCGTCGGCACGATCGGATGTTTGGGGCTGAGGACGCGAACCTGGCCTGAGGGGCCTCGGCTCAACTGACGCCATTAAGTCCCGGAAACCGGGATAACAAGGCGTCAGTTGGGCCGGGATCAAAACCCGATCCGGCCGCGGAACGCTCTAGCGATCCGGCCGCGGAACGCTCTAGCGATCCAGCCGCGGAACGCTCTAGTGATCCCGCGCCTGGAGCAGCTCGCGCAGCGCCTCGACCCCGTCCCACACGTCGACGAACCGTGTGGTCAACGGCGATAGCCCGAATCTGATCACGTCGGGCCGACGGAAGTCGACGACGACGTCGCGGGCGCGCAGCGCCGCGCACAGCTCCGACGCGCCCTCGACGGCGAGCGCCACGTGGGCGCCGCGGACGGCCGGATCCCGAGGCGAGGCGATCGACACGCCGAGCTGGGCCAGCCGCTCGTCGACGAGCGCGATAGCGAACGAGGTCAGGGCGATCCCCTTCTCGCGGATCGCCTCGATCCCGGCCTCCGCCACCAGGCGGACCCCCTCGTCGACCGCGCTCAGCGCGAGCACGGGCGGGGTCCCCGACAGCAGCCCCCGCATCCCGTCGGCGACCGCGTAGCCCTGCGCCATCTCGAACGGGTCGCGCCGGCCGAGCCACCCCCAGATCGGCTGGCGCACGTCGGCCTGGAGCGAACGACGGACGTACATGTACGCCGGCGCCCCCGGGCCGCCGTTCAGATACTTGTACGTGCACCCGACCGCCAGGTCGGTCCCGTCGGCATCGAGCGCGACCGGGACTGAGCCGGCGCTGTGGCTGAGGTCCCACACCGTCAGCGCGCCGGCGTCGCGCGCCACAGCGTTGATCGCCGCCATCGGCGCCATGTAGGCCGAGCGGTACGAGACGTGCGAGAACGTCACCAACCCCGTACCGGGACCGACGGCGGATGCGACCTCGTCGACCGTCGGCCCGCCGGCGCGGTCAAAGCGCAGCCACACGAGCTCCAGGCTCCGCGCCTGCGCCAGCCCTTCGAGCACGTAGCGATCGGTCGGGAAGTTGTCGACGTCGGCGACGATCTGGCGCCGCTCGGGGCGCAGGTCGAGCGCCGCGGAGACGAGCTTGTAGAAGCAGACGGTCGTCGAGTCGCCGATTACGACCTGACCCGGCGCCGCGCCGAGCGCGGCCGACCCGAGCCGGTCGCCGACAGCGAGCGGCAAATCGAGCCAGCCGTCACCCCACCCGCGAACGACCCGCTCGCCCCACTGGACCGACACCACATCGGCAACGCGCTCCACCGTGGCCTTCGGCAGCCGACCCAGCGAGTTGCCATCGAGATAGACCAGGTCGTCGATCACGAAGCGGGAGCGGAACTCCCGGAGCGGGTCGGCGTTGTCGAGCGCCACCGCGTCATCACGCCCTCGCGTGGCAAAACCTCCACCCCTCGAGTCCGTTTCTTGACTTTTGATCATTGATTTCGATACTACGACTGGGATGGAGTCACAGCTCGCCGTGCTGGCGGACGACGCGTCGATCAGGGGACACCGAACGCTTGCCGAGAAGGCGTTCGGAACGCTACACACGGCGATCATCACAGGTCGGCTTCGGCCGGGAGCGCGGCTACCGATCGAGGAGCTGGCCGAGCTGCTCCAGATGAGCCCGATGCCGATCCGTGAGGCCCTGCGCCGGCTCGACGCGGCCGGGCTGGTCGACAACATCCCGCACCGCGGAGCGCGGGTGACCGAGCTGTCGATCATCGATCTCGACGAGGTCTACGAGGCCCGGCTGGCGCTCGAGACACTCGCGATCCGTCGCGCCGCCGAACGATTCACGCGCGAGGACGAGGCGCTGGCCCGCGAACGCCTCGAAGCGCTGCACCGGATGCCTGACGACAACTCGGGAGCGACTTCGGCCGCCCACGAGGAACTCCATTTCGCGCTCTACGGCGCCGCCCGCTCGGTCTGGCTGCTGCGTCTGATCCGCCCCGTCTGGGAGACCAGCGAGCGCTACTGCCTCGAGGTTCCCGAGTGCCGCCAGCTCGACGCGCGCACAGGCGAGCACGACGAGATCCTCGCCGCCTGCGTGGCCAACGATCCCGATCACGCCGCCCAGGCCCTGCACGACCACCTCGCGACGACCGCCAACAGCATCTCCGAAGCCATGGGCGGAACCCCGCTGTTCGAGCTCCGGGCGCAGTAGGGCCTTATGCGATCGGTAGGCTCGCCCACAGAGAAGCGACCGACCGTCTAAGGGAGCGACAGTGATGGGAAACGTGCAGATCCTCCAGGACGTGTACGAAGCGGCCGCGAACGACGACATCGAGAGTGTTCTGGCGGCTTTCGCTCCCGACATCGAGTGGCGCGAGGCCGATGGCCATCCGTATCAACCCGACGGCAAGCCCTGGATCGGAGTCGACGCCGTCAGGGAAAACCTGTTCGACAACCTCGACTCTGAGTGGGACGGCTTCACTGTCTCCCCGCACGAGTTTCACGACGCGGGCGATACGGTCGTCGTCGAGTGCCGCTACACGGGTGTCCACAACACGACCGGCAAGCGCCTCGACGCGCAGGCCTGCCACGTCTGGAGGCTGCGCAACGGCAAGGTGACCGGCTTTCAGCAATACGTCGACACGGCCCAGCTGTTTGACGCGATGGGAGCGGGGCTAGGCGTACGCCAGGCCGCTGACGCCGGCTAGTGCACCTCACGGAAATTCGCCATTAGCGGCAAGCACCCCTCAGCGCCCGAGGTAGGCGCGCTTCAAATCCTCGCTCTCGAGCAGATCCGCCGCCGAGCCCGAGAGCACGATCTCGCCGGTGGCGAGCACGTATCCGCGGTCTGCGATCGACAGCGCCATCGTCGCGTTCTGCTCGACGACGAGGATCGCCACGCCCGACTCGTGGACCTCCTTGATGATCCTGAAGTTCTGCTGGACCAACGCCGGGGACAACCCCATCGAGGGCTCGTCCATCAGCAGCAGCCGCGGCCGCGACATCAGCGCCCGGCCCATCGCCACCATCTGCTGCTCACCTCCCGACAGCGTGCCGGCGAGCTGATCGCGGCGCTCATGGAGGCGCGGAAACAGGGTGTGCACGCGCTCGAGATCCTCCTGAAAGGTCGAGCCGTCCTGGAGCACGGCGCCGAGCTCCAGGTTCTCACGGACGCTCATGTAGCCGAACAGGCGGCGGTTCTCGGGGACGATTGCCAGTCCGCGCGCGATCCGGTCGGCGACCGCCCGCCCGGTGACGTCCTCGGAATCGATCAGCACCCGCCCGGCTCGCGGGCGGACGATCCCGAGGATCGTCTTCAGCGTCGTTGACTTCCCGGACGCGTTACCTCCCAACAGGCAGACGAGCTCTCCGGGCTCGACCTCGAGCGAGATCCCCTCGAGGATGCGCATCTTCCCGTAGTAGGTGGTGACGTCGTCGACGTGCAGGAGCGCCATCGCGGTCATGCCTCGGCGAGCGCTTCGGGGTCGCGCCCCATGTAGGCCTCGATCACGGCGGGATGGTTCGCGACCTCATGGAACGAGCCTTCGGTGACCTTGATCCCGTGGTCGAGCGCGATGACGCGATCTGAGATCCCCTCGACGACGTGCATGTCGTGTTCGATTACGAGGATCGTGAGCGACAGCTCGTCGCGCAGGCGCCCGATCAGCTCGGTGATCTCGCCCGTCTCCTTCGGGTTCATCCCGGCCGCGGGCTCGTCCAGCATCAGCAGCCGCGGCCGCGTCGCGAGGGCCCTGGCGATCTCCAGCCGGCGGCGGTTGGCGTAGGAGAGGACATAGGCGGGCTGATTCCATCGGTAGCCGGCCAGCCGTTCGCCGAAGAACGAGAGCACCTCCTCGGCCAGGGCGTCCACCTCGCGCTCCTCACGGCGCGCTCGCGGCAGGCGCAGGATCGACTCGGGTGGCGATGCCTTCGTGTTGCCGTAGGTCGCCGACTTGACGTTCTCCTTCACGGTCATGTTCTGAAACAAGCGCAGGCTCTGAAACGTGCGCGCGATCCCCATCCTCGCGATCTTGTGTGGTTTGAAGCCGACGATCGATTCACCGCCCAGTCGGACGTCGCCCTCGGTCGGTTCGTACACCCCGCTGACCACGTTGAACACGGTCGACTTGCCGGCGCCGTTGGGCCCGATCATGCTCACGATCTCGTTTTCGTGCACCTCGACATCGAGCTCGGAGATGGCGCGCAGACCCCCGAACGCGAGCGACAGCCGATCAATTTCGAGCAGGGGCACTAGAGCACCTCCACCCGATGCTTGCCCAGAAGCCCGTAGGGCCTGACAGCCATGGTCACGATCAAGATCGCCCCGAGCATAATCTGCGTCGTGATCGCCGGGTTCACGATCAGCCGTGACTCCCAGCAGCACGCCGCGACGTAGATGGTGACTATCACGGCGATCAGCTGGCGGATCCCGCGCAGGCGGATGATCGCAAGCAAGCCGACGATCAGCGCGATGTAGAGAGCGTTGCCGAAGTTCGTCGGGTTCTTCGGGACGATCACGTACCCGTTCATCAGTGACCCGATCCACCCAGGGCTGCCGGGACTCCCCGCGGTCGCCACCGGAGCGACCGCGCCGACGATCGCGTGCGTGACATAACCGAACACGATCACGCCCGCGACCACCGCCCCGAGCCTTCGCCACGGACGCACGCGCACGATCAGGGCGATGATGATCAGGCCGTAGAACAAGTAGGCGGCATCCGTCGGGCTGGAGAGCATGTTCTCAGCCGCCGTCACGACGATCCCGCCCAGGATCGCGCCGGCGATGCTGCCGACGCCGCCGAGCACCAGGCAGGCGTAGATCAGGATCAGGATGTTGGCGGTGAAATTCGTCGGAAAAACGTTGTCCTGCTGGGCGGCGAAAATCGTGCCCGCGACCGCGCCGACCATCGCGGCGAAGCTGAACGCCATCACCTTGAGCTTGTTGACGGACATCGTCATCGCCTCGGCGGCCAGCGGGTCGTCATTCAGCGCCCGCCATGCTCGGCCCGTACGAGAGGTGTCGAGCAGGTGCAGCACTGCTGCGACGACCACGGTCACCCCCAGGGCCAAGTAGTAGTAGCCGAGCGGGGTGGTGAGGGTGACGCCGAAGCTATGGAATGGATCCAGGCCGAAGAGGCCGTTGACGCCGCCGAGCGTCCCGGGGTCGACGTTGTTGACGATCTCAACGAACGCCTGGCCGACGAACAGCGTCACGATCGCGAAGTAGTCACCCGACAGCCGCAACGCGACCAGACCGATCACGACCCCAACCACACCGGCCGCCAGGACCACGATCGGAATCGACTCGAACGCAGCCAGATGGGCACCGCCTGAGCCCCCGCTCCCGAGCGCGGACGAGGAAAAGATCGCGTAGCCGTAGGCGCCGAAGCCGAAGAACGCGATGTAGCCGAGATCGAGCAGGCCCGACCATCCGACCGCGATGTTGAGCCCCATCGACAGCAGCGCGTACAGCAGGCAATTGAAGGCGACCGTCTGGATGTTCACGTTGGTCGAGACCTGGGCGAAGATCAGCCCCGCGACCGTGACCAGCGCGAGTCGCGGCCACCAGCCGACGCGCGCGTCGGCGCGAGCGAGCGCTCGGCGCCAGCCCGTCCCCTCATCGCGACGCTCGTCCGAACGTGCAACCCACTCGTCTACGCCGATCGGGGTCATCTCACACCTTCTGAAGCGGCCGCTGCCCGAATATTCCCTGCGGCCGGATCAGCATCGTCGCGATCAGGATTCCGAACACGATCAGATCCGAGTACTGGCTCGAGATGTAGCTCGCGCTGAACGATTCGCACAGTCCGATGAAGATGCCGCCGATCATCGCCCCGGGAATGCTGCCGATACCGCCGACGACCGCGGCAGTGAAGGCCTTCAGGCCCGCGAGGAAGCCCATCGTGTTCGTGATCTGGTTGATCGCCAGCCCGGTCATCACGCCGGCCACGCCCGCCAGCGCCGAGCCGATGAAGAACGTCAGCGCGATCGTGCGGTCGACATCGATGCCGAGCATCTCCGCTGCCTCGCGATCCGAGGCCACCGCGCGCATCGACTTGCCCAGCGTCGTGCGGTCGACGGTCAGTTTGAGGCCGAGACACATCACCGCGGTCAGCACGAAGATCAGGATCTGGACCGTGTCGATGTGAAGATCGCCGATGTTGATCCCGTTCGAGGACGATATGTATGCGTTGGTGTTGTAACTGCGCGTGAACCCGCCGAACAGCAGCAGGATCGTGTTCTCCAGCACGAACGAGATGCCCAGCGCGGTGATCAGCGGCGCGATTCTCGGCGCATTACGCAGCGGCCTGTAGGCAAAGCGCTCCATCGCGACGCCGAGGAAGCCACAACCGCCGGCCGCCGCGACGAACATGAACACCAGGAGCAACGGCACAGGGATCGTGAGTGCGGTCGAGCCGCCGAAGATCTGGAGCACGACATAGCCGATGTACGCCCCGACCGCGTACACGTCGCCGTGGGCGAAGTTCAGCAACTTCAGCACGCCATAGACCATCGTGTAGCCGAGCGCGATCAGCGCGTAGAGGCAGCCTGTGGTCAGTCCGTTGACAACTGTTTGGATGAAGACCTGCACGTGCCTGTGCCGTTTCTAACACTCTTGACGCGGACGGCGCCGCTCGCGTTCGCGAGCGGCGCCGTGGCCTTACCGACGATCCGTCACTTGTCGCCTACTTGGGTGGGATCTCGATGTACTTGCCTGCGCTGTTGACGTGGAACAGATAACCGGGGCTGCCCGCGAGGTTCCCGGTTGCCGTGAACGCGATCGGCTCCCCGAGAACGTTCGCAGCTGCGGGAATGTTCGTCGTCTTGATCGCGGCGAGCACGTTGGAGCGACTCGGCGTCTGCCCGGCCTTGCAGACGGAGGCGATCGCCTTCATCACGACATCCGTCGCCGCGTAGGTCGGCACGCCGAACGCGCCGTACGGACCGTACTTGGCGACACCCGCGACGATCGCCTTGTCCATCGGGTTGGTCGACGAGGAGATGTCCGGCCCGAACGTCGAGATGTAGGTGCCCGGGATGTGGAACTGCGACGGCGAGTTCGTGCCGTCGGTGCCGAACAGGATCACCTTCTTGTGCTGCTGCTGTGCATCGAGACCGAACTGCTGAGCGTTGGCAGCCGCCTGCCACGGCAGAATCGCCACGGTCACATTCGGGGTCAAGTGTGCCGTCACGAGCGACGAGAGCGCGCTTGACAGCGTCGCGCCGGTGTCCGTGCCGTTGTACGTCTGGTGATCGACCTTGATGCCGGCCTTGGTCAGGATCGGGATCATGACCTTGGTGATCCCCTGCGAGTAGGCCTCATCGTCGTCGACGATCAGGACTGCCTTGGGCTTCAGGTGGTTGACGACGTAGTTGGCATCCTGCGGCCCCTGGACGTCGTCATCCGGCACCACTCGGAAGAACGTCTTGTTGGCGCCGCTGCTGGCGAGCGCCGGGAGGGTCGCCGATCCGGAGACGGCTGCCAACCCTGCCCTGGCCAGTAGCGGGCCCACCGCCTCGACCTCCTGGCTGCCGGATGGTCCGACGACGGCCACGGCAGGCGACGCGATGATCGCCTGGGTCTTGGTCGTGGCGATCGACGGCGTCAACTGCGTGTCGTCCTGGGCGAGCGTGACATTCGTGTGGTCCGCGGCATTGTCATTGGCCACGGCCAGCTGCGCGAAGTGCAGCTGCTCGAGGCCTACCTGTGCCACCGGACCCGTGAACGGTCCCTCGATCGCGATCGACGCCGTGCACTTGGTGTTGCTCGTGCCGGAAGACGCCGTGGTCGAGCTGCTGGCGGTGGTGCTACTGCTGCTGCTGCCGCAACCCGCCACGAAGATCGCGGCGAGCGTCATTGCTGCGATGATGATGCGTCCCTTCACTGCTGTGACCTCCTGTGGAGCTGTCTCACGATGTTGAGCCTCATGTGGATATGGACGGCGCGCTTGGGTGCGCCGGCGTCCCGTCTGGGTAGTAGGCGGCCGCCGGCGAGCCGGCCGGCCTGAAGACCGCGACGATCCGCATCACGTCCTCGCCCGTGTTCTCCAGGCAGTGGACGGTCCGCGCCCGCAATTCGATCGAGCTGCCGGCTGAGAGGGGGCGCTTCGTTTCGCCCTCGTGCAGCACGCCCTCGCCATCGAGCACGTAGATGACCTCGTCGTAGGTGTGGAAGTGCTCGGGTGCACGCGCGGTGGGGATGTAGCCGACGAAGTGTGTGGCTGATCGCAGCCCCGTGCGCGGGTCGGCGACGATCCTGAACTCGCGGTCGGTGGTGGCCGCCTGCGCCTGCTGGTCGGCAAGCCGGCGCACGACCTCCCGGGGGGCGTCGGGGTCGGCCGGGACGGGGTCCGGGATCTGGACCGAGACGACCCGCATCAGGTCCGGGTCGTGAGCTTCGAGCTCGTACTCCTCCCCGGGCCGCAGATAGGCGCCGGTCTCGGGCGCGAGCTCGTAACGCGCGTCCTGGAGCGTCAGCGTGCCTTCACCGCTGAGCACGAACAGCACCTCCTCGACGTCTCCGGTCGCCCGCGTCGCAGGATGCAGAGGCGTGAACTCGAGCACAGTCTGTTCGAGCGCGCTCATAGGACACCTTCGCTGATTCGGCGAATGCTGGTCAACCACCTGCCGGCGCGGAGCCGGCGGTCACTCTGCTGCAAGCGTCGCCTCCAGCGTGATCTCGGTCCCCGTGAGCGCCCGCGAGACTGTGCAGTTCTTGGCCTCCCGAGCGATCCGCTCGAACGTCGAAGCGTCGACCCCGGGCACGTCGCCGACGGTGCGCAGCTCGATCAGCGTGATGTCGAAGCCGGTCTCGACCTGCTCGAGCCTGACCCGCGCGGTCGTTTGCAGATCGCGCGCCGGGTGGCCCGCCTCACCCAGCAGGTTGGCCAGGGACATCGTGAAGCACCCAGCCTCCGCGGCCGCGATCAGCTCCTCGGGGTTGGTCGCGCGCTCGACGTCCTCGACCCTCGCACGCAGCGAGTACGGGCCTTCGAACGCCCCACTTCCGAGCTCCAGACGGCCGCCGCCCTCTGGCACGGACCCCTGCCAACTCGCCTCGGCGACGCGTATCACACGGAAACTCAAACTGCCCTCTCACCCCAAGTTTGATCTTGTAGTCTTGATCAAACCATCCCCGATGGGCCGGTGCAAGCTGCCTATGCTTGCGATTGCGTTACGCGAAGCGTCGTTGGAAGGAGGGGCGATGGCGGACGTCCTGAACCAGCTCGATGTCGGCGCTGTCCGGCAACGGTTCTCCTCGTTGCAGAGCGGTTTTGCTTTTCTCGACGCCCCGGGAGGATCCCAGGTTCCCGACGAGGTCGGCGACGCAATCGCCCGTGCGCTGCGCGAAGCGAGCGCCAACCTCGGCGCCGTGTACGACACGAGCCTGCGCGTCAAGGAGATCCTGGAGACCGCCGAATCCGGCGCCGCCCGGCTGCTGGGCTGCGACCCCCGGGAGATCACGTTCGGCCCGAACATGACCTCGCTGGACTTCGCGCTCTCGCGCACGGCGGGGCGCAACTTCGCCCCCGGCGATGAGATCCTCGTCTCCTTGCTCGACCACGACGGCGGCGTCGCCCCGTGGCTCGAGCTCGCCCACGACCGCGACCTCGTCGTCCGCCACATCGAGCTGAAGCCCGACACCACGCTCGACTACGAGGACCTCGAGCAGAAGCTGGGGCCGCGCACCAGGGTGGTGGCGTTCGCGTGGGCGTCGAACGCAGTGGGGACGGTCGTCGACGCCCAGCGCGTGTGCAGGATGGCGCACGACGCCGGCGCGCTCGCCTGGATCGACGCGGTCCACTACGCCGCCCATCATCCGATCGACGTGAGCGAGATCGATGCCGACGTGCTGATCTGCTCGCCGTACAAGTTCTGCGGCCCGCACCTAGGCGTCGCGTACGGACGGGCGCAGGTCACGGAGCTGTGGCGCCCGTACAAGGCCAGGCCGGCTCCGACCACCCCGCTGGGCCGGCGGTTCGCCACCGGCACCCTGCCCTACGAGCTGCTCGCCGGCTTCAACGCGACGCTCGCCTATCTCGAGTCGATCGGCGGCTTTGAGGCGATCATCCCGTACGAGCGCTCGCTGGGCGAGCGGTTCCTGGCCTCGGCCGGGGACGACCTGACGATCTACGGGCTGCCCACGATGGAGGGTCGCGTGCCGACGTTCCTGGTCAACGTCCCCGAGGTGCCGGCGGCCCACGTCGTCAGTCACCTCGCCGAGCGCGACATCGGTGTGTGGGCGCACGACTCCTGGTACTCACTCGGGCTTTACCGGCGCCTGGGTTACGAGAACGAGGCGATCCGGATCGGCTTCATCCACTACAACACCGAGGAGGAGGTCGACCGGCTCGTGGCGGGCCTGCGGTCGGCCGGGCGGTAGGGCCGGCGCCACCGCCCCGGCCCGCCAGGCCCCTTACGCCGGCGACTCCCCCCGCTCGGCGTCGAACAGCTCGACCAGCCGGCTCCGTGCGTCCCACAACCTCGGCAGCTGCCTTTGAGCGATCAGCTTGCCGAGAACCTGCACGGGCGTTCCCTGCGTCCCGATCGTGTCCTCTCCGAGCGCCCGCGCCACCGTGGCGTAGTGCCGGAAGCGCCAGATCCAGATCCGTTCGTCCCAGTCGGTCAGGAGCTCGGCGAGTTGGTAGAGGTCCTCGAACCCGCGCCCGCGCGTGTAGAGCTCGGTGAGCTCGAGACCGGCCCGCTCGAGCTGTCGATCGAAGGCCTTCGAGAGCCGCTGCGCGATGCCCGGCAGACGCCTGAACCCCGGCGAGTCGAAGCCGGCGCCGTGACCGAGCGCAACGCGGATCATCGAGTAGTCCCACGGATTCATCTGGTCGAGCATGTCGAGCTGGGTGGTGACGTACTGCAGGCACAGGACGGAGCGGCGCAGCAGTCGCAGCGCCGGCGCCAGCTCGTCGCGCTCGACGAGCGCGGCCGCCTCCTCGGCCTCGGTCGCGGCGAACTTCAGCCACAGCTCCGACGTCTGGTGGACGGTCTGGAACAGCAGCTCGTCGCGGTGGACCTGCTCCTCGGGCGTCTTCTGCAGCGACAGCAGCTCATCGGTTCGCAGGTAGCGCTCGTAGTCGGTGGCGCCCCGTCCAGGGAGAACCGGGGCGTAAGAGTCTTCCTGGGCGGGCTCGCTCATCCCGCACCTCCTTCAAGGATCTCCGCCAACTTGCCAAGGTTGATGTTGCCCCCGGACACCACGCACACGACCTTCCCCGAGCCCGCCCTCCCCGAGAGCGCGACCGCGGCGGCCAACGCCCCGGCCCCCTCGGCGATCACTCGCACGCGCTCGGCCATCGTCCGGATCGCGGCGGCAGCGTCGGGAATCGCGACGGCGAACGCGTCGTCGACCAGCGGCATCACCCGCGGCCACATCGGATCGAGCACGCGACGGCTGCCGGCGCCGTCGACGAACGACGCCTGGTAGTCGACCGTCTCGGGACCGCCTGCCTTCAGGGCCGCCACCAGCGCCGCGCCCGTCTCGGGCTCCGCCGTGTAGATCTTCGTGCTGGGCCGCAGCGCCCGCACCGCGCTGGCGATGCCCACGGTCAGCCCCCCGCCCCCGTAGGGGATGACGATGGCGTCAGGGTCGGGGAGGTCCTCGAGGATCTCCAGGCCGATCGTCCCGTTGCCGGCCATCACGCCCTCGTCCTCGACGGGGTGGATGAACAGTCCTTCGACGCCGTCGATCCGGTGGGTGACGATCACGTTCCACCACTCGTCGTAGGGCAGCTTCACGATTCGGCCGCCGAGCCGCTCGATCGCCGCGAGCTTCGCCTCCGGCGCGTGCTCGGGCACGGCGATCGTCGCGCTCAGCCCCAGCTCGCGTGCCGCCCAGGCGACGCCCTGCGCCATGTTGCCGGCGCTGGCGGTGACCAGGCCCCGCGCCCGCTCGCGCTCGGGGGCGCGGCGAATGGCGTTCGTGGCGCCGCGGATCTTGAACGAGTTGATCGGCTGGAGCGTCTCGAGCTTGAGGTAGATCTCGGCCGGGGCATCGTTGACGCCCAGGCGGACCAGCGGCGTCCGGATCGCCGCGCCGGCGATCCGCTGGCGCGCGGCCTCGATCTCGGCCAGCTCGATCACAGCTCGACCTCGGTCCCGAGCCCCCTGGCCCGCGCGGTCCGGACCGCCAGCTCGGCCGCGGCCAGGTCCTGGACGGCGATCCCGAGCGAGCGGTACAGCGTCAGCTCGCTGTCGTCGCGGCGGCCGGGCTGAACGCCCGCCAGCACCTCCCCCAACTCCGCGCGAATGTGGCTCTCGCCCTCGATCAGCCCCTCGCGGATCGCCAGCTGGAACTCGCCCGCCTCGTTTCGCACCGACTCGCGGCTGTCGCAGAACAGCGCGCTGGCCGCGACCGTGGCGGTGTCGAGCTCGCGCGCGGTCGGGGTGCTGGCGCCGACCGCATTGACGTGGGCGCCGGGGCTCAGCCAGTCACGCTCCAGGACCGGCCGGCGCGAGCTGGTCGCGACCACGACGACGTCGGCCCCACGGACGGCTCGCTCGGCGCTCGAGGCGACGGTCAGCTCGGGCAGGCCGTCGCGCGCCGCGCCGTCGACCAGCGCCCGCGTGTGCGCCTCGGTCGGCGCGTAGAACCGGACCTCGTCGAACTCGCGCACGCGCGTGAGTGCGTCGAGATGCGAGCGGGCCTGGACGCCGGCGCCGAGAATCGCGAGCACGCTCACGTCCCTGCGGGCGAGCGTGTTCGTCGCCACCGCGGTCACGGCCGCGGTACGGATCTCGGTCACCGCAGAGGCGTCGAGCACCGCCGTCGGGAAGCCGGTCTCGCCGTCGAACAGGGTCACCAGCCCCTGGTGGGCGTCGAGGCCGCGGGCCGGGTTGCCCGGCATCAGGCAGATCGTCTTGAGCGAGAACACCGGGTCCTCGCCTCCGCGCCAGCCCGGCATCAGCCCCAGGAACCCGGCCGCGCCCGGCGGCATCATCACCGAGCGAAGGGGCATGAACGTCTCGCCGCGAGCGTGCGCGGCGAGCACGCTCGCCATCGCCTCGGCGCACTTCGCTGGGTCCAGCGCCTCGATCACCTCGGCGTGGCTGAGGAACAGCATCACTCGAACACCTCCGTCAGCCGTGCCCGCTCATCGGCGCCGAGCGGACGGGCGAGCGCCTCGCGGACCGGCTCGAGGTGGTCCGGGCCGCCCGGGCCGACAACGACCTGCGTGACCTGATCGTCGGCCAGCAGCCAAGCGAGCGCCGTGCCCGCCATCGAGGTCCCGCGCTCGTCGGAGAACGAGCGCAGCCGGTCGAGCGCATCGAACGTGCGGTCGGTGAGAAGCCCCTCGTACGGTCCAGGCCGCTGCGTCATCCGCGAGCCGGACGGGAACGGCTCGCCGCGGCGGTACTTGCCGGTCAGCCATCCGCCTGCGAGCGGGCTGAACGCCGAGAACGCGACCCGCCGCTCGGCGCAGACCGACAGGACGGCCTCGGCGCCGGCCAGGAGCGAGTGCTCGTTCTGGATCGCCTGCGGGGACCCCACGGTCGTCGCCGCCTCGAGCTGGAACGAGTCGAAGTTGCTGACGCCGTACGCCCTGATCCGGCCCGCGGCCTGCGCCTCCTCGAACGCCCCGATCGTCTCGCCCAGCGCCGTGTACGGGTCGAACTCGTGCGCGAGGTACAGCTCGACGCGCTCAACGCCAAGCCGCCGAAGGCTCGACTCGAGCTGGCGCTCGATCCGCCGGGGCGAGAGGCCGCTGTCCTCGCCGGCGTCCATCGGGTTGTACGTCTTGGTCGTCAACCCCGGCTTGACGCCCCGCGAAGCGATCCAGCGGCCGATCGCCCGCTCGCTGCGGCCGCCGCCGTACGCGTCGGCGGTGTCGAAGTGATCGATCCCGAGTGCCCACGCGGCATCCATCAACTCGAACGCCTGATCGTCGCTCAGCCCGTGTCCGAACAGCTCAGGCGCCGAGCCGACGCCACCGAAGTTGCCGCACCCGAGCGCGATCCGCGGGATGGTCAGGTCCGAGCGGCCGAGTGGCCGGCGCTCGATCTCGAGCGTCGTAGTCATCGGCGCAGAGCCTACGACCCATTGACCCCCGTCGTGTAGCGCCAGTGGCGACCGCCGTCCCTGGAGACGTAGAGCCACGTCGCCGCCACCGGGCTGCCGACGGCGCCCGTGGTCACCTCCGCCACCGCGATCAGCTTGTGCGGGCCGTCGCTGACGACCGAAAGCACGGCGCCGCCGAGGAACGTCTGATACCAGCGCTTGCCGCCGTCGCTGGTCACGTTGACGACGTTCCCGCCGAACGGCCCGCCCCACGCGAAGTACGTCCGCCCGTTCGTCATCCCGACCTGCGTGACCACCTGGGGAGCGTCCGCGGCCGGGATGTGGAACACGGGGCCGTTCACCCGCCAGGTGCCCCCGGCGTTGATCGTCGTCGCCGGATACGTCTCGCCGGCCCTCGTCGTGGCCAACGCGAACCCCCGCGTGTTGTTGGCGAACACACGGACGCCGAGATCGGCGGCCGGCACCACCGAGCCTCGATGAAGCAGCTGGCCGTGCCTGGCGCGCATGAGCTTTCCCGTGGCGGTCTTCGGCGGCACCGCGGACGCTGCGGCCGCATTGGCCACAACCACCGTCCCGCCGGTCACGGCAACCAACCCGAGCGCCGAGAACCCAACCAACTTCTTCATCTCCTACCTCCTGAATCGCCTGCTTGGAAGACATACTTTGCCGCATGGCCGATTCACGGATAGCGCTTGTCACCGGCGGTGCGCGCGGGATCGGGGAGGCGATCGTCCGCGAGCTGGCCCGCGATGGGCACCGCGTGGCGATCGCCGACATCCTCGATAACGAGGCGGCGCAGACGGCGGCGAGCGTCGACGGGCTGGCGGTCCACCTCGACGTGACCGACGGCGACTCGGTCGATGCGGCGGTGGGTCGCGTCGAGGACGAGCTCGGGCCGATCGAGATCCTCGTGAACAACGCCGGCTGGGACGAGTTCCGCCCGTTCCTCGAGACCGAGCCCCCGTTCTGGGACCGCGTGATCGAGCTCAACTACAAGGGCTGTCTGCGGATGTGCCATCGCGTCGTGCCCGGGATGGTGCAGCGCAAGTACGGGCGGATCGTCAACATCGGATCGGACGCGGCCCGCGTCGGCTCCTCGAACGAGGCCGTCTATTCAGGGGCCAAGGGCGCCGTGGTGGCGTTCACCAAGACGCTCGCGCGCGAGGTCGCCCGCTACGGCGTGACGGCGAACTCGGTCTGTCCAGGTCCGACGGGGACGCCGATGCTCTCGCAGATGATCGGCGCCGGGGAGGACACAGCGCGCGTGATCGAGTCGCTGCGCCGGGCGGTGCCGATGCGCCGGCTCGCCGAGCCGCAGGACATCGCCGGCGCGGTCGCGTTCTTCGCCTCGGACCGGGCGGCGTTCGTCACCGGCCAGACGCTTTCGGTCAGCGGCGGCCTGACGATGGCGTGAGGGGCCGGCGGCTTACGATCCGGCGCGCTGACGCTCTTCGGCAGCGCGCAGCACGGCGTCGAGCAGCCCCGGGAAGCAGTGCTCCAGATCCTCGCGCCGGAGTGAGTTCAGCCGGGTCGTCCCCTCGAGCCGCTGGCGGATCACGCCGGCTTCGCGCAGCACCTTGAAGTGGTGGGTGCATGTCGATTTGACGACCGGCAGGTCGAAGCTCCCGCACGTCCGCTCGGGGCCCACGGCGAGCCCGGCCACGATCCGCAGCCGCATCGGGTCGCTGAGCGCGTGGAGCACCGCCGCCAGCTCGATCTTCGCTCGTGGCGGCTGTGACAAGGGGGCGGAACCGCCCAGCGTCTCACGTAGTACAGCGCTCACACGTTTGATTGTACGACGGACATCGAACACATTGCTACTGTGATCGTATGGAGGCTCAAGCCCCCCCGCAGCACCCCCACCTTCGCGCCACGCTGATCCTCTCGTGCCTGGCGCAGTTCATGGTCATCCTCGACGTCTCGGTCGTCAACGTCGCGCTGCCCGCCATCCGCCATGGCCTCGGTTTCTCCGAGCAGGACCTGCAGTGGGTGGTCAACGCCTACACGGTGACGTTTGCGGGCTTCCTGCTGTTGGGCGGCCGTGCCGCCGACCTCCTCGGCCGCCGCCGCGTGTTCGTCAGCGGTCTCATCCTGTTCGCGCTGGCGTCGCTCGCCGGCGGCCTCGCGCAGTCGCAGGCCACGCTGATCGCCGCCCGGGCGATCCAGGGTCTTGGCGGCGCGGTGATTGCCCCCGCCTCGCTGTCGATCCTTACGACCACGTTCCAGGAAGGCCCCGCGCGTAACCGGGCCGTCGGCATCTGGGGTGCCATGGGCGGCGCCGGCGGCGCCGCCGGGGTGTTGCTCGGGGGAGTCCTCACCGACCTGCTGGGGTGGCGCTGGATCCTGTTCATCAACGTTCCCATCGGGCTCATCGCGGCGCTGCTGGCGCAGCGGTTCATCGCCGAAGGGCGCAACGAAGCGGCCGAGCATGACTTCGATCTCGCCGGCGCGCTGGCCGCCACGATCGGCCTCTCGCTGCTCGTTCTGGGAATCGTCCGCACCGACGTGACCGGCTGGGGCGCGGCCTCGACGATCGGGCTGATGGCGTCCGGCGTCGCGCTGCTGGCCGCGTTCGTGGCGATCGAGGGGTGGTTCGCCAAGGCGCCGCTGATGCCGCTGCGGATCTGGCACTCGCGCACGCTGAGCGCGGCGAACCTGGTCGTGCTGCTCGTCGGCGGCGCGACGTTCGGGATGTGGTTCTTCGCGTCGCTGTACCTCCAGGAGGTGCTCGGCTACTCCCCGATCCGGGCCGGCCTGTCGTTCCTGCCGATGACGCTGTGCATCGTCGCCGGCTCCGTGCTCGCCTCGCGCGCGGTGACCAAGTTCGGCGCCAAGCGGCTGCTGGTGACGGGGATGCTGTGCCAGACGGTTGGCCTCGCGCTGTTCACAGGGATCGCGCCACACGGCACGTACCTGAGCGACTTCATCGTGCCTTCCTTGCTGGTCGCGGTCGGGATCGGACTGGCGTTCGTCCCGGCGACGATCTGCGCTGTCTCCGGGGTTGAGCTCCGCGAGGCCGGGCTCGCCTCGGGCCTCGTCAACACCTCGCGCCTGTTCGGCGGCGCGCTCGGCCTGGCGATCCTGGCCGCGATCGCCACCGCCCGCACCAACAGCGATCTCCACCACGCCGCGACCAGCGTCAACGACGCGCTTACGAGCGGCTTCGTGATCGCGTTCTGGGTCGCGGCCGCCTTCGCGCTCGTCGGCGGACTGGTGGCGCTGTTCGGTCTGCCAAACGTCCGGCCGCAGATGCAGCGGGCGCCGGCTGCGCAGCCGGGGACGGCCGAGCACCAGCGCGTGGGCGTGGTTGAGGGCTGACCGCCCCCGCCACCGCCAACCCGCAAGAATCCCCCGGCGTGGCCCGCTGCTTCGTCACCCGCCAACTGCCAGGCGGCGCGGTCGATCGGCTGAGAGCCGCGCACGAGGTCGAGGTCTGGGACGGTCGTTTGCCGCCGCCAGCGGATGAGCTGGCGGCGCGGGCGGCGACCGCGGCCGGGCTGCTGACGCTCCTGACCGACACAATCGACGCCTCGCTGCTCGAGCGCTCGCCCGCTCTCCGCGCGATCGCCAACTACGCGGTCGGCTTCGACAACATCGACGTCGACGCCGCGACCGCGAGGGGGATCGCGGTCGGCAACACGCCGGACGTGCTCACCGACGCCACCGCGGACCTGACGTTCGCGCTGCTAATGGCGGCGGCGCGCCGGCTGCCCGAGGCGATCGCCGATGCCAGGGACGGAGATTGGCTGACGTGGGAGCCGGGGAGGTATCTGGGCGCCGAGGTCCACGGCGCGACGCTCGGGATCATCGGGTTCGGGCGGATCGGGCGAGCGGTGGCGCAGCGCGCCACCGGGTTCGAGATGACAGTTATCGGTGTGGGCGCCGGCGAACCGGTGGAGGAGCTGCTCGAGCGCTCCGATTTCGTCTCGCTCCACTGCCCTCTGACGCCGGACACCTATCACCTGATCGACGCCGCGGCGCTGGCGCGGATGCGCCCGACGGCGATCCTGATCAATACCGCCCGCGGGCCGATCGTCGACCACGACGCCGTGCGCGCCGCCCTCGTAGATGGGACGATTGCCGGGGCCGCACTCGACGTCACCGATCCCGAGCCGCTGCCGGCGACCGACCCCTTGTACGACGCCCCCAACATCATCATCGCGCCGCACATCGGCTCGGCCACGCGCGCCGCGCGTGAGAAGATGGCCGACCTCGCGGTCGACAATCTGCTGGCCGCGCTCGACGGGAAGCCGATGCCTAACCCGGTCAACTGATGCGCGTCGCGGTCGTCGACATCGGCTCGAACTCGACGCGGCTGCTGATCGTCGACGTGGAGGACGGCCGCGTGACCGGCGAGCTCGAGCGCCACAGCGTCGTCACCCGCCTCGGCTCCGGGGTCGACGCCGACGGCCGCCTGCGCGAGGACGCGATGGAGCGGGTCTACTCCACGCTCGCGGACTTCCGAGAGCTGATCGACCGCCACCATTGCGACACGGCGCTCGCCGTGCTCACCAGCGCCGTCCGTGACGCGGCCAACGGCGAGGAGTTCGCTGGCGTCGTCGAGCATCGCTACGGCCTGACGCCGCACATCCTCACCGGCGATCAGGAGGCGCAGCTGTCGTTTCTGGGGGCGACCAGCGACCGCGATCCCGACGACGACACCCCGACGCTGCTCGTCGACATCGGCGGCGGCTCGACCGAGACCGTGATCGGCAGAGGGCGCGAGGCCGAGTTCCACGTCTCCAACCAGGCCGGCGTCGTGCGCCAGACCGAGCGCCACATCGACACCGACCCGCCGACCGACGCCGAGCTACAGGCGGTCCGCGAGGACGTGCAGCGGATCCTCAGCGAGAACGTCCCGCCGAAGTGGCGAGACGACGTGCGGCACGCGATCGCGGTCGCCGGGACGGCGACCGCGCTGGCGGCGATCGCGCAGGAGCTCGACCCATACGACCCCGAGAAGGTCCACGGCTACATCCTCACCAGGGCCGAGTGCGAATCGCTGCTTCAGAAGCTCGCGAGCATGCCGCTGGCGCAGCGGCGCCAGGTGCCCGGGCTCCATCCCGATCGAGCGCCGACGATCGTCGCCGGCGCCGTGATCCTGCTGTGCGTGCTCGACCTGTTCGGGCTCAGCGAGACCGAGGTCTCAGAGCACGACATCCTGCGCGGCGCCGCCCTCGGGCTGAGCTCGTAGGCGCCGGAGGCTGATGTCGGCGCACTCCGCGCACACGCCCTCGGGGATCACGCCCGTTCGCATCAGCAGCGCGAACACGTGACAGCCGAGGCATACGCCAAAGATCGACTCGAGCCCGGCCGCGACCGCCAGCAGGCCGAGCACGATGTCGGCGGCGGTGTAGGCGTTGGCGATCAGCGCCAGGATCAGAGCTGCGGTCGAGAACGCCGCGCCCATCCCCTGGGCGAACCGCTTCGGCGGGCCGGGCACGGGCTTCGACGGGCCCAACCGTGGCGCGATCACCCTCTGCGCCACCGTCCCCAGCGGGCTCAGCGTCGGCCCCGTCAGCACCCGCGCCCAGAAGCCATACGCCAGCGGGATCAGCAGCCAGTACCAGGAGGTGGCGAGGATCAGGAGGGCGGTGGCGAGCACGGCGCCGGCGACCACGCGCGCCGCCTTTTCGTTGACGGGGTTGGGAAAGGAGAACAGCTTCCGCATCTGTAATGCCATGTTACCTGGGTGGAATTGGGGGGATTGGGCGGTGGCGATTGCGGGTCGTGTGCGGGCCGGTGCTGTCGACTCTCGGCCCGCGGGCGCTGCGCGCCCGTAGCGTGGCGACCGATCGGCTCGTTAACCGGCGCTGGGAGGGGTGGGTGAGGGCGTTCGATAGGCGCCGGCGGGGCTCCGGACCTGGTTGATCGCCCAAATTGGCCGGCGCCGGCGGAGTCTGGGCGCTCATGCAGGTCTTCTTTGTGACTTTGTGACCGAGCGTTTCGAGAGTGTCACGGGGATCGTGTATAGCGCGCCAACACCGGCGTCAGATCCGAGCCCTGGCGCACTGAGCACACTCCTCGTGCACAGCACGCCAAGCCTCGCCATCCAGCCCGGGGTTGGCGTGCTGTGCACCATCGAAACACGGTGCGATCGCGCCCGATCCCCCTCCCCTTTACGGGGGGCTTGACATGTGACCAAATAGTCACATATCATCGCCACCGTGGACGACGACGACCGCGTCTTCAAGGCTCTCGCCGACTCGACCCGCCGCCACCTCCTCGACCGCCTGTTCGAGCGCGAGGCGCTGACGCTGACCGAGCTCGAGTCGGAGCTCGAGATGACCCGCTTCGGGGTGATGAAGCACCTCCGGGTGCTCGAGGAGGCCGGCCTCGTCGTCCACCGCCGATCGGGGCGGGAGAAGCTGCATTTCCTCAATCCCGTTCCGATCCGGCTCATCCACGACAGGTGGATCGACAAGTACACCGAGCGCCAGGTCAGCGCGCTCACGGAGCTCAAAGCAGAGCTGGAGGAGTCCGCATGACGACGATCGTCGAAGCACCCCCGACGCAGGTCTACCAGGTGTTCATCAGGGCCACCCCCGAGCGGATCTGGGAGTCGCTGTACGACGTTGACATGGCCGCCGAGCCGGTCAGCCGCGTCACCTGCGAAATCGAGCCGGATGAGCGGGGCGTATGCAAACTGACCGTGATCCACGACCAACTGGATAACTCGCCGAAGACGCGCGACAGCGTCCATGGCGCGGGGTGGATGTTCGTGCTCAGCGGCCTGAAGACGCTGCTGGAGACAGGAGAGCCGCTACAGCGGTAATCTTCCAAAAACCGGGGGATGCATCCAAACCGAATGTGGCCAAAAAACGTCCAGTTGGCTGGCTAGCCAGTACTGGACGAATGTTCGATTGCCCGGTCAGGGATCAGACGCCATGATGCCTGGCGGGGTGAGGGCTTTGCGAAAGCGAACCGGAACCCCAACATAGGTTCGGGCGAAGCCGCAGACATCGGCGCCTCCCGCCGCCCGAGCCACTCTAAACGGCCCTTTCTGGCACGTACCCCTGCCCGTCCCGATTGGGCCAAACCTGGATCGGAAGCCGCCCGCTGAAACGCGGGCGGTTTTCGCATCCGGGGCCCCTTTCGGCATCTGGGGCTCTGCCTCGAGGGCTGGACCCGGGTGGCGCTGTGTATCGCCGGAAAGGCGCGCCCTACGCCAGATTCGACCGCCGCGGGTACGCCACGCTCGGATCCGTGAGCACGTTGACCAGCGTCGGCCGGCCGCTGGCGAACGCCCGCTCGAGCGCGGGCCGCAGCTCATCCGGCGTCTGCACGAACTCGCCGTCGCAACCGAGCGCCTGGGCCATCTGGTCGTAGCGGGTCCCCGGCCGCAGGTCGGCGGCCACCGAGTAGCCGTAGAGAAACTCCATCGGGTGCTTCTCGAGCGCCCAGATCCCGTTGTTGCCCATCACCGCGACGACCGCGACGCCGTGGCGTGCCAGCGTGTCGAGCTCCATCCCGGCGAAGCCGAACGCGCCGTCGCCGAGCAGCAGGACGACCTGGCGGTCGGGCCGCGCGAGCTTCGCCGCCAGCGCATACCCGGGACCCGATCCGAGGCAGCCGAACGGCCCCGGGTCAAGCCAGCAGCCCGGCTCGTAGGAGTCGACCAGGCGACCGGCGTAGGAGACGAAGTCGCCGCCGTCGCCAACGACGATCGCGTTGCGGTCGAGCAGCTGCGAGAGCTCGCCGTAGATCCGCATCGGGTGAAGCGGCGCGCGTGGGTCGGCGAGCTCGGCCGCCTCCCCGGCCCGCTTCTCGTCCTCGATCGCCCGTAGCGACGCTCGCCACTCTTCGCGCTCGGCGGCGCCGCCACCGCGGGACGCCGCGCTGGCCAGTGCGTCGAGCGTGGTCCCCAGCGCCCCGTACAGCTCGGCGGCGACCGGCCGAGGGTGATCGCGGGCGGGCTCGGCCACGTCGATCACGATGATCTCGGCGTCCGGCGCGAACGCGGCGCCGAAGCCGAGCCGGAAGTCGAGCGGCACCCCGATCACGAGCGCGACGTCGGCCTGCCCGAGCGCTGCTCCGCGCGCGCGTGAGAAGAACAGCTCGTGGTCGGCCGGCAGGCAACCGCGGCCGAGCCCGTTGAGGAACACCGGGACACGGAGCTCCTCGGCGAGCGCTCGGAGCGCGAACTCGCCCCGGCCCCAGTAGAGGCCCGTCCCGGCCATCACCACCGGGCGCTCCGCCTCGCGCAGGAGCGCCGCGGCTCGCTCGATCGCGCGCGAGTCGGCCGCCACCGGGGCCGGCTGCGAAGACTCAGCGACGTCAGACAGCGCTTCAGGCACCTCCATGAACACCTGGTCGAGCGGGAAGTCGAGGAACGTCGGGCCGGAGTGGGGCGCCAGCGAGACCCGGATCGCTTCGTCGATCATGGCGGGGATCTCGGCGGTCTCGGTGGCGGTCGCGGCGAGCTTCGTCAGCGGGCGGACGAACGGGACGTGGTCGATCTCCTGGAGCGAGCCTTGGCCCCAGCGGAACTGCGGCGCGCGCCCCCCGAGGACGACGAGCGGCGAATGGTTCTGCGAGGCCGAGGCGATCGCGCTCATCCCGTTGGTGACGCCCGGTCCGGCAGTGAGCGCGCACACGCCCACCGAGCGCGTCACCTTCGCCCATCCCTCGGCGGCGAAGGCCGCGGTCTGCTCGTGGCGGACGTCGATCAGCTCGATCCCCTCGGCGCGGCAGCCATCGTAGATCGAGAACAGGTGGCCGCCGGACAGGGTGAACAGCTTCTCGACGCCGTGCGCCCGCAGGCGCTTGGCGATCAGCCGTCCGCCGTGGAGCTTGGTGCTGGTCTCGGTTGCCACGTGAGCCGGGACGCTAACACGCCTCAGCGCCGGCCATCGATGGTCTCCAGCCGAAGGGCGTTGACGACGCCGCCACCGAGGATGATCAACGCGAGGATGTAGAACCAGCCGAGCACGATCAGCACGAACACGACCGTCGTCCCGAACCGCGCGATCGTCGAGATGTGGGACAGGTAGGCCGGGAACGCGTAGTCGACGACGGTGATCGCGAGCGTCGCGCTCAGCGCTCCCGGCCACACCGCGCGCCACGGAATCGATCGGTTGGGCACGCGCGAGTAGATCAGCGACAGACAGCCGAACAGCAGCGCGATGCTGACACCGAGCGAGATCGCGTACACCAGATCGGTGATCCGGGCGAGGTCGAACGGGAGGTCCTCGGCGCCGGTCTGCAGGATGGTCTGGGCCGTCGGCACGAGCACGGTGGCGATCATGAACACGAGCACGACGACGACCATCACGATCCCGAACCGCTTCTGCCTGAGCCAGCTGCGGCCCGTGCATTTGTAGATGCGGGTGAAGCTCGTGTCGAGCGCGCCCCAGAACGAGGAGCCGAGCCACACGCTGGCGATCAGCGCCAGCACGCCTGTGCCGGTGGTCGAGTTCTCGACCTCTCGCAGGAGGTCGTTGAGCGTACTGCGGGTGGTGCCCGGAAAAAGTTCGGAGAGATCGGTCAGGACGCTGTGCTGAACGGCGGTGCTGGAAAGAACCTGGCCGGCGACGAACAGCCCGAGGAGCGCGACCGGGATGACCGCGAGCAACATGTTGTAGGCGACCATCGAGGCCAGCCCGGTTAGACCGGCTTCCCAGGCGAGATTCCAGAACCGCCTGACCGCGACGACGGGGTGCGGGTGCCACCGCGCGCCGGCTCGCCGTCGCTGGCTCGCTGTCCGACCGCTGGCCCCAAGTGGCGCCGGACTCGGCGCCGCCGCGGGGTCGATGGGGTCCGGCATGGAGGACACATTACGCCGCAGGGCGGTCCCCGGCGCGCCCTGCTGTGGCGGGCCACTGCTCATCGGAGGGCGAGTGCGGTCTGCTGTCAGCCCACCAGCGGGCTGTCGTACATCGGGCCCGAGCGCAGCAGCGCGGCGGCCGCCGCCAGCGCGCCGTCGCCGTGGAACCAGTGGCGCCCGACGCGGATCGCCGGGAGCCGCTGGACGCCGTGTAAGAGCAAGCCTCTGGCCGTCGCGTGCAGCGCGCCGTCGCGGCTGAGCTCGCCGACGGCACAGAAGCAGTCGCGCAGGCTGAGGCCCGCGGCCGCCGCCGACTCGGCGAGGATCTCCGGATCCTCGAGGTCGAAGCCGCCGCAGAACGCGAGGCGCAGGGCGGCGAGCGCGAACCGCGATCCGGCGCCGATCTCGGCGGCGTAGGCCGCGGCTCTGAGTGCGGCCGGCGTCTCGGCGGGAAACCGATCGGGCCAAACGAGCGGAAGCCGGAGCGCAACCGCGCACGTCTCCGCATGTGCGCGCACGGCGGCGGGCTGCGAGAACTCCTCGGTCCGCCGCAGCAGCGTCCCCGCCGTCGGGATCCACGGGACGTCTCCGACGACGCGCTCGACGCGCTCCGCGGTCAGGTACGAGAACGGGCAGCTGAGGTCGAAGAAGAACGCCGGACGCGTGTTCCCGGTTGGCCGGGAACGGTCCGCACGGCGCTCCGCGAGCACGATCAGTTCTCCCATGGGACCGTAAACGACAGCGCGCCACAAAACTCGCGCAAAAGTTGTCGAATTGGCCAACCTATTGGCTGCCAAGCGCAAGTAGTCCGTTAGACTCAAAGTTGGTAGGGAGGTTCCGTCCAACCGGGAGGCGTCCCGATCCCTCACGTACCACCCCCAAAGCGCCATCCTTACGACCAGTGGTCGCCAGACGCCCGCGCGCTCGATCTCGTGGGCGATAAGTGGACCCTGCTGATCGTGCGCGACCTCGCCGCCGGCCCCCGGCGGTTCGTCGAGTTGCAGCGAGTGCTGCCCGGAATTTCGACCGAGCAGCTGCGCTCGCGGCTCAATCGGATGGTCGCCGACGGGATGCTCACGCGTAAGCGCTACCGCGAGGTGCCGCCGCGTGTCGACTACGAGCTGACCGAGCGCGCACGCGAGCTGATGCCGATCCTGGCCGAGCTCGCGCGGTGGGGTTACGAGTGGGCGTGGGGTCCCCCCCGGGCGTCGGAAAACATCGACATCGGTGCGATCTTCAGGCTCGCGCCGGGGCTCGTCGACCCCGCCAGCGCGAACGCGACGATCGAGTTCACCGTCAACGACGGCAGGCAGGACGGCGAAGCCGCCACCTTCTCGTTCACGTTGGACGGCGATCAGGTGACGCTGGCCGAACGGCCGGCGGACGATCCGGATGCCCGCGCCAGCGGCGACGTGGCCGCGTGGGTCAACGCGTTCTCGCCGGAGCGCGACCGTGGCGGACTCGAGGTCCGCGGCGACGAGAAACTGGTGGACCGGCTGCTCGACGGGCTGGCGCTGAC
>Ga0116216_10000586_pt1 | contig 28220 bp, 28 predicted proteins | sample Sb_taG_11_FD_89696 | JGI IMG/M metagenome (GOLD analysis project Ga0116216, IMG submission 89696) | Peat soil microbial communities from Weissenstadt, Germany - Sb_50d_3_AS metaG | ecosystem: Environmental > Terrestrial > Soil > Wetlands > Peat | place: Germany: Weissenstadt | collected 2010-09-21
AGTTCCGGTGGAGCCAGTTCCGGTGGAGCCAGTTCCGGTGGAGCCAGTTCCGGTGGAGCCAGTTCCGGTGGAGCCAGTTCCGGTGGAGCCAGTTCCGGTGGAGCCAGTTCCGGTGGAGCCAGTCGAACCGGTGCCGGTTGTACCGGGCGCTGTGGTCGGCGCACCGGCACTGGTGCAGGTGTTGGACTGCGCTTGGGCCGCGAGCGGTCCAGTGGCGAGGAGCGCTCCGAGAGCGATTCCCGCGCCGACCGCGACGGCTACGACCGCGCGCTTGTAGAAGCGTTGCATAGTGGTTGTTCTCCCTTTCGAGTGAGTTGCCTGAGTACGTGCTTCACGGCGCGATGCACCGTGCGCTGCTCAGACGGCTACCCGGGTGGGACGAACCTCAGGTCGAACCGGGTTCTCGGGCGTCGGCGCCACTCGAGACCCAGTCCTGCCGCGGCGAGCAAGGCCAGCACCAAGCTCGTCGGGGGGAGTGAGTCGAGCGGGCTGCCGTGGGCACCCGATCCGGACGTTGCGCCAACACTCGCCAACGGCAAAGCCGGCGAGGGCGGGCGCCGAGGCGACGGCTTCGGGTTGAGCGGCCACGAAGGGCCGGACCCCGAAGCGCGCGTCGGCGCGATGGCGAGGGCCGCACTGCCCGTGCCTTGGACCACGTCGGGGGACGTTGCCGACAGCGTCGTTCCCGACACGATTGGTGTGGTCAGTGCGCCCTGGCTCACGACTCCGACCGGCGCCAACGGCGCAGGCGAGGAGGGCACGGGCAGTGCGGTGATCGGAAGGGCCGGAAGGGCCCCGAGGGGGCCGCTCGGGCCACCCAGTGAACTTGTGATCGAGCCGCCGTTGTTCAGCAGGTCGGTCGTGATTGAGGTGAGCGTCGACCCCAGGGACGGTGTCGTGGGACCGGGGCTCGCAGGGACGGGCAAGAGCGCAGCGGCGCCTGTCGCGGAGTTCGAGACCACACCACCCAGCGTGGTGGAGACCGGGCTGACCACGGCGGCCGTACTTGGGACCGGAAGGGTGGCGGCGCCGGCCAGCCGAGCAGAGGTCAGGAGGAGAAACCCGCAGAGGGCGAGCCCGCCCACGATGCCGACGGCCACCATGAGTGACCGGGGGAGCGGAACTCGAACTGTTTCCTGATCGTCCGACATTGACCAAGCGTCCGTGCGGGTGGGGTTCTCCCCATCAGTAAAGCACGTAGAGTGGTCAATTCGCCACTAATTGTGGTCAGTCCAGGTCAGAGGGCTTTTCGGGAGCGGGTGGTGTCAGCTCCGCAACGTGGGGCTGGCGGCGCCCGCGTCAGGGACCGGCGGGATGTCGGCGAGGCCCTCTTCGATCCCGACGGACATGTAGGCGCTCTCCCGGAGTGGGGCTTCGGGGATGAACCAGCACAGGATGAAGCCGATCGCAGCTAGGGGCGCCCCGACCAGGAACATGAACGTCAGGGAATGGCTGAACGCCTCCACGAAGCCGTGGTGGATGGGGGCGGGGAGCGCGGCCAGCTGCTTCGGGTTGCTGGCGATCGTGTTCCCCGAGACGTTGTGCATCGCCCGCAGTACGGAGGCGGGAAGGTACTTGGGAAGCTCGTGGAAAAGGCGGTTGTTGAAGATGGCCCCGAACACGGCCACGCCGAACGATGCGCCGATCGTGCGGAAGAAGGTGGCACTCGAGGTGGCGGTGCCCAGATGCTCCTGCGGGGTCACGTTCATCACCACCACGACCAGCATCTGCATCACGAAGCCCAGGCCGAGCCCGATCAGGAACATGTAGAGGGCGGACACGATGAGGGGCGTGTTCACCTGCATCGTCGCCAGCAAGAGCAGCCCGACCGCTTCGATGCCGCAGCCGATGATCGGGAACATCTTGTACTTCCCACGCCTCGAGGTCAGCTGCCCGCTCAAGTTCATCGAGATCAACATGCCCCCGACCATCGGCAGGAGCTGGAGGCCCGAGCTGGTCGGTGTAGCCCCGTGCACGGTCTGGAGGTAGAGCGGGAGATAGATCATCGCCCCGAACATGACCATCCCGATGAGGAAGCCCACGATGCTCGCGAGGTTGAACGCCCGCCCTCGGAACAAGATCGGCGGCATGAGCGGTTCGCTCACCCGGCGCTCGAGGGCGATGAAGCAGCCGACCAAACCGAGGGTCACGGCCCCGAGTGTCCAGATGGGTGCCGAGTTCCACGGGTAGGTGGTGCCCCCCCAGGTGGTGAGCAGGATGAGGCAGGTGACCGCGGTGCCGAGGAGGACGGTGCCGAGGTAGTCGATCTTGTGGTGTGTGCGGTGCCTCGGCAGGTGCAACACCGAGGCGACGACGAGCAGGGCGACGATCCCGAGCGGGATGTTGATGTAGAACACCCAGCGCCACGACAGGTGCTCGGTGAAGAGCCCGCCGAGCAGCGGGCCGATCACGCTGGCGACACCGAACACGCCGCCGAACAAGCCCATATAGCGGCCCCGCTCGCGTGGCGAGACCAGCTCGCCCATGACGGCCTGGGCGCCGACCATGAGGCCCCCGGCACCGATGCCCTGGACCGCCCGGAACGCGATGAGCTGGAGCATGTCGTGGGCGAGCCCCGACAACATCGAGCCGGCCAGGAAGATCACGATCGCCGACTGGAAGAACAGCTTCCGGCCGTAGAGGTCGCCGAGCTTCCCCCACAGAGGGGTGGTGATCGTGGTCGCCAGGATGTAGGCGGTGACCACCCAGGCGAGGTGGTTCAGCCCGTGCAGGTCGCCGGCGATCGTCGGCAGGGCCGTCGAGACGATCGTCTGGTCGAGGGCGCTCAGGAACATCCCCATCATGAGGGCGCCGAGCACTATGTACAGCCGGCGGCGCTCGGCCGCCGACCGGGCCGGGGGCGCGCCGAGCAGCTCGGGACTCTCGGCGAAGGTCAGAGCTTCGGTGTCAGTAGCCATGGCACTCGAATGCGGCCCGGGAGACGTCACGGGTGAAGCGGCCGAGCAGGTCGGCCAGGCGCTCGCGGTCCTGTCCCGACCAGTCGGCCAGGATCTCCTCCAGCCAGGCGTGGAACGCGGCCACGCTTCGCTCGATGGTGCGGGTGCCGAGGGCGGTCAGCTGGACGAGCTGGGCGCGCCGGTCGAGGGGGTCGGCCGTCCGGCGCACCAGGTTGCGGCCCTCGAGCTGCTGGACTCGCCGGGTCACGGTGGGGGCGTCGACGAGCAGGCGCTCGGCCAGGTCGCCGAAGCGGATCCCGTCGCCAGCCTCGAGCAGGGCGTGCAGCAGTTGCACGTCGGCCCGGCTGAGGTCAATACGAGCGCGCCTCATCACCGCCTCGGTCACCTTCCCCTGGGCGACCATCCGGCTGAAGGCCTGCATGCTGTTGTGAAGCGCGCCGAGCGGGTGGACCTGCGCGGACGGGGCGAGCGAAGTCACCCGAGAGAGCATAGTTGTTTGCCGCAAGTAACCAGCGCGCGGTCGGTGACCTGGACCAGGGAAGACGCGAATACCCCGGTCGCGGGCTCACCCAAGGGTAGAAGGACGCGGGGTACCTCCGATACGGCCCTGAGTGAGATCAGGGGGGAAGCGATGCTCCCGCCCGAGTCCTTTGACCCGGTGATTGGCCGGCCTTCGATCCCAAGGACTCGTTGGGCTACTGGACCTTGACCGCCATCACGCCGAAACGAATGTCGTTCGGACGTGACTCGTCGGCAAGCAGGACTACCGGGACTGATCCATCTTCTGGTGGACCTTCGCTCCCGGCCTCCGACCTGGGCGCTTCCAAACTCCCTGGTCGGTACCATGGACGGGCCATGCCGGTAAGTGACGCGTTTCGAATCGGCAAGCCAGCCGATGCCCCGACCGATCCTGATCCGACCTGCTATTCCGGTCACTTTCCCTATGCGCGCCCGCTCCGCCTGGGTTGGCAACACGACGCAAGTGGAAGGTGGACATCACCGTCCGAGGATCCCAAGCTCTGGGAGGTCTTCTGCGCAGAGTGTGGGGACACCGATGGGCCCGCGGACCAGCAGTCGGAGGCGGTTCAACGGCTCCGGGGCCCGTACCCGAGCGAACACGGGGCCAAGCACGCGGCGACCAAGCACTTCGAAAAGACGAAGGCGACCTGACCCCGATCTGCCTGGGATTCGGTGAATCTCACTGCCCAGCGCGTCGTGGCGCGAGGGTTTGGCCCCTAATGGCGGGCGCCCTCGGCGTAGCGCTGGGTCCGGTTGACGATGAGCCGGGCTGATACAAGCAGCAACAGTACCAAGACCACCAACACCAGCGCGGAGTCGTAGGCCAGATAGTGGGCAGCGTTTTCCGGCAATGTGTAGAACCCGTAAACCAAGAAGGTCAGGTAGGGAACCGGATGGTGGGTGAGCGACACCGAGACCGGGGAGTCGGCGAAGGCGCCGGCGGTATAGATGAGCGGTGCCGTTTCCCCGCCGGCGATGGCGAGCGCGATGAGCAATCCGGTCACGATGCCGGGTAGTGCCGTCTTGAGGGTCACCTTGCGGAGCGCGTAGCCGTCTGGCATCCCAAGAGCCTCGGCTCCTTCCCGGTAGGCGGTCGGGACCTGACGCAGCGCAGTTTCGGTCGACTTGGCGATATAGGGGATCACCATGATCGACAAGATGATCCAGGCGGCGAGCAGAGAAAAGTTCCAATGTAGGCCGAGCACCAGGGCCACATAGCCGACGTAGCCGAGGACAATTGAGGGGAAGCCCGACAGCACGTCCGAGGCCGTTCGCAAGACGTGGCCGCTTTCCTTGCCGCTCCTTCGCGGCTTGGTGTACTCAGCCAGGTGCAGGCCGGCCAGGACGCCGATTCCGCCCGCGATGACCAGCACTCCCAGCATGAGGAGCAGCGTGCCGACGATCGCGTTCTCGAGACCGCCGCTCTCCCCGGTCGTCGGGTGGGTGAGCACACTCCAGCTGAAGTGCGGAACGGCACGACCGATGATTCCGACCAGGAGCCACACGACCGGCCCGATGATCAGCAAAAGGGCGAGGTAGGTCCCGACGCGGAACCCAGTTGTGATGAACCGGCGCCGACCGGTACCGGGGAGCGCACTCATGAGCGTGTGTCCTCCTTCAAGTCTCAGGCGGCCCGGCCGACCGGGGCGCCGAGCCGCGAGGACCGCCTGATCACCACCCGGGCTGCCAGGTTCACCCCGACCGAGATGACAGCAAGGATGAGGCCCATCTCGGCCAACGTCGACACTGCAAAGCCGGTCCCATCGGTGGACGCCGAGTCCAACTGGGTGACGACGGCGGCGGCGAGCGTCCCGAACGTGCCGTAGACGTTGGGTGCGACGGACGCCAGCAACGAGCCTGACACCATGGCCACCGCGATCGTCTCTCCAATCGCCCGCCCCAATCCAAGGACGGTGGCTCCGATGATCCCGGTCCGGACCCACGGCAGCGTGACGCGGCGGGCCACCTCCCAGTCGGTCATGCCGAGCGCCTCGCCGCCCTCCTTGGGCAACGGAGGGACCTGCAAAAAGAGATCACGGGTGGTGGCGGTGATGATGGGGATGATCATGAGCGCGAGCACCAGGCCCGTGGTGATCAAGCCCTCACCATGTCCGGTCGACCCGCGGAAGAAGTCCAGTACCGGCACATTCGGCATGTGGTTGGCGATCGTCGGATAGATGTGCTTCGCCAGGAACGGCCCGAGGGTGAGGATTCCCCACAGCCCGAAGAGCACGCTCGGCACCCCCGCCAACAGCTCGACGAAGAAGCCAAGCGGCTGTGAGATCCATCGTGGCATCCGCTCGGTTAACGCGAACGCAGCCCCGATGGAGATCGGCACGGCGATGAGCACCGCGATGAACGAGGATTCGAGCGTCCCGGCGATGAGCGCGCCGGCCCCGTACGAGGCCCCGACAGGCACCGTGACCCCGTGGACATGGTTCACGGCGGCGCCATATGTCTGGCCTAGGTCGAACTTGGACCGGGTCAGGAACCCCCACCCGTTGACCAAGATCGCCGGACGGGCCTTGATCGCGAGAATGGTGATCGCGAACACCAGCGCGACGAGCGGCAGTATGACGGCGACCCGCGACGCACCCTGCCAGAGGGTTCCTTCGAGTTCCCGGAAGCGGTCGACAATGCGCCGGGTGCTTCGCACCCGGCGCATTGTCGATGTCATCATCCTCGGCAGTGAGCCTGTCGGCCCGCCGACGATTGCCACTACTGGATTTTCGCGATTTGCTTCAGTGAAGCCTTCACGATCGAAGCCGGCAAGGGCTGGAAGTTGACCTGGGTGAGGTAGGACGTGGCGTTTCCGTCCTTGGCGTTGACGATCCATTCCAGAACCGAACGGATGTCCTTCGCCGTACTCGAGCTCGTCTGCTGGGAGTTCACGATGGCGTACTCGTAGTTGACGATCGGGTAACCACCCTTCACCTTGCCGTACTCCATCGAAATCGTGCCGTTGGCCGGTGTCTTCTTCGTGAATCCGGCGGCTTCGGCGGTGATGGACGTTGGCGTCGGCAGCACCGTTTGGCCCTTGGCGTTCACGAGGGCCGCGTAGCCGAGGCCGGCCTGCAGCGCCTGGGTCAGATAGCTGATCCCGATGTAGGCAACGCAACCCGGCGTCGCCTTGCACCCGGCCAACATGCCCGAGTTCCCGTTCTCCCCGAGAGCACCCGGAGCGGTTGGCCAGGCGACCGTGGTGTTGAACGAGATGGTCTTGCCCCAGCCATTCGGGTCGGCGTCCGACAGGAAGGTGGTCCACAGGAAGGTGTCACCGGAGCCGTCCGAGCGGTGCAGGGTCACGATCGGCAGATTGGGCAAGGTCACGCCGGGATTGAGCGAGGCGATCGACGGGTCGTTCCAGTTGGTCACCTTGCCCTGATAGATGTTGGACAGCACCTTGCCCGAGAGCACCAGGTGCGCCGTCACGCCCGGGATGTTGTAGGCCGCGAGCTGTGCCGAGACTGCCAACGGGATGTTGAGCAAGGTCGGCGTCGTCGTCAGGGCGCTCGGAGCCAGATACGCATCGGAGGCACCGATGTTGACGGTGCCGTTCGCGGCATCGGCTAGGCCGGTGCCAGAACCGGTCGCAGCGGTCGAGACCGTCACCGACGGGTACTTCGTGCTGTACCCGCCCGACCAGAGGTTGAACAGCGGGTACATCAGCGTGCTACCCGTCTCGGTCACCGTACCGGCCGAGGGGGCTTCGACTGCTGGCTTCGGCTTGGCCTTGGCACTGGCGGCCGTGGCCGCCACAAGCGAGCTCCCGACGCCGATGGCCAGGACGGCCGTGCCGGCGGCGACGAGGCGCGCAAGGCGCGTGGAACTATTCAAAGGTCCTCCTCCTTTGGATACTGACTGCGGTTAGAAACGGTACGGGGCGAGTTGCGCTCTTGGCGGTCCCTCCGTCACCCCATCCGGCCGGTGACGTAGTGCTCGGTGCGGGCGTCCTTCGGTCGCTCAAACACGTCCTCGGTGGGACCGTGCTCGACGAGCTCTCCTTGGTACAGGAACATCGTCTGGTCCGAGGACCGTCGGGCCTGGCCGAGGTTGTGGGTGACGAAGATGAGCGTCAGCGCGGGGGTGAGCTGGCGCAGGAGCCCCTCCACCCACTCGGTCGAGATCGGGTCGAGGGCGGAGGTCGGCTCGTCGAGCAGCAGGACCTCGGGCCCCACCGCCAGCGCCCGGGCCAGGCAGAGGAGCTGCTGCTGGCCGCCCGAGAGCCGGAACGGCGAGTCTTTGAGCCGGTCCTTCACCGCGTCCCAGAGGCCGACCTGGCGCAGGCGCTCCTCGGCGACCACGTCGAGCTGCTTGCCCTTTGCGATCTGATGGGCCTTCACCCCGGCAACCACGTTGTCCCGGATGGACATCGGGAAGGGGTTCGGGCGCTGGAAGAGCATCCCCACCCGGCGGCGCAGGGTCAGGAGATTCTGACCGGCTCCCCAGATGCTCGCGCCCTCGAGGGTGACGTCGCCCTCGTAGTGGAACCCGCTCACCTTGTCGTTCATGCGGTTGATCGTCCGCAGGAAGGTGGACTTCCCACAGCCGGTCGGGCCGATCAGCGCAGTGATCGTGCCCCGGCGGAACGGGATGTTGATGTTCGAGAGGATCCGCTTGTCGCCGAAGGAGAGCGAGAGGCCTTCGGACTGGACCACATCGGAGGGCCGGGCCCGGTCCGGGTCCAAGGCCGCGAGGATCGGGTCGAGTTCGGTCGCGTCCGGGGTGGTCGTCCGGACCGGCTGGGCAGGTTTGGGCTGCTCTCCCTGGGTCATCGCTGTCGACGGTAGTGAGGGCAGATGAACGTTCCGCGAACCGAAAGGAACACGAAACCAAAATGTCGGCGAATCGTGGCGCCACCGCAATCTGAGGGCTCGGGCCCACGCCCGAGCCCCTTTCAGGAGGTCAGGGCGGTTTCGGCGGCGGCCTTCAGGGCGGCGATGTGCTCGTCCACCGAGCCGAACCCCTGGCGCATCGTGTTGAGCGACACGTAGGCGGCCCCGGCCCCGCGCCAGGCCGTCAGCTGGGCGTCGAGCCCCTCGGCGCCGGCACGGAGCGTGATCCGGCCCTCGATCGGGACCGGTGGCCGGCCCGCCTCCCGCGCGCACTTCTGGACCAGCTCGGCCGCGGCCTCGAAGTCGGGCCCGGGCCCGACGAGGGGGAACCAGCCGTCGGCGATGCGCCCGATGCGGCGCAGGGCGGCCGGGGCCATCCCGCCGAACCAGATCGGGATCGGGCGCTGCACCGGCATGGGGAGAAGTCCGACCCCCGAGACCTTCTCGTCGCGCCCCTCGAACGTCACGCTCTCCTGGGACCACAGCATCCGGAGGAGCTCGACCTGCTCGACGATCCGCCGCCCCCGGTCGGAGAAGTCCTTGCCGAGCGCCTCGTACTCGAGCCGGTTCCACCCGAGGCCGATGCCGAGCCGGAGCCGCCCGGCCGTCAGCACGTCGACGGCCGCCGCCTGCTTGGCGAGCAGCACGGTCTGGCGTTGGGGAGCGATCACGATGCCGCTCACAAGCTCGAGGTCGGTGAAGCCGGCGAGGTAGCCGAAGAGCACCATCGGTTCGTGGAACGGGTCGTGGATGTTGTAGGGGCCGCGCCACCCCGCGTGGACCTGGGGGTCCGCCCCGACCACATGGTCGTAGGCGAGCAGATGGTGGTACCCGAGCTCGTTCACCGCCTCCGCGTACGCCCGCACCGCCCCGCGGTCCGAACCGATCTCGGTCTGTGGGAACACGACGCCGACGTGCACCCGCCCACTCCTACCAGCTGGCCGGCCCCGGGTCCTAGCGCAGCCCGGCCCCCGGCCGGTTCCTCGGGGAGGGCTTGGGCTTGGGCTTGGGCAGGCTGACCGGGAGGCTGATGCGGACCAGCACGTTGCCGCCGGCCGCGACGCACCGGTTCAGCACCGGGCAGTCGATCGACGACATCCCGACCGGCACGTACTTGAGATCGGCCGCTCGCCAGACCGTCCCACCGTCGAAGGTCGAGACGATGCCGGCGCTCGGCACGGGCTGGCTCGTCCCGATCCAGTCGGTCCCGACGGTGACGCAGGTCTTGGCGTTCGGGCAGTCGACCCCGAAGGCGTCGTCGCGCCCGACCGGAACGGCGACCAGTTGCCACGTCGACCCGCCGTCGAGGCTCGTCACCAGCTGACCGGCGGCGGGGACGAACCCGGTGGTGGCGGTGTTCGGGGTGCCCGCGGCGACGCACAGCCCGATCGTGCAGGTCACGTCGCGCAGGATGCCGACCCCGCTCGGCAGGGTCGCCGGCGCCCAGGTCGCACCACCGTCCGCGCTGGTGGCGATCGCGCCCGCCCCCCGCCCGGGTCCGGTCGGGGCGAACCCGGCGGCCAGGCAGTTGGCCGCGGTCGGGCAGTCGAGGCCGGCGGCCGACATCGCGGCGGGGAGACTGCCGCCCCGGCTCCACGCTCCGCCCTGGTTGCTCGTCGACGCGCTCCAGTAGGACGTCCCGTCGGTCGCCAGCACGACGCAACGCGCCTTGGCGGTGCAGTCGACCGCGGTCACCGCCGCCGCCCCGGTGGGCACCGAGGCGACCCTCCAGACCCTGCCGCCGTCCTTGGTGGCCAGCACCGCGCCCGCCGCCCCGGCCGCGCCGACGGCCAGGCAGTGGAGCTTGTCGAAGCACGAGACGCCGGCCAGCGCGGTGACCGCGGCGGGCACGGATTGCCCGGCCCACGAGACGCCGCCGTCGGCGGTGGCGTCGATGGCGGCCGTGGTCCCGGTGCCGAGGCCGACCGCCCAGCAGTGGCGGACGTCGCCGCAGGAGACCGCCGCCGCCGAGTTCATCGGGGCGGGAGCGGGCTGGCCGATCGCCGTCGCAGTCGGGGGAGGGTGGTGGTGGACCTTCGTGGTCGTGGCCGCGGCGGCCGGTGGGCCCTCCAGGAGCGCGACAAGAGAAAAGAGGAGAAGAAGCGGGAGCGTCGTGAGCATCACCGGGATCCGACCGGCTCGTGGGCGGGGCGCCCCGCTATCCATCGTTCCCCTCCACCGGGCTCGGGGTCCCCACCGCTTCACCTGCCAGTTTACTTTGCGATCGCGTTTCACTTCGTGCGGACCGACAACAGCAGTCGCCGGTTACCCTGGTGACGCAGTGGACTGGGTCGACCTGTTGCTTCTGGTCGCGGTGGTTGCCGCTGGGGTCCACGGCCTCCGGCTCGGGGCCCTCGTCCAGGTCTTCACCTTCGGGGGCTTCTGGCTGGGGCTGGTCCTCGGCACGCTCCTTGCCATCGCCCTCGTGTCCTCGCTGCACCCGGGGCCGGTCAAGTCGGTCGTGGCGCTGGTGGTCGTGCTCAGCGCGGCGACCCTCCTCGGGGTGGGCGGGCGCATCGTCGGCGGGTGGAGCAACGTGGCCCTGAAGCGCCACCACCTCGGCGGGCTGGACGCCGGCCTCGGCGTGGCCGTCGCCGTGGTCGCGGTGCTGCTCTCGGCCTGGGTGCTCGGAAGCGTGCTCTCCCAGTCGCGCTACACGTGGCTCGGTGCGGCCATCTCCCGGTCCGACGTGCTGCGCACGGTCGACGAGGTGATGCCGCCCGTGCCGTCGGTTTTCGCCCACGTCCAGGCGTTCCTGAGCCAAGAGGGGGTGCCGCCCGTCTTCGCCCAGCTCCCGCCGCAGCTGTCCTCGCCAGTGGCGGTCCCCACCGCGATCGAGGCGGAGTCGATCGCGGCGGGCGCCCGGACCTCGACGGTGAAGGTCATCGGCGGTGCCTGCGGGGTCACGCAGGAGGGCACGGCGTTCGAGGTGAAGCCCGGTGTGATCGTGACCAACGCGCATGTCATCGCCGGCGAGTCCCAACCGCAGGTCCTGGTGGACGGCTCCTTGTACTCGGCCACGCCCGTCGTCTTCGACCCCCAACTCGATCTCGCGTTGCTGCGGACGTCCGCTCCCATGGGCAAGCCGCTCCCCTTCGACCCCTCGGACGCGCCGAGGGGCCTCAAGGCGGCGATCGTCGGGTATCCCGAGAACGGCCCGCTGACCGTCACCCCGGCCGGGATCGCCACCCGCCTCACGGCCATCACCCGCGACATCTACGACCGGGGGGTCGTGACCAAGCAGGTCTACGAGGTCGACGGCGTGGTCGAGCCGGGGAACTCGGGCAGTCCGCTCATCGCGGGCGACGGCGAGGTGGTGGGGGTGGTGTTCTCCCGGTCGACCACGAACTCCGACGTGGGCTACGCGCTCACCTCGCCCGAGGTCCTGAGCGAGGTGGCCCAGGGGGAGAACCGCACCGCCCGGGTGTCGACGGGGGGCTGCTCGCCGGACTGAGCTCCGCGGCAGGGGGTCGCCCACGACGCGTAACAATGGGCGCCCGTGGGCCTGCCGATCGAGGACTATGCCGTGATCGGCGACCTGCACACGACCGCGCTGGTCGGCCGGGACGGGTCGATCGACTGGCTCTGCCTGCCCCACTTCGCCTCCGACGCCTGCTTCGCCAAGCTGCTCGGCGACGAGTCGAACGGGTTCTGGCGGATCGCCCCGGTCGACGCCAGGGCCAAGTCGACCCGCCGCTACCGCGACGGGACGCTCGTCCTCGAGACCGAGTTCACGACCCGGAGCGGAGTGGTCCGGCTCACCGACTGCATGCCCATCCGGGAGGCCCATCCCCAGGTGGTGCGCATCGCCGAGTGCATCAAGGGCCACGTCGACATGCGGATGGACCTGTGCATCCGCTTCGGATACGGCCAGGTGCTCCCGTGGGTGACCCGCTGCGAGAACCTGCTCACCGGGACGGCCGGGCCCGACTCGGTGGCCCTGTGGACGCTGGCGGAGACCCGGGGCGAGGACATGCGGACCGTGTCGGAGTTCTCGCTCGGAGAGGGCCAGCACGTCCCCTTCGTGTTCACCTGGTACCTCTCCCACGAGCTGCCGCCCCGGCCGGTCGACCCGTGGTACTCGGTCGAGGCCACCGCGGCGTGGTGGTCCGCCTGGTCGGCGGGCTGCTCGTACGAGGGGGACCACGCCGAGGCCGTGCTCCGCTCGCTCATCACGCTGAAGGCCCTCACCTACGAGCCGACCGGCGGGATCGTCGCGGCGCCGACGACCTCCCTCCCCGAGGCCATCGGCGGCAACCGCAACTGGGACTACCGGTACTGCTGGCTGCGCGACGCCACCCTCACCCTCGAGTCGCTCATGCGGGGCGGGTACCACGAGGAGGCGATGGCCTGGCGGGACTGGCTGCTGCGGGCCGCCTCGGGCGACGTCTCCAAGCTGCAGATCATGTACGGCGCCTCGGGCGAGCGTCGGCTCGACGAGTGGGAGGTCGACTGGCTGGCCGGCTACGAGAACTCCGTGCCGGTGCGGATCGGGAATGCTGCGTCGGGCCAGTACCAGCTGGACGTCTACGGCGAGGTCATGGACGCGCTGTTCACCGCCTGCCAGTTCGACGGCGTGACCAGCCGGCCGATGTGGGACCTCCAGCGCGGCATGGTCGAGTTCGTGGAAGCCGGCTGGAAGGAGCCCGACGACGGCATCTGGGAGGTGCGGGGTCCGCGCCGGCACTTCACCCACTCGAAGGTCATGGCCTGGGTGGCGGTCGACCGCGCCGTGCGGACGCTCGAGGCGTGGCCGTCGCTCGAGGGACCGCTCGATCGGTGGCGGGAGCTGCGCGACGAGATCCACACCGAGGTGTGCGAGAAGGGGTTCAACACCGACAAGCAGGCGTTCACCCAGTACTACGGGGCCGACGCGCTCGATGCCAGCCTGCTCATGATCCCCCTCGTCGGCTTCCTCCCGGCGACCGACGAGCGGATCGTCTCCACCGTCGAGGCCATCGAGCGCGAGCTCCTGCAGGACGGGTTCGTGCTGCGCTATCGCACGACCGACGACGGCGCGGTCGACGGCCTCACCGGTCGGGAGGGTGCGTTCCTCGCCTGCTCGTTCTGGCTGGCCGACTGCCTCCACATGATCGGTCGGGTCGACGACGCCAACGCGCTGTTCGACCGCCTGCTCGGCCTGCGCAACGATCTCGGGCTGCTTTCCGAGGAGTACGACGCCGTGCTGAAGCGGCAGGTGGGCAACTTCCCGCAGGCCTTCTCCCACGTCTCGCTGGTCAACACCGCGTGTCGGCTGAACGGCCAGGACTTCGCCCCCGCTGCGGATGCGGAGGGCCCCCACGTCTCGACGGTGGCCGCGCTCGGGGCGCCTCTCGTCACGATGGGCAAGGCCACCCGCCAGCCCTGGCGGATGTGGGGCCCGGGACGGATCGCGGCCGACGAGGGTCGCCCGCACGGACAGCGACTGCACATCCGCTCGAGGGGCACCGCCCCGAAGCGCGAGGGCTCCGACCCGCGCCGACCGAGGAGGAAGCAATGAAGGCCCTGACCGTCGTGCCGCTCAAGTCCGGGACCGCCGAGCTCTCCGAGGTCGACGAGCCGCCCGAGTCCGACGGCGAGGTCCTGGTCGAGACGATCGGGATCGGGATCTGCGGGACCGACGCCGAGATCCTGTCGGGCGCCTACGGATGGGCGCCCCCGGGACGGGAGCGGCTGGTGCTCGGGCACGAGTCGCTTGGGCGCGTCCTCGAGGCGCCCGCCGGGGCGCCGGTCGCGAAGGGGGACCTGGTGGTCGGGATCGTGCGGCGACCCGACCCGGTGCCCTGTTCCAACTGTGCCGTCGGCGAGTGGGACTTCTGCCGGAACGGGCAGTACACCGAACGCGGCATCAAAGCCCACGACGGCTACCTGTCCGAGCGCTACCGCATCACTGCCGAGTTCCTGGTGAAGGTGGACCCGGACCTCGGCGACCTCGGGGTGCTCCTCGAGCCGACGAGCGTGGTGGCCAAGGCCTGGGAGCAGGTCGACCGGATCGGCAACCGGGCCCACTGGGAGCCGAAGACCGCGATCGTGACCGGTGCGGGTCCGGTCGGGCTCCTGGCCGCGCTGCTCGGCGTCCAGCGCGGCCTCGAGGTGCACGTGATCGACCAGATGGAGACCGGGCTGAAGCCCGACCTCGTGCGGGCGCTCGGCGGCCAGTACCACACCGGCTCGATCGAGGACGCCTGCCCGTCGCCCGACGCGATCATCGAGTGCACCGGGGTCGGCTCGCTCGTCTTCGACGCGATCGAGCACATCGGTCCGGGCGGGGTGGTCTGCCTCACCGGTGTCTCCTCGGGTGGCCGGTCGCTGGGTGTCGACGCGGGCACCCTCAACCGGACGATGGTGCTCGAGAACGAGTCGGTGGTCGGCTCGGTGAACGCCAACCGCCGGCACTACGAGGCCGGCGCCGAGGCCCTGGCCAAGGCGGACCGGTCGTGGCTGCGGCGGCTGATCACCCGGCGGGTGCCGCTGAAGGACTGGTCGAAGGCCCTCGACCGCGCCCCCGACGACGTGAAGGTGGTGGTGGAGGTGGCCCCGGGATGAGCGAGGGACCGGCGGCGGTGCCACGCTCGATCGCGCCGGGCGTCATCGAGATCGACACCCTCCTCGGAGGTTGGCAGCGGGTGACCGCCGGCTACCTGATCGAGGGGCCGGACCCCGTCCTCGTGGAGACCGGGAGCCAGTCGTCGGTGGCGGTGGTGCTCGACGCGCTGGCCGGCCTCGGCCTCGGACCCGAGGACCTGGCCGGGGTGGCGGTGACCCACATCCACCTCGACCACGCCGGCGGGGTCGGCGACGTGGCCCGGGCCTTCCCCAACGCCACCGTCTACGTGCACGAGAAGGGGGCCCGCCACCTCGCCGACCCGAGCCGACTGGTCGCGTCGGCCGCCCAGGTCTACGGGCCGCTGCTCGATTCCCTCTACGGAAGGCTCGACCCGACCCCCGAGGGGCGGATCCACGTGCTCGCCGACGGCGAGGAGATCCCGGTCGCGCCGGGCCGGTCACTCACCGCCGTCGATTCACCCGGCCACGCCAAGCACCATGTCGGGCTGCACGACTCCGACAGCGGGATCCTCTTCGTGGGCGATGCGGTGGGCGTCCGGCTCCCTGACGTCGGCGTCCTGCGCCCGTCGACCCCGCCGCCGGACTTCGACCTCGACCAGGCGCTGCACTCGTTGCACCGGTTCGCCGACCGGCGGCCGAGCGCGCTGGCGCTCGCGCACTACGGGCTGGTGCCCGAGCCCGACGATGTGCTGGCCGAGGCCGAGGGGATGCTGCGCCAGTGGGCGGAGACCGCCGAGATCGCCTACCGCAACGGCGAGGAGATCGCCGACGCGCTGGCCCGCCGGTTCACCCCCTCGGACGCGCAGATCGGCGAGCACCGCGAGAAGTTCGAGGTCATGAACGGGGTCCACTCGAACGCCGCCGGGCTGAAGCGGTGGCTGGAGAACCGGGACCGCCCGAAGGAGGCGTGACCCTCCAGGGTCAGTCGACCCGCAGGCGCTCCCTCAGGTCGGCCTGGCGCACCTCGAAGTCGTCGAGCGAGATCCGCCCCTCCTCGAGGTCCTCGTGCAGCCGGGCGAACTCCTCCAACAGCTTTCCTTGGTCCTCTTCGACCCGCGGCTCGGGCTCGGGGTCGGCCTCGGCGCGCTCGGAGCGCCGGGCCTGCCGGTCCTCCTGCTTGGCCTTGGCCTTGGCCCGCTTGGCCTGGTCGCGCTGGAGTTTGCCCACGGTTGAACGCGAAGGTGCCATCTCAAACTCCTCTCGACGGGCCGACCACTCTCGACCTCCGCGAGCTCCCCGACAGGTCGGGCTCCGGCCATCGCCCCTCCCCACAGAGGCGCCGGCAAGCCCACGCGGTGCGCGTCAAGGGTACCACCGGTCCTGAAAACGTCGTACGGCGACTCGTCGCATGTTTCGCCCTCTTGTAGCCCCACCTGCCCGTTGTCCAGGGACTTTGGCATGCTGATCCTCGTGTGGGCGGTGCACTTCATCCGGACCGAGGCGCTGTGGTCGGCGCTCTTCTGGAGCGCCGTCGCCGTGCGCGTCGTACTCGAGCTGTCCAACTCGGCCCGCCAGCCCCACGGCGACCGGGTGGTGTCCGACCGCACGAGGGCCTCGCTCGGCGGGGTGTTCCTCCTCACGGCCGTGATCGGCTTCGAGGTGGCCTTCCGGGTGAGCTCGCTCGCGATGCCCGGATCGGGGCGGGCCTACATCGTGACCGGGGTCACCCTCATGTGGCTGGGCATGGCGTTGCGACAGTGGAGCGTGCACACCCTCGGGCGGTTCTTCACCTTCCAGCTCACCGTGCGCACCGGCCAGCGGGTCGTCGACCGCGGCCCCTACCGGGTGGTGCGCCACCCTTCCTACAGCGGCATGCTCCTCGCCAGCCTCGGCGCGGCGGTGGCGTTGGCCAACTGGCTGTCGCTCTTCATCCTCACCGTGCCCTACGTGGCGGCGACGGTGCGGCGGATCGGGATCGAGGAGCAGATGCTGCGCGAGGGCCTGGGGGCCGACTACGACTCCTTCGCGGCGACCCGCAAACGGCTGGTGCCCGGCGTCTGGTGAGGGTGCCGCTCAGCCGTCGGGCTCGGCGATCGAGAAGCGCCCGTCGGCGCGGCTGACCCCCGGCAGCCCGAAGCGCTCCGACAGGATCGCGGGCACCTCGTCGAGGTCGACCTCGGTCACGACCGAGGGGCCGCCGACCTCCCGCTCGATGAGCGACGCCTTGTCACTGGCGAACAACGACACGCACCGGTCGACCCGGCGGGCACCCGCGAACACCTGCGCGACGAACGGCGAGGCCGGGTGGGTCGACGTGAACCAGTTGCCCACCTCGATGTCGACGAAGGGGACGGGCTCGGGCACGAACCCGTAGCAGTCGCGCCAGTCCCCGTCCTGGAAGACCTGCAGCACGAGCTCGGACCCGTCCTCGCGAAGCCGGTAGCGCCAGCCCTCCTGGTCGGTCTCGGGCCCGACTTCGAAAGGGATCGGATCGAGAAGGCCGCCACCACCGAACCCGACGTCGGCCAGCCACACCCTCTCGTCCTCAACGACCCGGAGGAGGAGGTGGGCGAGGGGTCCCCGGTCCGCGTCCGGGCTCATGCGGACCCGCGCCAGCATCGGCTCCACCTGCTTCACCCCGAGGGACTCGAGCGCGGCCTTCAGGAGGAGGTTGTGCTCGAAGCAGTAGCCGCCGCGGCGGTGCGCCACCATCTTCTCCTCGAGCCGGCTGAGTTCGAGGGAGTTTGGCCGGCCCGTCAGCGGGTCGAAGTTCTCGAAGGGGATCGTGGTGGCGTGCGCCCGGTGGATCCGCGCGAGCGGCGCCGGGCCCTCCACACCGATCCTCGCCAAGTAGGCGCCCAGGTCGGCAAGTGGCATGGGGCGCAGGGTATCCGCGTCTATCGACCGGTCGCCCGTCCGACATCACGAGTCGAACGCGGACCCACGATCGCGCTCGCGGCCCGATGTGCGTGCTGTTCAGCTTGCGCTACCAAGTGGTCGTGAGTTCCAAGATCGAGGATCTTGACACCAGCGGAGGGAGTGGGATTCGAACCCACGGTGCCCTAACGGGCACAACGGTTTTCGAGACCGTCCGATTCGGCCACTCTCGCATCCCTCCGGATCGAATCCTACCGGGGCCGACGAACCGTCCCCGAGTGGGGGTCGTCGCGCGCGGTGTGTCGGGGCGTCTCGATCAGGGCGCGGGACTGCGCCGGCTCGCGAAGAACGACCTCAGGATCTCGCCACACTCCTGCGCGAGGACACCGGCGACGAAGGGCACCTCGTGGTTGAGCCGAGGGTCCGAGAGCACGTTGTAGAGCGACCCCACCGCGCCGGCCTTGGGATCGGCGGCACCGTAGACGAGCCGCCCCAGCCGCGCGTTCACCATCGCCCCCGCGCACATCGGGCATGGCTCGAGGGTCACGACCAGCGTGACGTCCTCGAGCCGCCAGTCCCCGCGGGAGCCGGCGACGTCGCGCAGTACGAGCATCTCGGCATGGGCGGTCGGATCCCTGCGTTCCTCCCGCTCGTTGTGCCGTGCCGCGACCACCGTCCCTGCGACCAGCGCGACGGCGCCGACCGGCACGTCCCCGTGGCCGGGGGCCCGGCGGGCCTCCTCGATCGCCAGCTTCATCGCGGACTCGTCGGGCGAGTCGCGCGTGGCCGGTTGCTCTGCCATCTGGGGCGACCTCCCTCCGGGTCCCGGTTTCCAACTACAGCGAACGCAGCCCGTGTGACCAGCTGCGGGAGCGGAGGAGGTGGGATTTGAACCCACGGACCCGTGAAGGTCACACGATTTCCAATCGTGCCGATTCGGCCGCTCTCGCACTCCTCCCAATGACGGGTGGTCAGGCTAACCGGCCACCCGTCGTCGACCGACCCCTCGATAGGATCACCCGGCCGTGAACTCGCTCGGAGTGCGCATCGGATACGCGGCCGGCACCGGGATCGCCAGCGTGGGACAGCTGCGCGAGATCGCCCGCTGGGCGGGCAGCGCCGGCTTCGACGGACTGTGGGTCTCCCAGGCCTTCGGCGTCGATCCCCTGGTGGCGCTCGCCGCGGTGGCCGGCGAGACGGCCGGCCTGGGCGAACTGGGCACGTCGGTCGTGCCGCTCGTCGGTCGGCACCCGATCAGCCTGGCGGCGGAGGTGCGGACGGCCCAGAGCGCGCTCGACGGACGGTTGACCTTGGGTCTGGGCGCGTCGCACGCGGTCGTGGCCGAGGGCGTGTTCGGACAGAGCTACGAGAAGGCGTACTCGCTGACCGAGGAGTTCCTCCGTGCGCTCGTTCCGCTGCTCGACGGCGGCGCGGCGGACGTCGAAGGGGAGCAGGTGCGCGCGCACGGGGGACTGTCCATCGACGCTGCAGCGTGCCCGGTCCTGCTGGCGGCGCTCGGACCGCGGATGCTGGAGCTGGCCGGCCGGGTGACGTCGGGGACGACCCTCGGCCAGTGCGGGCCGAAGACGATCGCGAACCGGATCGCGCCGGTCATCACCAGGACCGCCGAGCTGGCCGGCCGCCCGGCACCGAGGATCATGGCGTTGGTCACCGTCGTCGTGACCGACGATCCCGAGGGTGCCAGGGCCCGGGCGATCGACGCGAACCGCGGCTACGCCGCCCTGCCCAGCTACCGGCGGGTGCTCGACCTCGAGGGGGTGTCGAGCGGGGCCGAGCTCCTGCTCGCCGGTTCGGTCGAGCGCATCGCCGAGGGGCTCGGCACCTATGTCGCGGCCGGCGTGACGGACCTGCGGATCGGGATGGGCACGGCCGAGCCCGACGAGATCGCGGCGACCCGCGAGGGCCTCGCCACCCTGCTTTCCTCCTGATCGACCCCGTCAGCTGGTGGTGCAGGCGTCCTGGTAGATCGACGCCGGTACCTGGTGCTGGCTGCACGCGGTCGCTCGGTCGGCCACCTGCCAGGCCGGGCCGTTCGCGCTGAGGACCATGACCGCGTCGACGGAGTTGGCGGCGGACGGGCCGACCGTCACCCCCGCCCACGCCCACCCGCCGGCGCACCCGAACCCGTTCACCGAGATGAGCTGGTTGTTCGGGGAGGCCTCGATCGCCGAGGTGATGGACGCCTTGGTGCATGGCGGGCCCGGCGCCGCGGTGGTGTCGGGGGCCACCGCGCTCGACGTGCTGGTCGTCGTGGGACCGGCCGACGGCGACGGCGAGGAGCTGCATCCGAACAGCGCGAGCCCGCCCGCCAGGACGAGCGCACCCGCTGCCACCGATCGACGTCGCCCCGCTCCCATGGCCCCCCGGTTGTCGCGCTCGAGTGGCAGTCTGGCAGCCCGGGCGGGCTCGGTGGCGGGGCCGACATCGGGCCGAGCCGGGGCGGTAACCTCGGCTTTCCGCCGCAGCCGGCGTTGGGTGCGGCGGCCGGGTCCTGCGCAACGGCCGCTCGTGAACCGAGTCAGGGTCGGAAGGCAGCAGCTCTCAGCGGGTGAGGCCGTGTGCCGTAGCCAACCTGGCCGCCGCACCGAACGCCGGCTCGGCGTCGGCGCGGGGAGGCTCTGATGCTGATCGTAGGGGGACACTTCGACGTGGACCCGGCGGACCGTGACCAGTTCATCGCCGACCGGATCGAGAACATGCGGGCCTCGAGGGCCGAGGATGGCTGTATCTCCTACGGCTTGATGGCGGACCCGATCGAGCCGGGTCGGGTCGTCCTCTACGAGCGCTGGGAGAGCCCGGAGGCGCTGGCGGCGCACCTGGAGCGGCTCGGCTCGGCCCCCCGTCCGGCCCACGACATCGCCGTGCTCGGCGTCGAGGTGCTCCGGTACGACATCGCGCAGGTCCTGCCGCTCCGCTGACCCAGATCGTCCGGGGCCGGTGGGGGAGCGCCCGAGGTCCAGGAGGGCCTGCGCAGACGGACAGTTAGGCTCGCCATGATGTCGTCCAGCGCCGCGTCGGCAGGCACTCCCGGGGCCGGCGCCGAGCCCTTCGTCTCCCTCTACCGCCGGTTCCGTCCGTCCCGGCTGTCCGAGATCCGGGGCCAACCCCACGTGGTCCAGGCGCTCCGGGGGGCGGTCGCCGAGGGCCGGGTCGCGCACGCGTACCTGTTCAGCGGCCCCCGGGGGACGGGCAAGACGTCGGCGGCCCGGGTACTGGCCAAGGCGCTCAACTGCGCCAACCCCGAGAACGGCGAGCCCTGCGGCGTGTGCGCCTCCTGCGTCGCCATCGCCCAGGGCTCCTCGCTCGACGTCCGGGAGCTCGATGCGGCCTCGAACAACGGGGTCGACGCCATGCGGGATCTCGTCTCGCACGCGGCGCTGGCGACCCCGGGGCGCTGGAAGCTCTATATCGTCGACGAGGTCCACATGCTCTCGACGGCGGCCGCCAACGCGCTGCTGAAGACGCTCGAGGAACCGCCGCCCCACGTCGTGTTCGTGCTCGCGACCACCGACCCTCAGAAGGTCCCGCTCACCGTCCGCAGCCGGACCCAGCACTACGAGTTCCGGCTCCTCGGGGCCGAGACGCTGTCGGGCCTGGTCTCGTGGGTGCGCGACGAGGCCGGGCTCGATCTCGACGACGAGGCGCTGGCCCTGGCGGTCCGGCGCGGCCGTGGCTCGGCCCGTGACGCGCTGTCGGCGCTCGACCAGATGGCGTCGTCGGGGTCCGCCGAGGGTGTGCGCCCCGAGCTGGGCGGTTTGGTCGACGCGCTGTGCGACGAGGATCCGGGCCGCACCCTCGTCGGTGTCGCGTCCCTGGTCGAGGCCGGGTGGGGCCCCCAGCAGCTGGCCTCCGAAGTGGTCGACGACCTTCGCCAGGCCTTCCTTCTCTCGCTTGCCCCGGAGCTCGCGTCGACGAGCGGCTCGGAGCGGGATCGGCTGGCCGCCCAGGCGGAGCGCCTCGGATTGGCCCGGCTGGTCCGGGCGATGGAGGCACTCGGGCTCGCCCAGGTCGACATGAGGGAGGCACCGGACCCCCGGGTCGTCCTCGAGGTGACCCTGGTGCGACTCGCCCGCAGCGATCTCGACAGCGCCCCCGACGCGTTGGCCGAGCGGATCACCCGGCTCGAACAGGCCCTCGCCGGACGCGAGGGCCTCGGGCGCGACCCGCAGCCCGAACCGCCCTCGCGCCTCCGACCCGTGGCCGCCGAGCCGGACCCGTCGCCGGCCCCGGACCCCCGGACCCGCCCGTCGATCGGGGCGCTGCGGCGCCAACGGGCCGAGGAGAGCGCCCGGGCCGAGGAGGAGCGACCCGTGCCGCCGCCGCCACCCCCGCCCCCGCCGCCGGCTGCGGTCCCGGCCGGCGCGCCGGGCGACTCGGGGGAGATGCCGGACCGCGATGCACTGGTCGAGGCGTGGGGCGACCACCTGCTCCGGTCCCTGCCGGCGAGGGCGAAGGCGCTTTACAGCTCGGGGCGGTTCACGGGCGTCGAGGGCACGACCGCCGTGTTCGCGCTGCCGAACTCCGGCTACCTACGCCGGTGCGAGGAGGTCCGGCCGCTCGTCGAGGAGGCGCTCGGCGCGTACTTCGGCACTCCGGTCCGGCTGCGCCTCAGCGTCGACGAAGCGGAGGGCCCATCGCCCGATGCGGCCCCGGTCCCCTCGGCGCCGGACCCGACGGACCTCGGTGACGACGACTTCGACCCTGACGACCCGGGGGAGCCGCTCGAGGTGCAGACCCTTGCCCAGTCACGGCTGCTCGAGGCGTTCCCCGGCGCCGAGGAGGTGCAGGGCTAGGTGTACACGGGTCCGTTGCGGTCACTGATCGACGAGCTCGGCAGGCTGCCGGGGATCGGCCCCAAGTCGGCCCAGCGGATCGCGTTCTATCTCCTCAAGATCCCGAACGAGGACGCGCTGCGGCTCTCCGACGCCATCGTCTCGGTGAAAGAGCGCACCGCGCTCTGCGAGCGCTGCTTCAACGTGGCCGAGCGCGGCTCGCTGTGCGAGATCTGCCAGGACGACCGCCGCGACGCCTCGGTCGTCTGCGTCGTCGAGGAGCCCCAAGCGATCGCGGCCTTCGAGCGCACGAGAGAGTTCCGGGGCCGCTACCACGTGCTGCAGGGCGCCCTCAACCCGCTCGACGGCATCGGACCCGAGCACCTCCGGATTGGCGAGCTCGTCGCTCGCATCGACGCGGAAGGGATCGCCGAGCTCATCCTGGCCACCAACCCGAACCTCGAGGGCGAGGCGACCGCCATGTACCTGGCCAAGCGGTTGGCCGATCTCCCCGTCCGGGTCACCCGGCTCGCGAGCGGGTTGCCGGTCGGCGGGGATCTCGAGTACGCCGACGAGATGACCCTCGGCCGGGCCCTGGAGGGTCGGCGCGAGATCCGGGCATAACGGTGCCGGCCCGCCGCACCCTCTGGGTGCTCCGACACGCGAAGACGCTCCGGCGGCCGCCCGTCGGCGCGGGCGACCACGAGCGCACGCTCGCACCGAGGGGCCGCAAGGACGCCGACGCCCTCGGTGCGCGGCTCGGCGTCGACGGCGACCACCTCGGCCTCGACGACGAGCTGTTGTTCGAGCTCGTCCTCTGCTCGACCGCGGCCCGCACCGTCGAGACCACCGAGCGCGTGCTCGCCGAGATGGCCGACCCTCCACCCGTGAGCTATTTGCGGCTGCTCTACGGCGCGTCGCCCGAGGAGGTGCTCGAACAGGTGTCCATGAGCGACGACGACGTGTCCTCGGTCATGGTCGTCGGCCACAACCCGACGTTCGAGTCGCTGGTCGGAGCGATCCCGGCCAAGCCGGCACCCGCGCTGTCGGGCGGCTTCGCCACCTGCGGGCTGGCGGTGTTCGGGCTGCCGGCGCGGCGCTGGGAGGACATCGCCCCCCACACCGCCAAGGTCCTCGGGGTGTTCCTGCCGCCGTTCTGAACTAGCCGGCCGAACGCACGATCAGGGCGTCACCCTGGCCGCCGCCACCGCAGAGCGCCACCGCGGCGAGGCCGCCACCGCGCCGGCGCAGCTCCAAGAGCGCGGTCAGCGCGAGGCGGGTGCCCGACATGCCGACGGGGTGGCCGAGCGCGATCGCCCCGCCGTTCACGTTCAGCTTGTCGTCGTCGATGCCCAGTTGGTCTGCCGAGGCGAGCCCGACCACCGCGAACGCCTCGTTGATCTCGAACAGGTCGATGCCGTCGACGCCCACGCCGGCCTTGCCCGCCGCCTGCAGGATCGCGGCGGCCGGCTGAAGGAGGAGCGAGGGGTCGGGCCCGGCCACCTGGCCGTAGGAGACGAACTCGCCGAGGGGGGTGAGGCCGAGCTCCTTCGCCTTGGCCGGGGAGGTGACGATGACCGCCGCCCCGCCGTCGGAGATTTGCGAGGCGTTGCCGGCCGTGATCGTGCCCGCCTTGTCGAAGGCCGGGCGCAGGCCGGCGAGGGACTCGGGGGTGGTGCCGGGGCGGACGCCCTCGTCGGTGTCGGCCAGCACCGGGTCGCCGCGGCGCTGGGGCACCTCCACGGCCACGATCTCCTCGGCGAACCGCCCCTCCTTGGCCGCGGAGGCGGCCCGCTCGTGAGAGGCGGCCGCGAACGCGTCCTGGCGCTCGCGCGAGACCTGGGCGCCCGACGCGTTGTAGCGGTCGGTGGCGAGGCCCATCGCGCACTGGTCGAACGCGCAGGTGAGCCCGTCGTGCATCATCGAGTCGACCAGCGTCCCGTCGCCGATGCGATAGCCGATGCGGGCCTCGGGGAGCAGGTGCGGGGCGCGGCTCATCGACTCCATGCCGCCGGCCACGACGATCTCGGCGTCGCCAGCCGCGATCATCTGGTCGGCGAGGTAGATCGTGTTGAGCCCCGAGAGGCAGACCTTGTTCACCGTGGTGGCCGGCACCGACATCGGGATGCCCGCCTTGGCCGCCGCCTGCCGGGCGGTGATCTGGCCCTGGCCAGCCTGGAGGACCTGGCCCATCAGCACGTAGTCGACCTGCTCGGGGGCGACGCCGGCGCGGCGAAGGGCTTCTGCGATGGCGAACCCCCCCAGCTCCTGGGCGCTGAACCCCGACAACACTCCGGACAGCTTCCCGATCGGTGTCCGGGCTCCGGCGACGATGACCGAACCAGGCATGCGATTACCTCCATGAACTGGGCGACGAACCATCCTAGGGTCCCGTATAACGTCGCGGCTCATGGACGAAATCCTCCAGGCGGTCCTCGACGACGCCCCCGGTGAGACGCTCGCCGGGCTGGAAATGCCCGAGTCGTACCGGGCGGCCTTCGTGCGCCGCGACGAGGCCGGGATGTTCGAGGGCATGGAGTCCGCCGAGAAGGACCCGCGCAAATCGCTGCACGTGGGCGAGGTGGCCCTGCCCGAGCTGGCCCCCGACGAGGCCTACGTCGCCGTCATGGCCTCGGCCATCAACTTCAACACCGTCTGGACGTCCATCTTCGAACCGCTGCCCACTTTCGGGTTCCTCGACCGCCTGGGCAAGGAGAGCCGCTGGGGGGCCCGCCACGCCCTCGACTACCACGTGGTCGGCTCGGACGCCTCCGCGGTCGTGCTCCGCACCGGCTCGGCGGTCCGGAACTGGAAGCCGGGGGACCGGGTGACCGTGCACTGCAACTTCGTGGACGACCAGGACCCGAGCGCGCACGACGACTCGATGCTCGCGGCCAACCAGCGGATCTGGGGCTTCGAGTCGAACTTCGGCGGACTGGCCGACATCGCGCTGGTGAAGGCCAACCAGTTGATGCCGAAACCCGCCCACCTCTCCTGGGAGGAGGCGGCGGTCAACGCGCTGTGCAACTCCACCGCCTACCGGATGCTCGTCTCGCCCAACGGCGCGCCGATGCGACAGGGGAACCGGGTGCTCGTCTGGGGCGCGACCGGGGGCCTCGGCAGCTTCGCAGTCCAGTACGTGCTCAACGGGGGCGGGATCCCGGTGGGCATCGTCTCCTCGCCCGACAAGGTCGACCTGCTCCACGACCTCGGCGTGGAGGCGGCCATCGACCGCAAGGCGGGCGACTACCGGTTCTGGAAGGACGAGTTCCACCAGGACGAGTCGGAGTGGCGGCGGTTCGGCAAGGACATCCGGACCCTCATCGGGGACGACCCCGACATCGTCTTCGAGCACCCGGGCCGTTCCACGATGGGGGCGTCGGTGTTCGTGGCCAAGCGGGGCGGCACCGTCGTCACCTGCGCCGCCACCTCGGGCTACATGATCGAGTACGACAACCGCCACCTCTGGATGAAGCTGAAGACCATCAAGGGCTCGCACTTCGCCAACTACCGCGAGGCCTGGGACGCCAACCAGCTCGTCTGCGAGGGCAAGATCCTCCCGCCGCTCTCGGCGGTCTACGCGCTGGAGGAGGTCGGGGAGGCCGCCTTCCAGGTCCACAAGAACCTGCACGAGGGCAAGATCGGGGTGCTGTGCCTCGCGCCGACCGAAGGCCTCGGGATCGACGACCCGGCGCTGCGCGAGCGGGTGGGCGAGGACCGCATCACCCTCTTCAGGAGGCACGGCGGGTGAGCGCGGAGGGACTGTTCACCGAGGTCGACCACGTCGCCATCGCGGTGTTCGACCTCGATGCGGCGATCGACTTCTACGGGCGGACCTTCGGGGCGACGGTCACCCACCGCGAGGTGGTCGAGGGCGACCGGGTCGAAGAGGCGCTCTTGGCGGTCTCCGACTCCTACATCCAGCTGGTCAGCCCGACGAGCGACGAGTCCCCGGTGGCGAAGTTCCTCGCCCAGCGGGGCGAGGGCCTCCACCACGTGGGGTTCCGGGTGGCGGATTGCGCGGTCGCGCTGAAGGCGGCCCAGGACGCCGGGGTCCGCAGCATCGACCAGGCCCCGCGCCCGGGTTCGAGGGGCACCACCGTCGCGTTCTTGCACCCGAAGTCGTCGCTCGGCACGTTGATCGAGCTGGTCGAGGAGTAGCTCTCGGGCCTCGGGACCGCTCCGTCACGGTTGGTAGCGTGGCCAGCGTGGAACACGACCAGCGCCTGGACGAGCTGCTGGCCCGGCGGACCGAGGCGCTGAGCGCCGGCTCGCCCGCGGCGATCGAGCGCCATCACTCCCGGGGCAAGCTGACCGCCCGCGAGCGGATCGACTACCTGCTCGACGACGGCTCCTTCCAGGAGCTCGACATGCTGGCCCGGCACCGGGCCCACGGCATGGGCCTCGAGGACAAGCGTCCGTACACCGACGGCGTCGTCACCGGGTTCGGCACGGTCAACGGGCGGCGGGTCTGCGTGTTCTCCCAGGACGCCACCGTCACCGGTGGGTCATTGGGCGAGGTGCACGGCGAGAAGATCCACAAGGTGATGGACCTCGCCACATCCATTGGTGTGCCCATGATCGGGATCAACGACGGCGGCGGGGCCCGGCTCCAAGAGGGCGTGGTCTCCCTGCACTCCTACGGCGGGATCTTCTTCCGCAACGCCCAGGCCTCCGGCGTCATCCCCCAGATCAGCGTGATCCTCGGCTCCTGTGCCGGCGGCGCCGTCTACTCGCCGGCCATGACCGATTTCATCTTCATGGTCCAGGGCATCTCCAACATGTTCATCACCGGCCCCGACGTCGTGAAGACGGTGACCGGGGAGGAGGTGACCCTGGAGGAGCTGGGCGGGGCGATGAGTCACGCCACCAAGTCGGGGGTGGCCACGTTCGTGGCGCCCGACGAGAAGGCCTGCCTCGACGACGTCCGCTACCTGCTCTCCTTCCTCCCCTCCAACAACCTGGAGGACCCCCCGGTGGTCGTCTCGGGGGACGATCCCGAGCGCGAGACACCCGAGCTCACCGACCTCATCCCGGCTTCGGCCAACCAGCCCTACGACATGACCAAGGTGATCCAGGCCATCGTCGACGACGCCGAGTACTTCGAGGTCCACCCGCACTGGGCCATGTCGATCACCTGCGGCCTCGCCCGGATCGACGGGCGGGTGGTCGGGATCGTGGGCAACCAGCCCGCCATCCTCGCCGGGGTCCTCGACATCGACTCCTCGGAGAAGGCGGCCCGGTTCGTACGGACCTGCGACGCCTTCAACATCCCGCTCGTCACCTTCGTCGACGTCCCGGGCTTCCTGCCCGGGACCGACCAGGAGTACGGGGGGATCATCCGGCACGGGGCGAAGCTGCTCTATGCCTACTGCGAGTCGACGGTGCCCCGGATCCAGATCATCACCCGCAAGGCCTACGGCGGCGCGTACGTCGTCATGAACTCGAAGTCGATCGGCGCCGACCTCGCCTTCGCGTGGCCCTCGGCCGAGATCGCGGTGATGGGGCCGCAGGGGGCCGTCGAGATCCTCTACCGGCGGGACCTGGCCGGCGCCGCCGATCCGGCCGCCCGGCGGGCCGAGCTCGTGAGCGAGTACACCGAGCGCTACGCCAACCCGTACATCGCCGCCGAGCGCGGCTATGTGGACGACGTCATCGCGCCGGCCGAGACCCGCAAGGTGCTGGTGCGGAGTCTCGCCCTGCTCACCTCGAAACGCGAGGAGATGCCCCGGCGCAAGCACGGCAACGTGCCCCTGTGAGCGGGATCGGGA
>Ga0116216_10000587_pt1 | contig 28182 bp, 22 predicted proteins | sample Sb_taG_11_FD_89696 | JGI IMG/M metagenome (GOLD analysis project Ga0116216, IMG submission 89696) | Peat soil microbial communities from Weissenstadt, Germany - Sb_50d_3_AS metaG | ecosystem: Environmental > Terrestrial > Soil > Wetlands > Peat | place: Germany: Weissenstadt | collected 2010-09-21
CGCTGCGGCACACCTTCTCGTCCGAGCAACAGCGGGACCTTGAGTACGCGGGCGCGGTGTTCCAGGTAGGGCAAATCGAATCCCATCAGGTTGTGGTTCTCGATCGTATCAGGATCGCGTTGGAGAATGAGCGCACAGAGGTCGGCAATCAGGGCCGTTTCCTCTGTGGGGGTAGCGGCTTCCAGCACCTGTTCAAAGCCCCGGTTATCACGAATGGCAACGAGGAAGATGCGACCACGTGCCGGATCGAGGGACGTCGTTTCGAGATCGAATTGCAAGCGATGCAGGTCGTGATAGGCCATCCCCCGGAAAAAGACCCGACCCGTGAGCATGAGGTATTGTTCGACGGGGCCAACGCGATAATAGGTGTCTCCCAGGGTTGAAAGCGACGATATCCGCCGGTTTAGGCGCCGCGATGCTCCATCTAGCAGCGCACGCTCCAACATGCGCCCATCGAGAGCAGAGAGCAGGTAGCGATACGAGCCATCAAGACCATCCAAGACGCGGTAGCTCACTAACGCCTCGTCATGCTCAGGTTAGAGCGTCGAACCCAGGTGGACAAGGTCATCGAGTGTGGTGGCGAAGAGCCAGGGGCGGAAGGTCTCTCGCGTACAGCGAACACGGTCTCCCATGCGCTGCCAGATCCATGCCTTGCCAGAACGAGAAGCCCAGACGGAGACGATACCTGGTGTCGGATCCCACCCGAAGAGTACCTCATCGGCTGAGTGAAAAGTCGAATCGTTCTGGGAATTAGTTGGTGCTTCCATCATGTGCCTTCCATACAGAAGGACACGATGTCTGATTTTTCGACAGAGTATACTCTGCAAGACATGACATGTATCCTTTATGGAGCAGCAGAGGTCGAAAAACTGCGAAGTCGATCAGCGAGCGCAGTGTAGCGTTTCTGATCGTTCACGCGTTTGACGGACATGCCAATGGCCCTGGTCGGGCCGACCAGGATCGCCAGCTTCTTGGCACGAGTGAGACCCGTGTAGACGAGATTGCGACTGAGCAAAAGGTAATATTGCAAGAACAGGGGCAAAATCACAGCCTCATACTCGCTACCCTGGCTCTTATGCACAGTGACCGCCCAGGCCAGGGCAATTTCAGCCAGATCCGCATAATCGTAGGTCACCGTGCGTTCTGCAAACTGCACTATCACCTCCTGCTCCTCCAGATCAATGGAGGTAATCGTTCCGATATCGCCATTGAAGACCTCCCGCTGGTAGTCGTTGACCTGCTGGATGACGCGGTCACCCACCCGCAGCGTGCTGCCTCCACGAGCAAGCTCTACTTTCCCCGTTCCAGGCGGGTTGAGCACCCGCTGGAGCATCATGTTGAGCTGCCTGGTGCCTGCCTCGCCGCGCGTCGATGGAGAGAGCACCTGCACCTGTCGCACCGGGTCGATACCATGTGTGGGCAGGTATTCACTCACCAGGTGCTGGATGCCCTCTGCACCAAGCTCCGGCTCCGGCGCCTCCAACCACAGGCAGTCTGACTGGTCGAACTTCGTGGTCGGTACGAGTCGTGGGAATTGGCCGGTATTGATGCGGTGAGCGTTGGTCACGATGTGGCTCGCAGCCGCCTGGCGGAAGACCTGGGTCAGTCTCACCACCGGGATCTGCTGCGACTCGATCAGGTCTCGCAGCACCATGCCTGGACCCACACTGGGGAGCTGGTCGACATCGCCCACCAGCAGCACCTGTGCCTCGGGTGGAATGGCTTTGAGCAGCGAGTGCGCCAGGAACAGGTCCAGCATCGAGGTCTCATCCACCACGAGGGCCTGCGCTTCCAGCGGGTTCTCTTCGTTGAAGCGGAATTGCATCGTCTTGGGGTCGAAGGCGAGCATGCGGTGGATGGTTTTGGCCTCTTGCCCGGTCATCTCCGAGAGCCGCTGGGCAGCTCGCCCGGTCGGCGCTGCCAAAAGAATGGTCTTGCCCATTGCACGCCACAGGTCCACCACGGTTTTGGTCGTGAACGTCTTGCCGCATCCAGGCCCTCCGGTCAGCACCAACAAACGTGATGAAGCCGCCAGTTCGACTGCTCGGCGTTGCTCCTCCGAAAGGGTGATACCGCGCTTTTCGGTATACCGCAGAGTCCAGCGCTGTACGCGCGTGAGGTCAACTGAGACTGGCGCCTTGGCAAAGGCATACAGGCGCGACGCAAGGGCTTGCTCGGTGTAGTAGAACGCGGGCGCATAGCACAATCGCTCTTCTGCGAGATCGCCGTATCCAGGCTGTGTGATGAGTTGTTTCTCCTCGGCCATCTGGACGATGAGCTCGCCGATGCGTGTCGGGTCTACCGGGGAGTCAGGCAAGGCCAGACGCTTGACGACCTGCTCAATCAGTTCTGGCTCTGGCAGGAAGCAGTGCCCATCCTCAGCCGCTTGCTGCAAGGCGTACAGCATCCCAGCGCGGTAGCGGAAGTCAGAATCAGGGGCGATGCCGATGTTGCGTGCGATGGTGTCGGCGGTCACGAAACCAATGCCGAAAATATCGGTCGCCAGTTGATACGGGTTCTTCGAGACGACCTCGATAGCCTGGTCGCCGTACTCTTTGTAGATCTTGACGGCATAGGTGGTAGAGACGTTGTGCCCGCGTAGGAACAGCATGACCTCCTTGATGGCTTGCTGTGCGGCCCAGGCCCTCTCGATCATGGCCACGCGCTTCTCGCCGATGCCTGTGACCTCGATCAGGCGTGAGCACGAGTGCTCAATAATGTCGAGCGTCTCCAGACCGAAGTGCGCCACGATGCGCCTGGCCGTCACCGGGCCGATGCCCTTGATGAGCCCACTGCCCAGATACTTTTCTACTCCGGTGAGTGTTGCTGGTTTGGTTTCTTGCACGTGGGTACATTGGAACTGCCGGCCGTACTTGAGATGCTCGCGCCAGTACCCGGTGAGGCGCAGCGTCTGGCCTGCATGTATGTCTGGAAAGCGGCCCACAATGGTGAGCAGATCTCGTTCTCCAGAGACTTTGAGCCGGGCGACGGTGTAGCCGGAGTCTTCTGCATGATAGGTGACGCGCTCAACGACACCCTGCAGGTGTTCTGTGGGGACGTGGGAAGTTCGATTGGTAGGTTCGTCTGACAATGTTGACACGGAAAATGGCCCTCGCTGTTCTCACAGAGAGTATAGCAGGTGGGTGTGGTCTTGCCAAGAGAGAGAGCGCAACGCGCACCTTCCTCCTACTCAGTGTGCAGGACGTTGCAGGTACAGCGAGTGGTGTATGGGGGAACGTGCAAAGGTGGTGTTCACCCTGCGTGGCTACCACAGGGTATCACCGCGCACAGTTGCTTCCGCCCCGCCATCAATAAAGAGAATCTGTCCGACCATCATGCTGTTCGCCGGGCTGGCAAGCCAGAGCAACAATTCAGCTATCTCTTCGGGCTGGGCATCACGACCGATGGGCATTGGCATCGCCTGTTCCAATTGCGCTCTCACCGCCCACGAGTTGCGCACCGTGGTTCTAGAAGGTAGTCATACGTGTTTGCTTTTTGCGTGAGAAAAAGAGATAGTATAGTATTGTAGTAGTTTGTGACGGACCTCGCCTTCATCAGCAAGGAGTTTTCCTGGCAAAACCTGTGATCTGATGGGTATGAGCATCTGAAGAACTCCCCAGGGAGAAACACATCGAGGACAATAGGAGTGAAAACAGCGAGATCAAAGTTGAGGCAGCTATCCTGGCCCAGTACCCTGCATCTCATCGAAACAGTGATCCCAGGAATGAGACTGGCCCACACCTATCAGCTTCGTTGGCTGCGACCTGATGTGATTGCAGGGGTAACCATATTCGCAGTCCTTGCCCCCCAGGGAATGGCGTACGGTGAACTCGCCGGAGTTGCGCCGGTTGCTGGTCTTTACACTGCATTCATCGCAATGATCTTTTATGCATTGTTTGCCAGTTCAAGCTATGTGATGATTGGGCCGGAGTCAACAACCGCCATCCTGGTTGCAGCATCTGTGGCGCCGCTTGTCGCGGGAGGGGACCCGGCACGTTATGCGGCATTGGTAGCGATGCTCACGATTATGGTTGGAGTGATTGCTATCATTGCTGGTATCGCCAAAATGGGCTTCATTGCGGACTTCGTCTCCAAACCCATTCTTGTTGGTTACCTGGACGGGGCCGCTTTGATCATCATCGAAAGCCAGTTGGGAAAGCTCTTTGGAATAAAGACAGCAGGCAATACGTTCTTCGACAAGCTCTGGAGTATCATCATACAGCTTGGACAAACTCAGTGGCTGACACTCGCAATCGGGTTAACATTGATCGCCTTGCTCATCATCCTCCGTCGTATTTCTCCGAAGATTCCTGGTGCCATTATCGTCGTCGTACTCTCGACCTTTGCTTCCTGGCTGTTTCACCTGGATGCGCATGGCGTCAGCATTCTCGGTCAGATTCCCGCTGGATTGCCGAAACCCACCATTCCGAATATCCAATTCGGGGACATAGGAAACCTCTTGCCTGCCGCCTTTAGCCTGGTGCTGCTGGCATATGTCACTGGAATTATCCCAGCGAGGGTTATTGCGGAGAAAAAGCGCGAGAAGCTTGATGCTAACCAGGAATTTATTGCTTTGGGAGTGGCGAACCTGGCCGCTGGTCTCAGTCAAGGATTTGTCGCGGCTGGAAGTCAATCAAGAACGAACGTCAATGACGCTGCGGGTGGCAAGACGCAGTTGGTCAGTCTCGTCGCCGCTGTGCTTCTGATCATTTTTTTGCTCTGGTTCACACCATTGCTTCAAACGCTGCCACTGGTAGCGCTAGCCGCGATCGTCATCTTCGGCGCGAGTGCTACGCTTCAGATCAATCCAGTGCGAAATCTGTTCAAGGTGCGCGCAACTGAGGGATATCTCGCCCTTGCGACATTCATCGGGGTACTCGTCGTTGGCGTGCTCGAAGGTATCGTACTTGCTGTGATTCTTTCGCTTTTGCTCATCATCCAGAAGTTGATGCGCCCGAACGATGCGGTTCTTGGTGCGATAGAAGGCATCGATGGGTTCCACGCTATTGATCAACATGAGAACAGCGAGACGATCCCCGGTCTGATTGTGTATCGTTTTGATGCGCCGCTCTTCTTTGCGAACGCGAACTACTTCGTCAAGCATGCTCGTCAACTGATCGCGGAAGCCGAAACTCCGGTTGAGTGGTTCCTGGTCGACGCAGAGAGAGTCTTCGATATGGACATAACGGCAGCCGATGTTATTCGGACGCTGCTGGATGAGTTCGAGCGCGAGCAGATCGTGCTGGCAATCGCCCGAGTAAGCCAACCAGTCTCTCAAATGCTCGATCGGACCGGGCTGGCCGATCGTATTGGCACCAATCATTTCTTCCCGACGGTTCGTACCGGGGTACGAGCCTTTATTGAACGCGAGCACATGCCCGTGGAAGGCATTTCAAAAGCCGAATAAAGCAGGGTTCCAAGGGACTGCAGTCCCCTGGCGGGGTGTGGGCACATGCATTCGGGGGATACAAGAGTGGGATTGGTCAGAGTGTAACACGCCGCATACGGAACGTACTTGATCTGGATACCAACACATTCGGGGGAGACTTCGGCTCAGTTCTGCCCGGTACTTGATGGGCTTTTTCTCAGGGCCATGGGAGTCTGAACTTGAACTGGTCAGTAAACGGTGTGTCTTTGCATACTCCACATACATAGCAATCTGTTCGCTGGTATGAGCTGGATACTAGACCTCGAACCCGTCAATAGGAACGTCTCGGCGCAGCTCATCAAGCAACGTTCCATCGTAGCACGTCTATCCTCCTCCCCGTCCGGGGTGGGCAATGAGGCACACCGCCCCACTCCGATGAGCAGCATCAACCACCGCAGCAAGGTCGGTGGTTGCCCAAAAGAACCCTGCATCGGTGATCATGTCCCCCAGAGATGTTTCTTCTCCAGCCCCGTAGCTATGTTTTTGCAAGAGCGTAACCAGTTCATGAGGTTGCTGCGCGCTTGGCTTTTCTAAGAGCGCACCCAGTTCATGCGGGTTCGGAAAGGATATCCCTTTGCGGCGGAGGTTCTCTAAGACTTCCCTGGTGTTCTCTCGTCTTTCGACGCGTAGCAAAGCACATCAGTCAGTTCACCTTTCCAGGACGTGCTCAACTCCACGGCAGCGAGCACTGGGAGCTGTTTTTCCGCCGCAAGCTGTTGCAGCGCTGCGACGGTATCCACACAATCATGATCGGTGATGGCTACCAGGCCAAACCGTTCACGCTCAAGGTAGTCGATCAGCTGCGAAGGCGTCCATGTGCCATCGCTGTAGGTGGTATGCAGTTGGAGGTCAATGGCAGCATCCGGGGCAAGAACCAGGGGAGTCGTCAATACTTCCAAAAGCTCATCCTTTTATGGCTTGCTCATCTCAGCGCACGAGAAGTTGAGCAGCAGAGGGCGGGATATTAATCAGGTCGTATCAAGCAAGGCCATCATGTGGGGCAACGGTTCTCAGAGCGTATCGGTTTGATTGCAAGAGAACCTGAGCTTTACAGAATCGCCAATCCTCTTCAGTCAGATGCTTGCCTCACCTTCCAGGTGAAAGACGATGCGCTTACAAATATTGGTGCAATGATCTCCAATGCGTTCGAGATTGTGCGCGATCCAGAGCCAGTAGGTCATACGCTGCATGATGCGCGCATCCTGTTGCAGTGCCGGAATGGCGTGGATATCGGTCAGCATCGTCATGACGTCTTGGCGGACCAATTGGTTGCGCACATCGACCACGTCGTCCTCACGCCAGATAGCGCGCGCTGCATGTGCGTCGCTGTGTTCAAAGGCACGCAACACGCCTTGGAGCAAGAGGTATGCCTCTTGCCCTAGCTCAACGAGTCGTGACACGATGGATGCTTCTGTCACCACACGATCAGGCGGACGTCTTCGCGCGCTCCCGTTGCTCTCCGAAGCAATGACGAGATCCTGGCTCACGACATCCTGACGCAGTGGTTCCATACGCAACAGCAACTGCGCAATTCCTGCTGCGTTGTCTCCCATGCGTTCCAGGTCTCCTGCAATGGCAGGAACGGACGAGAGAAAACGCAGATCGTGACCTGCCAGCGGCTGTTGGAGGGTGAGCGACTGAAAAGCCAATTGCTCTACCTCGGAACGCATCTCATCGATGGTCTGATCCGATTCAATCACCAGCCCACACAGTGCCAGGTTACTGCTTTGCACCGCGGCAATAGCTTGCTCGAGAGCCGTTTCAACCAGGGTGCCTAATTGGATGATCCTTGTCCTGATCTCGTGCAATTGCATATCTAATGTGGTCCTTGCCACAGCATTTCTCCTTCTTCCATTCAATGGAATCTCAATTATACCATGGAGAGGGAAAGACGCTGCGAAGAGCATAAGATACCTTGCTTGTACTTGCCGCTGGCACCTCTGGAAAGAGCCACGAGCCATTGACCAGGCCGGAGCGGCAGAACAGATGATAGTACTCCGGGGGGATGGTCACATGACCTCTTGAGCAGATACCTGCGCGAGACAGTGATGTCCAAGGCGATGCCATGACCTCGGCGAGAACATGACTCATACAGCGATCCGTTTCAGTGGGAGAATCAGGAATGGATGGAACAGGATCACCGCAACACCTGTGCCGCTGAGCCCTGACCGAAGCCCTGGTACCTGATAAGTGAAAAAAGAGGAGAAGTGGGAACATCCCACTTCTCCCAAGATGACACGAAAGGTGGTGAGCTATTGTACCGCAACGACCCTCTCGCTGTTTGTTGCTCGCTCCTCATGAGCTGCTCTGGCCTCATGCTCACCAGAAACTTCCTCCAGCGAGCGTTGATTTGGCTCAGGGAGGGTGAAGACGGTCAGCAAGAGACCCGCCAGCGAAATCACTGCCGCCACTGCCATTGCCCCTGGCAAGTTGAAGGTGGCCAGCAGGAAAGGAAAAGCAAATGCGCCTAGAAACGCGCCAATCTTGCCAACCCCTGCGGCGATGCCATGGGCGGTGGTGCGAACCATCACCGGAAAAATCTCTGCTGGGTAGACAAACGTCGTCACATTCGGGCCAAACTCGGTAAAAAAGTAACTCATGCCATATACAAGCAAGAATGCGGCTGTGATGGTTGTCAAGACAGGTGCCACGAACAGGAGCCCGTACGCCAGCCCCATCATAGCGAACCCAAACCACTGAATAAACCTGCGGCCCAGGCGATCGATGGTCAATGCTGCCACAATATACCCAGGCAAGGCGGCAACGACAAAGATGATCAACGTATAGAACATGTTGGTGAGCAAGGTAGAGTGCGGATTCAGAGATTTCAGGATGAGTGGACTGGAAATCGTCGTCCCATAATAGGCGATGTCTAGCAGGAACCAGGCTCCCGCGGTTCCTATCAGCCACTTCAAATAACGTGAAGTAACCAACAGGTAGAGCCAGGACGTGTCAGGACGTGTATTCCTTTTTGAGGTCGTTGTGACATCTGTCTGTGCTGTGGGCTTCGCTGAAGGTGCCGTCTCGCCTGGTATGTTCTGGTTCCCAGTGACCATTTCCACAGTACGCGTAGCCCCTTCGACATCCCCTTGCATGGTCAACGCAAAACGTGGTGTCTCTGCTATTTGTCGCCGCAAGTAGAATGTAGCCAGTGCAGGGACTGCGCCAAGCGCGAGCATGATGCGCCAGATGAGATCGTGGTTCAAGCCGCTCAACAGCAGGATGATGGCAACCAGTGGGCCAACGATCAAGCCTACGCCTTGCATGGAAAACACCATCGTGATCAGTTTGCCACGATCGCGCCGGTTCGCGTACTCACTCATCAACGTGGCACTGAGTGGATAATCACCCCCGATGCCAAGTCCAAGTACAAAACGAAAGATCAGCAGCCACATCACATTGGGCGAAAGGGAGGAAGCGATAGCTCCGACTGCCAGCACAACCAGCGTAAAGCCATAGATCGATCTGCGCCCGACATAATCCGCCAGGCGGCCGAACATGATCGAGCCGATCGCCGCTGCAATCAATGACGTGCTACCTATCAAGGATATCTCAAACTTGTTAAGGTTCCAGATAGGTGTCAGTATGGCCAGTACGACACCAATAATGAAGAGATCATAAGCATCTGTGAAGAAGCCCATGCCAGATGTAAGCATCGCCTTCAAGTGAAAACCTGAAAGCGAACTGTTGTCTAATGCAGTTAGGACATGGGAATGATGGTGATGAGCCTTCGCTTCGACAACGCTTTCCTGGTGGTCATCTCCCTGCTTTTCTTGTAACATAAACGACGCGATCTCCTTGCTCTAGGGATAGGTGTACAGCGTAAAAAAACTCCTCAGTTGTAGGATATCTTGCGTATGTTATGGGAATGTTAAGCGAATGTTAACAGTTGGTAATGAAGAAGTTGATAGATTGATATGATTGAAGATGTGATTGGAGTGTGATGATGTGCCTATCTACGCTTCTTCCAGGGAAACGTACCGTTGATCCCACTTCAGTTCCACAATCACACCGATAGGCCATTGGCACTTCCTTCCCTCAAAGCATTCACCTTGACGTAGGGCTACGAACGCATCTCAAGACTTGCATTCTTTTTCTCTCGTTTGTGTACAGACGGGGTGTATAAACGCGAACTGCTTTTTCACAAAGCTATCCTGGCTCCTTTCCACCAGTGAATGGAGCTTTACCTCATAAGAAGCCACGAGTATCATATTGGGAGACGGCTGGAAGAAATACCGTTCTCAACGCCAGACCAGTGCTCACGGTGATGAGACGTCTCTTTCATTGCTACTGTGCTTGGCCTCATACCTATCGCAGAACTGGCTGACGCTCATCGAGCAGTATGTTCTTTTTCCCCAACGTTTGATCGTCAAGGTATAAAGCTCACATCTGTGGGGAAGAGGCCGAGCACTTGACGCGCACTTTACTGCTGCTCAAATGCCTGCCGCACACCCAGCGCGATCAGCACCACGCCAATGACTCCTTGCAGGATGGCACGGACGCGGGTGCCAAAACGGCTTTGCCCGGCCCGACTGATTACAGAGCCATAGAGGTTGAGCCAGCCCAGCAGGATCGCCTCGTAGGCCCGGCATCATCAGCACCAACCGCAGTGGAGGATCACCTGGACTGATGAATGCTGGCAAAACCGTGGCAAAGATCGCGCCAGCCTTCGGGTTGAAGAGATTGTTCAGCAGTCCCTGCCTGAAAGCAACCCATTCACCCAGGTGCCTCACCTGGGGAGCAGGTGTCGTCATGCCGGCTTGCTTATTCCTCCTGAAGCTGGCGATCAGGCTGCGCAGGCCAAGATACCCCAGGTATGCCGCCCCGACGAACTTCCAGACGGTGAAGGCGACCACCGATCTCTCCAACAGGACAGCGATGCCCAACACCGATGCAAGCGCCCAGATGATGCTTCCCGCCCCGATGCCCAGGGTGGTGAAAGAGGCCGCGCGCCGTCCAGCCAGAAGCGCATGGCGTATGACCAGAGCCGTATCTGGCCCTGGGGTTACAATCAGCAGCGCTGCTACGACCAGAAAGGCTCCAAACCTTGCGTCGAAGAAACCCATCTCAGACCCTCCTCAGTGCTGGCAAAGAACGCTATAGAGACAGACAGACTTCAGAGTAGTAATGTCAGTATAGAACACCCATGGAAGAGGGACAAGCACCAATTTGTGGCAAGTAGAGAGCCATTTCTCCTTCCAACAATTACTGCCACGTACCCGGCGTCGAGCAGGTTTGCTCTCTTGTAGGGATGAGCCGAAATGAGATGCGTGCATTCCTCCCTTTCAGGACTTGGGTGAACACCCTAACGTTCTGCCTAAAACGTCAATTGGAGCGGATCATAGGTTATGCCTGAAATGCCAAAGCGTGCTACGAGTGTGTAGGAGACACTCGGACGAGGCAGGAAGGAGAAGATCTCGGTTTTGGATGCCATGTGTCCGGCATTCAAATAGAAGTCGGTATTGAGACTGCCAGTTCCCTCATACGTATTGCCCAAGGGATCTTGTAGGCTGAACTGGGCGAAGTAATCGGTTTGTTGTGCTCCGCTCTGGTTGTTCAATGTGATGTTCCAGATTGTTCTCAGATTCGTGGTATCAATCGTGATGGAGTTGATGGTGGTGTGAACGGGATCATCGCAGCCACTGCAGGTCAACGTCCTGTCCTCTTTGATCGTCCCGGGAGTCACAGTCTGTTGGGGTACCGGCAGATCAGGCGACGTCGTATGCTGCTCTGGTGAGATCCCTGCTTGATTCGATCCCGTAGACCCAGAGGGATAGGTTAGAAACAGGGTGTGTGCTGCCAATTGAACCACTTCCAGGGAGCCGAGCACCACAACGAGCAACGTAAGCACAGCGAGAGCGACCTGATATCCTGTGTTTCTTTTCGGCTGGGATACACGTAGTGAGTCTATGCCCGGTGGAGGTGGTGGAATAGCTGTTTCAGGAGCATATGCGTACGGGGAGAACGACTGCGACGATCCCTCATGAAGAGGGTTCACAAAAGTTGACGAGTCATCCTCTCCCATGCTTGGAGAGTGATTCCTCCCCGACATCTTCGCATTGGATGAGTGAGTCTGCCAGTGATCCTGTTGCACCATCTGTTCACCTCCTTCTTTGTCACGAGAACTGCGTGAGCACCTGCGCTCCAGTGTGTGACGCTTGCTATCGACACAAACATGCATACAATCGGTGATATACTCGACCAAAGTGCTCTTCTCACTATTTCTTATAGTACATTCCAGAAAGGAATGTGCCACAAAATCCTGTCAGCATGTCCCAAATGGGCTATGTTTCGTGATCGGTTGAGAGCAGGGTGTGTTGCAAGAAAAAAGCTCATCTGCGAGCGTGGACGGAAACACACACAGGTGTGCTCTTTTTTGATGCACCTGTGATGTTGCACTCTTCCCGCGTGATACCGACGTCGAGTCGTTGCGAGTACACTCGTACTAGACGAGGAGTGGGGGCTGGGAAAGAGTCCCGAGAGGCTGGCGAGAGTGGCAGCGCTCCCTCATTCCCAGGGTTGAGACTGTTTCGAGTGGCAGGAGGAGGCCGATGGTACTTGCTGAAGTGCTCTCGTTTCGCACGCATTTTTGGCCGAGCCATTTCCCGATAGTGGCCAGGTAGTATGAGTATAGGGCCACTGGGCCGTCTCTGACACTGAAGGCTCGGCGGATTTCGACCCGGGAAGGAATAACGTGCCTTTCAACAGGAAGTGACCAGGCGGGAACAGGTGAAAGAGTGGAGTTTCCTCGCCTATTACGAACCCTTTGACCAGCAACATGATGAGCGAGTGTCAGCATGATTATGTGACTGCCTTGCGCATTCCTTCGCTCATTCACACCAGACCTCATACCTGTGGATGAACGATTGCTGACCCACAATGGGATCGATCTCGCTCCCCGGCTCCGCATCATGAAAGACCTCCAGGATATTCCGCTCCTGCTGTTCAGTGCTGATTTCCATGATAAGGAGTGCTGGGAGGAGGAAAGAGAGAGTGGTAACTGGTAAAAGCCCCGAATGTTTGCTCATTTTTGCCTTCAATCTTTGCTTTTTGCCCTGAATTGTTGCTCATATCCCCGAAGTGGTGATTGGCACTTCACTGGAAGGATGAGCGAGTTTTTCCCTCAAGGATCGCACATTTTTGAACCTTTCTACTCATTTTCAGCAAAAGCATCACGCCTCCGAGGCACGTGTGACTTGCAGCATATTCTCAGACGATTGTGCAACCATCATGTGAGACAACACCTGGAGTTGTGCTGATTCTCCAGCAAGCATGCGATGATGAAAATGCATCCGTAAAATGGGACGAATATGCATCGGGCAGCATAACGTAAGGCTGAGTATGTGCTTTCTTTACGGCAGGAGCACAACTTTGCCAAATTGCTCTCGCGCCTCTAAGCGCTGGTGTGCCAGCGCCGCTTTGACCAGGGGATAGGTAGAATCCACGACCGGTCGCAGTTGACCAGTTGTACAGAAGCGTAGCGCCTCCAGCAAATCCCCCTTGCTGCCCACGCGGTTCCCCAGAATTTGCGTGTTGTTCCAGAACAGCGCGTCCAGGTTGACCTTGCCACGATTGCCCGTGGTTGCCCCACAGGTCACGAGCCGTCCTCCTCGTCGCAACGCCCGTAAGCTGCGTTCCCACGTTGCCTCACCCACATGCTCGAAGACAACGTCGACACCTTGTCCTTCCGTTAACCGGCGAGCTTCTCTTGGGATATCCTGCGTACTGTGATTTAGGCCGGCATCCGCCCCTAAGGCGATCGCTCGCTTGAGCTTCTCATCCGAACTAGCGGCTGCCAGGACGCGCGCACCAAGCAGCTTGCTTACCTGGATCGCCATGCTCCCCACGCCACTGCCCGCACCCCACACCAGGACCGTCTCGCTCAGCTGCAGCCTTGCCAGTTTCACGAGCATATGCCAGACCGTTGTCAGCACAATTGGCAGCGAGGCGGCTCCCACAAAATCCAGTGCTTGCGGCAGTGGGAGCGCGTTCACCGCCGGAACCACGCACAACTGGGCATACCCACCGTTCACTCCCCGGCCCAATTGCCGCCACTTCGGGCAGAAATTGTCCTCGCCTACCAGGCACCAACGGCACTGGCCACAGGTGAGCACCGGGGAGATGATGACCCGCTCCCCCGTGTGTGGAGCGCTGACTCCTGGCCCTACTGCAACCACCTCACCTGCAACATCACCTCCAGGAACTATGGGCAGCTCTATACCGGGAAGGCCCCAGCTCATAAACAGGTCTAGATGGTTCACACCAGCGGCGCGTACCCGTACCAGCACCTCGCCTGGTCCCGGCTCTGGGTCTGGCAACTCCTCGTAGGACAATGTCTCGGATCCACCAGGCTCGCGTATCACGATTGCTTTCATCTGATCCCTCCTCGTAAGGCAAGTATACCATCATCTGCTCACAGACTGATCGGTTGCTCAACCTTCACGTCAACGCTCATCCTTCCGGTGAAGTAACAATGCATGTTAAACGATCCTCACTTGTAAGCTCTCAGGTATTCGAGCAACAATTCAGATCAAAACTTTGACCCGAATTGTTGCTCATGGGTCAAGGTTCAAGCTCGGAGGGGGACAAACATTCGGGGAAAGTACCAGTAACTTTGTGATGGTTCTGTGATGCTAAAGGGGCTTGAGGCCTTGCTTGAACACATTTTTGAGGCTATACTGTATATGTCGCAATGAGAGACGGATGTCAAAAATGACTGGTTTCTGCATTGCAGGCCAGCTTCGGTATATTCGCTACGTGCGTGAAAGTTGCGTAGTTCGGATTACTATCGGAGATGCGCTCCTCCCTATGGCTCTTAGACTTTCACGATCTGGAGGAGTGAACCGGAGCCGAGTATATGCCGGATATCAGGCAGGTACTTGGCTTCAGTAGTTTTTGGGCATGCAAGCTCCTCTTCTCGCCGCTCTCACTTGGCCACAGTGGTCTGAAAACGTCATGTCCCAGAGGAAAGAACAAGCTGAATCACTGACCACTGCTCTGCAATTGCCTGGCTCTCTCATGCATTTTTCTGTTCCATCTTCTTCCTGTTTCTCTGCAACATTTCTCTCTCAAAACCTGCAACACCTGTCTCTCCTTCTTCTCTGGGATTCCGCTACACTCAGTATGTCAAGCACCGAGTGATCCCAGGCAGGAAGGAGGAGTCACCAATCATGTATCCAGGTCATTTCATGCGCGAACGTGCCGTGGCAGAAGAGCAGCACACACCAGGGCGAAACCAACAAATATTGCAGCCGCGGCTCCATCGTCGCTACAGAATCTGCATACTGCTGGTCCTGACGCTGTTCGGACTGCATTTGCTCGCTGCTGGATCGGGTGCAGGTCCGGGCGAGCATTTCACAGGGCAACAGACTGCATTCGGACATACAGGCATTGTTTCCAGGAACGGCAATCCTCTCCAGGTCGGCCTGGGTGCTGGAGCCGCCCCCGACGGGATTGCAAACGCAACCGCTCCAGCGGCAGTCTGTCTTAATCCGTTAGACGCCACCTGCTGGTTGCAGAACGCTGCCCAGTGGATGGCACAGCAAGTTATGGGTGCGCTGCAACCCGTGATCGGGGCCATCATGCACAATCCGCTCAACATCTTGACGCAGACGCCACCTGCCGACACGTATCAGAACCCGGTGGTGATCACCTGGTGGCAGAGCTTCCTCGAGGTGGTCGATCTCGCCCTGGCCAGCCTCATCGTTATCGGCGGCTACAACGTCGTGGTAGGTCGCCACCTGGGTCTGCCCCACTCCGAACTGGCGGAGTTCCTGCCACGACTCCTGCTGGCCTTTGGCGCAGCGCACTTCAGCCTGTTTTTCCTGGGCCTGTTCATCGACCTGGAAAATGCACTGAATGTGGTTGCGCTGAACCTGGCAGGTACCTCGATGCTCACTAACATTATCACCGCGCTGTTCCAGGGCAATCTCGCGGCTGAGGGATTGTTGGTGTGGGTACTGACGTTCGTGCTGGGGGTCATGGCGATTCTGCTCGGCGCACAGATGGCTGTTCGCCTGGCGCTCCTGTGGGTCTTACTGGTGCTCTCCGGGCCGGGACTGGCCTGCTTCGCGCTTCCGCAAACGATAGGGTACGGTCGTATGTGGCTCTCGCTTACCGCCACGACGGTGCTGGTGCAGTTCTTCCAGGTGTTGACACTGGCCCTGGGCGGGATGCTCGTGACCTCGCTGGGTGCCTCCAATGTCTTTGGGGTCGGAGGCACCCTGGCGACGTTGCTGGTATGCGTGGCCTTGCTCTACCTGGTCTTGCGCATCCCCGGCATCGTGCATCGCTTCGCCCTGCGCCCCATGATGGATGCCTCGAGATCTGTAGCCGGAGGCGCTGAGGGGGCGGCAGGCGTGGTGGCAGATGTCGCGCCGCGCCTGCTGGCGCTGCTGTAGGGGAGGGACAGGTATGATGAACAGCTCAGGCAAAACCTTGACGGTACTCATTGGCAGTGTGGTCGTCATGACGCTGCTGGCCTTTCTGGCGCTCTCCGGCGTCGCAGCCACCTTCGCCTGGATGGCAGGTGGCGGATACGGGAGCGGCCCGGCTCTCTGCCAGAATGTCACGCCTGGGATGGGTACCAACACGCCTGCCGCTCCATCTACGCCTGGTGGAAACACCTCTCCCTGCGTGCCCGCGAGCGAGGTAGGTGCGCGTGTCGTGGCATGGGCGCACGCGATGGCCAACGCGCTCTACGTGAATCCAGCCTGTGGAGGGCGCATCAGCTACCCGAATTGCTACTTCACCTGGTACAAGGCACCTGGCGCTGCTTCTCCACCTGGAGTATCTCCCTTCCCGCAGGCGGTGATCCAGTACGGGCAGCAGATCTGTCCGGGCTGCTCTGCCTGGGCCAACGGCACCTACCAGTGCGTGAGTTTCGTGCGGGGCTCCTACTCCCAGGTCTATCCCATGCGGCTGACGGCCAATGCGTTTGATCTATGGGCAGTCTATGCCACACAGCCAGGTTGGAGAGAGATTCCCTCGGCCTCTGCTCCTGCTGGACAACGCGGTATTCCTAGACCAGGTGACGTCATGGTCTTCAAGGATGCGAGTATCGGGCATGCGGCGATTGTGATGAGCGTCGAGATGCCGTCTATGACGACGCTTGGAGCGATTACCTTCAGTAATGCTAATAGCGTGAGCCCATACACCACCATGCCACTGTTACCCGACCTGACCGTCGATACCGCCATGTGGCCCGGCTATAGCGTCTGGGGCTATATCCGCCCCAGCCCCTGGGGCAGCCTTCACGCAGATGTTACCACAATTCGGTCAGACACAATCATGAGCACCCGCGCGCAGAAAGGAGCAAGACACGTACTATGAACACCAAAACCCTGTTTGCCGCCGCACTGCTGCACCTGGCGCAGTGGGCGATGCTGGTGAAAACCGCCGTGAACGCGCTTATTGTCCTGGGCAGCATCAGCGGCTTCTTCGGCAACCTGTATAACGACCTGACGGCCTTCGCCGTGGCCATGGCGACCTTTTTCTTTGGCTGGGCGGCACTCCTGTATATGACGGCCAACCAGAACGAGAACCACCGCGTGCAGGCCAGAAGCGCCCTGTATGTAGCGCTGAGCGGACTGGCGCTGGCTATTCTCGCCCAGACCATTGCAGGCTTGATCAATGGTGCGGCACATGGGCAGTAGTTCTCGATCAGTTGTCCAGGAGACTCAACAGTCAATCGTGACGCAACACACGAAGTAAGCATGAAAGTGAGCTTTTGCTATGTCATCCTCTATGCATGGTCAATCTACCATGCATACTCCCAGGAAGCATATTGTGCCGACGCATTTACAGATGCCGGATCAGGTGCTGACGCTGTGGTCGTTCAGCCTGACGGCGCGCCAGCTCTTGCTCCTGCTGGTCGGCGGGGGCATTGGCGGCACCATCTGGCAGCACCTGGCCCTTTTTGGTCACTCTGCTGTCCCTGGAGAGATCTTGCGGTTCCTGCTCTCACTGCCGCCTTTCCTGCTGGCCCTCTTTATCGCCTGGTACCGGTATGCTGGCCGCTACATAGAGGTCTGGTGCGTGGTGCTGGTGCGCTACCGGCTACGTCCCAAACGCTACCTCTGGCGCAGTATCCGCATCTACGAACAGCAACTCTATCCGCTCGTTCAAGGTGGAGACGATCGTGATATGGAAGAGAAAGCCAGCCTGCATACCCGAAATACCCTGGTAGGAGCGGAGGCGCGATGAAGTCTGTACGTGAACAGCCCGGCGTCCAGCGCGACATGGTGCGCCTGCGCGAGACAAAGGGAGAAATGCTCTGTCTGTACGCACCCGGCACGCCTACGCGTCGCAGCTATCGCGCTGTGCTGGAGGTCTCGCCTATCAACCTGTCGCTGAAAGCCGAGGACGAGCAGGAAGCCATCATCGAACGCTTTGGGGCGCTCATCAGGTCCCTGTCCTTTCCTGTGCAGATCCTCGTGCGTAACCAGCGGCTGGATTTGACGCCCTATATCCAGCACTTGCTCGCGCAGCCGGGAGCAGGTGGGCAGCACCCACTCACCTGGTATGCATTGGCGCACAGCCTGGCCCAACTCTTGCAAAGGATCGCATCCCAGCGCACGCTCATCGAACGGCACATCTACATCGTCATCCCGGCCTCGCAGGGCACTGGCAGTTCCAGACAGCGTGGCGGGTTCCCAACGCTGTTTGGCAAGCGGCGGGCGCAGCGCATCACTGAGACAGAGGAACAGGCCCGGCAGGAACTGGCACTACGCGCAGAGGCACTTACCCTGCAACTGGCGTCCTGCGGCCTCACCTGCCATCGCCTGCACAATATAGAACTGGCACGGCTCATGTACAGCTGCCTGACACCCGAACGTGCCCTTGCCCATCCCCTCTCCGACCAACTCTTGTCTGCGGTGGGACGCCCTACTAGCATGAAACGCCGTAAAGTTCGCGCGCCTCGCTCCCAGAGCGTGCAAGCAGTAGGGAGCGAGCACCACAGATCCGCAGCCTCGCAGGTGATAGACACATCGCAACGTTCGCTTCCGCTGCCCGATCTGCTGCACCTCGTTGACCTGCTGGCTCCGGAGTGTATCGAGGTCACACCCGATGCGCTGCGTATCGGGCAGGAATACGCCTGCGGCGTGGCCGTGACCGCCTGTCCTCGTGAAGTCTCTTTCGATGGCTGGCTGGCCCCGCTGTTGCTGCACGACGAGGTCATGGACATCAGCTTCCACTACCACCCGCAGGACACAGCGGCCATGAAGCGGCAACTCGCGCGCAACCGGGCGGGACATGCCTCGGGCCGCCGCTTCAACCGGCGTGAGGGACGCGCGGACGATCTCGATACGCTGGTGGCCGAGGAAGACATCAACCGCTTGCTGGACGACCTGGCGCATCTCAAAGAACGCGTGTTTGACCTGGGCTTTTACCTCCTGCTGCGGGCAAGCAGCCGCGAGGCCCTAAACGCCCGGCTAGAGCGTCTCTACTCTGTCCTTGGACTGCTCTCGCTGGACGCGGCGGCGCACCCGGCTACCTTTGAGCAGACCGAGGTCTTACAGTCCTGCCTGCCACAGGCGCGCGACGACCTGTTGCGCACGTTCACCCTGGATTCGACCACACTCGCCACCATGTTCCCGTTTTTGTCCAACTCGCTCATGATGCCGGGTGGTGTGCTGGTGGGCGTGAGCGAAACACATGAGCCGGTGCTGCTCAATCCCTGGGACGCTTCGCTGGAGAACCAGCATATCTTCATCGGCGGGGTGACCGGCTCCGGCAAGAGCTATCTCGGTAAACTGCTCGTCGAGCGTGATCTCTTGCTCAACTGGCAACGCGGCGACCAGTGTTTTGTGATCGATCCCGACCTGGAGTACCAACAACTTGCCGAGGCGCTGGGTGGGACGGTCGTGCGCCTGGCCGCGGGTTCGGCGCAAAGGCTCAACCCCTTTGATCTGCTGCCTCCCCGCTGTGACTTTCGCACTTATCTGGTGGAGGCGAGCAAGGGAGACCGGCTGGCCGAGAAGATTCAAGATCTGCATGCAATGCTCGACATCATCCTGGCGGAGGACGTGACAGCCTCCTCATCCGGCGGTGGTATACTCACCAAACGCGAGAAGGGTCTCCTGGACCGGGCGCTCTACGAAACCTATCGCAGGGTGGGTATCAGCGGCGATCCACGCACGCATCACCGCCAGCCACCGCTCTTGCACCAACTGTACGAGCTCCTGAAGAGCGGCCTCTGTGGACCCGACGAGACAGATCTCTCAGGGCGGCTGTACCGTTACGTCTCCGGCAGCCTGTCCAGCCTGTTCTCGGACGTCACCTCGGTCGATCTGGCAAGTCACCTGGTCGTGTGGGATATTCGCGATATGCGCAGCGAACTGCGCCCCCTGGCCATCTCGCTCATCGCCGACCGCGTCTGGACGCAGGCGCTCTACGACAGCCGCAGGCCCCGTTCGCTCTATATCGACGAGGCGGCCTCGCTGATCGAGCACCCCGCAGGAGGGCACTTCCTGGCGACGCTCTCACGCCGTGCGCGCAAACGTTACCTGCGCCTGGTGACGATGACGCAAAACCCTGAACAGTTCGTGCAGGATCCCTGGGGCAGCGTCGTGGCCTCCAACGCGGCCATCAAAGTGCTCAAGACACAGGATGCGACGAGCGCGGCGGCAGTAGCCGAGCGCTTCCACTTAACCCGCAGCGAACAGCAGCGACTCATCACCTTTGGCAGGCACGAGGCGTTGGTGCTGGCCGGAGGCAAGCGCGTCACCATCACCATCCAGGCCAGCCAAGATGAGCATGCGCTGATCACCACCAATCCCGTGGAACGCGCCGAACACACCATGACGAGAGCTGAGCAGATCAGCCTCAGTCCTCTGAGCACATCTCTTCAGACGTCACAAGAACCACTCGACCATGCAGCGAGCCACCAAAAGACGGCGCCACTGCATCTTCTAAAGGTGCAAGAGGATGATGAGGATACCGTGAAGATCAGGACGAACCATCATCGTCAATCAGAACACCACACGACAGTGTAGGCACAGCCATAGGAGGGAAGAGATGCGCAGACTGGCGAGATGGGGCCATTTGTTCGAGACGCCGGTTCAAGCCGTAGTCGAAAACGAATGCTACCTTGCGTCGGTGATCGTGCCGCGAACGAGCAGCACCAGAGATATCACCGTGCTCGAAACAGCCATGCAGGGGCTGGCGCAAGATGCCAGACATCCAGTAGCGTTAGAAGTGGCAGCAACGGCTTCCTCTCGCCAGTTCCTGCTGCGGGCCACCTCAGCCATGTCCCAGAGACATCTCGCAGACCAGGTGCAGGCACGGTACCCTCAGGCGATTCTTCATCCACAGACTCAGGAGGACGACCCCCTGGAGCTGCGGGAGGGTGAGATGGTCTCAGCGATCGAATTGCGCGCGGGTGCAGCGGCCTATCTTCCCCTGCGCGCCTTCCGCGAACGAGAACTGCTGCAAGAAGGAGCCGATCCCCTGCTCGGTATTCTCGGCGTGTTTAACCACCTGCCAGCTCATATGCGCGTCGTGACACAACTGGCACTCATTCCAGCGTCCCCGACGTGGTCACGCATCTATCGCCGCAAGTCTGTCGAACACCCGCTCGAACAGGAACGCCTGCGCACGCGGCGTGAGATGAGCACTGCGCAGGCAAACGGCCCCGGCACACTCCAGCTGGTTGGCATGGGCGTGCTGGTCGCGCTGCTCCTCGTATGGTGGCGCTTTAAACAGCAACTCGATGCCCTGATCCCATCCTGGCTGATACAAGCAGGCCTGTCGCTGCTGCATGGGAAGACGCCACAACTCACCTCCGCCCATCTGGCCATGGTAGAGATCGGAGGGGTCGTGTCACTCATCGCCCTCTTCGGCCTGGCGTTCGTCATCTTGCAGATCAAGAACCGTCTGGGTACGTCTCCCATGTACGATATGCGCCTGGTGGATGAAAAAACGGCCCGCCCGGCCTATCGCGTGCGCGTGCGCCTCTTCGTGTTTTCGGCACAAGCAGAGTCAATCTCAGCGAACCATACTCGTCCATCGGAAATCTTGCTTCAACGCTTCTCCCGACAAACAAGTACCGGTTCATCGCCCGGAGATGCCTACCAGAACTGGCGGGAAACAGCACGGCACACCAAGCAGCGCAGGCAAGAGCGGAGCGACGTGCTTGATCATCTAGTGGCCGCCTATCGGCAGTATCATACTGCCTCTGGTGGCTACTTCGCACCAAGCCATCTCTCCCAGGCGAAGCTACATCGCCTGCTCTCACAGCACTGGGGATGGCTACCCATACGTGGCACTGGTTGGGCCTATGATTTGAGCAGGTCAACGCATTTGCTCAGCGTAGCTGACATCGCTTCGCTGTGGCACCTGCCCCAGGCGCAGGACCTCTTCGATCTGCCGTATATGCAACGCGCTCGCGCCCGCACCGCTTTAGCTCCCCCTGAACTAACCTTCGGCAATGGCAGGAAGATTGGCACCTCAAGTCATGCCGGGCACTGCGTACCAGTCTTCCTGCCAGAGGAGTGTCTACGGCACAACCTGCTGGCCGTCGCCAGTACCGGCAAGGGTAAAAGTACGCTCTTCCAGCACCTGGCGCAGGCGGTGTGTGCTGTGCGAGCGAGTACTTACAGTACAGGTGCCCCCGGTCTGGCCTTCATCGAACCACACGGAGATGTGGTGCATGCTTTGTGCGGGCTCCTTCCTGCCAGTGAGCGGGACAACGTGGTGCTGATCGATCTGGCGAATACCGACTATCCGGTGGGTATCAACCCGCTCGATATGGTGGGCAAGGACAGGGATAAAGTGGTGGACAACCTGATCACAATCGCCGAACACCTGTGGGCCTCCAGCTACGGCTCGCGCACGGAGAACGTCCTCGAATACGCGCTCAAGACGCTGGCCGATGCCAATGAGCTGCTCATTCAGACTGACCCGTACCAAGGGCCGGATCGACAATATACACTGCTCGATGTGGTGCCACTCTTGCGGGCGGCGAGCTTCCGACACGCGGTGCTGGAACAGGTGAGGGACAGCTTGCTCAGCGATTGGTGGCAACACTACTACGAGCCAATGGATGCCCACCAGCAGCGCGAGATCACCTCTTCTGTCATCACCAAGCTCTCCAAGTTCGCCAGTTCACGCGTGGCGCGACGCATCCTGGGGCAACCGCGATCGACGATTGATCTGCGGGAGGTCGTCCGCTCGGGACAACTGCTGCTGATCAACACGGCCAGTGGCGTGGTCGGGGCCGACCTCTCGGAACTGATCGGCATCGTCCTGCTGGGTCTCTTTGAGGCGGCACTCGCTGAACAGGCTGGCCTGTCACAAGAGCAGCGGAGGCGCTATCTGGTGCTGATCGACGAGTTCCAGGTCTACCGGGGCGCGAACTATCAAGGTATGCTGGCGGAGTTACGCAAGTACGGCGGCAGTTTCGCCCTCGCGACGCAATCGCTGGTCTACCTGGATCGGCTAGAGCGGACGCTGCGAGCGACGGTGCTGGCCAATATCGACCACCTGTTTGCCTTCCACATGGCCGGGGAGGATGCGCGGCTCCTGCATGAACTGGATGGCATTGCGGAAGATGACATTACCAACCTGGATGATTTCCAGTGCTACGTCAAATTGTCGCTGTACGGCCACCGCCTGCCGGTCTTCTCGCTGAACTTAGATGCGCCGCCACGCCCTAACGAGGAATTAGCGCAACTGGTGCGACTTCGCAGTCAGCAGCGTGATGCTCGTCCAGCCGGGGTGGTGGACGATTTGATTAGGCAGATCCAGGCGCGCCAGCGTAGCGCCGCTCCGACCAAACAACGAACATACAGCAGAAGAGAGGAAGAGAACAAAGTTGCGAGCAGTGACAATGGCGAAGGAGAGGCAGTGAGCGCGCGACGTCGGAAGAAGCGTGGCAGTGGAGGTCACAACAAATCGCAGGAAGGAGCGGTTCCGCCTCATCTCCACCTGATGTATCTCGAAGAGGCTTCTCGCGAACGAGTGGAAGAAGAAAGGAACTCTCCCGATGCCTGAGTCTACACGTGAACGCCGTCGGACACGACGCAAGCTCACAGTAGGAACACTGGTGGAGCTAAGCGAGTCCGTCTCGGTTATCGATTGGCGCCTCTTGGACTGGCTCCTACATTATCCCCTGCAACGGGCCGACGACCTGGCGGTGGGTGTAGCGCGTTGGGCCAGCCGCGCCACGGTCTATCGCCATGTGCAAGCACTAGAAGCGAATGGACTGGTCGAAAACGTCCTGCCGAAAACGCCTGGGTCTGGCAAGCGGCTGTACCACCTGAGTAACTTCGGTTTGCATCTACTGGCGAGACATCTGGAAAGGCCAGCCCGCGAACTCGCACGCAGGTGGCAAGCCGATGAAGCGGGACTCTTACGTTTGTTGCCGCGTCTGACCACGCTGCTTGTGCTCCAGGAGGTAGTGAATGGCCTTGTCTCGCACGCAGCAGATGCCATGGCAACTCAGGGACGGAGGCCTCGTCTCGTACGCTGGAACTGGCAGCGTGATGTGACGCACCGCTTCCTGTATCGCGAACAGAGGATGCGCTTTTTTGCTGATAGCCTGATCGCTTTGTGTATTCGCACACAGCAGGATGATGGCAGCGTGCTGGACAAGTGGTACGGTCTATTCATGCTCTCCACGGAACTTGATGATGAGTGGTTGATGCGCCTGCGGTTAGAACGTCTTTTGTGTTGGCGCGAGTGCTCTGAACGCTGGCCTTTCTATCAGCATATACTATCGGTGCTGATCCTGGCGAACTCTCCACGTCAGCGCGACCACTGGCAGCGTGCAGTCGAAGCGACTTCGCTAAAACTGCGCCTTGAGCCCCTTGCTGGTGCATTGGCTTGTTTGCTTAGATCGGAAAGCACTTCTGCGAATCCCTGGTTGCTCAATTGGCGCACGCTCTCTACCGACGTGCCCTGTCACCTGCAAGACCTGCTGAGACCACTGCCACATGCAGCGTTCCCATCCTCGGTACGGCTGGAAGAAGGAGAGGATGAGAAGCGCAAAGCCCGGTCACCGTTCAGCGCTTCCGTTACCACAGTATCCGCAGGGACGTATTCTCGTCTCGGTCGTCTTGTTGTGGGAGAACTGGCCAATCGCGCTGCACACGTCAAGCATGTTGGTCTGGATGAACGGGAGATGATCGCCCTGCTGGGATTGCGGCTGACTCCTTGCCAGTGGAATATCCTCCACTTGTTGCTGGCACACCCACTGCTATCTGATGAAGAACTGGCAGCGTTTCTGAGTCTCCAACGAAAGTCAGTTCGCTGTTCGCTGTATGAACTGCATCAACTGGGCTGCCTTGAGCCGATCCCCACTGAGGTTGGGAAACGTTGGCATCTCTCTAAGCGCGGGTTGCACTTGATCGCCGCAGCAAACCATATGCATATTCGCAACATGGCAGCACTGTCTGATGATGGTGCGGAGAGCGAAATGTCAACAGTGGTTCAGCGAGGAGAAGCTTGGCTGCTATAGCATATCAAGCACACTGCTGGCATCTATAGCTTTTTTGCCAGCCTCACCCAGGCAGCAAGACGGGAACCAGGACAGGAACTCTGCTGGTGGGAGACGGGGGCGGTGTGCGAACGCCGCTACCGGGTGGGTGAGCAGTGGTACAATCTGAGGCCCGATGCTCTGGCGGAATGTCGTGTGGGATCACAGCAGATACGTTTCTGGTTGGAGTGGGATCGCGGCACCATGAATGTACGCGATCTGACGGTCAAGTTCACTTCCTACGCGCACTACATCGCCTCACGTGAATGGGCAAGAGAGTGCTCGTTGCTGCCAGTGCTCGTCTGCGTTGCGCCGGATATCGCACAGGAAAGGCGGATGCAACGGGTGGCTCAGGCCGGACTCACGTCAACTTCTGGATTGGTTGTGTGTACAACCACTATGGTGCTCTTGAACGAGCAGGGACCACTGGCCACCATTTGGTTGCAGAACAGTCAAGCAGCACAGTCAGGCGGTTCGCTCAGACAACGCTTCTGCGATGTGATTCCTGGCAAGAAAGGCAGTTGAAGCGATGGTTATTATTGCGTTTCCTCTCATGCCGCTCGACGCTGACCGTTCTCTTATGGAAGCAGGAACTCGGTTTGAGCAAGGCCTGTCCATGCCTACTTTTTTCTGCCATCTTTCTCACCTTCGGTGAAAAATAAGAGGTCTTTTGGCTTCCAGTCCGCACGAAACAGTGGTCGTGCGCTAATGGGCAGTCTGCGGAACAACACTCATGTTGAGGTAGCTTCTCTCAGGCCCTGCGCTTGACGCATTGGGTTTCTGACGCTCCGCTACATCAGGTAACCCGTTCATCGTTTCATCACAAAACGTGCGCATCTCATTCCTTAAGAAGAACTGCAGTCGAAGAGGCGAGCAAAAGCTATACCCAAATCCATACCCTGTGGGATATAGCTTTAGCGTGCGTCTTCGACTAGACTGATTCTTAGGAGGATTCCCAGTAGCCTGCCTTGTGGCGTCGATCCTGGTTTGGCAATCATACCCGAGTATGCGTCACTGTGCACGTTCACTGGCGAGATCTACAGCATGACAGTGGATGTGGGCGGAGACGTGATGAAGGACTCTGAAGTCGAGTTACGCCTGATAAGGCGATAGAGAATGTGGCGGGATGAGGAAACATGGATCTCGCCTGTGAATACAAAGAAGGAGATAACGATTATGTTAGGGTGTGGATGTCTATTTGCACTGGGTGCAGCGTTTTTCCCGCGCCTGGCGGTGCTATTCGTGTGGCTGTTTACGCCGTTGGTCGACCGCGCATTCTCTATGGTGATCTGGCCCATACTAGGGATCATCTTTCTCCCGTTTACAACCCTGATGTATGTGTTGGTCTACAATCCAGTGGTAGGTGTGACCGGTTGGGGATGGCTCTGGGTGATTCTGGGACTCTTACTCGACATCTCATCGTATGGCGGCAGCGCGTATAGCAATCGTAATCGCATGCCAGGCTACAGTGGGACATAGAAGTGAAGTCACCTAAAGGAGCGCACCATGGAAAAATACCGCCCAGGTGTCAGTTTGTTAGCACCAGCGAGATACCGGATCTCTATCCAGGGCACCCTGGACAAGAATTGGTCCAGGTATTGTGGTGGGATGACGATTGAGCACGAAAACGATCCAAAACGAGGAGCGATGACGATCCTGGCGGGTCGATTGACAGATCAATCCGCACTCGTTGGAGTGCTCAATTCGCTGCATGACATCGGTTGTCCGATTTTGTCGGTTGAGTACATGGAAGCTGCTTAGATGCGAAGCGTGCTCGATCTAGCAGAACGACAATGACGAAAGATTGAAGCATTCCAGAGAATGTATCTGCTGGAATCGATCAAAATGTATGTAGACACTGTGAAAGGAGTCTAAACCATGGCGACATTAGTAGCAATCACGTTCCCTACAACCGAGGACGCTCAGACAATGCTGAATACTCTAGAGAACCTGCAAAAGCAGCAGTTGATCCAGATTGAAGATGGGGCCATCGTCACCTGGCCTGAAGGAGCGAAGAAACCAAAGACCAAACAACTCACCAGCATGACCGGGATCGGCGCACTTGGTGGTGCGTTCTGGGGCATGTTGTTTGGCTTGTTGTTCTTTATCCCGTTCTTCGGTCTTGCTATCGGTGCCGCAATGGGCGCCTTAATGGGACACTTTGCCAACTATGGCATCGATCAGGGCTTTATCGACCAAGTGCGGTCGAAGATTACTCCAGGTACCTCTGCCTTGTTTCTCTTGACGAGTGGAGCAGTGCTAGACAAGGTTGCCGATGCCGTCAAAGGTCAGCAGTTCGAGATTATTCAAACGAACCTGTCCAAAGAGCAAGAAGAGAAGCTCCGCGCGGACTTCGGTGAGTAAAGACGATGTGTAGTTGTATGTTTCAGAACTGTGAACTACATAATGCTGTACATCGAGTGTATCCAGGCAGCCGGGCCTGGCTTTCAACGAATGCGCTATCATGCCGGTTCGGTGATGTGCAACTAAAGGAGAGAAGATTATGACGACTAAACAGGGCCTCCAAGTGCCCGAAACAAACAAGACAAGTCTGGGGCTGTATGTGACGCCCCAGGAGGCGTATGCCATGTGGAAAGCCGATCCCGCACGGGTCAACATCCTCGATGTTCGCACCTTTGAGGAGTACACGTTCGTCGGCCATCTGGAAATGGCGAGGAACATTCCCTTTGTTTTTCCCAGATATAAGCCGCCCACTGACAAAGAGGCGCAATCTGCCCCTGCGCCTGGTGGACGACCTCCAGGTTGCTATGGGGAGCCAAATCTAGAATTTGTCTCCACCGTGATGAGCCTGTATAAACCCACCGACACCATCCTGGTTTACTGTGCCACTGGTGGCCGTGGCGCCATGGCCATCAACCAGCTTGCAGCAGCCGGGTTTGTGAACGTCTTTAACATCATCAATGGCCTGGAAGGGGACAGGGTCGATGACCCGGGAAGCGTCTACAACGGAAAACATATGAGAAACGGCTGGAAGAACTCCGGGTTGCCCTGGGGGTACGATTTCCATCCAGATCTGATGTGGGTCTCTCAGGATCAATCGACATAGTCGGCTTGATGCTTTTGTACACAATTGAGTACTGTAAGCAGTGTTCATTGTTCATTCAAACGTCGTTGACCATTTTGGAAAGGAGTATCGTAGTGGAAATCACTAGAACACATAGCCGCCCAACAGGCATCTCGATCATCGCAGTCCGGGTCTTTGTAGCGGCCGCTGTAGTCGTTGTCTATGGCATACTCGCGATGGTTTCAGCGCCAA
>Ga0116216_10000588_pt1 | contig 28169 bp, 20 predicted proteins | sample Sb_taG_11_FD_89696 | JGI IMG/M metagenome (GOLD analysis project Ga0116216, IMG submission 89696) | Peat soil microbial communities from Weissenstadt, Germany - Sb_50d_3_AS metaG | ecosystem: Environmental > Terrestrial > Soil > Wetlands > Peat | place: Germany: Weissenstadt | collected 2010-09-21
CACCGAATGCGGTGAGCGTTGTCGGGTTGGCGGGCTGGACCGTGACCTCAAGGGTCCGCGGTGTAAGCCAATGCAGTGTGACGGTTGCGGGACTGCCCTCATCGGTATCGACGGTCAGCGCGGCAACCTGTGCCGCCTTCTCGATCCTTAGCACACGGGTCAGATGGTGAACCGATCCACTTCGCTCGTAGAAGACCCCACCTGCGGCTTCCTCGCGCGTGAAGAGGGGCTCGCCTGTGGGGCCGACAATCCGAAGCCGGTAGGCGGCGAGGTTCACTTCCACGCATGCGGCCTCTGTCCGGAGCAGGAGATGATCTTCGCGACCTCCCACCCCGAGTGGGGCGGCCGCACGTCCGGAGTTCGAAGGGACGAGTGCAAGCACGAGCATGCAGAAGGAGAGGAGGCCAAGTTGGAGCGGACCCTTCCGTCTCGGATCAGGAATCAAGGTCTGCCCTGAAGGGGCTGGCGAAGGACGCTTTGCGTCGCCGACGCTCGCTGAGAGGGGAGCATGGATCTCGGCGCTGGAAACGGAGTGCTGAGACATTGCTCGCCTCTACTTTTGCAGAAGCGGTGGAGAAATCCATGCGCGGCGTCCACGAGTGAGCGTGGTGGCGGCACCACGAAGCCACGGATCGAGCCCGGCGAGTGACTCACCAAGTGGCTAAGGTCAATCCCTCCTGGCGCCGGCCCAGGGGCGCAGCCAATGCAGAATGGCTTCGGGTGTCGCTCGGCGGTGCATTGCGTGGCGGCATTCCTGATCTGCATGGAAGGCCACCGGTGCTCCCCCCCGTCGCGCTGCGCCGCGCCGTCAGTGGCTCAACCTGAAGAGAGCCACCACTCAACTTCCTGTGCCTCCCGCAGTTTGGCCCAACCCTCCGAGACCTCCGAGGACGGGAGGGCCTCGGAGTTCGTGTCAACCGACCCTCCCTATCTCTCGTTCCATGAGGATAGAGGTTGTGTAGCGCTCAGCTCTCGGCGGAACTCCGAAGGGGTTCGGGCCCGCCGAGGCCGTGAAGTGGTCAGTGGGTGTTCAAGGAGAACGCGAAACGGTGCTGGCATTGAGGGCCGGGCTCGCGACTGCGTCACGGATTTCGGTGCCCACGCTGGTCGATTGACGAGCGATCCCCTCCGGGGACTTGCTCACGGGAACCATCAGATCGAGCGGGTAGCTCGCCTATTCCGCATCAGAAAAGGAGAACTATGAGTATGGCGTCCTCAGAGGTGAGAAGTCTCGTGAAGCAGCTTCCGGTGCGACTTGCAAAGGTGCGTGGGGGGCGCTCGCAACGTCAATTCGCTCGCGAACTCGGAGTTTTCCAGCAAAACGTGAATCGTTACGAAGCCGGTACGACCCCGCACCCGAACTTCCTCCTTACGCTCGCCCTAAAAGAGAAGGTGTCGCTGGATTGGCTTCTTCTCGGAAGAGGCAAGCCGCGTCGCGCACGCTAGGGGGGTAGGCCCACGGAGCCGCCACCGCAGGCGCGGCGTTGGTTTGATGCTGCGCAGGTTGAGCTTAAGAAGGGGGGCGCATGCTGCGCTGCAGCGTGCCCACCCCTGCCTGTCTCGACAATCGCTGCCAGCTTCAGGGGCCGCCCGCGAGTTCACGATCGGCAAGGAGCCCCTCTTCGGGTTGGCTTGGCAGCCGGGGAGTTGCGCAGCACCCCGGTTCCCTCATCCTTCGCTCGAAGCGCGACCTCGCCAGTGGAGCATGCTCGTGTTCACGCCGAGAAGAGCCGCCCCGCGGTAGAACCACCTGAAGGGGGTGATTGCCTTCATGAGCGGAGTCATCTGGACGATCCACGGCGTCCGAACATAAAACTGGTTCCTGAGCACAGCGCGAACCGTGAGAAGAGCCACGTGGTCGGCGGTCAGCAGCTGGGTCGCGAAGGGCGGCCGGACACCTTCGAAAAGGCCCGTCCCTACGTAACTCGGGCAGACTGCAGTTACGTGAACGTGACGGTGACCCTCGAGCGCGAGCTCCAGCGCGAGTGACTCTGAGAATCCGAGCACTGCCCATTTGCTCGAAGCGTAGGTGGCGCCGAACGGCAGGCCGATAAACCCGGAGGCACTTGCCACGTTCACAACGTGGCCGTCGCCTCCGGCGATGAGATCCGGCAAAAACGTGTGCGTAAGCGCAACCACAGCGAGCGTGTTCACGCGGTAGGTGGCGAGGTGCCTTTCGAGAGGTACCTCGAGGAATGGCCCGCCGTAGACCAGCCCCGCATTGTTCACCAGGAGATCAATCGGCCCGCCGTCGCGCTGGACTTGGTCGCGGATCGCCGAGATGTTCCTGGTATCGGCGACGTCCCAGACGTAGGTACGGACTCGTCTGCCGTTCGCGGTGAGCTCGGCAGCCGTCTCTCCCAAGAGCCTCTCGTTTTGGTCAAGCAGAAGAAGTTCTGCGTTCTCGGCAGCGAGCCGCTGTGCGATAGACTTCCCAATCCCCGAGGCAGCGCCGGTAATGAGCGCGCGCTTACCCGCGAGCGTCTTCATGAGCCTCGTCCTCCACGCTCGAGGTCAATCACTCAATAGATCCATATCTGTCAATGTCCGAGCGGTAAGCGATCCGCCAGGCGCCGGAGCTAGCGCAGGGGATTCTCATGGTGGGCCCGACAAAAATGTCCAACGCACCAAGCGCCGCCTGGACGTCCTCACAGGATTTCACGATCCCCGCGCGGTTCCGCGTGCAGTCAGCGCGCCGCGGAGGCCCGTGCACGCGTCGCTCCCGCCCACTTCCGCGTCCGGCGCACGGTGCGGGCGGCAAGCAGGGGGAGGAGGAGATAGAGCGCATCTGCGCTCGTAAGCTGCGTTCCCGGGCTGGTGGAGCTCTTGGCGCAAGCGAACGGCGACGTGCTTGGGTTGACGTCGACGGAGACCGTAGCGGGGACGCTTCGACGCTGTCCGTCGCTCACGGTGAGCTCCAGGGTGTAGGTTCCTGGCGTACCGCCGAGGAATGTCGGATGCGCGGTCTCTTCCTTCGCCAGGATGCCGTTGCCCCCCACGGGCTCAGCCACAATCTGCCACAGGTAGGTAAGCCGTCCCCCGCTCGGCGACGAGCTTTGGCTGCCGTTGAGCACGACAGGAGTCCAGGGATCGGTCTTCTGGCTTGGGCCGGGGTTCGCGATCGGGAACTTTGGGATGCCGAGCGCGGTTGCCGGATCCCCCAGGAGAACGAAGCTCCTAAGGACGTCCTCCGCGCCGGGGCTTGTCGCCATGGCCTGCTTGGCCTGAGTGACTGCCTCGCCGACTCTTCGGACGTTGGCGCCAAAGATGCGCTGCGCCAAGCCCCGCGCAAAGACGTCGTCTCCCGCGAACGCCGTCACTGTCGTCGAAGCGATGAACGCGACCGCGCCGCGGTCCGGTGCGGAAAGCGCGATTTGGCTCAGGGAAGCCTCATTCGGGGCGTCGAAGAAGGCATTGAGGCAACCGAGCACGACAAAGGCCGGAAGCGTCGAACTATCGGCCACCGCCGCGATGTCCCCAGAGCCGAAGATCAGCTTGTCGGACCACACCTGCGCCCCGCCATGGCCGGCGTAGAACGCGAGTGCCACCCCCCCGGTCAATGCATTGTCGATGGCGGCGTTGGCGATAGGGCCGAGGTTCACCGCGGGAAGTTCGCGCAACACAACCGGCGTTGTCGCCACATCGGGAGAGAGCTCGCTCATCACCCCGGCAAGTGCCCCCTCGAACTGCGCCGCTTCCGCCGGATCGCCCGACCCAGGCCCGTTGTCTGCGACAAGCAGGGCCTTCGAGCGCCACGCCTCGTCGAGCGCTCCCCGTCCACTCGCGTCGCGTTCGTATTTCAAGAGCTTGGCGACGATCGCATCGAGCTCCGCAGGTGTCGTCGCGGGGATCCGGCCCACGAAGAGATCGGGTGCGACGTGGGTATCGTCGAGTGTGCCAAAGTAGGCATCGTCGGCGGCTTCCACGAAGGTTGTGTCTACGAGCATCGTCGGGACAAGGTTGATGCCCGCCCCGCCCAGGTAGTTGCGGTAGTCGTAGGTCGCGCTGCCGACGAGCAGCAAGTAGCGGGGAGCCGGATGCCAGGATTTTGCGATCCGTCGCACAAAGTCCTGAATCGCAACCGGCGTGAATTCGCCGCCGCTGATCTCATCGTAGACGTCTTCGATATCGACGATGGCCGTGCGCAAGCCCTGTGCCTCGCGGCGAGCTGCGAGAGGCTTGAGCGACGGAATGAGACTTGCGGGCGCGATGGCCAGCCAATCTGCCCCACCGCGCGCGATCCAGGAGGACGGGATGTTCCGGCGAAGGCTCGAGGCGGGGAGCAGGCCTGTTGATGTGGCGGCTTGATAGAGGTGCCCGGCGGTCCCTTCGAACGTATAACTACCCGAGCCTACCCAGGCCCCGACAATCGCAGCGGGCGTTGTCGGGTCAGTCACATCCCAGAGCCGTACGTCGGGAGCGACCAGGCCGCCGAGCGCAACCACCCCCGGCGTATCCAGCGGGATCTGGAGTCGCCCACCGTCAGCCGCTCGAAGCTGGGTGTCGCGACGATAGTCAAGATCGATCGAATCGAGGTAGATCAGGTCGAAGGGCGCACCGGAGTCGAATTTGGGCACGATCTCGACTGCGGTCTCGCCATCGACGACAAGTCCGGCGGGGAGCGCGACCGTCTCGTCGAACTCGTCGGTACCGTCGAAACGCACGTCGAGCACGTCCACCCCGGAGACCTGAACACCGAAATGATGATCGAGCGAGATATCCGGATAGCTCGTGCCCCCGCGCAGGCGGACGCGGAGACTCGCCCCGGCCCCGGTTGCACCTGGAGTCGCGACGTTCCGGGTCACGGGCTGGTCGAAGACATAGGGACCGACAAAGTGATCCGCGTCGCTGGTCGTGACGGCCGGAAGGTACGTCGACTTCACGGCGTCGTGGGCGTGGGCAGGGATGTCAAACACCGCGGGACCCGCCGACGGGACTTCCGCCAGGTGCGCCGTTCTTTGTCCGAGCGTGTTGGCGGGGAGCAGGAAATACACCGCCTCATCGCTGTACCGCGTATCGAGCCCCTCCGAATGGAAGTAAAGAGCCCCTGAGGGATCGAGCCTTCCGCTGGCCTCCCCGTCGACCTCGATCGCGAGCTCAATTCCGTTGCGGTAGAGATGAAGCTCACGAGGGTCCGAAGCCGGATCCAGCCCAGCGGCGACGAGTGAAGCCACGTCGACACGCACGAGCCCTACGCCCACGACCCCGATCTTGATTCCCGGCGACGCTGCGAGCGCCTCGATGTTTGCCGCGACCGCACTCGGCGCAGCGCCGGCGGCCGCGAGCGGCTCTGGCCCGAGAGCGTCGATGCGGACACTCAGGTGGCTATCGACGTTAAGGGTTTCGGTCGCAGCTGTGAACCGCGCAGGGTTCACGCGCACCGCGAGAAGGCGCCCGCCCGACTCCGAGGCGACGCTGCCTGAGATTTCGACCGGTGCCGCCGGGTAGGGCGAGCTGCTCGCATACGCGGCGGGGTTCGGTGTGGGACGACTCGGCGTGACGGTCGTGCCCGAGATCGCCGTGCCGGCCACCGGCACGACCGGCGCCGAAAGGGTTTGCGCGCTGCCTTCTCGTTCAAGCACGCTGGCTTCGAAGCGGGTTCGGTCGGGCACTTCCACCCAGAATGTATGTGAAGGAAGCTGCGGCAGTCCCGGCGCGAGGGTCGAGTCGAATCCGGAGGCTTGGACCTGCGTATAGGCCTTGCCGCGCACCATGACGCTGCTGAGCGTCACCGTAGGAAGGTGGATATCGAGGACAACGCCGCCAGCGTCCTGTTCGACCACCTGGAAGCTGCCGTTGTCGATGGGCGGCGCCAATGCGCCGCTGGCGGTCGCCGGAGAAGTGGCGGTCGGGGCGCTTCCAGCGCTTCCTCCTGTCGTCCCCACGCCAGTTCCCGCCACCGTGAGCAGCGTTTCCGACGCGGTCAACACGGGGAGGACGGGGGCAAACTCAGCCGGGTCGAGGGGGAGTGCGGGGAGGCTGGCCTCGGGCGTGGCCTCAACAGGCCCGTGCCAGGTGGTGACCCCGTCGAGGTCAATATCCGCAAGCAGATATTCCGCCGTGACACCGTTTGAAAGCGGTGCGTCTTTGAAGGCGTAGTGCGCTGCGAGATCCGTTGTTCCATGACCGAGAATAATGCCGGGACTGACGCGCTGGAAGTCACTCTCGCCCGCGAGACGGCGCCACACCTCAAAACCGAGATTGTCGAACTCGGAAGCCGTGTCCCAGACCACGAGCGACTCGGCATCGCCCGCCAGCGCCTCAAAGTGCGAGAGAGAAACGGCGACCGGGCTCACCGCGCCCTGCAAAGTCGAGAGGTCGCAAAGGGGACCCAGACTCTCGGTGCGCGGGAAGGTCGTGCTGGACCACGCCGGCGTGAAGGTCGCCGTCGTGCCAGGTGTCGGCGCTGCGTTGGCCGCTGGAGTCTTCCCTCCTCCCCGGACGGCGGGGCCGCCCGTGAGATAGAGACGCTGTCCTACCGCGGCGGCGGTCACCTTCACGGCGTAGGAGAGCGTCACCGCAGAGTTCGCGGGGATGGTGGCCCAGGTCGACGTGATGTTTCCCGAACACGGCGCGCCGCAGGTTCCCACGACCCCACCGCCGGTGGCGGTGGCCGGACCATTCACGTTGGTACCCGTCGTCACATACTGGGCGGGTGCGGGAACGGGCGCTGTGAGGCTTACATTCGTCATCGCGTTCACGGGATCCGGGTTCACGACGGTCACCAGCACGGCGTAGAAGGCCGGCGTTCCCACCACCGGGGGATCGCCCGCGAGCGGCGTTGCCGATTGCATGGCGTACGGCGCATACGGGGCCGCGGCCGTAGTCGGCGTTTCGTCGTAGCGAGGAAGGTAGTGGCGGATAAAAGTGTTGGTTGCTGCGCCAAAAGGGGTCTGGGGAAACGCCGGACCGGGGCTGGTTCGCAACGTCGGTGTGGGATTCGCGGCGGGATTCCCGGGCGGTACCGGAGCCGGAGGAGCCGTCGTGCCTCCATCGACCCAGCCCTGGAAGTCTGCTGCGCGAAACGTGACGAGATTGTCCTCGGCTCCCGTGGGCGAGAGCGTCGTCGAAAGCGTATGGATGCCGTAATCCGTCTCCACGTTTGAAAGAGCGCTGCCCCCCGGTGTGGGGGCGATCAGCGTCTCGAGGTGTTCATTGTTCGGCGAGAGGGTAAGCGCGAAGGCTTGGGCAAGGCGCGTGGTGATGGTTCCGGAGATTCCAGGCCAGGCCGCCGTATCGGCGTCAAATGAGGACGATGTGTACTCGCAACCGCGATCGAAGTAGGGGTAAACACGAGAGGGATCAAGGTTCGTGGCCGTCGGTGGCCCGCCGTCTGTGTTGAGGGGCCCGAAGATCGTATTGAAGGTGTAGGTATGGAAACCGTCGATCCAGACGCCGAATACGTTTACGTCGGAGCCGTTCGTGGCGAGGACTTGCAAGCGGTAGAGCCCGGTGTTTCCGGCGACGAGGTTGATGCCGCCGCCGCGGACGGTCAGCGTGTTCCCGGAATTCAGCGTCGCAATCCGCTGGTCGAGATCCGTGCGCGCCCCTGCGCCTACCACGACGGAGGTCACCGTGGCGCCCGATGGATCAAAGAGGGTGTAGGTGATGGATGTATCGAAGGCACCGCCGAAGTTGTAGTCGTAACCATTGCTCGTGTCTGCATCGAAGAGGCGCACGATGAGGGGGTTCGCAGTGCTCGCGACTTCAATGAAGAAGTCTGCCTCATGCTCCACATCCCCGTTGTCCGAGGTCACCGTGGTGCCCGTGACCTCCGGAGAACCACCAGGGATCGGTGCTCGGCGCGTCGGCACCCCCCAGTTCGTGCTCGGGTTGGTGCTCGCGAGGGGCGGCGAAAATCCGACGCCGGCGATGTTTGCTGGGAAACCAGCGGCTGCGGCAACGACCGCGGGCGCGGCAAGGGGGGCATTCGGGGGCACATTCACCACGCCGGCTCCTGAGTCGGCGATCACGAGGTCGGCTGTCAGGTAGTCGACCGTAATGCCAAGCGCGGTCACAAGCGGCGCTCCGGTCTGAATGGTGGTCCGGGTGCCGGTGCTCCGGACGTAGCGCACGATCGCATTCGCGCCGGCGTTCACGATGAAGTAGTTCCCGAAGGGCCCGACCTCGAGCTTGTTGTAGTTGGTGCCGATGCCATTCGCGATCGTCTGGACTGCCCCTCCCGCCATGGGCACCCGGCGGAGGGCAGCCCGGTTTGCGACGCCTCCCTCCGCATCCGTAATGATCAGGTTTACGCCGGCGCTTGGAGCGGCGTACGGCCGGGGGTCGATGTCGACGTCGGTGGGGTCATCCAGTGGCGTGCCGGTGGCGAGGGTCGTCACCACCCCCGCCGGAGTCACCTTGAAGATTGAGCCGTCGCCGCTGTTGCGACCGAAGACTGCGCCGATGTCGGCGACGTAGTAGTTCCCATCCGGCCCGACGGCGACGCCACTTGGATTTTGCAAGGGGTTGCCAGAGGCCACCGTTGTGACCGTCGGCCCCACGGTGCTCACGCGGTAGACCGCGCCGTCAAAGGCGGCGCCGGTGTTGCCCTTGTCCACCACGATGATGTCGCCATTCCCATCGATCGCGCAGTCGTTTGGATTAACGAAGGGAGCTCCGTTCACGAGAACGGTGACTGCCCCAGCGGGTGTGACGACGGCGACCCAGCCGTCCGTGGCAGCGCCGGCCGTGGCGCCGGTTCCCACGACGCAATAGCTACCGACCGTGACCACCCCCGAGGCGGGGCCGGCCATGCCAAGGCAAGTCGCGGCGCCGAGGGCGAAGCGAAGGAGCGTTGGGAGACGCCAGGGGGCAGTGACTGCGCGTGAGGTCATCGCCCCGAAATCGGAAGCCCGGGGCCAACGCTTGAGCCAGAGCTGCACGCTTCTCGAGCGGGATTTTGCGCCTGTCGCGCGTGAGCCACCGGAGCGGAGTGAAGGTCGCCTGGGTGGCTAACCCCACAGTCGTTCCGACTGGCCATTTCGGATCCAAAGAGGCTCGGAAAGTGGCTTCAACCCCACGTCCGGTCCCGGGCGTTCGGATCGAGGCACTCTCGAGTCAACGTAGTTTGGTGTCAATCGAAGGTCTCGTCTCCGACCCTTCGTCAACCCCCACCTGGATCCTTCGGAGCCGCCGTCCTCGGGGGAGTGGAAGGGGACGGGGGGGCTCTCCTCGGCGAACCTGACCGTCGGACAGACGGGCATCTTTGTAATTTCTTTGTGGGGAAGGTGCTGTTCTTTGTGACGTCTTCACAGAGCTTGGGCGATCATCCCGGCGAGATTCATCCTGTGAGCCTACCGACCTGCTCGGGTGGCTCCTTTTGCATTTTTTGGATGGGAAATGCAGCGAATCATTCGCCAAGTCGTGCTCTTGTGCCTGCTCGGGACGACGCTTAGCGGACGAAGCGGCCGGGCCGATCCGCCTCCCCCTTCTCCGCTTGCAGGAGCCCCCGGCGCAGAGGCCGAAGTGGTGCTTCCGAGTCCCCTCACCCTCGCCGACGCGCTCCGGATCTTCCGCGAGCGTGGATTTGATCTCTTGATCGCGGATGCCGCCGTGGCGAGCGCACATGGAGACTTGGCGCTCGCCCGGGCGTATCAGAATCCCGCGATCTCTGGAGGCGCCGGTCCGGTCTTCACCTACAACCCGAACCTGTGCGACCGGCCGGGCTGCTCCGACGTGTCCGTCGCAGGGACGGTCTCAGACCAAGGACTTCTGTTCGATCAGGTGATCGGGAAGCGCCGCCTGCGGGTGCGGGCCGCGAAAGCCGCCCTCGAGGCCGCCCGACTCTCTCGGAACGACGCCGAGCGCACACTCACCTTTCAATTGAAGCAACAGTTTGCCCAGGGCGTGGTTTCGGCGCTGGCGCTCGACTTCGCGCGTGAAACTGCCGACAAGACCGCGCAGACCTTTCAGCTGATCGACCTGCGCTACAAAGCGGGCGCCGTATCCGAGGCGGACGTCGCACGCGCCGAGACGGACATGCTCGAGGCGCAGCAGGCGGTGAATGCCTCGGAGGAAGCGCTCGCCCAAGCGAAAGCGAACCTTGTCTTCCTGATTGGCGTGCGCTCGTCGATTCAAGAGTTTGACCTCGACACCAGTGCACTGCGCTACGAGGTGCCCGAGCCGCTCCGCCAAGCGACTGCCGAGTCGCTCCTCTCGCTGGCACTCCAGCACCGGCCCGACCTCGCAGCCCAGGCGGCTCAGGTGGAAAGCTCCGCGGCGAGTCTCGACCTCGCCAAACGACAGCGCATCCCCGATATTTCCGTCGGCGCTGGTTACTCCCAAATCGGCTACGGCCAGGCCTCCGTCTCACCGCCTACCGTGGTGTTCAGCCTCTCGTTCACGCTTCCCTTGCTCTACCAATATCAGGGCGAGATTGCGAAGGCCGAGGCGGATCTGCGGAGCCAGAGTGTGCGCCGCGACAAGATCGAGGCACAAATCGGTTCTGATGTCGCAACGGCCCTTGCTAGCTTCCAGGCAACGCGCACCCGGGTGGAGCGGATGGAGGGGCGGCTCCTCGACCGCGCACGGCGTGCGCGCGACTTGGTCGAGTTTCAGTACAAGAAGGGTGCCGCCTCCCTCCTCGAGCTCCTCGACGCCGAGCGCACCTTTATTGCGACCAACGTCGAGTATCGCCAGAACCTCGCCGACTACTGGACGGCGGTATTCCAGGTGGAGCAGGCGACGGGAACGGAGTTCCGACCATGAGAACACTGACCTCCCTCGTGCCGGTTTTTCTTCTCGCTGTCTTGAGCAGCGCGTGTCATTCGAACGCCAAAGCAAGCGCTCCCGCCACACCCCCCGCCGGAGAAGCCTGGCTCCCGGCGGAGCAGGCGAAGGAAGCGGGGATCACATTTGCACCGGTGGGTTACGAGGAGCTTGGGAAGACGATCGCGGCGGCAGGGCGAGTGACCTTCGACGATCGAAGGGTCGCCCACGTGTTCTCGCCGGTCACAGGGCGAGTGATCCGCTTCATGGCCGAGCTCGGGCAGCACGTGACGAAAGGCGACCCTCTGGCGGTCATCGCATCACCGGACCTGGGAAGCGCTTTCTCTGACCTCCTCAAAGCCCAAGCCGATCTCGTGCAATCCAAGAAGGAATTCGAACGCCAGGGCGAACTCTATGAAGCCCACGCGGGCTCACAGCGGGACTTCGAGGCTGCCCAGAACGCGTATCTCAAGGCAAGGGCCGAGCTCGAACGAGCAGAGCAGAAAGCGCACCTGCTCTACAAGGGGTCCGACAACCAGGTGACGCAGGACTACATCCTGCCCGCTCCGATCAACGGCGAAGTGATTGCACGCAGCGTAAACCTCGGTTTTGAGGTGCAGGGTCAGTACAGCGGCGGTTCTGCCCCCGAGCTCTATACGATCGGCGAGCTCGACCAGGTCTGGGTCCTGGCCGACGTCTTCGAGATGGACCTCCCCCGCATCCAGATCGGTGCACCGGCCGCGGTGCGCGTCGTGAGCTTCCCGGATCGTACCTTCACGGGGAAGGTCGACTGGATCTCGGGGGCGATCGATCCCGCATCGCGCACGGCGAGGGTACGCGTGGTGATCGACAATCAAGATCGGGCGCTAAAGCCCGAGATGTATGCCTCCGTTGGCATCACAGTGCCGGGTCACAGGGTGCTGGCCGTGCCGCGCGCCGCGGTCCTGCGCCAGGGCGACCAGACCGTGGTTCTTGTACACACCGGAGCGACGTCCGACGGATCGCTCAAGCTCGAACGACGTCCGGTCCAAGTCGACGACGAAGGCAGCGACGGCGCGCTTGAGATCCTGCACGGACTCCAGGAAGGCGACGAGGTGGTGACCTCAGGGGCCATTCTCGTCCTTGGAATGCTCTAGGCGATGATTCGGCGCCTCGTCACGATTGCCCTGGACTCGCCGTCCGCGGTGGTGGTCGTCGTACTCGCACTCATCGTCGCAGGGCTCATTGCCTACGAGCGGCTCGACATCGAGGCCTATCCGAATCCGGTGCCCCCGCTCGTGGAGCTCATCACGCAACCGGAAGGCTGGAGCGCAGAGGAGGTGGAGCGGCAGATTACGATCCCGCTCGAGGTCACCCTCGCTGGGATGCCCGGCCTCGAACACATCCGGTCACAATCTCTGTTCGGCCTTTCAGATGTGAAGTGCTACTTCGGATGGGACACGGACTACAAGGACGCGCGCCAGGAGGTGATCAATCGCCTCCAGTTCGTCACGCTGCCGAATGGACTTCAAGCTCAGATCTCGCCCTGGAATGCCATCGGGGAGGTCTTCCGCTACATCGTCCGCGGCAAGGGCTACACCATCCGGGATCTCAAGACCGCTCAAGACTGGATCCTGGAACGCGAGTTTCGCCGGGTTCCTGGCGTGATCGACGTCACGAGCTACGGCGGCGAGACCAAGGAGTATCACGTCGACGTCGATCCCTACCGGCTGCGAGGGCAGGGCGTCTCGCTCGGGCAGGTGACGGCGGCTCTCCCCAATGCAAACCAGAATGTAGGTGGCCAGCGGGTCACGCTGGGCGAGCAGTCCTATGACGTGCGTGGCCTCGGCCTGTTCCGGTCGACCCACGACATCGAGCAGACCGTCATCCAGACGGTGAAGGGAGTTCCGGTTCGAATCCGTGATGTCGCGAACGTCGTCGAAGGCGCGCGGCCGCGGCTCGGCATCGTCGGCCATGACGATAAGCCCGATGTGGTTCAAGGCATCGTGCTCATGCGCTACGGCGGAGAGACCGGCCCGACGCTTGAGGGGATCCATCAACGCGTCAAAGAGATCCGAGAAAATCACTTGCTGCCCCCGGGCATGGAAATCGAGCCCTACTACGACCGGGGCGAGCTTGTACGGCTCACGACACACACGGTCATGGAGAACCTTCTCCTCGGCATGCTGTTGGTATCGATCGTGCTCGTCTTCTTCCTGGGCAATACACGGGGTGCGATCATTGCGGCGGTGAACATCCCGCTGTCGCTGCTCGTGGCCTTCTGCGGGATGGTGGCGACCGGTACGCCTGCGAACCTGATCTCTCTCGGCGCGGTCGACTTTGGGATCATCGTCGACTCGACGGTGATCGTCGTCGAGAATATTTTCCGACACCTGGGCTCCCATGGTACGGGCTCGATGAAGGAGCGGGTCCTCTCGGCGGTGGGAGAAGTCGGGAGACCCCTAGGCTTCTCGCGTCTCATCATCTTCGTGACGTTCCTACCGCTCTTTACCATGACGGGCGTATCAGGCGTCATTTTCGCTCCCATGGCGCACACCTATGCGTTCGCCATCGGCGGCGCAGCCGTCCTGGCCCTCATGCTGACGCCGGTTCTCGTGGTGCGATTCGTACCGGTGAATGCCCAGGAAACGGAGAATGCGCTGATGCGCTGGCTCCATCGCATCTACGACCCGATGTTCGACCTCGCGCTTCGGCACCCGAAAGGTGCGGTTGTACTCACGCTGGGTCCGCTGGTTCTTTGCGTCGTCTTCTTCTCGCTGCTTGGACGCGAGTTCATGCCGAAACTCGAAGAGGGAAACTTCTGGATCCGCGCCACCTTTCCAAAGTCCGTTTCCCTCGAGCAGTCGTCGCAGTACGTCGGTCGGATTCGTCAGATCATCCGGAAGCACCCTGAAGTCGAGACTGTGGTGTCACAGCTTGGCCGCCCGGACGATGGAACCGATGTGTCGGGCTTCGACAACATCGAGCTGTTTGCGCCCCTCAAGCCCTTCGGGACCTGGCCCGCGGGCCTCACCAAGGAGAAGCTGACCGACCAGCTCTCGCAGGAGCTCAGTCAGGCATTCCCGGGCGTCGTGTTTGGCTTCTCTCAGATGATCTCAGACAACGTGGAAGAGGCGGTTTCCGGAGTAAAGGGCGAGAACAGCGTGAAGATCGTCGGCCCTGACCTTCACACCAATCACGAAATTGCGGACTCCGTGTCCGACGTCCTGTCCGATGTCCGTGGCATCAAGGACGTCGGCCTCTTCTCCTCGCTGGGACAGCCCAACATCACGATCTCGGTGGACCGGCCGCAGGCCGCCCGCTACGGCCTCAACACGGGGGACATCGCGACCGTGATTCAGGCAGCGATCGGTGGCCAGGCGGTGACGCAGGTGTTCGAGGGTGAGAAGCGGTTCGACGTGGTGGTCCGCTGGTCCGAGCCCTACCGGCGCACGGTTGAGGCCATTCGCCAAATCACGGTGGCGACCCCCGACGGCTCTCAAATTCCGCTGGGTCAGATTGCAAAGATTGAGCTCGTGGACGGTCCCTCCGTCATCTACCGCGAGGACGGCCGACGCTATGCCCCTGTGAAGTTCTCCGTGCGGGGGCGTGATCTGGCGAGCACGATTGGCGAGGCTTCCGCCGCAATTGCTTCGAAGGTCAAGATCCCCTACGGGACTCGGCTCGACTGGGCTGGAGAGATCAACGAGCTCCACGAAGCGGAAGGGCGTCTGCTCGTCATCATTCCAATCACCATCGGCCTGATCGCGTTTCTCGTCTTCAGCGCGGTGAAGGACTGGCTCTTTACTGCAGTCGTGCTCCTGAATATCCCGGTGGCGTGCGCCGGAGGTCTTCTCGCCCTGCTCCTCACCGGAATAAACTTCTCGGTGTCGGCAGCGATGGGCTTTGTCTCCATCTTCGGTATAGCTATCCAGGACGCCATCCTCATGGTGACCTATGCACAGACCCAGTGGTCGGAAGGTCGTTCCGTCGAGGAAGGGGCGAAGATTGCCGCGGAGCAGCGCTTCCGCCCTGTCCTCATGACGACGCTTGTGGCGATGCTCGGTCTCTTTCCCGCCGCCGTGTCCCACGGCATCGGCGCGCAGACCCAGAAGCCCCTGGCGGTCGTCGTGATTGGGGGTTCTTTCGTCCTCGCGGGCCTCACCCGCGTGCTTCAGCCGCCTCTTCTTGTCCTGGCCCATCGCTGGCGTGAGCGCTGGAGCGGGCAGCCCGCGCCGGCAGCTCTGCCGGAGAGCGCGTGACCTGAGACGTCGTCAGGGCTTCGGCCTCCCGCCGCTCCCGAGCGGTGTCGGGGACTTGGCCCCCGAGTCGCCGTTCCAGAGGAACGCCTCGACGCCCGTCCCGGCCTGGATCGCGCAGCTGAAAGCAAAGCCCGCGGCGATCGCGGTCGCGCTGCCGGAGGTCCCGTTCACTGAGGCCGGCACGTTCAACTGACCATAGGTGTTGTCGCCCCAGCAGATGACAGCGCCCGTGCCGCTTTGGATCGCGCAGCTGTGGGTCAAGCCCGCGGCGATCGCGGTTGCAGTCCCGGAGGTCCCGTTCACCGAGGCTGGAGGCGTCGACTCGCCATAGAAGTTGTAGCCCCAGCCGACGACCGGCCCCGGAGCCAATCCCGACGCGGACGCGGCGACGAGCAACCCGGCCGAGAGCGTCAGAATCAGGCTGGACGAGGAGAGGCGGAGACGGAAACGCATGGGACTTCCTCTTGGTGAGTGCAATGGGAACGAGTGCAGCACCTTCCGACAGGGCCGGCGGGTCCGGGGCTGAAGGTTGACCCCGGCAACTCCTTCTCACGATCGAGACGATTGTAAATGGAGTTCTCGGCCGGAGTTCTCATCTTTCTATGATCTTTCGCTTAGCTGCCTCCTAGCTACCCGCCGGGCGTGGCGAAGGGGTCGGGGCGCTACGGTGGCTTCGGCTCCGGACGAAGGTGGTCCTCGACCACCACTGGGCGGAGGTCGAGGCGGTGGCGAAGCTCCTCTTGGAGAAGAAGACGGTCACGGGGAGGGAGGCGCGCGAGGCGGTACTCGCCGCCCGGGAGGAGCGGGACGCCGCGCGCCGGGAGCGGTTGCTTACCTAGCGCTTACTTTTAGGAGCGCGTTTTCTAAAGCCCCGATCTCGCTCGGGGTTTCGCGCTCGGGATCTCGAAGACACAGCCTGGCCTAGGAGCGGCAAGGAGCAAAGAGGACTGGGCGCGGGAAGAGCCTCGCCGGTCCCTCCCAAGACGGAACCTGAACTACAGCCTGCTGCGACAATCTTGGGAGGGCTCTAGACGAGTAATCAATCGTTCGCGCGAGCGGGAACAGCGCTGAGTGTGATTCCTGCTTACTTGGCCCGACGCCGATGGAGCGCGTATCCGACCACGACCGCCCCGACTCCGAAGACCGCCAGAGCGGCGGGCTCAGGGATACTCGGCGGGTCGTTCCCCCCCTCCGGCGTGCCTGAGAAGTTGCCCATGGCGTTCGCGGAGCCGGCGAGGAGTAGCGAGAACACGAAGGCAGTGACGATGTTTCGCATAATAGAACCCTGTCTCTCTCCCTCTCGGAAAAACTCTTAGAGAGGAAACAATTAAACCATGAACTGGGCCCAACCTCAAGGCGAGCCCCCCCTCGGGGGAATGCAGTCTCCCTCGTCGGCTGCCGATACGGATGTTGTGGGGGGTTGTTTGTGCGCGCTCTGTTATTGGGACTCTTGTCGGTCGCGCTGGTGGCTCCCCTGGCGCTTGCCGGTGAGCTCCTTACCTACCGTACTCCCGATGGAAGCTTGGGCATTACGGACGACCCGAAGCTAGTCCCGCCGGGTTCTGAGATCCTCCGCCGCGATGCCGAGTCGCCCCGGCGCGGCCAAGCAAGTTCGGACACGTCCTCTCCCTCTGCTCCCCATCGCAACGTCTCAGCCAAGCGCTCGGGGGATGCGGACCCCGACGCGGCGGAGGAGACGCGCTGGCGCCAGAAGCTCCGGCAAGCCCGCCAGGATGAGGAGCGGGCAGCCCACGCCCTGGAGCTCGCCGAACGGGACTATCGCTCCTGCCGGCACCGAGAGAACCTGGGATCCGCGTACCAAACCCACGTTCCCGGCGAGACCGCCTGCGACGAAGCGCCGGTTGCGGCGGCGCAGCATGACTACGAGCGAGCCAAGGCGTACGCCGAGGATGGCATCGAAGACGAGTGTCGCCGCGCCGGTTGCTTGCCGGGCTGGCTCCGATGACATGCACCTCGAAGGAGAGAGCCTGCGTCTAGACCGCCACGCTAACGGAGAGGGAGGTCAGGGTTGGATCCGCGATTTTGGGATCTACTCGTGAGCGAACCGGTTCGACCTGATCTCTCAGGAGCCTCTAGAGCTTCTCCTCAAGCCGCGCACAGAGCGTCCGGAGCACCTTGACCCGCCCGAAGTATTTGTCTTCAGCCTCCACGAGCGTCCAGCGGGAGGTTTCGGTGCTGGTTCGCTCGACCATCATACACACCGCCTCGCTGTACGCCTCCCATCTTTTGCGGTTGCGCCAGTCCTCGGGAGTGATCTTGAATCGCTTGTAGGCGGTGCGCTCCCGTTCCTTGAAGCGTCGCAGCTGTTCCTCACGACTAATCGCTAGCCAAAACTTCGCGACCACGACGCCGTGCTCGACGAGTTCGGCTTCGAAGTCGTTGATTTCACTGTATGCGCGCCACCAATCCGCCTCAGGGCACAGGGCTTCGACGCGTTCCACGAGGACCCGGCCATACCACGAGCGGTCGAAGACCGTGAAGTGTCCGAGCCCGGGGAGACGACGCCAGAAGCGCCAGAGGTACGGGTGAGCCTTTTCCTCGTCGCTCGGTGCGGCGATCGGCACGATGTTGTAGAGGCGCGGGTCGAGGGCACGAGCCACGCGGCGAATGGTGCCCCCCTTTCCCGCGGCGTCGTTTCCCTCGAAAAGAGCCACGAGCGAGCGCTTGCGGAATTTCTTTTCCCGCGAAAGCAAGGCCAGCCGGCCCTGCCACTTCTCGAGCTCCCGTGTGTACAGCGACTCGCTCATCTTCTGAGAGAGATCGAGTTCCGAGAGCACGGTACGTTCGTCCATGGGCGGGACTCTCGTGCGCGGTCGAGGCGCGGGGGGTCGCCGCGGGCGCTTCTCGAGCGCGTGCCGCAGGATTTCCAATACGGTTTCGCCGACCGCGAGATCCCTGTAACGCGCGTCGGCGCCTTCGATCACGAGCCACGGCGCATGAGGAGCGCTGGTGACGCGAACCAGATGCTCGCCCACCTCTTCGGCCTGGTCATACAGCGAAAGGGTCTCCCAGTCCTCCTTGGTGACGCGCCATGCCGTGCGGGGATTGGCGGCGAGCCGATCGAGCTGCTTTCGCTGCTGCTTCTTCGTGACGTGCAGATAGAACTTGACAACGATGACGTCCTCATCACTCAGCATCCGCTCAAAGCGGTTGATCTCCGCGATCCGCTTTTCGAAGGCGGCATCCCCGAGCTCGCCTGTGACCCGAGCCCAAAGTGGATCTGTGTACCAATGTCCGAGAAAGATCCCGATGCGGCCCTTCGGAGGGAGGGCGCGCCAGTATCGCCACATCGGGGGACGCTCGCGCTCTTCTTGCGTGGGCTCTTGGCGGGCGTGGGTATCGATGAAGCGCGGATCCATCCATTCAAGGAGCCGCTGAATCGTCTCGGTCTTTCCTGACGCCTTCACTCCGGTGAAGAGAAAAAGCACGGAAGAGCGCCGGGTCTGGCCGAGGTCGTACTGGGCATCGAGCAGCGCCTCGCGGAGCGCGGGAACCCGCTTTCGGTAGGTCTCCTTGTCGACGGTGTGACCCAGCTCGGCAGCTTCAAACACGCCCTTGGGCTCCTATCCCACGATTCCCACGGCCGGTACCGCCCGCGTTCTGCCCGCTGCTGATCGTAGGCCCCTGCCTTCGCCGATCCACACAGTATGGCGGCGTTTCGGTCACAGTTGGAGAAAAAGGCTTTGCTCCCGTTCCACCAGAGATTTGGCTTGTCGCGCCCGCCACGAGGGACAGGCGCTCGCTCGCGCGCTTTGGAGGGCCCACGCCCCCTACTCGACGTAGGTGATCGTCCACTCCCGCAACTCGCCGCCGATCCGCGTCTCGAAGCTCTCTCCCACGCGCCTCCCGAGAACGGCGCGTCCGATGGGCGATGCGGGCGTCACGACCGAGAGAAATCCGTCACCGCCGGGGCCTGCGAGCTCTTCGCCCGCGCCGACGGGCGCAAGGAAGATCGTGAACCCGCCACCTCGGTGCTCGACCTCAACCAGGGCGCCAAGGGCGACGGGCTCGTCCTGTTCCAGCCGGCGGGGACGGAAGCCGTCCAGGGTTGCGAGCTCCGTGCGCGCTCGGGTGGCGCGCTGCGACTGCCCCTTGGCAAGACTCTGGAACTCGAGCGCCGTGCGTGCGTCCTCGCGCTTCTCCGCCGGTGTAGCCCCCTCGCGAGCCTCCTCCTCCGCGGCGTCGCGGGCCTGCTCGGCCACGCGGAGAGTCTCGCGCAAGCGCTCGACGAGCTGAGCGACAAGGGCCTGCTTGTCCACGTCGGGACCACGGTAGAGCGAGACGAGTGCCGTCGACAAGCCCGGGAGGCCGATCTACTGCCCGGGCCAGAGGTCCTCGGGGTGGATCTGCTTCCCCAAGCGCTCGTGCCAAGTGATAGGCTCCCCGGACCCACCACCCAGGAGATCGCGAACGTGTGGAAGGAGCAGAGCATCCCGCTGGTGAGGCACTGACATGTCTCAGCTTCTCGATGGCAGGCGTGCAATCGTGACCGGCGGCGCGTCGGGAATTGGCCTCGCGGTGTGCCGGCGCTTTTCTGCCGAGGGCGCGCGACTTGCAATCCTTGACCTTAACGCCGAAGCCGCCGAACGCAGCGCGAAAGAACTCGGCGGCTTGGCCTACGCCATCGACGTGGCTGACGGTCACGCAGTAGAGAGTGCGGTACGCAGTGCCGCCGAGCGCATGGGCGGACTCGACATTCTCGTGAACAATGCGGGCTGCGGTCACGTCGCGCTTCTCCATGAGACTCCGCCCGCGGCCTGGGAACGAGTCCTTGCTGTGAACCTCACGGGTGTCTACCACGGCATGCGTGCCGCCATCCCCATCATGCTGAAAGGGGGCGGTGGATCGGTCGTGAGCAACGCGTCCGGGAGCGCTCCACGACCGACGCGCGGGGAGCTCGCTTACTCGGCGGCAAAGGCGGGCGTGGTCGCCCTCACCATGGGCGCGGCGCAGGAATACGGTCCCACGGTCCGGGTTAACTGCGTTTCGCCGGGAATGATCCGAACCCCCCTTTCTGAGCTCCTGTTTCAGATTCCGAAAGCCCTCGAGCCCGTGCTCGCGTCTACCCCGCTTGCACGCACAGGGACGCCTGAAGACGTGGCGAGCGTCATCCTGTTTCTGGCAAGCGACCTCTCCGGCTTCATGACAGGACAGAATCTCCTGGTCGACGGCGGACTGGGGCTTCCCCAGGCGGGAATCGACGTCGTGCTGAAGCGCATGCTGGCTCACCGTCGGGCAGGATCGGCGGAGGGCTAGCAGAGGACCTCGACCGCAGCGCTTGCCGTCCGTCGATCGGGAGCCGCGGGACCCATTGCGATCTGGGATTCGGAGCGACGGAGCTTGCCACTCGGCTTATCGGCGGCGGGGAAAATCGCGGTCCATCACGGTCTTGCGCCCGTCACGCTGCGCACTGCGAATGGCCTCGTCGCACAGTGCGCGAACCGAATCGGAGAGCACGTCGAGCACGCTCTCGGAGGTATTCATTCCCGAGCGCGCACGCACATAGCCCTTGAGCTTGGAGGCCACGATGAGGATCTCCCGTGGCGTTTCGCGACTCGGCGCGGGCGCAGGGGGGGCTGAAGAAAGTGGAGGGGTGGTCAAAGGTCGTGGGCTCGCGGCGGATCGGGGGGAGGACGGCGGGGTGCCAGGTTCCGGCGGGCGTGCCGTAGCCGCCGGCAACGTTCCCGTTCCCTCGCGCGCCCACTCCTCGCGTGTGGGTGAGAGCCGCTCGAGCGCCCAGGATTCCCGGTGACGCATCACCGGCACGTGCGCCTCCCAACACGACACGCTGCAGAAGAAGAGTCCGGTCCGTGGGCGGTTGCACGTCGAGACGTTGCAGATCCAGTGGCGAGCGCCGAAGCCGATCGCGCCCTTGCAGCTGCTACAGCGCCTCCACAGGTCCGTCTCCATCTGCCCTCCCGCCCGGAAGCCCCACTCTAGCTCCCTCTCGGCTTGAGCGCGCTGTGCTCCCGCAGCCAGCGGATCTCACTCGCGGCCTCAGCGCGCTCTCGTTCGAGGTGGTGCTCGATCGCCGCGGCGAGCCGTGGCTCGAGCACGAAGTGGGCGCTGAAGGTCGGGGTCGCATCAAAGCCCCGCATCTGCTTGTAGTCGCCGCCGGCTCCGGGCTCAAAGCGCTCGAGGCCCCTGCGGATGCAGTGGTCGACGGCGGCGTAGTAGCACACATTATAGTGTAGATTGCGGATCTCGGAGAGGGCGCCCCAGTACCGGCCGTAAAGCGCATTCCCCTTCAAGACGTTCACCGTTCCCGCCAAGAGCGCACCGTCCCTGCGTGCCAACACCACGCACAGGCGATGCCGGAACCGATCGCGGAGGAGCTCGAAGAAACGCGCATTGAGGTACTGCCGACCCCAGGGGTTCTTGTCGACCGTGGAGCGATAGATCCGAAAGAGGTCCGGAAACACCGCCTCCGGAATCTCGTCGCCGGTTGCGATCTCGAGGGTGATACCCTCGCTCGCAAGGCTCCTTCTCTCGCGCGCGATTTGATTGCGCCGCTTGCTCCGGAAGCGAGCCGTAAACTCGTCGAAGGAGGTGTAGCCGTCGTTGCGCCAGTGATACTGAAAGCCAATCCGGGGAAGAAAGCCCAGCGAGGCCAGCCATTGCATCTCGTCTTCGAGGCAGAAGTTCACATGCACGCTCGAGAGCCCATTCGACGCGCAGAGCTCGCGCAACGCGTTCCCGAGGAGCCGTGCATAGCGACCGCGGTCGATCCCGCGGCGCACCAGAAAACGAGTGCCGGCCACCGGTGTGAAGGGCACCCCAACCAGGAGCTTTGGGTAGTAACGCAGCCCCGCCCGGTGCGCCGCCTCGGCCCACGCGAAGTCGAAGACAAACTCGCCTTCGCTGTTTCCCTTCACATAGAGCGGGCACGCTGCAACCAGCGCTCCGCCTTCGCGGACAAGCAGAGGCCGCGGCTCCCAACCGGAAGACGCGCCCACGCAACCCGCTTGCTCGAGTGAGACCAGGAAGTCCCACTCAAGGAAGGGCGAGCCGTCCCCGACCAGGCCGTCCCACTCGTCGCGCCCGATGGCCCCGACGCTCTCCGCGAGCTCGATTTCGGACATCAAGAAGCGATTCTGACAGGGGGTCGGGCGCTGCGCCTCCCCAGCTTCTATCCTGACCCCCATGGCGAGCGACCCGCAGCGACCCGGCGGCGGCGGAGAGACGAGGCGCCGGATCGAGCGCGAGCGAGAGGGCGCCGTCGCCACGCAGACGCGGCGCAAAACGGTCGTGCCTGCGCGATTCAAGGTCGTCCTCTACAACGACGACTACACGCCCATGGAGTTCGTGGTGGCGATTCTCGAACAGATCTTCGGCAAGGGGCCCGCGGAGGCGACCCAGATCATGCTGCACGTCCACAGAAACGGGGCGGGCATCGCCGGCGTGTATGTGCTCGAAGTCGCGGAGACAAAGGTCGCCCTTGTTCACAAGCAAGCCGAGGAACGGGGATACCCCCTGCGCGCTGGCGTGGAGCCGGAATGAGCGGAATCTCACGGGACCTCCAGATGACGCTCCAGGCGGCGGTGCGTGAGGCGATGGTCCGCCGTCACGCCTATCTCACGACGGAACACCTCCTGTATGCGCTGCTGCATGACGACCGGGGGGTGCAAATCTTTCGCGCCCGTCGGGGGCAGGTCGAAGCCCTGAAGGCCCAACTCAGGCGCTTCTTCGCCGATGATCTCGAAACCGTCGCCGGAGAGGGGCCGGTCGAGACGCATCAGACGCTGGCCTTCCATCGCGTGGTGCAGCACGCGCTCCAGCAGGTGGAGAACGCGGAGAAAGAGGAAGCGGACGCGGGCGACCTGCTTGCGGCCCTCTTCCAAGAGCCGGATTCCCACGCGGTGGCGCTGCTGCGCGCACAGGGCGTGACTCGGCTCGACGTGCTGAAGTTCATCTCGCACGGGATTACAAAGGTGCCGGGCGAGACCATTTCGGGCAGCGATCCAGCGGGCGACAGCGCGATTGGAGCGGGCGAGCCCGACGAGGATCTGCCCGCGGATCCCCTGGTCGCCTTTGCCAGCAACCTGACCGAGCGCGCCGCGCAAGGGCAGCTCGACCCCTTGGTAGGCCGGGAAGCAGAGCTCGAACGCACGGTCCACATCCTCGCGCGCCGGCGCAAGAACAACCCGATCTTCGTCGGCGAGACGGGCGTAGGAAAAACCGCGATCGCCGAAGGTCTCGCGCTCAGGATCCACGCCGGTCGCGTGCCTGAAGATCTCACGGGAGCCGAGATCTTCGCGCTCGACCTCGGTGCGCTACTCGCGGGGACCAAGTACCGGGGCGACTTCGAGGCGCGCTTTAAGGCGCTCGTGGCCGCGATCCGGCGCAGGGCTCGCCCGATCCTGTTTATTGACGAGATCCACACCATCCTGGGCGCGGGCTCCGCGCAGGGTGGCACCATCGACGCATCCAATCTGTTAAAGCCCCTGCTTCAGTCCGGCGAGCTTCGCTGCATGGGTTCGACGACTTATCAAGAGTACCGCCACTTCGAGAAGGACCGGGCACTGTCCCGGCGCTTCCAGCGCGTGGACATCCACGAACCGTCCACGGAGGAAGCGGTCCGCATCCTTCAAGGACTCGCGCCACGCTACGAGGAACACCACGGCGTGCGCTACACAGCGCCCGCCTTGCGGGCGGCCGTCGAGCTTTCGGTGAAGCATCTCCACGACCGCTTCCTCCCGGATAAGGCGATCGATGTGATGGATGAGGCCGGCGCGGCCGAGCGACTGCGCCCCGCCGCGCAGCGCCGCAAGACCGTCGGCGTGCGCGAGGTGGAGGGCGTCGTGGCGCGGATGGCCCGCATTCCCCTCGTCCAGGCCTCCGTTTCGGATCGCAAACGCCTCGAGGACCTCGAACCCGAGTTGCGGTCGGTGGTCTTCGGCCAGGACGCGGCCGTCGCGACCGTGGTGCGCGCCGTGCGACGGGCCCGTGCCGGGCTCGGCGGGGAGAACCGGCCGATCGGCTCATTCCTGTTTACCGGCCCCACAGGGGTGGGGAAGACGGAGCTCGCGAAGCAGCTCGCCCACTGCCTCGCCGTCCCCTTCCTGCGCTTCGACATGAGCGAGTACATGGAGAAACATGCCGTGGCGCGGCTCATCGGCGCGCCGCCGGGCTACGTGGGCTACGACCAGGGGGGGCAGCTCGTCGAGAAAGTGCGCAAGCACCCCTACGCCGTCGTCCTCCTAGACGAGATCGAAAAGGCGCACCCCGACCTGTTTGACATTTTGCTTCAGGTGATGGACCACGCGACCCTTACCGACAACGCCGGCCGAGAGGCCAACTTCCGTCACGTGACGCTCATCATGACTTCGAACCTTGGCGCCCGGGAGATGACGAGTCGCTCGATCGGATTCTCGAGCGCGCCCAAAGGCGATGCCTCGAAGGCCGTGGAGAAGCTCTTTAGCCCTGAGTTTCGCAATCGGCTCGACGAGGTCGTGAGCTTCGAACGGCTCGGGCCTGAGGTGATGGCCCGGGTGGTGGACAAGTTCGTGGCTGAAGTGGATCGCGAGCTGAAGGGCCGGAAGGTGAAGCTCGTGCTGGCCCCCGCCGCCCGCGCCCTTCTGGCAGAAAAGGGCTACAGCCCGCTCTTCGGTGCGCGGCCTCTCGGGCGCGTGATCCAGACGGAGCTCAAGGACCGGCTCGCGGAGGAGCTGCTCTTCGGCAAGCTCACACGAGGCGGCACGGTCCGGGTCGACGCGGTGGGGGAGCCGGAGAAGCGACTCGTCTTCGAGATCGAGGCGGTCGCGTGAGCCTCGACGCCGCGCAGGAGCGCTACGTATCCCTTGCCACCTTTCGGCGTGACGGCCGCGAGGTTCGTACACCGGTCTGGATCGCCGAAGACCCGGGAAAGGGACCGAAAGATAAACTCTTGTTCGTGTATACAAACACGACGTCGGGAAAGGTAAAGCGGGTGCGCGCTACAAGGCGCGTCCGCCTTGCGGCGTGCGACTTCCGGGGCAAGGTGCACGGGGAGTGGGTGGATGGCGAAGCGCGTCTCGTCGAGGACCCAAAGGGCATGGAGCACGCATTTTCGGTGCTGACACAGAAGTATGGTTGGCAGATGCGTGCCGGGCTTCTGTTCTCACGCCTCTCGGGGCGCTACCCGCAGCGGGGGATCATCGAGATCCGGCTGCCCCGCCGGTAGCACCGCCCTAGGGGGGCGGGCGCCGGCCCGAACGCCGGGGTTTGGCAGCCTACTCTCCGCGGTTTTGCCACTTCCCGCCGCGAAAGGAAATCGTCAGCCAGACCGCTCGTGCGAAGTGATCCGCGATGAGCGCCGCCCACACCCAAACCACATCGAGCTGCAACCCCGCCGAGGCGACGAGGGCGATCGGCACCCGGAAGCCCCAGTTGCCGAGGGTCGCCGCCACCAGCACAGTCCATGTATCGCCTGCGCCGCGGAGTGCGCCGCCCAGCGTGAAGTGGACCCCCATCGGAGGTTGCGCGAGGGCGAGCAGCAGCATGAACGGTCCGAGCGCTTCGACCACGCCTTGGTCGCTCGTAAAGAGCCGCGCGATGGGTTCCCGCGCGAGGCCGAAGGCGAGTCCGAGGATGATGGACACGATGAGCGCAAAGCGCGCCGCCCGCCAGCCCGCCCGCGCCGCTTCGTCGGGTTGGCGTGCGCCGAGGGATTGGCCGACCAGCGTCGCCGCGGCGACGGAGAATCCGGTGCCGGGGATCCACGAGAAGGACATGAGCCGGGTGCCGATTCCATAGGCGGCGACGTCTGCCGTCCCATAGTGCCCGAGTACTGTCACGTAGGTCATGATGGCAATCTGCAAAACGACGCGTTCGCCGATCGCGGGGAGCGCAATCCGGGTAATCGGACCCAACATCGGGCGCGCACGCACGAAGTCGGCCGGAGACAAACGCAGGGGCGCTCCCTCACCAGACCGCTGAGACGTCGCGGCGAAGAGCACGACCGCAACAATCTGTGAGATCAGGGTGGCAAGCCCCGCGCCCACGAGCTCGAGTCGGGGAAACCCGAAGGTACCGAACATGAGCAAGACATTGAGCACGATCTTCGCGACGGTCACCACCAGTGCGATCACCAGAGCGAGATCCGTGCGCCGCGTCGCACGGAACGCGCTCTCGATGATGATCGATACGGCGAGAAGGAGCGTTGAGCCAAGTGTCAAGCGGAAGTAGGGGATCGCTGTGTTGACCACGTGGGGTGCCGCGTCGAGCAGAACGAGAAGGGGGCGCGGCAGCGCGAGGACTAGGGCCGTGAATCCGCCTGCAATCCCTGCCGAAAGGACGAGGGAGCCGGCCAGGGCCGTGCGCGCACGCTTGGGCTCGCCGGCTCCGATGGCCCGGGCGATCAGCGCCACGCAGGCGGTGCCCACCGCAAAGAGGATCGACTGCGCGAGGTTCTGGAACTGGCTCGTGTAGGTGACCGCCGCCTGGGCGTCGCGACCGAGTCGCCCCACCATCCCCATGTCGACGAGGCTTACGATGCTCGCGAGCACCTGCGACAGGATGACGGGCCAGGCAAGAGCCCAGATCTCGCGCTCCGTCTGTGGGCGGGTCGAAGTCCGGGCGGGAGCTGGAGCGCGGGCGGCGCGCGAGGCGAGTGCGGCCGAGGGGAGGGCCGGCCCCGCTTCGGGATCGTCCGGCGGGTCCCTGCCAGAGAGTTCGGCCTCATCGGATTCGGCTCTCGGATCCTCGGCTTCTGGACGCACGGGCACTAGCGGAGCTCGGCGGGAAGCTGGAACACCACGCCTTCGTCGACCGTCGGCATGGAATCGACGCGCACCTCGCCTCCGGCGAGGCTGCGCAGCCGCTCGGCCACTTGCTCCACGAGGACTTCCGGCGCCGACGCTCCAGCAGTCACGCCGACGCAAGCCGCGCCCTCGAGCCAGCCCGGGTCAATCTCGTCGGCAGACTGGACGAGGTGGGCACGCGCTCCGGACTTGGCCGCGATCTCGACCAAGCGGTTGCTGTTCGAGGAGGAGGGCGCACCCACCACGAGGACCACGTCTGCACTGCGTACCAGCTGCTTCACGGCATTCTGGCGGTTCTGCGTCGCGTAGCAGATGTCGTCCTTTCGCGGAAGCTGGACCTGGGGGAAGCGACGGCGCAGAGCCTCCAGCAGATCGCGGGTGTCATCGACGGAAAGCGTGGTCTGGGTCAGAACTGCCAGGCGCTCAGGGTCGCGAACCTCGAGCTTCTCCACGTCCGCCGTGTCCTGCACGAGGTGCATGCGCTCCGGGGCCTGGCCCATCGTGCCCTCGACCTCGACGTGGCCGGCATGGCCCACGAGCACGATCTCGTGGTCCGCCCGCGCGAAGCGCAAAGCCTCGACGTGGACCTTGGTGACGAGGGGGCAGGTGGCGTCGACGATGCGAAGTCTGCGGTCCGCCGCTGCCTGTCGGACGGCCGGCGAGACGCCGTGGGCACTAAACACAAGGAGCGCGCCCTCAGGTACCTCGGCCGGGTCCTCCACGAACACGGCGCCCTTGGCCCGCAGCGATTCCACGACGTGTCGGTTATGGACAATCTCGTGGCGCACGTAGACGGGGGCGCCGAAGCGTTGGAGGGCCTGTTCGACGATCTCAATCGCCCGGTCGACACCTGCGCAGAAGCCACGGGGGCTCGCAAGGAGGATGCGCACGGCGCGCAGAGTAGCCGCGCAGGCCCCCCCAAGCGAGGGTGAGGCCGTGCCGCGTCTGTGGAGTTAAACTGTCTTGTGCGCAACACGACGCAGGAGACCCCCCCATGGCAGAGCTTGAGACCTTCCGCCGCGAGACCCGCGATTGGCTGATGAAGACCGCGCCGCCCGACATCGTGGGTCTCCCCGCGAATGATCTCGAAGGCAACTGGGGCGGGCGCAAAGCAAGCTATGCCGTTCCGGGGATGAAGACCTGGCTTCTGCACATGGCGGAACGGGGCTGGACCGCGCCCACTTGGCCCAAGGAGTACGGCGGAGGCGCCCTCTCGCCGGCCGAGGCGAAGGTGCTCTCGCAGGAGATGGCCAAGCTCCGCCTGCCGCCGCCCCTGATCGGCTTCGGGCTCACCATGATCGGGCCCACCCTCCTGCAGTACGGGAACGAGGAGCAGAAGCGGGAGCACCTCGGGCGGATTTGTCGCGGCGAGATTCGCTGGTGTCAGGGCTATTCCGAGCCCGGTGCAGGGTCCGATCTCGCTTCACTGCAGACCAAAGCGGTGCGGGATGGGGAC
>Ga0116216_10000589_pt1 | contig 28163 bp, 28 predicted proteins | sample Sb_taG_11_FD_89696 | JGI IMG/M metagenome (GOLD analysis project Ga0116216, IMG submission 89696) | Peat soil microbial communities from Weissenstadt, Germany - Sb_50d_3_AS metaG | ecosystem: Environmental > Terrestrial > Soil > Wetlands > Peat | place: Germany: Weissenstadt | collected 2010-09-21
AGCCCTCGGATCTCTTCCCAGTTGGACGACAAGCAACGGGTCACCACCGACGTTGACGGACTGCTCCTAACGTGACGGAGCAGCCACCTCGCCGGTCGTCGCCTGGCTGCTGGAAACGGACAACAGGGGCCACGAAACGACGACTTCGCGTACACGCGCGAGATCGAATGCAGGGCTCCTCTCGCGCTGGAGCGAGATGCCTGCGCTGATAGCGAAGCAGGGCCGGTGCTCGTTGCAAGCGCCTCAGGCCGCCATTAGATCGGCAAGCATCTCCGCAAGGTGCGCGAAGGGCTGCAGGTGGCCCTCGCCCTCGCGCATGGTCAGGCGGGCGTCCGGCAGGTTTTCCTCAAGCCAGTGGCCATGGATCGGTTCGGACACGCGGTCCTCGGTGCCATACCAGAGCAGAACCGGGCACTCGACAGTAGTGGGGTCGATGTCCCAGCCGCCGATCCAGGCGACGTTGTCCCAGCCGTACCCCACGACGCCCTGGCGCATCGCCTCGCGCATGTCGGCCAGTAGGTGCTCCGAGTAGGAGCTCCACACCCACCGGTCCGAGTCGGACAGCAGCGGTTCGAAGACCTCGTAGAGGGCCGTCGAGCTCTCGAGCGCCTCGGTGATATCGAAGTCCTCCATGAAGCCGGCACACGCCGCCTCAGGATCTCCGGGGAGCAGGCGCTCAGCGGCCCTGTCGCCATCCGAGAGGAGGTCTAGCGCTCCGGGCACCTGCTGGAACGGGGCTGCGCCAGCGATGACGCCGACCGCTTCGACCCGCTCGCCTGCGATGGCCGCGGTGGCCAGGGCGAACGGTCCCCCGCCGGACCAGCCGGACGTCCGGAACCGCTCCAGGCCGTACTGGTCGGCCACCTGGAGGGCCATCTTGGCGACCGACCCGACGCTGAAGGCGGTGGGCGTCGAGCCCCCGTAGCCGGGCCGGTCGAAGGCGACCCAACGGACGCCGACATCGGCCAGCAGGTGATCGGCCCACGCCATCTCGAGGCGACAGCCGGGAGTACCGTGGAAGTGCAGGACCGGCTGGCCGCCCGGATCGCCCGACTCGCGGACTCTTAGCGTGATGCCCTCTGTCTGCAGATCCTGCTCCCGCGCCGTCACGCTACCCATTCTTTCGCACCGTTCAATCAGGCACGCCCGCTCAGGATCGGGTACGAAAGAAGAAGTAAGTCGCTCGTATCGGGCGTTCGTAGCTACCCGCGACGTCGCTACGTCGTCGGCTGGTCACCGACCGCTTGCCTGGCAGGGGACCCGCGGAGTCGTGGAAGCGGGACAGACCTCCCCAGCGGGTTCCTTCCCTGAGATTCGCCAATCGCCAATGGGAGCGCAGCGCGGAGCGGTATCTGAGACCCGATCCGGTGCAAGCGCTGGACGGCGAGCAGCAGTCACAGTCGGAAAGGCGAGACGGCTCCTTGTGGTGCGAAGCGGCCACGACGACGCGGTGATTCCTTAAGGCGTCCTCCAGCGGCTCGCGCTCGATGACCCGGTGCTGCCGCATCGTCTTGCCAGCGGTCGTCAGACCTGGCGATCGCTTTGACCATCTGCCGGCTCCGTTCGCTCACGATCGCCTTGGCGACCAAGCGCAACTCCGCGACGGCGCGGTGCTAGCCGTAGGCGAGCAAGCAGACGCTCAGAAGGCGGTGGTCGGCGCAGTACTGCTTTCACGAAGCTGCGGAACTCTTGCGCCCCCTTGAGCTGCGTCAAAGGACGACCGGATCACGTCGAGAGCGGAAGCCTCGGGCGGCGGGGGTCACCGCTCCCCCGCCGCCCGAGGTTCGTGAGCTGCAGCCAGATGCGAGTCGGCCGGGCCCTTTTGGCATCCCGCTGCCGAGACGGTGCCGGCGATTCTCGTTCCACGCGATTGCATCGAAACGCGAGTATTCGTGCCAATCGACGATTCCACGAATATCACGCAAGGCGCTGTCGGGTGTGGAGACGCCGGCGGAGCGGCGAGCTTGGATCGCTGAGCTGTTTGAGCTGCGGCGGTTGTTGGCGACGATCGCCAACAACGTCAACCAGCTCGCCAAGACGGCAAACACTACGGGGGAGGTGCCGGTGGGCGCGCGGCTGACGCGCACCCTCGGCGAGGTCGACGAGCTGCTTGTCGCGTTGCGCGAGTGGACCGGGGCGCGGCGGTGATCCCGAACGTCACCCGCGGCGCCAACACCCGTGGGGTGCTCATATACCTGGTGGGACCGGGCAAGCGCGAGGAGCATCAGGAGCCGCATCTGGTAGCGGGCGCGCCCGAGACGTTGCGGATCGCCGGCGAACGTCTACTGGGCCAGGGTGACGCCGCGGCGCTTGCCCGATTTCTCGACGAGCCCCGCGAGCAGTTCGGAACGCGGGTGGCGACCGCCGAGCACGATGGCCAGGGGCGGCTTATCGGAACCCGTGATGCTCATGTGTGGCATTGCTCGTTGAGCTTGCATCCCGACGAACCGGCGCTGTCGGCTGAGCGATGGGGCGAGGTGTGCGACGAGTTCGTCGCGGCGATGGGCTTCGCTGGGCCAGACGCACGCGCACAGTGCCGGTGGGTCGCGATCCGTCACGGCGAGTCGGCGGGCGGTTCTGATCACGCACACGTCGTCGTGGCTCTGGTGGCCGAGGATGGCAGTAAGGCCAGCGCGCATAACGACCGGCCACGGGCCCAGAAAGCAGCACGCGGACTGGAGCAGCGGTTTGGTCTGCGGGGGCTCGAAGCCCGCGCGCGCGAAACGGGGAGCCGCGGGGTGCGCGCCGGTGAGCGGATGGCCGACGCGCGACGCCAGCGCGACCACGGCCCTCAAGGCCGCGCGTCGGAGCGTGGGTCTCGTCAAACGCTCGAGCGGATCGTTCGCGGCTGTGCGACCGCGAGCCGCAACGAGACTGAATTCCTCCGAGCGCTCCGCGAGCAGAACGTGCGCGTCCGTCCCAGGTACGCGGAGGGCGGGCGCACCGCGGTCGTCGGCTACTCGGTTCGACTTCCCGGACGCGACAGCGGGCCGCAGCGGGCGATCTGGTTTGGCGGTGGACGCCTGGCGCGCGATCTGACGCTGCCATCACTGCGAGGGGGTTGGCAGCAGTCCGATGCCGACCAGGCGGCTGCTGTGAAGGAGTGGAGTATGTGGACGAGCTCTCGGCCGCGGACGCGCGATCAACGTCACGCCGAGCTCGAGCATCGAGCGGTGAGGTGGCACCAGTGCGTGCACGACATCGACCGCTTACGGCGACAGCTGCGCGGTGTCGACAACGATCCCGCGGGGGCCGCCCGGGTTGCTCGAGACGGCGCCGGCATCCTCGCTGCCTGGTCGATCGCGCTCGAGGCCGATGGCCCCGGGGCGCTAGCGCGCGCCTCCCGTTTGCTCGCGCGCTCTGCTGAGCTTCGCGCGTATCGCCGACTGCCGCCAGCACAGTCGCGGCCGCGCAGCTCGATGCTCGCTCTATACCTTCTGGCCGGCGCGCGACCGGACAACACCGCGGGATGGTTTCTGCTCGCTCGCCAGTTGTCGTTGCTGGGGCGCGACCTGGCGCGGTTGCATCAGCTCCGCGGTGAGCTTGACCGCGCGCGCGAGCTCGAGACGGGCCTTGCGACCCAGCTCGACCAGGTGCACGAGCACCTCGCAGCGCAGTCGCCGGCCGCGGCTGCCGATCCAGAGGCGGCCGCGACGATCGCGCCGGTGCTGACGCCGATCCCGCCACCCCGCCCCGGCGGGCCCGACGCTCACCAGGACGCGGCCGCCCGCCGCTTGTTGGACGCTACCCGGCGTCGGCGACCACGCGGGCGCTCATAGCCGGGCAACGCCCGGCCAGTCTTGCGCTTGGGGTTCCAGTCGCAACGGCGCAACGACCTCTCGTGGCGAACACGAGGGGCCAGCCCGGTGCCGGGCGGACACCCGCATCCGCGCCAATGCGGTAACAAGCTGTGCGTCGCGTCGTTGTCGAAGTCGTTTCCGGTCCGGCGTGCTCGTCAGGTGGACGTGAGCTCGGTCCTGCGACGGTCGTGGGTACGCTTCGGCCGATGCTCGCGGGACCGGACTTGGTTGGTGCCTCCGAGGCTGTCGATTGCGCCGGGGCGGCGGTAGAAGCGGGCGTTCGGCACTTGGCGGCGACTGGCGACGTCGAGGTTGACCAGGTGGTGGCGTACGACTTGGCGCATGCCGCCGCGGCCATCGAGAACGCTCGTGGGGTGCTTGAGTACGGGTTGAGGGGCGAGGCCGAGGCTCGGATCGCCTGCGCGTTCGCGGCCGATGCGGTTTTCGATGTCGCGACTAAGGCGTTGTGGAGTGAAGCGGCGTGGGGCAGTGAGCCCGGTGCGCTGGACGCTGCCGCGGATTTCGTGCGCACTTACCGTGCGCCCGCGTACCTGGCTTCGTTGTGCGGCGAGCAGGGGCCGCGTCATCTCGACCCGGACTTCGAGTTGGTTCAAGACACCTTTCGCCGTTTCGCCGAAAATGAGGTCCGCCCGGTGGCCGAGGAGGTTCACCGCCGCAACCTGGATATCCCGGAGCGGATCATCCAGGGGCTGGCCGAGATCGGCACCTTCGGGGTATCGGTGCCGGAGGAGTACGGGGGGTTCGCCGCGAGCGGGGAGGGTGAATACCTCGCAATGGTCGTCGCGACCGAGGAGCTTTCACGGGCCTCGCTCGGGGTGGCCGGGAGCCTGATCACCCGTCCCGAGATTCTGGCGCGGGCTCTGCTGGCCGGCGGCACCGAGGAGCAGAAGCACCATTGGCTGCGCCGGCTTGCATCTGGGGAGCTGATGTGTGCGATCGCGGTGACCGAGCCCGGCTTCGGGTCCGACGTAGCCGGCCTTAGAACCACTGCCAGGGCAGATGGCGATGGCTGGCGCATCAACGGGGTGAAGACGTGGTGTACGTTCGCAGCGCGGGCCGACGTGTTGATGCTTCTGGCCCGCACGGACCCGGATCGCTCCAAGGGCCACCGTGGCCTGTCATTGTTCGTTGTCCCCAAGCAGCGGGGCGAGGGGCACGGCTTCGAGCTGGCGCAGGAGCAGGGCGGCAGGATTGAGGGGGGGGGCCGATCGACACGATCGGTTACCGAGGGATGCACTCCTACGAAGTTGCGTTCGACAACTGGTTCGTCCCCGGCGAGAATCTGATAGGCGGCGAGGCGGGCCAGGGCAATGGATTCGTTCTTCAGATGCAAGGGTTTGAGAACGGCCGCCTCCAGACCGCCGCCCGAGCGCTGGGCCTGATGCAGGCCGCCTACGAGGCCGCGTCCGACTACGCGGTCAACCGCAAGCTCTTCGGCAGGCTTCTCCTCGACTACCAACTGACGCGGGCGAAGCTGGCTCGCATGGCGGTCATCATCCAGGCCAGTCGTCAGTTCGCCTACCGGGTCGCTCGGCTGATGGCCAATGGCCCAGCGCGCACGGAGGCAGCGATGGTCAAGGCCTACGTCTGCCAAGCGGCCGAGTGGGTGACCCGCGAGGCGATGCAGCTCCACGGCGGCATGGGATACGCCGAGGAGTTCCCCGTCAGCCGCTACTTCGTCGACGCCCGAGTGCTGTCGATCTTCGAGGGCGCCGACGAGATACTCGCCCTCAAAGTGATCGCCCGCCAGCTCTTAGCAAACAGCCGCTGATCGGTCGGCCAGACTCGAGCACAGCGCGCTTCGACGGAATCATCCTTCTGAACATCCGTACGCGTTAGAGAACGACAATCGAGGTGGCGGCAGACCCGCTTCGCTCGGGCGTCGGGCATGCCTTACACCCGCGACAACGGACCTTTAAGGCGCGGCAAGCGCGACTGAGCGGTCGGGTCGCCCGCATCGCGGCAGGGCCCGAGCTGCGACATGCGCGAGTTCCGCGCAATCCGAGACAAGCGAGCGCGTCGTAGAGATGCTTGTCGCAGTGCGAAAGCGGGGCTCCGAGTAGCCCCGTCCCCCCTCACGCATAGTCGAGAGCATTCTCTGGTGAGATTGCTCTCTTAGATGCGATGGTCGGCACCAGCGAACACCCGCGACGTCGGTGTTGGACTGACGGCATGCCGCATCTCCGAGAGCATTCTCATCTCAAGATGCTGTCCGAGATGCGTGAGGGGGGCCCCGTCCAGCTGAGAGCGGAAGTGTGACCCGCCCGACTCGAAGGAGGCGAGAGTTCTGCCTGTGCTCAATCTCGACATCGGGACCGCCCCCCACGCCGCGCTCGCTTCGACTCGATGCGGAAGTCGCGGCGGGACTCGCCGGAGGGGCCGCCCGTGACGCGGGGTTATGACCGAAGTTTGGAGACGCTCGCTGTCAGCGCCACGCCTCACGGGGGAGCTCGAGGTAGCTTGCCTGTCCGCGGCCGAACGACCAGTCCTCGCGCCCGTTCTCGACCAGGATTACCGTGACGTCCTCCGTTCGGATGCCAGTCCGCTCGTGCAGCAGCGCCGCGACCCGCTCGTAGAACGCCCGCTTGGCGGCGGTGCTGCGGCCCGCCGCGAGCGTGATCCGGATCATCAGGAAGGCCCCGGTACGATCGATGTCGAGGTAGTTGCGGTCAAAGCGAAGCGTCGCGGCGGTGTGCTCGGTGATGACATCGAAGCGGTCGCGCTCCGGGACGTCGAGTAGCGCCACCATCGCTCCATGCACAGCGTCCGAGATCGCGTCGATCTCCTCGGCGGTGCGCCCTTCGAGCAGATCGATCATCACCAGTGGCATGTGCACCTCCTTTGCATGTTCGGTTCACCCAGGCCCCTGCAGACAGGATGACTGCCCGTACGTTGCCTCCCGCCATGCTCGCAGCTTGGCGTGTGGAGACCAACCGGGAGCTGCGGACCCGGGGTGAGGAATCTGAACACTCCAACGACAGCGGGTGAAAACAACCAGCCAGTCCTGGAGGCCGCCCGGCTAGCGCCAGGCGCAGTGTCGGTCGGGTCGCGCCCACCGGCCGGCCGTCAGCCTGCCGCATCCGCCCGACAACGCGACAGTCCGCCCGTGCGTCGGGCGCTCTTCCCCTCCGGAACGAATCCGTGCGTCTCCGTGCGTCTCCGCGGGGCCGGCGATTGTTCCCGGCCGCTCGCTGATCGTCCGGGGCAGAACAGATTTCGGGCGCCGTCGACGCTTCTGATTCCACGCCGTCGGCCGCCTGCTGGCCACCGGGTCGGCGGCTAACACCGCCTGGACCGACGCACTTGCGTTTGGTCACCGTTGTACTCGAGCGGGCCGGCACAGGCGGACGATTGCAGTCGTGGCATCGCGATAGCGCGGGTGCCGGCGGCCCCGCGATATCCAGGTCGCGAAGCGATAGTCGGCTTCCATCCGCCGTCTTGTGGAAGCGATCGCCAGCTCCGAGGCCTCCTGGCAGTTCAAAGCAGCAGAGGTCGTCGAGGCGCGCTGCTGCCTTATGCCAGGTCGGCGTCTGGCCTTCCTCTTGCTCAAAGGAGTGGGGTGATCGTGCCTGCCTGTTCTCGGCCGCAAGGGTCAGTTGTGATGGCTATGGGTTTGACGCGGTCCATCGGAAGACGTCTGTGCGCGACGGGCATGTTTGGCCCCCGCCTGTCGGCGCCTCGATCGAGCACGCAGCGGCTGTGATCTGATCTCCGTTGGTGCTGATCGTGACTCGATCGTCCCCCATGCCGATCTGGAGCTTTGGGTCTGGGCGCAGTCCCGGAATGTCCCCCGGCGCTGGTAGCAGAGACATCGCTCCCGATGGCAACTCGACGCGCCATAGAGGCCATAGTCCCCAGCCGGCTGGACCCGGGCTTCCGAGCAGGGCCATCACGCTTCCGTCACTCGACAGAGCCACGTTGCTGTCGTATCCGTTCGGGTTGGGGAAGGTGTAGGTCCATTCGACCGTGTCCAGCCCGGCGGGACCGCCGAGCTTGATGACACCTACGGACCCGCTGCAGTTGCTGGCCAGAGTCGTGCCATCGGAGGAGAGCGCCAGCGATTGTGAGTCCGTCTGGCACGGGAAATCACTTTCATTTATCCGTCGGACGACTCCAGTCTGCGTGTACCAGACGTCGGTATCGAGGCTGTCGTGAAACGCGACCACCTCGCCGTTTCCGGAAATAACCGGGTCGCTCAGCGCTGGCTGTCCGCCAAACATGGCTTGTCGTGGCACTGGGACGAGCGACTTAGACGCGCGGTCGTAGAGATAGACATAGCCTGCGGCCTCGTTGCAGTCCCCGGGGGTCACAAGCGGCGTGCACAAGGTTTCGCCGGCGGGCGCTAGCGCCTGCGAGGTCGAGTCAAAGGCAACGAACCGTCCGTCGGCGCTCACACTCACGCCGTCGGTCGACCCATCATCGCTCGTGTCTTTCGGGGTTTTTCGGTCGATCGAGACCTGTCGCCCTGTCTCGGTGTCCCACAGGAACACCTCCTCTGCTTCGATGTACCCGTCGCTGGCGAACTCAGAAGCCTTCGCGTATGCGACATACCTGCCATCGGCCGACATGTCAAAGGGGGCATCGATGCCATCCTGAACGATCGTCTCGCCTGTCAGCAGATTTCGCCAGACAAAGCCGACGTCACCATCGGGGTTGTTAAACCCCCAGGCGACATGATTCCCATCACCGCTCATCACGGGGCTAAAGACCCCGCCGAGAGTCGCGTAAGGATCGCCGAACCCATCGAGATCCAGCATGTCGAGCCCCGGCGCCACGGAGAGCACCAGCCGCTTGCGCGCCCGGACGCGTACTGTGACCTTGCTCTTCACGGTAACGCGCCGCCGCCGGGCTCCACTCACCCTCGCCAAGGCCGTGACCCTGAGGCGGATGGTCCAGCGACCAGGCCGAACAAACACATGGCAGACCCTATGGCGAAGCCTCGCCAGCCGCGCGGCGGCACCGTCTCCCCAGGAAACCTCGGCCCTAATGAACGAATCTCCTCGCGGCATGTAGCTACCAGCGCCGCTGGCACATACCTTCGTGCCGACAGGCACCGGCGCGGGCGGCGAAGGGCTCACCGAAACGACCGCTTCCGGCCGCGGGATGTAGGCCGACTCCAACGCAGGCGACCTGAGTGCGCGGCCGCTCGCCATGGCAGCTGCGCCGGTGGCGAATGACGCGGTCAAGCACGCTAGTGCCAAGGCCAGCCTCATCAGCCCGCCACGCCCACATACTGACATCACCTGATACGGAACCCCCACGCGCGACATGCGCACCAACACGTGCACCCAGCAACCCGACCTCGCCGAAACGAGCTAACCCCCAACACCGCCTACGTTACCAGGAACCCGACTGAACACGGCGGTGGCGCTCTCCGGCCCTCGCAAGCACGTAGACATCACGCCTCGACGACGAACCGACTCCATCCACGACTAGGATCGTATCTCCGACCCCGAGCTCCGATCAGCAGGGTTTGGGGCAACTCCATCAATCCCGACCCGCGAGCGGATCGCCCAGCGCAGCCCTCGCGCCCGTTTTAGGCCGGTCGGACCGACTGCCGCTGCTTTCGCGAAGCGAGCGCGCGTTCCCGCGGGAGCGCGCCCGCCGACGCGCGGCTCCTATCGGCCCAGTTGCAGGCGCGCCGGTGAGCGCGGCCCGACCGCTGCGTCCTCGGGTCGATTGCGGCAAAGAGCTCGAAGCCTGCGAACTTTCCGCATTCACGGCGAAGCGGTTCCGAGCCGATCCGCGGACGGGATGCGATCGGACCCTGGAGCCGGACCCGCACGAGGTTGCCTTGCGAGTCCTTGCGGCCGTGAGAAGATCTGTAAGGCGATGGCCCAGTTGTCGGGCAGCAGCGATGCCAGCTCGCGCGCACCGTCCACGGTCGCCGAGGGCGTCCTAGGCGCGCGCCAATCTGACGCGGCGACCGCGGACTCGGCGAACGCCGGGCCGCGTGGGCTGGCGCTCTACGAGCGGGGCGCATCCAGCGTTCGGGCGATCGATCATGCGCGCGAACTGATCCACGCTCAGAATGGGCAGCTGACGGTCGTAACGCTCGCGCCCAAGGACACGCGCGTGCGTGGAACCGGCGTCAGCGCTCGCGACTACAACGACGCGGTGCACGACGCCGCGCAGCGGGAGCTAGAGGAAGCGCGCCGAATGCTGGGTTCACTGGCCGAGCGGATCGCGTTCGAGGTCGTCGTCGAGGACGGGAATACGTCGCTGGCCGACTGGGCGGCGAACGGCGCTTTCGACATTATTTTGCTACCGGCGCGTCGGCGGCTGTTCTCGCGGCGAGCGCACCCGCTCGCGGCGAGGCTGCGCGAGTCGACGACGGCCCACGTCCGCGTCGTCGGCGCCTAACGGAAGAGAGGGCGCGCGTCGGGCTCGGGCGCACGGCACCATTTGACTAAGCTCGCTACAGTGGTTCCCGCCGCAGTGGGGCGCGGCGATCCCAGAAGGCATGGGAATCAACGGGGACGATGACGACGGCCTCGCCTGCTCGGTGGCGCGCTGTCAAAAGAAGGAGAACGCGATGTCTAATAGGACCGTCAGACGATCGGTGGGGGGCCTGGCCGGTATGCTCGTTGCGACCCTACTCGCTGCTGCACCCGCGGCTGCGAACGGGCCGTGTGGGCAGGACTTCAATGGAGACAATGCGTGCCCGGTGAACACGGCTTCCACGACGAGCTACTCGGGCAGCCTCGTGACCGACAACGAGAGCGATTATTACGTCTTCTACGCGCAGAAAGGCACCGAACTGTCGGTGACGATCACCGATACCGAGAATCCCAGCTGCTCGACGAGTGCGGGCTATTGTGGCGGTGCCGCCGTGAACCTCGACGACGCCCAGGGCAACCAGCTGGATGGAACGGACGGCTCCACTCCGAACAACGGGATCACGGTGCCACAGCGCTTTTCTCACACGCTGGAATCTGCCGGCACCTACTACCTCATCGTTTCGGGTTATCTCGGCACCGACCAGAACCAGAATCCCACGGCAGTGCCTTACACCTTGAACGTCAGTGCGTCCCCGAACGTTCAATGGCCGGCGCCGCCTCCGTCCTGCAAGGTGCCGGGGTTTCACCGTGCAAGCCTGGCGACGGTCGAGCAACGGATCGCCGCTGGCCACTGCACTGTCGGTAGCGTTCGCCACCAATACAGCCGAAGCACGCGTCGTGGCAGGGTCTTGTCGCTCAGCCCAGGCGCCGGCACCAGTCTTGCCAATGGCGCTCCCGTCAGTGTCGTCGTTTCAGCAGGACGGAAGCCGCACAAGCACCATCGTAAGCACCACCACGGCTAAGGCATTGCCCGATCGGGAGATGAGCTAGCAAAGCCTGTGATACGCAGAGCTGGTGTAGGCGCTCCAGCGCCTCCGATGGCTGGTCCGAACAGCAGACGTGGGTGAACATACGGGCTTGGTGTCAGGAGCGGTGACCGTTCATGTGGTCGTCCGCATGCACCATCCCCTGCGCGATCCGCGGCCGAGCTCCGTCAGGCCGCCGCCAGCATCGGGCCAACGCAGGACAACTAGGGGCCCCCAACGGTCTCAGATGGGCGCGCCGGCGCTGGCGAGCGCGAGCCCGACGGCGGTCAGCGCGAGCGTGACCATGAACCAGATCAGCCATCCGGACAGCACCCACGGCCACAGCACGATCAGCCACAGCCACCTCCCGCGGCGTCAGGGCGGCGGGCAGGGGACGTGACCGTGGATCTGAGCGGAGGATCCGAACTCGGCGCAGCGTCCCTCGGAGCCCGCTCGCGTCGAGGTTGACCTTCTCCTTCTGCAGCAGGCTCGACAGCTCCGTTGGGCTGACGAACGACGGCACCTGCGTAGAGAAACGGATCGTCGCCTGCGCGCTCGAGTCGTTCGCCGGATATTTGACGGCGTGCTTGAACGCGCTCTGAATCAAAAAACCGGAGGTCGAAGTGATCTCCTTCACGTTGCCCTGCTCGAGCTCGGTAGGAACGTCGGGGTGTAGGGGGTCCTAACGCGGGGATTGGGCTGCAAAGCGGGGCTGCTGGTCGGGCTGCTGCTGGCCGTTGCGCCGCATCCGACGATGCTGAGCGCGACCGCGACGGATCGCCACGGCGGCGGTGGGCAGTAGGACTTTTGCGGTCATCAGGGCGGCGCTGATTAGGGCCGGAGTGTGGCGCGCTGCGGCATTACGGCTGGTGGCGCGGCCGCGTGGGACTCGCTGGTCGCCTACCGCCTGCTGGTCTGTGAAGAGGTCGGCTGTACGGGCTGCTGGGCCCATGACCTTCGATTAGGGGCGGGGGCAGCCGTACATTGTCCGGTGAAACGTGATCGGATAGGTGTGACTGAAGGCTTTGAAAGTGACCATCACGGCCAGCTTATGTACGGTCAACTTGTGAGCTTTGGACGCGGGCGAAATCGAAGCGACATATAGGGAGCCTGGGTGCACTGCTCGGCCGCTGACGGGCATGCCGTCCAGCTTCCACCTCACCGAGGCGATTGCGCTTCCCATCATGCGCACGGTCTGCGACGTCCTCACGCAGCCATACTCCGGTATACCCGCGAGCCTCGCGCTGCTCGGGCTCCATCGCTCCACCAAGCCTCCGCGAGCCCCACCAACCGCGGTGCAGAATCTTGCTGACGCGCAGGACACGCCGCTAAGGTTGTCGCCTACGTCGCTGGGAGGGTTCGGCGTGGGATATATAGACCAGCTCCTGCCGTCCCATCGCTCGGCGAGTGTCGCCGAATACGACCCCGGACCCTCAGCCCTGGTCCCGACCGCAGTACACGCTCTGTCGGAGGGGCATGACACTCCAGCGAGAGCACTGTTAGGCAGCGGGTTGGGGGTTGGCTGGATCGACCAGCTCCTGCCATCCCACCGCTCGGCCAACGTCTGCTGGCTCGAATCGCTGCCGTAGTTTCCGACCGCCGTGCAGGCCGTTCTCGAAGGGCATGACACTCCACTGAGCACGCTTCCCGTCGTGCCTGGAGGATTCGGCGTGGTCTGGGGCGACCAGCGCCGCCCGTCCCATCGCTCCACAAGCCCGAAACTGTCGCGAGCGTTGTATGGCTGGCCCAGGCCGACTGCGGTGCAGGCCCTGCTCGAGGTACACGAAACCCCGAATAGCTCAGCAGCCTTGGGGACGGACTCCGCCGACCAGGTCCTTCCGTTCCAGCGCTCGGCCAAGCCGAGGCTCAGAGAGCCGGACTTGGTGATGTAGTAGCCAACGGCGGTACAGGCGGTGCTCGACGCGCACGAGACGCCGAACAACTGCTTATAAACCCCGGCGTGTGGAGGTCTCGGCGTGGGCTGGATCGACCAATGCGCTCCGTCCCAGCGCTCCACCAAAGGCGTGGTGTTCAACTGGCCCGTACGGTCGTACGTCGAATAGTCCCCGACAGCAGTGCAGGCCCCTCGCGCCGTGCACGACACCGCAGCCAGCTCATTCTCCGTATCACTGGAACCGGGGTGATCGGGAGTCGGCTGGATCGACCAGCGCATGCCGACCCAACCCGCCGCCCCGGTTCCGCTGACCCTCAGGCCGTCGGGCGCCGCGCCGACAGCGGTACATGCCGTAATCGATACGCAAGAGACCCCAGAGAACCCGTCAATGCGGGCCAACGTGGCAGGGAACGACCAACTCTCGGCTCCCAAGGCATTGGTCGCCCCAAAGCTGACAAGCCCCACGAAGGCACACACACCGATCAACCGTCGCATCTGCGATCCCAACTCACATCGTAAACAGTTGTTCCAAGGGAACCTCTTCAACGACGTCGGCCATACGCTCGGCCGGGACTGCTAACCGTTGGCGATCATGATTCACGGCCGTCATAACAGAGCGATAACACGCGATAACCGATCAGCCAAAGCCGGCGTCCAGCCGACACGGATGACGTGTTGTCCTCCGTCATCTCCTTCGCATGGGCCCACCTGGCGCACGACGTATCTCCAGAGAATCGATACACCCGAGATTGTCGACACGGTCTACCACCGCCGGCCACCGATGATCCCAGCGAGCGTCGGCTTGCGCCGATAAGAAGGCCCGAGAAGGGGCACGCGACCGGCGCATCGTGCACTCCCCTTCCGCACGAGACTCGCGATTCACGACCGGGCCCGCTGAGAGCGCCAACCTCCGACTCGACCGCGCTATCGCTTCCATGCAAGGGGGCAGGCCGGTCTGGCGGCGTCGGACGGTGGCCTTCGCGCGATACGAGCCGCGAAGCTGTTGACGACCGCCGCGCCGGTGCGGTGCGCCGGCCGACCGGTGAGATCCGTACGATCCGCGGATGCCATCACTTGAACAAATACGTGCATCGATCGAAGGCCGCCTCGCCGAGCTAAGCCACGAGCTGATCGCGCTCGAGGACGCGCGAGCCGCGCTGTCGGGCGAGCGCTCCCCCAGCCGCACGACTGGCGCATCGACGAACGGCACCGCCGGCCCCAGGCGTCGTCAAACTCCGGCGTCGGCTCGCCACCAACGCAGCGGGGCGCCGCGTAATCGCGCTAGCGCCGAGGTCGTTGCTCAAGCGCCGGGCAAGTCGCTGACGGAGGTCGCCAAACACCCGCTCCGCTCGCCTGACTCGCGCCCCAGAACCCCAGCCAAGCGAGCCAAGGGGTCGAAGGCGATCGACGTGTTGGTGGCCGACAAGCTCGAGACGATCTTGCAGGGAGAGAGCGACGGGCTCAGCGCGGTCACGATTACCGAGCGCGCAAACGCCAGCTACCGGCAGGTCCTCGACCTCCTGCGCGAGCTCGAGCACACCGGTCGAGTCCGCCGCACGGGAACGCGCCGAACCACTCTCTGGCGCCTGATCACCGACGAAGAGCGGATCGCGGACCGCGCCGCAGAGCTCGAGCGCCGCACGGCGAAGTCGGGAAGCTAGCCGCCTCGGCAGGCTCCCGGCGCTCCTTCTTCTCGGCCGAGAGCTGCCCGGCGTGCCTCCTCGGGCGCAGTGGCTACGTTCGTCGCATTCGGAGCCTGCGCTTCGCCGTCGGGCAATCGCCTGACCTAGGACAAATCCAATCGTGCGTCGCGGCGCCCTATCGGGTTCCGTCGGACTATTCCTATGTCGCCAAGGCGATCGTTGCGTCGGAGGCGTCGCCGCGTGGAAAGCACTCGTCCGGCGCGAGGCCTCGCGGGGCTGCTCTCACGCGGTCGCACGTAAGAGAAGTGGGGCGCGGGCCAGGGCGTTCCGCTAGCTTGAATAGAGTGGGCACGCTGGGATCGGGAAGGCTGCGCGCCGTAGGGCGGAACGTCTTGCGTTCGGGCGCGGCAATCGTCGCGGCTTACGTCCTCATGGGTGGCGCAACCGGGGATCACGCTGCAACGGCGAGGGCGGGAATCTCGCCGGTCTCGGTGCAGGTACGCCTTACCTCGCTCGGGCGGGTCATTCCGCAGTCGTTTCTGGGCCTGTCGGTCGAAGTCAATGAGCTCAGCAGCTACGCCCAGGCTGGCGCCGTGTTTGGCCGCGCGATCTCGCTGCTGCGCGCGAGTGGGGGCGGGCCAATCGTGCTTCGCGTGGGTGGTAAGTCGGCCGACGATGCTTACTGGGATACGTCAACGCGCGGCTTGCCGTCCTGGGTGTTCGAGATCGACGACGGCTGGCTCAGGCAGCTCGCATCGCTAGCTGAGCGAGACCGGCTCGAAGTCACGCTCGACTTGAACCTCGCGGTGCATTCACCCTCGATGGAGGCGAGCTTCGCGCGAGCCGCATTGGAGGATCTGGGACCGACGCGGCTCGTCGGGTTGGCGATCGGGAACGAACCCGACCTGTTCCGATTTCAGCCTGGGCTGAACGCGGAGAGTCACGCGGGCGTCGCGCTCGGAGCGCGACGTGAGTGGACTCGGGGTTATTCCCCGGTCCAATACCGGCGCGATTACCTGGCGTATGCCCGTGCACTGCAGCAGGCAGTCCCGTCGGTCGCGCTCGCCGGACCGGAGACGACGAGCCCCGCGCCGGCATGGCTGGATGCTGTCACCGGATTAGGGAGATTGGGTCCTCGAGCGCTGACCGTTCATCGCTACCCGTTCTCTTCGTGCTGGGCGCGCGACTCGCCGTTTTACCCCCGACTTTTCTCGCTTCTGGGAGAGCGCGCCTCAGCAGGCCTCGCGCATGGGCTGCGCGGCGCGATCGGGCTTGCGCATCGAGATGGACAGTCGTTGTGGGTAAGCGAACTGAATTCGGCGAGTTGCGGCGGGAGTCCGCGTGTCGCACGCTCGTTTGCGACGGCCCTGTGGGCACCCGATGTGTTGTTCGAACTGGTCCACGCCGGGGTTGACGGCGTCAACTGGCACATGCGGCCGGAGATGCCCAACGCAGCGTTCGAGTTGCGCGGTGCGGCGATCGAACCGATGCCAGAGCTCTACGGCCTCGCCGTGTTCGCACAGATGCTCGGGGCTGAGGCGCGGTGCGAAGCGGTGCGCGTGTCATCCGTCGTGGGGCTCCACCTGAAGGTATGGGCAGTGACGTCGCAGCAGGGGACGAGCGTGCTGTTGATCAACAAGGGACGGTCGGCCGCGACCGTGTCACTGCATGTCGGCGAGGCTCGCGGCGCCGCGCGTATCCAGCGATTGTTGGCTCCGGCGGTTAGCTCAGACAGCGGCGTGACGTTCGGCGGCCAGTGGATCGGAGCCGACGGACGCTGGCACGGGCGTAGGCGAATCGAGCTCGTGCGACCTCAGCTACGCGCCTACCGCTTCTCGGTCCCGGGCTACAGCGCGGCCGTAGTGCGGCTCCCATAGCCGGGCAGCGTGCAGCCGCAGACCGAGCCTTCAGTTAAGACCAGCTTGCGACGCGTGCCAAAAAGTGGGAAAGTTGCCGCGAGGAGCAATGGATCGCTGGAGTTGGAGGGCGCACCGTCTGGCGTTGGTTACCGTGGTCATCGGGGTCGCGGTGGCTGCTGCATGGTCGTCGATGCGGGCGGCAGCGCTGACCACGGGACGGAGGTCGGCAACTCTTGCAGGCCGGATCTTCACGGTCGCGGGGGCTCTGCGGTGGACGGGACCTCGCGACGAGTCTCGGTTCGCGACGGCCGCGTCGTTCCAAGATCCCGTGGTCGCGGCGATGCCGCACGGGGGTTTTCTCATCGCGGACCAGAACAGCGATCGGGTGCTCCGGGTATGGCCCGGCGGGCGGTTTGCGGTCGTGGCGGGCGGCGGTGACAGTGACGGTCCACTCGGTGACGGCGGGCCGGCCACGCGTGCGTCTCTGTCTTTGCCCCAAGGGCTCGCGGCCCTACCGCACGGTGGCTTCCTGATCGCCGACAGCGGTGACGATCGCGTGCGGCGGGTCTGGCCTAACGGCCGGATCACGACGGTCGCGGGGAGCGGCAACAGGAAGCCCTTGGGCGATGGCGGTCCGGCGAGAAAGGCGTCGCTCTCCGAGCCCGGCGGTGTCGCGGTTCTGCCGGGTGGCGGGTTCCTGATCGCCGACACCGACCACAATCGCATACGGCGCGTGTGGCCGCATGGCCGGATCACGACCGTCGCTGGAACCGGCAAGGAGGGGTTCTCCGGAGACGGGGGCCGAGCGACACGCGCAAAGCTGGACGAGCCTTCGGCGGTAGCGGTTGTCCCGCACGGCGGGTTTCTGATCGCCGACTCGTTCAACGGCCGCATCCGCCGAGTGTGGCCCGACGGCCGCATCACGACGGTCGCGGGTAACGGCAAGGATGGGCCGTCAGGAATCGGCGGCCCGGCGCGATCCGCCGAGTTGGGACTCGTCGACTCACTTGCGGCGATGCCCGACGGAGGCTTCTTGATCGGCTCGGACGATGGCACTGAGCGGGTGTGGCCCGATGGTCACATCTCGAACGTTGTCGGCTGCTGTCGAACCGGTCTCTCGGGGGATGGAGGGTCTGCGGCCCGCGGCGATCTGTACGGCCCGGGCGAGCAGTCAACCGTCGCGAGCCTGCCGGATGGCGGCATGCTGCTCGGGTACGGGCACACCGTCCAATTGGTCACCGGCTCACACGGCGCCCAGTTGCTAGCCGCGGCGATCCTGCCACTCGCGGGACTCGCGTCGCGACCCCTCTACCAACCGTCGATCGTCCTCACGAGGCCGGCGCACCTCACGATCCGTATCTATCGGCGGGCCGGCGGCCGGCCAGTCATTACCGCACACTCGTCCAGACCCGAGGGCAACTCGACAGTCAGCGTGCGTCTCGGGAAACGCCTGCGGCCGGGTCTGTACGGAGTCGATCTCAGCGCGCGCCACGGATCTGATGTCACCCGCGCCGAGCAGTGGGTGTACCTCGGCGGGTCGCTTACCACCCGCTCTACCAGGTTAGTGGAGAACGGAATCCTCAACGATGAGCTGGACAGCGACCCAAACGCGTCAGTGTCACTCGGCAGCTGCCATCGCTTCAACCGGCTCCGAGTCGATTGTCCAGTCACCGGAGACTTCGGGAACTATGTCGTCGCCGCTTTCCTCTCGCCCCAAGGTCAACTCCTCTCGCGGACCTACAAGCTACGCCGCGGACATCGACGCTTCGAGCTACACCCAAGGTGGACCGGGCAGGCGATCTGGAGCGATCTCGGCGCCGCATGGGACCCGGGGGTCTACGCCGACTGTTGCTAGGCGGGATCGGCTACGGCATCGTTCCCGGAGGTCCGAGAATCTCGATCTCGCGGCGCAGCTGCACCCGCGTGACCGTACGCGGAACCCTCACGCGCGCAGGCAACGCCGGCGCCGACAGCTTCATCCTCCCCGACCGGATCGGTCGTCTGCAGCTCGCGCCCGCGAGCTTCCTCCTGTTCGCGGCCCCGACCGCAGGCGGTGACAGCGGCAAACAACAGCGGGCCACGTTCCAGATTGTGCGCAAAGGACGGCGTCCGAGCCCCCACTAAGAGAACGCGCCAGGCGCTTGCTCAGACTCCTACCCAGGTTGTCCGCAAACCCGGAGGCATGTCCGGCCCCCGACCACGGTGGGCAAAGCAAGAGCCACGCCGCCAGCCGCGCAGCTGATCAGCGAGCAAAGGAGCAGCCACGCCGGCGTGACCGGGATAGGCGCGACGGGGCCACGTCACTCGACGACCCGGCGCGACCGGGTTTGTCTGCGTGGAGAAGTTGGCGGCAGGGCCCCTGGCGACGCGCTTGGGCCAACCTGGGAGAACCGCAGTCCTACTGCCGGCACGATCGCATTCGTGTTCTCGCCGGCACGGAGCGGACGAGTGCAAGGGCGACCAAGCGCAACTCCGCGGCGCGGTGCTAGCCCCCGCCGGGCAAGCAGACGCTCGGGAGAGCAATCGGCGAGCGCTTCTGCTTCGTCGCCGACGGGGCTGCGATGACTTGACTGCTGCTCGGGGAGCTCGTCAGCTCAGAGCGGAACTCTCCGGCCCCGCATTCGTGCCCGGCGACACAGCTCAGGATTCGTGTGCAGCAGCGAGCGCCGGGTGGCAGACGGCACCTGGGTGAACGGGAGCTTCTCAGGTACAGCGGCGGAGGTGGCGGTGGTTCGTGGGGAAAGGGCCGCGATCAGGCAAACGCGCACGCTCGGACGGCGGCTCGAACGCCGCTGGGGGGATGAACCCACAGGACGGTGACGGCGCCGTGGCGCTCGACCTGGCCTTTGAACCGGTGGGCGTTTCGCATCAACGAGGCTTCCAGCTGCTGTGCTCTGGCGGTATTTGTGTAAAACGCGATGAACACGACGTCCGCGGCACTCCTCCCAACGACAATCTCGCCATCTGCGCTATCTGAGCCGGGTGGATTGGGCGGCAGCACCGGAGCCCCGAGCGCGCGTATCCCCTTGGCGGTCAGGCAGCCGCGCGCCTTATCGAGCGCCGCGATCATCCCCCGCTCGGCCGGTGAAAGCTTGAGCGAGGGCAACCTGACGCAGCCCTTGGTGTGCTCGAGCACGCGCGCGGTCGGCGTCTGACCCTCAAACGCTTGGCGGCAGCGGAACTGCTGACCATCGCTGAGCACAAACGAACACGACTGCGAGGTCGTATGCCCGCCGACACCGGACACTTGGCAGCTGCCGCTCTCGACCTGGGCGTCAGCCGCGGCGGTTCGTACGCTACCGGAGCCACAGCCGCCGACGACGACAGCCATTGCCCCCACGACGACCACTACGCGAAGGTAACCCATCAGCTCATCATCCTCGCTCTCACGAGTCGGTGGATGACACCTGCCGACGCCAGCGCGTTGCATGACCTCCGCTCCAGCGGCACCGAGCAGCGCAGGGTCCGATTCTGACCGAAGGCTGGACACCCACAGGCCGACAACAGTTCTCCTCTGTCGCCGCCGGGGCAGTCGGATGACGGGTGCCGCTTCGGGCGGCCGTAGACCGCAAGCAGAAGTCCCGGCTGGCCGGATCCGAGCCGGTCAGATGGCTGGGTCTTCGTGACAGAGGAAGTCTGCATTTGCCCGGCGCGGCGCTCGTTCTCGGCCATGGCGGCGTCGTCGCAGGCCTCGATCCGGACGCCTCCTCTTGGGCGAAGGCGATAGCGAGTGGCGGCCGAATGCCGCCTAGCTCCCGACGAGCGCTTTCTGGGAGAGCGCTCGTCCGGGCTTGGCGGTCGCCGCGACGCCATCAGTCCGGTCGGGTCCTGGCGTTCGCCTTCACGCGGTAACGACAGCGGCACGAATTTGCTGGACGCCGCGGACGGAGCTAGCAAGCGTGTGGCGCCGCGTAGGGGAGTGCTCGACGTCGACCGGCGCACCCCGTACGCCGCCGCTGTTGCTTCGCCTGGCGAAGCAGTCGTGTTACGGCCGTGAGTCTGGACGCTGCTGGGTTTAGCCCGATGCGGCAGTCGCCGTGCCGTTGACGCGGACAAGATGAAAAACCGGCCTGGCGATGTCCTCGCCAGGCCGGTTAACGAACTAGAAGCTGACGGTGCCGCTGCCGTACACAGTCCCCATCTGGGCGACCGTGCGCGCGCTGTTGCTGAAGTTGCACCGCCCCTTCTTGGGGCCGCTCTTGAAGGTCGAGCCGATGAAACCAAAAGATTCCGTGAGCCGGATGGTCCCGTGAATACCAGCGTAGAGCCCGGTACCGCTTACGACCGGGGCTGCAGCTGTCTTAGTGATAGAGGCCGAGCACGTTGCGTTGTTGACGGTCGGGTTGGCCTTATTGACCTTCGCCGAGATGGCCGTGAGATCGATCGTGATCGTGCCCTTCTTGAGCGTCGCCGTCCCGAACTTCTTGCCACCGCTGCTGGTGGCACGCGAGCTTGACCCGTAGTCGCCGACCGCGCCGGTAAACAGGATCTTGCCCTTGCCCTGACCGTTCCCGGGCTGAACGAATACCTGAATCCGACCGCCTGCCGGTGTTCCCGACGAGGCCGCCGCCAGCGCGACCGACGCACCGACGATCAGGCAGGCGAGCAGGCCCGCGACTCCAACCATGCGCCTCATAAGCTCTCCATCCGATAGTGGCAAGGTCCAGGCGGCAAGCACCACGCCCGGCTTGCCAACTCTAACCCGCAATCGCTACCAAAAGTTGCGCTCCCGCAACGCGACCCCAAGCGCCTGCCGGGCGGCCCCGACGTCAGAAAGCAGAGCCACGAAGCCACAGGTGCGCGCCTACGCGGAGGCTCCCTCTCTCGTACGAGTCCGATACATCTCTCGGCTGCGCCCGGAGAGCCCCGCTATTAGCCCCTTGCGGCAGTCTCAAGCCCGGCGACCAGCCTGCCAAGTGTGTTATTAGTGCTCTCGATCGGGGATGGTCACGAAGTCGTAGTCACCCATCCCCTGCAGCACCAGGAACGTCGCCGTCTCCGTGCCAAGGTTTGTCACGAGGTGGGGGCGTCCTGGGCGGACCGGCCCCCAGCTCTCGCCCGCGGCGAGATCGATCTGGTCACTGGGCTCGCGCAGGGTAACTCGCACGCGACCCTCGAGAACATAGAAGGTGTCCTGAACGTTGGTATGGCAATGCCACGGCACCCGTTGGGTTGGACTCATCCGCAGCTCCGTGATCCTAAATCCCGGCCGCTCAGCGTGCCTTTGCGCACTCTCGACGTCAAGATCACTCGCTCCGCGTATCGAGTCCATGGCGTGCTCCTCGGTCGCCTTCAGCCGGATCGTATATCAGGCGGCCGGCAGACTGCCGAGAGTGGTGGTTTGATCGACAAGCAGGCGTGGGACGCCATCGCCAGACAGCTGGTGCCCGCGCGACCGCCAAGCGCTTCGGCATCACCCACGAGGGCCTGCACGGCGGCTTCGGCCGCACGCCAAACTCGCCAGCCGCCCCGGCCCACTCACTCACGACGACGTCGACAGGCTCTGTGACGAACTCGGGCGTCTCTTCCCACCCGCGTAACCCCGCATCCACGCGAAAGCACAAGCGCGACTTCATGAGCTTGCGCGCGAGCGAATCACCGCTTCGTCGCCGTTGCGGTCGTCCGGCTTGAAGCTCTCGATTCACGAAAGCGCTCGTCCGCAAGATGCCCGGTTTCCGCCATCTAGGATTGAGACGGACGTGGACGTGGATGGCCGTTGTAGCGCGAACGCAGGTCGCGCGCCATAGAGGCATCTATCGTCTGATCACCATTGTCCTTCTCCCGGCCTCAGGCAGCGGCCTTCCAGCCGGACCGGCGCAGTTTGTGAAGCAGGAGCGGCGGGAGGAGGCCGACTAGCAGGGTCGCGGTGAGCAGCGCCAGGAGGTAGGGCACCGTGGTGATGTGTCCGAGTTGGCTCGGCGGCAGCAGGCCGATCACGCAGGCGGCTGCGGAGGCGAACGTGCCGACGACGCAGATCGCCAGCAGCCCGGGCGCCCGGTAGCCACGCGGGTGCTCCGCCTGACGCCGACGCAGGTTGATCGCCGCGACGAACATCAGGATGTACATGATCAGGTAGACCTCTGTCGCCAGGGCGGCGAACACCCAGTAGGCGCGTGAGACTGCCGGCACCGCGGTGTAGAGCAGTCCGATCAGCGTGATGATGATCCCCTGTGCGATGAGTATGTTGAGTTGGACGCCGTTTGAGTTGAGCTCCTGGAAGTACCGCGGCAAGTAGCCACGCTCGCGAGCGATATCCAACAAGCCGGTCGATGGACCAGTTAGCCAGTCGAGCAGGCCGCTGAGAGAGGCAACCACGAGCCCGACGGCGATGATCGGCGTGAGCACGCTCAGCCCGAAGTGATCGAGCAGGCTCTTGAACGCCTGCATCACGCCCGCGGTGAAGCTGATGTGCGACGCGGGGACCGCGACCGAGATTGCGAGCGTCGGGAGGATGAAGACGAGCAGAATCAGTACCACGGCGAGGAGGGTCGCTTTGGGGAACTCCCGCGGGGCGTCGCGCAGCTCGTCAACGTGGACGGCGTTGACCTCGACCCCGGCGTAAAGGAAGAAGCTGTTGACAACGAGCACGACGCTCGTCAGCCCGTGCCACGCCGGGAGCACGTGGTGGGCGTTCAGAGGCGCCGCCGAGGCGTTGCCCTGCAGGAGGTAGATCGCGGCCAACAGGACGAGAAGAAGGCCCGGGATCAGTGTTCCGATGAAGATCCCGTACGACGCCAGGCGGCCGGTGGAGAGCACCCCTCTGGCGGACACCAGCACAGCCGACCAGAACAGGACGATGATCACCACGGTCGTGTAGAGGCCGCTGTGCGCCAAGCTGGGCGCGAACACGTACGCCAGCGTGCTCGCGACGTAGGCGAGCAGTGCCGGGTAGTAGAAGGTCGTCTGGGCAAACTGACACCAGATGGCGACGAAACCCATCTTCGGAGAGATCCCCTCCGACACCCAGTTGTAGACGCCGCCCGGCCAGCCCGAAGCGAGCTCGGCCGACACGAGCGACGCCGGCAACAGAAACACGATCGCGGGCAGGACATAGATCACCACTGACGCGAAACCCAGCACGGCCGTCGCAGGCGTGGCGCCGAGATCGCCCACCGACCCCAGGGTCAGCATCGCCATCGCCAACCAGGTGAGCGTCGCCTTCGCCCCGGCCGGCGAACGAGCGCGACGCTTGGCAGGGCGCGGATCCGGCTGCTCGGGTGTAGGTGTCATCTGTTTGGGGGCTTATCGGCGGCGCGACAGCTCAGGCGAGACATTCTCGGCACTCCGAGCGTCAAAGTGTCCCCGAAACCCGGCTTGGAACCCCGATCAGCCTGCGAGTGGCCGCGGCGGCGCAGGGCCGATCGGAATGCAGCAACAGCGCCTGGAACGAGTTGTTCTGCGTCCCGCTCGCAAGTCGCCCGCGATAAGTCAACACCCGGGACGGGCGCCGGGGGGCCTCATCGCCAGAGAGCAGGGCTCGCCAGCCGCCCGCCTCTGCACTTCGCCGATCTCGAGATGTGCGGCGCCGACCCGAACCGCCCGCGAGTCAGCCCGATGCGGCCATCCAATCGTCGCCGAAGCGCTCGCGGGCGGCGAACCGGTCGGAGGACGGACGCGATCGTCGGCGAGAGTCGCGGTTTCCGCGGAGTGGATTCCCTATGACCACACGTCCGGCTCGGGCGGCCGGCTTGCCATCAGCCTCCTGGCCCTAACCGAGGGCAGAGGCCGCGCGCGTAATCCAGGCGGGTGATTCAGACTGTGAGATCCGCGTGCTGAAGGAGCCTATCCGCTTCGGCTTGCGGAGCGTGCACGCGGATAGATCCGGCGCAAGACGCAACCGGCAGCCCAAAGTGTCATCGAATCCTGGGGGAACTCCGGGCGCGCGGGGAGCGGCGGTGGCATCACCGACTTGACGGTTGGTCATCGGCGCCTGAGTTCAGCGCTTGAACCGCTTGCAGTAGGACCACGATCCCTTGACCGTCAGCGCAGCATTCCTGTGCCGGGCTGCCGGCGTGACTGGGATGAGCCTTGCGTTGACCGATCCGGCCGTGTTCTTAGCGTTGGTGGTAACGGTTCCGCCGCCTGGGAACGGCGAGGTTGGGGTCGTGTTCGACTGCCATGCGTAGGCCTTACCTTTGATGAAGGCGTTAAACGTGACGAGGGCCACGGCGTTCAGGCCTGCGAGCGACTCGGTGTTGCCGTTCTTGCTCACTTGAATGTCGAGCTCAGCGGCGATTCCGCTGCTGCCGCCGTTGACCGCGACCAGATGATGCCTCAGCTTTAGCTTCGCGTTGAAGAAGTTGAGGTCGGCATCGGTCGACGTGGTCGTGATCTGGCAGCCCGCCACGACCAAGTGGCCAGGCGGGACCGTCCAGCTGCGGTCGACGGTCAGTCTCCCGGTGAGCGCTCCTCCGAAGGTGAACTTGCCGATCCTTCCGCCCGATCCTGTGACCCTCGCGTCCGCGACCGACGCGACCGGCACTAGCAGTATTGCGGCGAAGACCCCGAGAGCCCGGGCCGCTACGCGTCGGGTGACGATCGGACGGCGGGCAGTGCGCAGCGATGTCATGTCCCGTTGGGTTGCTTGTCTCCTAAGCGTCACTCGCCATTACCTCGTGGCAGCGACTCGACGAGCGCGCCCCTCCGCTTCGGCACGCCGACGCTTGACTGTCCCGAACTGAACCCGTAGCGGATTCGTCCCAGGCAGCCGCGGTCGTTATACCACCGCCCTGCGGCCTGTCAAGCTCCTCCCCGACGTGGCAGGCTGCCGAGGGTGGTCTCGGGCATGCTTCGCAGACTGGCTGACGTCCGCATTTGGGGATTCTCCCCACGCTTCCGAAAAGCGCGGGAGCCTCGGATCCAGGACCGATCGCGACGGCGGATTCGCGGTCCTGGGAGCGCCCACTCGATGCCGACCGCGCCGATGTCACTTACGCACTGCCGCGATCTCGCAGGGCCTCAGCTCAATCCCGCAACCGGCGAAAGCCGCGCACATCGCGCACCACCGCTTTCGCCATCCGGACGCCCTGGAGCGGACGACTCATACGGCGACCAGCCGATCGCGGCGATCTACGCGGGGCGCGCGGTCGGATCCGCCCGAGCACGATCGCCCACGGAACCTGGGTCTAGCTCCCCCGATACTTCCCCAATCACGAACAGGCGGCCACGGCAGCGGCCGGCCCGGAACGCTCCTCGGCTGCTGCTCCAAGGCTGTGGCCGACCGGAGCGGCAGCGACGGCCAGGTGGCCGGGCCGGCAGTCTGGCCAGAGCCTTGGTTTCCGGTCGAACGAGGAGTGGCACGGGCCGGACGCAGGTGCCCGCGGCATGGCGAGAGCAGGTCGGGGCGCTGGCGATTGCTGACACTGGGGGCCATGCGAACAAGCACTCTCGGCCGATAGCCGTCGCAGAACCCGAAAGTGGCGCGAACACACGGATCGCCAATCAGTACGGTTCTGATGATGATGATTCGGGCGCAGTTCTCGATTCAGGATAAGGCGCCGTGAGCGGTGCGGTGGCGCCCCGGCTCTACTACATGCCGCGGACACGGTCCAGTCGCGTCCTTTGGTTGCTCGAGGAAATCGGCGGCCCCTACGAGCCGGTTGAGATCCCCGGCGCTCAACGCCGATCTGAGAAGCATCTCAGACGCCATCCCCTCGGGCGTGTCCCCGCGCTGGAGCTCAGCGACGGCACGATGATGTTCGAGTCGGCGGCGATCTGCCTGCAGTTGGCCGATCTGAACGCGGATGCGGGGTTGATCCCTCGCGTTGGATCGGCCGAGCGAGCGCTTGTCTATCAGTGGGTCCTGTTCGGGATGACCGAGCTTGAGGGGCCGCTGTTTCGTTGGATCGGCGAGCTCGCAGAAGGCGTGACCGCGTCTGCGGCGCGGGATCGATTCGCGCAGGCTGCCTCCGCGCTCGAGTCTGCACTCGGCGTGCGTCAGTGGCTCCTCGACGGTCAGTTCACCGTCGCCGATGTGATCGGCGCGAGTGTGCTTGCGGGTGCGCACTCGCGAGAGCTGCTAGCCGACTGGCCCCGGCTGTGCGGGTATGTGGAGCGCAGTAAGACGCGCCCCGCGTACGCGAAGGCAGCCGCCATCTGGGATCGTCTGCGCACGTGATAGCCACTTCCCGGCCGGGCCCTCTTCCGCGTTCGCAGGGGAAGGGCAAGCGAGCAGTGGGCTGGGTCCGGCCAGAAAGCCGTATCTCTTCAGGAGAATCCGGGCACGAGGAACTTGAACATCTGGCGCCGATGGTTGCAGTGGTAGTAGCGCGGCTTTGCTCCCGGCAGGGGTGGACCTACTGGCCCACTGCAGCTGAAGCCTGGGGACGTGAACAGCGGACCCGCTGGGGTCGCCTCGTAGCTGCTGGCGCGCACCGCGGCAGCAGCGCGAGAGCACGAGATTCGGATCACGCGAAGGTTTGTGACGTTCAGCGAACCTCCCGCCGTGCCGTGGACACTCAGGTGCTCGCCCCGGCAGCGGTGATACGCGCCCTGCTGGGTCCGCGCGAGATCCGGCGCCGGCCCGGCCAAAGGGACGAGATTGATCTTGACTACACGGCCGAGGTCATCCAGCCCGCCGGGGACACGCTGCGTCAGCCCGAAGTCACTGACCCCTTGACCGGGAACCCAGATGATCTGCGCCGAGCGCCCATACGGCGGCTTCGCGCCGGCCGGATAGCTGCAGTGGGTGCAGATGAAGCGGCCTCTGAGCACGATCAGGTATGCCCGCGGATCGGGTGCTCCGGGCGAGACCGCCCCCGGCTCCAGCCAGTTCTCGGCGGCATGCTTCGTGGTCGCAACTACGAGCGCCGTCTTGACGCGAGCGTCATTCAGCCCGCTCGCCGAGTTCTTGCCCAGCGCGACGAGTTGCGCCAACGGCAGCGCAGCCTGAGTCTTCCCGGGACTGGGGGAAGCCGACGCGATCGCGATCCCGACGCCGGCGCTCGCCGACGCCAACGCGATCGCGATCAGCCACCAAAAAGATGGAAACGGTGCACGTTCCTTACCCAAGAGTCAATCTCTCACTACTACGATCGTGGGTCGGGTCCGTCACGCCACCTCGTGGCTCGGCGCCACATTCCTCAAGCCGCGAGACGGCGCCTGACGGCGTCTCATCGACCAAGGTCAGCCACACGGACGTCAGCCCCGTGCGGAGAGTCGGCCCCGTTATGAGAGTGCCTATGCGCCGGCAGTCGTTGGCGCGGTCGCCGGTTCGACAGTGTTTGCGCTCCCGGCATTTGTGCTCGGGAGTCGGTATCCGCGGTCGGCCTTGACCACCGCGCCGGTCTTCGAGAGCTTTGACAAGGTCGTGCTGACCGTCGGCCGTGCGAGCCCGGTCGCCTTCGCGACCTCGCCGGCGGTCAACGCCCCATCGCTCGACAGCGCGGCGAGCACCTTCGCCTTGGTCTCACCTGGCGACGTTCGCGTCGACGCGCTTGCGCGGTTCGTCGTCCTGGCAGTCCGTGTTCGGGTCCGCGTTGGCGTCTGCCTTGCAGTCTCCGGCGTCTTCGCAGCCCGCTTCGCGGCCGGTTGTGACCTCGTCGTTTTCGGTTTGGGCGCAGAGCGCTCCCGGGGGTCGAGCGCGGCGAGCGCGTGACGTAGCTTGTCGGCCTCGGCGAGCAACTGGTCAAGTCGTTGCTG
>Ga0116216_10000595_pt1 | contig 28005 bp, 22 predicted proteins | sample Sb_taG_11_FD_89696 | JGI IMG/M metagenome (GOLD analysis project Ga0116216, IMG submission 89696) | Peat soil microbial communities from Weissenstadt, Germany - Sb_50d_3_AS metaG | ecosystem: Environmental > Terrestrial > Soil > Wetlands > Peat | place: Germany: Weissenstadt | collected 2010-09-21
CCCGTTGCCCGGGCGCGACAAGATCAATGCGCGTCTCTCGCAACTGCTTGAGATCGGCAACATTGGGGCTCCGCAGATGGGGGGTAAGTATTACTTCCATACGCGCCGTGAGGGCAACGAGAATCAGCCTATCCTTTATATGCGCGAGGGATTAAATAACCAAGACCGCGTGCTCGTCGACATAAATAAAATGTCCGCCGACGGCACCGTCGCGCTCGACTGGTGGTATCCGTCGGAAGAGGGCAAATACGTCGCCTATGGGACGTCCGCCAGCGGATCGGAAGAGAGCACGCTCCATATCGTCGAGAGTGCGACCGGCAAGCTGTTGCCGGATACCATCGAGCGCACGCGCTTCGCCAGCGTGGCCTGGATGAAGGACAGCTCCGCTTTCTATTACACACGCCATCCTAAGAAAGGCGAGGTTCCGGACGGAGAAGAGGTCTATCACGTCAAGGTTTTCTTCCACCAGATCGGGGGCGATCCCGCGAAGGATCCGCTCATCTTCGGCGAAGGCCGGAATCCACAGGACGTCTTTGCCGTCACTCTCTCGGAAGACGATCGCTTTCTGCTGATTAATGTGGGTGAGGGTTGGACGAAGACGGAGATGTATTTGATGGATCGCCAGTCGAAAAATCCGCCCCTCGAAATTACCACCGGCAAGGATTTTCTTTACGACGCTGACTTTTTTGAGGGCAAACTCTACATCACCAGCAACGAAGATGCGCCACATTATCGCGTCTTCGTCGCCGACGCGGCCAAGCCCAAGCGCGAAAACTGGAAAGAGCTCATCCCGCAGTCGGACGCTGTGTTGCAGTCGGCGAACGTGACCGGAGGCAAGTTGCTGGTGCAGTACGAACACAACGCGACTTCTGAATTAAAGTTGTTCGGGCTGGACGGCAAGAAGCTCGCCGACATTTCGTTGCCGGCCATCGGGAATGTTTTCGGCGCCTCCGGGAAGTGTGACCGCAACGAAATTTTTTTCGGATTCCAATCCTTCACCGTGCCGCCCTCGGTGTATCGGGTTGATCTGGCCGACGTGAAAAGCGCGCTCTGGGCCAAAGTCGACGCGCCCTCCATCGATCCTTCCGCTTATGACGTGCAGCAGGTGTGGTACAGCTCGAAGGATGGTACGAAAGTCCCGATGTTTGTCGTCAGCAAAAAGGGAATCGAGAAGAACGGCAAGAACCCAACCTTGCTGACCGGCTACGGCGGCTTCAATGTATCGCTGACTCCAGCCTTCAGCCGCAGCATGTATCTCTGGATGGAGCACGGCGGAATCTACGCGGTCGCCAACCTGCGCGGCGGCGCCGAGTTCGGCGAGGACTGGCATCGCGCCGGCATGCTCGAGAAAAAACAGAATGTCTTCGATGACTTCATCGCTGCCGGCGAATACCTGATCGCTCAGAAATACACCGACAAGGATCACCTGGCCATTCAAGGCGGCTCGAACGGCGGTCTCTTGATGGGTGCGATGATTACTCAGCGTCCCGATCTTTTCCGCGCTGTAGTGTGCCAGGTGCCGCTGCTGGATATGCTGCGCTATCAGAACTTCCAGATCGCGAAACTCTGGATTCCAGAATACGGCTCAGCCGACGACGCCAAGCAGTTCGAGTGGCTCTACGCTTACTCGCCCTATCATCACGTGAAGTCGGGTCAGGAGTATCCCGCCATCCTCTTTATGACGGGCGATACCGATACGCGCGTCGATCCCATGCACGCCAAAAAGATGGCCGCGCTCATGCAAGCTGAAGCCAAGAACGGCGCCAGCCGACAGAGGCCAATCCTGTTGCGCATCGACATCAAAGCCGGACACGGCCAGGGTAAGCCGGTCGCAAAGCAGATTGAAGAGAGTACGGATATGTATTCGTTCCTGTTCTGGCAGCTGGGGGTGAAACCGTAGCGTTCCCCTGTGCTCCTCTGTGTGCTCTGTGGTTAAATGATGTCGGTGGCCACTGATCAGAAAATCCGCGTGCTGGTCGCAAAGCCCGGCCTCGACGGCCACGACCGCGGCGCCAAGGTCATTGCTCGCGCCCTTCGCGACGCGGGCATGGAGGTCATCTACACCGGCCTGCGCCAGACGCCGGAGATGGTGGTCAGCGCCTCGCTCCAGGAAGACGTGCAGGTCATCGGACTCTCGATTCTCTCGGGCGCGCACAACGCGATTGTTCCGCGCGTGATGGACCTGCTCAAGCAAAACAAGATGGATGACGTACTGGTGCTGGTCGGCGGCATTATCCCGGATCAGGATATTGAAGGCCTCGAGAAAATCGGAGTGGCCGGCATCTTCCAGCCGGGTACTCCCATGGACGACATCGTGAAGTTCATCCGCGAGCACGTGAAGCCGCACGGCGTACCAGCGGTTTAGTTCGCGGACAGTACGCCTAGGTTCGAGGTGAGAAACTCGGCGTTGCCGCACGCAAGAACAGCAGTTCCTTCGCTTCTCCACCCCATCGCGCCAAAACCGGGCGCGCTGGGGACCCCGGTTCGCTCAGGATGACAAAGTTGGGAGGGAGGACAACGCTTGCGTGAACCGCACTCTTCCCGCGTCTGATAGTGCATCATGTTTCCGTGTCTTCTTCTTTCTTTCAAATTGAGTTCAGCGACCCGGCGCGTATCCTGCGTCTCGCGTCGCCCGACGGCACAAACCGTCTTACCCGCGCCTGCGTGTTCGCCATGACCGCAGCCGTGGAAGAATTGAAGGCAGATATGAAAACCCAGCTCTGCCCGCTCATCATCGCGGGCGATCGCCAATTTTTCTCGGTGGGCGCTGACTTGAACGAAATTGCCGCACTCACCGGCCCCGAAGCTTACCAATTCTCCGCCATGGGACAAGCGCTGATGAACGCAATCGCCAGCTATCCTGCGCCCGTCATTGCCGCGATCGAAGGCCATTGCATGGGCGGAGGTCTTGACCTTGCGCTCGCCTGTCATCGCAGGATCGCCGCGCCCCACGCCGTTTTTGGGCATCGCGGCGCGGCTCTTGGACTTATCACCGGATGGGGAGGCACGCAACGCCTGCCGCGCCTGATCGGGAAGGGTAGAGCGCTGGAACTTTTCATTGCTGCAGAAAAAATCTCTGCCGCACGGGCGCGCGAAATCGGATTGGTGGATGCCATCGCCGACGATCCCGTTGCCGAGGCTATGCGTCAACTCCGCTAACCAAGCGGTTCGACGTTCCGCTCAAAGTCGTCCGGGCGGCGGTGCTTAATCTTTTTTCCAGCATCAGGCACCAAGCCACGCTCAGGAGGATCAAACTCCACGAGATTACCGGCGAAATCAGGAACAGCCGCACGCAGTAGCGCAGCGCGACGAACCAAGCGAACGTGAGGCTCGCTCCGACCAGAAGGGGCCATCTGCGAACCGACTGGGCGAACGGGACCGCCACAGTCCAAGCCGCCTGGAAAATCAGCGTGAATGGGACCGCGACCACTAAGTCCACTAGGTAGTGTTCCCCTAATGCCAGCGTGGAGAAAATTGTCATCCACAGGAACAAGCCTGCCATCACTCTTCCCCATCGGGACCAAAGGCGCGAGTTCCACCACATCGCCAGCGCGCCCGCCAGGTGAAGCGAAGGCATGCAATTGCGGGGCGCGTCGGGTACCGGCATGGGTTGAACGGCGATCTGATCAAGCAGCGGCGGATTCCAAGGGTATAACGTGCCAAACGCATGCTTTGGACCAACCGCGGGATAGACTCCGTATAGAGTGAAGCCCACCAGCATCAGGGAAAGAAACAACGCGAGAATCCGCACGGGTTGCGGTTTCCCCACGCGCTCGGACGCAAGATGGGATGCATAGAGAACGCAGACCGCCAACGGCAGCGCGTAATAAACGACCGTAGTCAGGCCCCACCCGTTGGAACCCTCCGGCAGAAGCCGCCCCAGAACGAAGCTTGGTTGAAACCCGAGGCCGCCATCAAACGCCAGCAGGAGAGCATCGTAGGTCCTGGGGCGGAGCCATGTGGTCAGTGGAACCGTATAGCCGATCAGCAGACTGCAGAGAGGAAAGACGGCTCCGGCATAGAACGTCTTGCGATAAGTTTTCCTGTCTGGGTTAGGTGATCTGTTAGGGGATCTGTCGGGTAATCGGTCGGGCATTCGAGCGCGCATTCGAGCGACCTGGGTGGCCAGAACCATCAGGCTGGCAATACCGAGAAAAGCTCCCCAGCTAATCCACCACACGCCGTAATAAGCGCCCAGGCCTCCCATCAGACGTATGCACGCCGAGCGCAGTCCAACCGCGACAATGAGAACTGCTAACCATGCCGGGCGCGACGGCCGCGTCCACATATAAATCACAAACGTGCCGAGCAGTGTGAAGGAGAATGTCGGATTGAGTTCAAAAGTACTTGGCATTGGCAGCTATTCTCGATTGACGGCTTACAAAACCAGTGACCAGCTCAGAAAAGCCCACATCCAAGTCAGGTTCAGCAAGCCGAGCGCCGTGACGCAGAAGCCGAACTGCTTCCCACTCCAATGCTGTGCATAGCTGCCCCAGACCAGAAACGCTGGATACACCATGAGCAGATAGCGCGCCGCCCCGAGCAGCGGGCGCCCTGTGTACATCAGCATCTGCAGAATTACCGCCAGCGCGAACGCTTTGTCTTCGAGCCGCACATGGATTCGCGATTGGCGACGCAGGCTGACCACGGCAAACACCATTACTACTGCCAGCTTGATGGCCAGCAAAGCATCGTGCCCGGTTACGATCAGCCGCAGAGCTTCCCATAACCCCCTCCACGGCGGAACCATGGTCATGCCTTGATAGAGCCGGTAAGCCTCCACCACCGAAATTCGCCCGGACCATCGCAGCCAGCCCCAATAGCTAAGCAATCCGAGAGGGGTCAACGCCAGCACCAGCGACCGGGTTTGACGGCTGCGGAATGCCATTACCACAAGCGGGATGAAAACCAGCACACCTGAAGGCCGCGCCAATCCTGCAAGCAGGCCGCAAGCCGTCGCCGCTTCCCATCGCGCTTTCCGTGCGGTTTTCCGTGCCGCTTCCCGTGCGAAGACGACGGCCCACACCACCAGCGCCAGCGTTAAGGAATCCGCGTAGCCTGCGAAGAGCACGAAGCTGGCCGGCCATACGCAGACCAGTAGCAGCATGCGGAGCCGTCCGTCCTCCGATAATTCGCCCGGTAGTTCGCCCGACGACAGACGCAGCAGTCCCCACAATGAAAAGAACGCCGCCACGGTCGAGACCAGCAACGCCGCCGCGATAGCCGGCATCAGCCCACTCGCCAGCCGAATCGCTGCCGGATACAAAGGATAAAAAATCACCGCCATGGGCAGGTCGTAACCGTGCTCCGCGATGCGCAAGAACCAGAGCGTATCGAAGCGTTCCCAAATCCCAAGCAACGCGTAGTGCAGACCATGCGGCGGCGACAGATTTTCGGTGAGCGCATTGCTTTGAACCAGCGCCGGATCCGGATGCAGAAACGGCAAAAATGCCGCTGCCATTGCGGTATAAAGCAGGCGCAGCGCGACCGTCGCCGCCATCGCGATCTGCCAGTCTGGCCGGGATGCGAGCTTCCGCAACATTTTTAGATTGTAGCGTTAGCGTTCGCCCAAGCCGCGCACTTCGAATCGCCGCGCTCTTAATCGCCGCAGCCCGGTTCACTCCGCTGGTATAGTAAGTTGTTTCGTGAGTAGTTTCGAAATCTGCCCTCATGCGCGAACGTACCGATTCCACGGCTCTTTCCATCAACAACGTACTCCCCACCAAAGTTGACCCCAGCTCTCTGCGCTTCGAATCCAACATGCGTGCGCTCGCCGACCTGGTTGCCCAGGTCCGCAACGAAGAGGAAATCATCCGCGAAGGCGGAGGGGCTAAAGCCATCGAAAGCCAGCACGCCAAAGCGCGCCTCACCGCCCGTGAGCGTATCAATCTTCTCGCCGACCCCGGCACTTTCTTCGAATTCGGCATCTATGCCGCGCACAAAATGTACGAAGAATGGGGAGGTGCGCCCGCTGCCGGCGTCATTACCGGCCTCGCCCGCATCCACAGCCGCATGGTCATGCTCATCGTGAACGACGCCACCGTCAAAGCTGGCGCTTTCTTCCCGATGACCACGAAGAAAGTCATCCGCGCGCAAAACATTGCCATCGAAAATCGCATCCCGACTATTTACCTCGTCGACTCTGCCGGAGTTTTTCTCCCGCTGCAGGAAGACGTCTTCCCCGACACCGACGATTTTGGCCGCGTCTTCCGCAACAATGCGGTCATGTCGGCCATGGGTATCCCGCAGATCGCCGCCATCATGGGCATGTGCGTCGCGGGAGGCGGGTATCTTCCCGTGATGTGCGATCACGTCCTCATGACCGACGGCAGCGGACTGTTCCTCGCCGGCCCCGCACTGGTGCAAGCTGCCATCGGCCAGAAAGTTTCCGCCGAAGAATTGGGCGGCGCCGCCATGCACTCCGCCATCAGCGGGACGGTCGACTTCCGCGAGCCCAACGACGAAGCCTGCCTTGGCCGCATCCGGTCGCTCATAGAAAAATGGGGATACCGCCGCCAGTCTCTCTGGGATCGCAAGAAGCCCGTCGACCCGGCGATGACGGCCGAAGAAATCTACGGCGCCTACGATGCCTCGCCTGCGCGCCCCTACGACATGAAAGAAATTCTCGCGCGCATCGTGGACGAAAGCCGCTTCGACGAATACAAGCCCGAGTACGGCAAAACGCTGATCTGCGGCTACGCTCGCATCGGAGGCTTCGCCGTAGGCATCGTCGCGAATCAGAAACTGCACGCGCACCAGACCGACCATGAAGGCCACAAACGTGTCGAGTTCGGCGGCGTCATCTATACCGAGTCTGCCGAAAAAGCCGCCCGCTTCATCATGGACTGCAACCAGAACCTGATCCCGCTCATCTTTTTCCACGACGTAAACGGCTTCATGGTGGGACGTGATGCCGAGTGGAGCGGCATCATCAAGGCGGGAGCAAAAATGGTGAACGCAGTGTCGAACTCGGTCGTGCCCAAGATTGCCGTGATTATTGGCGGTTCTTTCGGCGCCGGACATTACGCGATGTGTGGCAAGGCCTTCGATCCGCGCTTCGTCTTCGCCTGGCCCACTGCAAAATATGCTGTTATGAGCGGAGACGCCGCCGCGGGCACGCTGGTGGAAATCAAAGTGAAGCAACTGGAGCGCAGTGGCAGGAAGTTGAGCGAAGAAGAAAGAAAAGAACTTTTCGACTCAACGACAAAAACCTACGAGGAGCAGACCGACCCTCGCTACGGCGCCGCTCGTCTCTGGATCGATAAGATCATTGACCCGATGGAAACACGGCAGGCAATTACGCAAGCGCTGGAGGCAGCATCGCTGAATCCGGAAGTGGCGGAGTTTAAAGTGGGAGTGCTGCAGACATGATTTTGCTTTGAGCGGAGGAAAGCAGGTCCTTCGCTTCCCTCAGGACGACAAGATGATTTATTGAGTGCTAGATGCTGAGTGCTAGATGCCAACTGCTGATTCCGTCAAACTGATCGAGTGCCCGCGCGATGCCTGGCAAGGCCTCAAGGGTCAGATCCCTGCCGATCTGAAGACCAACTATCTCCAGGCTCTGATCTCCGCGGGCTTCAAACACATTGACGCGGTCAGCTTCGTCTCTCCGAACGCCGTCCCGCAGACGGCCGACTCCGAAGCAGTTCTGAAAGAACTCGATCCGCCCGACGACGTGGAAATCATCGGCATCGTGGTCAACGAAAAAGGCGCGCAGCGAGCGATCACGACCGATGCCGTGCGCACCCTGGGTTTCCCGTACTCGATCTCGCCCACCTTTCTGCAGAACAATCAGCGGCAGACGCTGGAAGACGCTATCGAGGAACTGGAAAAGATCGAGAAGAAAGCGGACGAAGCTGGGCTTGAGACCGTCGTCTACATCTCGATGGCCTTCGGCAATCCTTACGACGACCCCTGGACTGTCGACGAGGTTGTCGAAGCAGTGGCCTTACTTGAGTTGCAGGAGATTCGCATGATTTCGCTAGCCGACACCGTGGGCGTGGCGCCGCCAGAGAAGATTCGCGAAGTGGTTTCCGCGGTGATGGCGAAGTACGACTATCTCGAGATCGGAGTCCACTTGCACAGCCGTCCCGACCAGGCCGCCGCGAAAATCATCGCTGCGTATGAAGCGGGCTGCCGCCGCTTCGACTCCGCCATCGGCGGCCTGGGCGGATGCCCCTTCGCGCAAGATGCCTTGGTGGGGAATATTCCGACAGAGACAGTAATCGAAACCCTGCGCGGCCGAGGTGCGCAATTGCCCACGCTGAAGCCACTGGACGCATTATTGAGAGCGACAGCCGAAATCGGCACAAGGTACAAAAACTCATCGGCGGCGGACTGAGTACACCATGAACTACAAAACGCTCCTCCTTACCTTCGACTCCACCGTCGCCACCATCACCCTCAACCGGCCCGACAAGCGTAACGCCATCAGCTACGAACTCATTGGAGATTTGATTCGCGCTCTCGAAGAAGTGAACAACTCTTCCGCACGCATTCTGATCTTGACTGGGGCAGGGAAGGCCTTCTGCTCGGGTATGGACCTCGACAACCTGAAATCCCTGATCGGCCGCATGCCCGAGCAAAATCTCGAAGACTCGCGCACCATGGTTGGCTTGTTCCGTTCGCTCTATGAATTTCCCAGGCCAACGATTGCCGCAGTCAACGGCGCGGCCATCGCCGGTGGCACCGGACTGGCCCTGCTCTGCGATTTCACGCTTGCCACGCCGGACGCCAAGTTTGGCTATACCGAGGTCCGCATCGGATTCGTGCCCGCCATCGTCTCGACTTTTCTCCTGCGTCAGGTCGGCGAGAAAATCGCCCGTGATCTTTTGCTTACGGGCCGCATCTTCGACGCCGCCGAAGCCCTGAAGATGGGCCTGATCAACGAAATTGTTCCCCCGGAAAAACTGCTCGATCGTGCTCGCGAATTTGCCGCGCAGTTGGCGGAGAACAGTCCGCTTTCACTTTTTCATACCAAGCGTCTGCTTACCGATCACGCGCGCGCGGAACTCGATGCGCAAATTGAATCCGCCATCCGCGAAAATGCCGGCATCCGCCAGAGCGCCGACTTCCGCGAAGGGATCGAGTCGTTCCTCGAAAAGCGCAAGCCGAAGTGGACGGGGCGATGAGCCGGCGCCCTACATCGATATCTACGAATGCAGATCAGCGGATGACAGTGAATGAAACCCGAATCCGCGTCCGCTACGCCGAAACCGACCAGATGGGCGTCGTTTATCACGCCAATCATTTCATATGGTTCGAAGTCGGACGCGTCGAACTCCTCCGCCAGTTTGGCTTCACCTATAAAGATATGGAACGCGAAGACGACTGTTTCATCGCCGTTGTCGATGCCCAGTGCCGCTACAAGGCTCCCGTACACTATGATGACGAGGTCATCGTACGCACGCACCTGAAGCATGTGCGGGAGAAGGTGATCCGCTTCGGATACGAGCTGCGAAAGGCGGAAACAGGCGAGTTGCTCGCCGAAGGCGAGACCACGCACATCGTCGCCGATTCGAAAATGAAGCCGCGCGCGCTGCCAGAGAAATATAGGAAAGTGTTCCGGGCTGCGTTGGAAAAATAGTAGGGATAGTGGAGACAGGAAAGAAAGAACCGATGCAAGAATTCCTCTACAAATTGCAACTCGTCCGCGGAGACATGCTGCGCACCGGCCCGACCGACTCGGAACAGGCGGTGGTGGCTGAACACTTCGCATATCTCCAGAACCTCAACGCGCAGGGCGTAATCATTCTCGTGGGCCGCACCCTGACCACCGATGAAAATACCATGGGGCTCACGGTCTTCCGCGCCGAAACCGAGGACGCGGCCCGCCAGATTATGAACGGCGATCCGGCCGTGAAAAAGCGTGTGATGACGGCAACGTTGTATCCGTTCAAAGTGGTCTTGCAAGGAAAGTAAGAAAGAAACCAGGAATCGGAACTACTCTTGAAAGCGCTGCACATTAACGGAAACGATCTCACGCTTGAAGACGTGCGCGAAGTCGCGCATACCGATGTCCACCGGCCCGTCTTGCTCGATCCCGATGCGCGCGAGGCCGTCAACCGCGCCCGCGCCGTGGTTGACGCGCTGGTCGCCGGCAATAAAATCTCTTACGCCATCACCACTGGGGTCGGCAAGCTGAGCGATGTGCACATCGTGGGCGATCAGGTTCGGGAGTTGCAAGTGAACCTAGTGCGCTCGCACGCTGTCGGCGTGGGCGAACCGCTTTCGGTCGCGGACACGCGCGCCATGATGTTGCTGCGCGCCAACTCTCTGGCGAAGGGCAACTCGGGCGTGCGCGCCATCACCATCGACACCATCTGCGAGATGCTCAATCGCGGCGTGACTCCGATGGTCCCATCGCAGGGAAGCGTCGGAGCTAGCGGCGATCTTGCGCCACTGGCACATCTGGCGCTGGCATTGATCGGGGAAGGCGAATGTCTTAATGACGCCGAAAAAGGCGGGCGCATCGCCAGTGCTGAAGACTTGAAGCGCGCACAAATCAAACCTTTGGTGCTGGAAGCGAAGGAAGCGGTGTCGCTCATCAATGGCACACAAGCCATGCTGGCGATCGGCTCGCTGATGCTGCTGGCGGCGGAGACGCTGGTCGATACAGCCGACGTCATCGGTGCGATGGCGTGCGACGCCCTCAAGGGAACCAACGTCGCCTTCGACGAGCGCATTCAAAAGGCCCGGCCCCATGCGGGACAAATCAAAACGGCGGCAAACCTTCGCCGTCTGCTTGAACAGAGCGAGATCCGCGATTCGCATCGCGATTGCGGCCGCGTGCAGGATGCTTACTCGCTGCGCTGCATTCCGCAGGTGCACGGCGCGGTGCGCGACACGCTTGCTCATTGCCGCCTCATCTTCGAGACGGAGACGAACTCGGCGGTCGATAACCCGCTGGTGTTCGTGAAGAATCTGAAGGCGATGGACGGTGAGGGCGACGTGCTATCCGGCGGAAACTTTCACGGCCAGCCGCTGGCCTTCGCGCTCGACTTTCTTGCGATTGCGTTGAGCGCGCTGGCCGGCATCAGCGAGCGTCGGCTGGAGCGTATGGTGAACCCCGCCCTAAGCGAAGGCCTGCCGCCGTTTCTGGCGCCGGGTGCGGGCATGAACTCGGGCTTCATGATGCCGCAAGTGACTGCGGCCGCGCTGGTAAGTGAGAACAAGGTGCTGGCGCATCCCGCGTCGGTCGATTCGATTACGACCTCGGGAAACAAGGAAGACTTCGTCTCCATGGGCATGACTGCGGCGAACAAGCTGAAGAAGGTGGTGGAGAACACGCGGAACACGCTGGCTATCGAGGCCATGGCGGCGGCGAAAGCGATTGACTTACTCGCGCCGCTGAAGGCTTCCAAGCCGTTGCAGCAGGCGCACGCGGCGATTCGGGCGGTGTGCGCGACCATGGAGAAGGACCGTGTGATGTACAAGGATTTCGCGCGCCTCGCGGAGTTGATCGCCAGCGGGAAAGTAGCCGAAGTGCTGCGCTAGCTAAAGAAACGAAATTCCTCCAGAAGATATGTCTCTTCCAAGTGACTGTCGCAAAATAATGCGCAGTCTTCCCTTGGATGGGTGTAAGCAAAAAAAGACTAGCGAACTCATTGCCAAGCGCGCAAGAACAGGCTAGCATTGCCGCATTTCGCTCAGCGGGCTGGAGTCGCCACGGGGTCAGCAATTCAAGCGCGGCACTTCATGTCCATGTTTCAACACTCACTACTTCTGAAGTCTTGGATCGCGACGGCCGGCACGTCGTAGGTGCACAGGCCCTTCAGTTCTGACTTCACGCAACTCTCCCAGGGGAGGGAGCAATGAACAAAAAGAGCAAATCTGCAAACGCAGGTGTCAGTTTTGGATGGCTGGGTGTTGTAGTTGTAGTCGCGATGAGTTGTGCGCTGTTGCCGGCCCGTACGGTGGGCGGGAAACTCGTCGCGCACAACACACCCGGCTATGTCCTGACCGCGAAGAATCTAGGACGTGAGGTTCCGTCCAAGACCATCGAGGTCAGCATCTGGTTGAACCCTCATAATCGCGCCGAGCTCGATGCTCTGGCATCTCAACTTTACGATCCAGCCTCTCCGAAGTATCGTCAATTCCTGAGCCGGTCGCAGTTCGCGGCGCGCTTTGCGCCGACGGCGGAAGAGGCGAAGACGGTACAGCAGTTTTTCGAGGCCCATAACCTGAAAGTAGTGAAGGTCGCTTCCCACAACTTTTTCGTGAGAGCGCGCGGCACCGTGGCTGACGTTCAGTCGGCTTTCCACGTGCAACTGAACAATTACCAGGTCGGAAAGAAGATCCTCCGCGCCAATGACCGCGACCCATACGTCGATGGCGCTGCCGGGGCGCTGGTGAAGTCAGTTTCCGGCCTTGACACAGGCGTGTATGAACATCCGATGATGGCTCGACCAACCGCTTCTCCTGCCTCAAAGGCCGCAGGTGTCAGCTCGAAGGCAACGCCGGCAGACGGCAGTTTCTACACCAACAATTGTTTTAACGGTTTGGAGACCGAGACCTTCTCCAACAACAATAATGGCTCGTTCCCCATTGGGACCTACTCCGGAAATCACTTGAATCTGCAGAGTCTGACCAGTCCGGGCTGCGCCTACACGCCGCCGGAAATTCAAACCGCCTATAACCTTTCCGGCCTGTATACCGAAGGCTATGACGGGAGCGGCCAGACCATCGGGATTATTGACTGGTGCGGTTCCTCCACCATCCAGGACGACGCCAACGCGTTCTCGGCCTATTTTGGATTGCCAGCGCCGAACTTGACCATCACCTACATCCCTTCGCCCAGCCTTTGCATCTCCGCCGATCAAGTAGAAATTAATATTGACGTCGAGTGGGCACATGCGGTTGCTCCCGGCGCAAACATCAACCTGATCGTTCCTCCTTCCGCTACCTTCCAGGACATCGACCAGGCCGAATATACGGCCATCGACGATGGTCTCGCCAACGTTCTCTCGGGCAGTTATGGGGCCGAAGAGATGTACGTCCCCGCGAGCGAGTTGGATAACGGCAATCTGATTTCCGAGATTGGCGATATCCTCGGAATTGCCACCGACTTTTCCAGTGGTGATAGCGGCGATTTCACCTACGGATACAGTGGGATTCCGGCGTCGGTTAGCTACCCGGCGGATTCCCCTTATGCCACGGCAGTAGGCGGAGTCACCCTGGCGCTAAACTCCGACAACTCGATTGCATGGCAGGATGGTTGGGGGAACAATGAAATTCTCCTGGCCGAGACTGGATACGTGCCTGATCCGCCCCTTAACTTCGGCTTCTACGCGGGCGCGGGCGGTGGACCCAGTACCTGCGCAGTCCAGGACTCCTCCGGCAACTGTCTGGCTGGCTTCAAGAAGCCTGCCTACCAGAAGCTGCTCCCGGGCAAGTACCGTCAACTTCCCGACGTTTCCTGGCTGGCCGATCCCTTCACCGGCGTTGTAATCCTCATTTCCGTGCCTGGTCAGGTTCCCGAGCAGGTATGGCAAGTCTGGGGAGGAACGAGCGTGGCCTGTCCCATGTTCTCTGGGATCTGGGCCATCGCCAATCAGGAAGCCCTGGCTGGAGGGGGTGCAGCGCTCGGTCAGGCTGCGCCGTACCTGTATTCGATGCCGGCGGGAACAATCTTGGACGTGGTTCCGCAGACCTCAAAGACCAACGTTAAAGCAAGCATTCAAGAGTCGACCGGCACCAACAAGTACACCCCGGCGGAAGTGGCTGGAGTCACCAGATCGTTCGTCGATGCGATCTGGGACTATCCCTTCTATGAGGACACCGCGCTGGTCATCACATTCGGTACCGATTCCGGCCTAAAAACGAAAAAAGGCTGGGATAACGTGACCGGGGTTGGAGTTCCGAACGGACAGGCGTTCGCCGACTACTTCTACGGAAAATAACAGCTGGCGTCTCTGAAAATTGCCCTGCCATCTTCATGGGTGGCAGGGTTTTTTCTTGGCGGGATAAAGCGGGATACTACGACGCGGACGGACAGGTTTCTGCAGATGCATCCAGTTGAGTTCTACGCACTGCCTGCAAGGCCCAAATCCTTTGCAATCGTCTTCATGGCAGCGATGCAGAAGGCAATGTGCTCTTCAAGATCCAAACCGAGATCGGCCGCGCCTTCGATGATGTCTTCGCGGTGAACGTTGCGGGCAAAGGCTTTGTCTTTCATTTTTTTCCGGACGGATGGGGCTTCGACTTCGGCAAGCGACTTGCCCGGCTTGACGAGCGCGCAAGCGATGATGAATCCGGCCAGTTCATCGTAGGCGAAGAGAGTTTTTTCCATCGGCGAGCGGCGTGCGACGCCGGTGTACTGGGCATGCGACATGATGGCGCGGCGCACTTCTTCGGAATAGCCGCGTTCTTTCAGAATCTCGTTGCCCCGGTAAGGATGGTCCTCGAGGCTCGGATATCTCTCGTAATCGAAGTCGTGGAGAAGGCCGACTGTTCCCCACAATTCTTCGTCGGCTCCGGCTTTGCGGGCGTAGGCGCCCATGCACGCCTCGACTGCGAGTGCATGTTTCCGAAGACTTTCCGACTGGGTGAACTCAGTTAGTAAACACCACGCTGCATCGCGCTGATTCATGGTTTTCTACCTGTTTTGTTGTGATTTTACCTGCTTGCGTGCTGCTTTCTCAGGTAAGCGCTTTGTTTTCTCCTACTTTTGTCTTGACATCCACAGGCTCAATCCAGCAGATTACGCACTAGTTGGCTTTGAGAGTAGCCCCCGCTCTGGCACTCGCAAAACCTGAATGGCTACCACACTAACCCCCGTGGACTCACGGGAAGTTGTACGCTGCGACCGTTGTCTCTTGGTGCAATTCCGCACATCAAACAGCCTCTGCCGCCGTTGTCATTTGTCATTGGATGAGGACGAAGCCGAGATTGCCGCACTAACTCCGGTGCCAGAAGCGCTGCCGGTAAACCTCCATTCTAACGGGCGCGGGCATCTGAAGCTGGCCTTCTCGATCCGTTCGCTGCGGCTGCGCAACGGCTTGAGTCAGCGGCAATTGGCGCTGCGCATGTCGGTGCCGCGGACTTACGTGTCAAAAATCGAAAACGAGAAGGCGACGCCGACCCTGTCTTCGCTGGAGCGACTGGCGAGGGCGCTCGAGGTCAGCGTGCCGGATCTGCTTTCCGGTGGAGAACGGAACCGGCAGGAGGAAGTCCGCGAGTTGATGGAAGATCAGTTCGTAGCCGAGGTCATACCGTATTTGTCACAGCTGAACGGGATGCAGATGTCGAGCATTCTGGCGCAGATGCGGGACTTGACGGTGCGGCCGCGACGGAGTGCGTAATTCGCTCTCGCCGCTAGCTGCTGACTGGCGAGATGCGGCTCAGGCTGCGTTTCCACGGCGGCTGCGCAAAACGCTTAGTTTTTAATTTTTATCCGGGCACACCAACCAAACTGGACAGCCGGGGCCTTCGGGCTCCGGCTTTTTTGTTGGACGAGCATGCTGGCCGGCGTGGATTTAAAGCGGCTTGGACATCTGGATGAGGTGGACAGGGACTTTGGTGACCTGATCTGCCGGAAAGGGTAAGGTGCCGTTCGCGACATAGCCGAATTGCTGGTAGTAGGCGGATAGTTCCCGCCTCAGATTCACGAACGTGAGATCCATGAACCGGCATCCGGCGGAGCGGCAGTGCTGTTCGGCGGCGGCGATCAGGCGAGCCCCGATCCCCGAGTGCTGACGCTGCGGATCGACTGCCAGCAATCCAAAATAACCGCGCTCGCCGCGGAGTTCAATGTAAACGCAACCGGCCAGCGTTCCGTCTTCGACGTGCAACAGGAATTTCCCTTTCTGAAGAAGAGCGCCAACTTTCTCGGGATCTGTGCGGTCGGCGTCAATGAAGAAACGCTCAGGGCGAACGGCGTTCACCAGGCGCGCGATTGCGTACGCGTCAGCGGGATCGGCGGTACGCATCTGCGGAGGATTCGGCAACGGCTGGATTTTAACTCACGGCCGGCCCTCATGAAATGGCCAGCCAAACCCAGCGGAGCGCTTTAGAGGCCTCGGAATCTTAATTGGGTTTGCGGAACTTACTATCGGCGAGATACCGCAGCATGATGGCGTCAGTGGCGCTCTGGAACTGCTGCTCCATTTCGGGGGCGCGCACGGGGGCCTCCTGCCGTAGGGTCTGACGGAACTTCTCACCCATTTCGGAATCGCTGGTGACGACCTGCATGTAGAACCAGAGGAAGTGGCGCATCTGGTCGAGGGCGGACTTGAGCACCTGGATGGATTCCATCTCGGGCGGATCGGCGAGAGCTTCCATGAGCTCGGGGTCAGTGGGGGCCTGCATGGCAGCGCAGTTGAGTTCGCGCTGGATGATGCGCAGGTCGTCCGTAACGCGCAAAATGCGGAGATGAATGTCTTCCATACTTTCCCGATTCTCGCGGTCCATGGGGTTCCTTTCCGTCCCTACCAAGCGTTCTTGACGAACGCGTGCTACCAAGATCGCATCCCGGAGCGCGGGGGGAAAGGTTCCCCGTGTGCATGAGCTTCGGTAATTGAAGTTACCTTAGGTCGAAAAGCCGCACGCGGCGGGCGATTTCAGGCGGTCATTTCAGGCGCTCTTCGGGTTTCATGGGACAAGTTCAGTCCGGCAGCACGAATTTCGGGGACACCGGCGATGCCAGTGCCCCGCGACGGGCGATCCCAGAGCCCCGGGGCCGCTTCAGATTGCCAGACTCGCGGCCCGCGAAGAAGTTTGGTCCAAAGAAGTTTAATCCAAGGGAGGGGCTGGATATGGTACAAACGGTTTCGCCATGACATCCCCGCAAACTGGCCAGGTGCAAACTGGTCATGCGCAAACTGGATTAGTGCGCGCCATTGGCCGTTGGAGCCTGGCTGCGCTGGCGGTGAATTCGATTATCGGGAGTGGCATTTTCGGGTTGCCGGCCACGGTGGCTGGGCTTCTCGGCAAACGCAGCGTGGTGGCCGTGTTGATTGCGGGGGCTGCGATGGGCGTGATCATGGCCTGCTACGCCGAGGTGGCCTCGCAATTCTCCGAAGCAGGCGGACCTTACCTCTACGCGCGCACGGCGTTCGGGCGCCTGACGGGAATTCTGGTCGGTTGGATGCTCTATCTGGCACAGACGGCGGCTCCGGCGGCGAATGCCAATTTGTTTGTCATTTATCTAGCAGAATTCTGGCCGGGAGCGAAGGAACCGTGGCCGCGTTTTGCGATCCTGACATTACTGGTGGGGCTGCTGGCGCTGATCAACGTTCGGGGCGCACGGCAAGGCACGGCGGTAAGCAACGTGTTCACGGTGGCGAAAATTCTGCCGCTGCTGATGGTGGTGTCGGCGGGGGCGGCGGTTACGATCATTCATCCCGCGCCGTGGGGTGCGGCGGCCACGATGCCGGCAAGCGTGTGGATGAAGGCCATGGTGTTGCTGGTCTTCGCTTATGGCGGATTTGAATCGGCGATGGCGCCCATGAGCGAGGCCAAGAATCCGGGCCGGGATGCCGCTTTTGCACTGTTTGTCGCACTGATCGGGTGCACCGTGATTTATGCGCTGGTGCAATGGGTGGTCGTGGGAGTGTTGGGACCTGGGGCGACGACGGACCGTCCGCTGGCAGAAGTGGCGCGCATCACGATGGGGAATCGCGGAGCGGGACTGGTTGCGCTCGGGGCTCTGATTTCGGTCTATGGTTACTTGAGCGCCAAACTGCTGGGAATGCCACGCGTTACCTTCGCGCTCGCCAAAGGTGGCGATCTGCCGCAACTGTTTGGCACGGTGGGCCCCAGATTTCACACGCCCTGGTTTTCGATTCTCTTTTATGCGGCGGCAGTGTGGGCCCTGGCGATCGTGGGAAGTTTTGCCTGGAATGTGACGCTGTCGGTGGTCGCGCGGCTGTTTTACTACGGGGTAGTTTGCGCAGCGCTGATTGCTCTGCGGCGAAAGCGGCCGCTGGCTCCCGGCTTCCGGTTGCCCGGGGGACAGGCGCTGGCGGTCTTGGGAGTTGGGATTACGGTGATCCTCGCGACCCAAGTGGATCGGAGTAAGTCGCTTATCCTGGGCGCAACGGTCGTGCTGGCTTTGCTCAATTGGCTGTGGGCTAGACGGGCGCGCCTTGCGGAGTAAGTCGGCTTTGAGTTCAAACGGTGGAGGCCTCTTGTTCAAGTTTCGTCTGGCTGCCTTGTTTCTTGTTACTTGTGTTTCTTGCTACGCGCAGCGGGAACCCGTGCTCAAACAGATTGATTTGCCGCATCCCTATTACTTCAGGGAAATGTATCTGCCGCAGTTGACGACGGGGCCGAGTGCTGCGGCCTGGTCGCCGGATTCACGCAGCCTGGTGTATTCGATGGCGGGCTCGTTGTGGCGACAGGAACTGCGCAGCGCGAAGGCGGAGCAGCTTACCGCCGGACCGGGCTACGACTACCAGCCGGACTGGTCGAGGAACGATGACGGGCGGTGGGTGGTGTTTGCGCGATACGATCACGATGCCATCGAGTTGTGGTCGCTGGATATGCGGGATGGGCGGACGCGGCAGATGACGTCCGGGGGCGCGGTGAATCTGGAGCCGCGCTTCTCGCCGGATGGGAAGCGGCTCGCGTTCGTGTCGACCTCCTATAAGGGGCACTTTCATATCTTTGTGGGCCGTTTCGAAGACGGGTTACTTAGCGGCGTTCGGCAACTTACTCCGGAGAATGTCAGCTCGCTGCCTCGCTATTACTACAGCCCGGTAGATCACGAGATCAGCCCGGTTTGGACGCGGGATGGCTCGGAGATTCTGTTTGTCTCGAATCGAGGACACATCCACGGCACCGGCGGATTCTGGAAAGTCAAAGCAGAGCCGAGCGCCGAAGCGGCCGTTCATTACCAGGAGATTCATTACGAAGAAACGAACTGGAAGGCGCGTCCGGACTTTTCGCCGGACGGCAAGCGCATGGTGTACGCGTCGTATCTGGGCCAGGCGTGGCATCAACTGTGGATGATGCCTGCGGCGGGTGGAGATGCATTTCCGATTTCTTATGGCGCTTTTGACAATGTGAATCCGCGGTGGTCGCCGGATGGGACGAAGATTGCATTCATTTCGAATCGAAACGGGAATACGTCGCTGTGGGTGCAGACGATTCCGGGTGGGGAGCAGACGGAGGTGGTCGCGCGCGACCGGAAATATCTTAAGCCGATGGGCCAAATTTCTCTGCGCGTGGTGGATGGTAGCGGAAATCCGGTAGCGGCGCGAGTTTTCGTAACCGGTGCGGACGGCTTGGCCTACGCTCCCGAAAACGCATGGATGCACGCCGACGACAGTTTTGATCGCTCGGAGCGTCCGTTTGAAGCGCACTATTTCGACACGTCAGGAGTGTCGGAGATAACGGTGCCGGCGGGCGATGTCGAAGTGGACGTCATGCGAGGTTTCGAGAATCGTTTCGAACAACATAAAGTCAATGTTAAAGCCGACAGCACCACACCGCTCATGGTCCGAATGTCACCGCTTTCTGTCGAAGTGAATGCAACATCGAGTTGGGTGAGCGGCGATGTTCACGTGCACATGAACTATGCGGGGACTTACCGCAATACACCGGCGCACCTGGTGGAACAGGCGGCAGCTGAGAATTTGGCGATTGTGGAAGATCTGGTGGTGAACAAAGAGCAGCGCATCCCCGACATGGCCTATTTCTCGCCTCAACTCGATCCGGCATCGACCGCGGATCATCTGCTGCTGCACGGGCAGGAATTTCACACGAGTTATTGGGGACATCTTGGATTGCTGAACCTGACGCATAACTTCATTCTGCCGGGATATGCAGCATATCCCAATACCGCGGCGTCTAGCCTTTATCCGACAAACGCGAACGTCGCTGATATGGCCCATGAACAGGGTGCGCTGGTGGGATATGTGCATCCTTTTGACAGCGTGCCCGATCCCACAAAGGAGGCCTCTCTTACAGCCGAGTTACCGGCGGATGTGGCGCTAGGTAAGGTGGATTACATCGAGGTGCTCGGTTTTTCCGATCATAAGTCCACGGCTGAGGTTTGGTACAAGCTGCTGAATTGCGGTTTTCGCTTGCCCGCGGCTGCAGGCACGGATTTCATGGGCAACTACGCGTCGTTGCGTGGCCCGGTGGGATTGAATCGGGTTTATGCAGAAGTGAAGCCTGGCCCGCTGAAGATTGAACCCTGGCTTGCGGCGATCAAAGCGGGGCGGACGTTTGCCACGAACGGGCCGCTGCTCCGGTTTTCGCTGGGAGGGCAGGCGATTGGCGGGGAAGTGCGCCTGGAGAAGAGACAAGAAGTCCGGTTTTCAGCTGACATGAATTCGATTCTGCCGGTGGATCATCTGCAAATCGTCTGTAACGGTAAGGTCGCGTGGGACCTTGCCATGAATAACACGCGCAGTTCGGCGCACGTTGACGGCTCGATTCCGCTGGAAGCAAGCGGGTGGTGCGTTCTGCGCTCTTTCAGTGATAAGGCGGAATATCCGATTCTGGATTTGTATCCTTACGCGACGACGAGCCCGGTGTATGTGAGCGTGGCAGGCGCCCCGGTGCGTAACGCGTCGGATGCAGCCTACTTTGTGGCGTGGGTTGACCGGCTGATTGCGGCGGCGGGGAGTAATACGTCGTGGAACGCTGAGGCGGAGAAAGAGTCGGTGCTGTCGATGCTGCAAGCAGCGAGAACGAAGTATGTGGAGATGGCGGAATAAGCGAAAGCGCCTTCAGGAACCAAATTTCATGCGCATTATTATCGCGGGCGGAGGCACGGGCGGGCACGTCATTCCGGCGCTGGCCATTGCCCAACAGCTTAAGAAGCAGTTTGGCGCCGAGGTTCTTTTCATCGGGACGGCTCGCGGCATTGAAACACGGCTGGTGCCGCAGGCGGGCTTTCCTCTGGAACTGATTCAGGTCGGCGCGCTGAAAAATGTCAGCCTGATGACGCGGGTTAAGACGATGTTCGATTTGCCGCGTGCGATTGCGGCTTCTTCGCGGATGCTTTCGGACTTCGATCCCGAGGTCGTGATCGGAGTCGGGGGTTACGCCTCCGGACCAGCGATGGTGGCCGCGATTCGTCGCCGCCTTCCCACGCTTGCCTTCGAACCTAACGTCGTGCCGGGATTTGCCAATCGAATGATTGCGCGCTGGGTTTCGGCGGCGGCGGTCCACTTTGAAGAGACTTGCCGGTATTTTCCTCACTGCAAGGTGACGGGCGTCCCGGTGCGTTCGGCGTTTTTTTCGATTCCTCCTAAGACTAGCGGCCCGCCTACGCTGCTGGTTTTTGGAGGCAGCCAGGGGGCACGCGCTATCAATCAAGCAATGACAACGACCGAATCGCTGACCGGTCTGCGCGAGAAGGTTCCCGGCATCCACATCATTCACCAGACCGGGCAACGTGACTATGACCATGTGCTGGCTGCTTATCAGCAGTCGGGAATCTCGGGCGAAGTCCACAAGTTCATCGACGATATGCCGAGCACGTTCGGGCGCGCCGATTTACTGGTCTGCCGTTCCGGCGCCAGCACGGTCGGAGAGATTACCGCGGCGGGCAAGCCGGCAATTTTCGTGCCGTTTCCGGCCGCTGCCGACGACCATCAGAACGTAAATGCCCGCGCGCTGGAGCGGGTGGGTGCGGCGGTGGTGGTCGAAGAAAGCAATCTGGGAGCGGCGTACCTGGTCGACACAATCGCGGCGCTGATCGGCGATGCGGGACGGCTGCGCAGTATGTCCGCGGCGGCGAAATCGCTAGCCCACCCTAAGGCGGTCGAAGAAATCGCGGAGATGGTGAAACGATTGGCCGACGGAGACGGTGAGCAAGTTTGAGGCGCTGATCCTAAGCTAAAAAAGGATCTGCTTTGCCCGCGCCGGAGACAGCAGGTCCTTCGCTTCGCTCAGGATGACAAGATGAATTTACACTCTGCGCACTCGGCGTCTCTGCGGTGCGATGGTCTATCATCAGCGTTCGGGTTCACCCGGGTTAGGCTTTCATGTTCGCCAAGATTCAGCGCATTCATTTCGTAGGCATCGGCGGCATCGGCATGAGCGGCATTGCCGAGGTGCTGCTGAATCTTGGCTACCAGATCTCCGGTTCCGACCTGAAGAATTCAGCAGTCACCGAGCGCCTCGCCGCGCTGGGCGCGTCGATTTTCGAGGGGCACTCTGCCGCCAACATCGCCGGGGCGGATGTTGTTGTCACCAGTTCCGCGATCAAGGTTGATAACCCCGAAGTCGCCGAAGCTCGCCGGTTGCATGTCCCGGTGATTCAGCGGGCCGAGATGCTGGCCGAACTGATGCGTCTGAAATACGGCATCGCCATTGCCGGCATGCATGGGAAGACGACCACGACTTCGATGGTTGCGGCCGTGCTCGCCGCTGGCGGGCTCGATCCCACGGTTGTAGTTGGCGGGCGTGTGGATGCGATGGGCTCGAACGCGCGCCTCGGCAAGTCGCAATACCTGGTCGCCGAGGCGGACGAGAGTGACCGGTCGTTTCTGAAGCTTTCGCCGATCCTTTCGGTGGTCACGAACATCGATCGCGAGCACATGGACTGCTATCGCGATATGCGCGACGTTCGCCGAACGTTTCTCGAATTTATGGAACGCGTTCCGTTTTACGGCGTGGTCGTTGGATGCAATGACGACGTGGTGCTGCGGAGATTGCTGCCCCGCGTACATCGACGCGTGACCACGTATGGAACGAGCCCGGGGTCTGATTTCCTGATTCGCATGGGATCGGTGCAGGCCAGCTCTTCGTCGGGTGGAGCGTTACCATCGACTGGACAGCACGGCCCGCTCGTCCGTTTTCGGGTTACGTTCAAAGAGAAAGATCTGGGCGAGTTTACCCTGCACGTGCCGGGCGTGCACAACGTGCTGAACGCGACGGCGGCCATTGCCGTGGGCACGGCACTCGATATTCCGGCGGAGCAGATCCGTACCGCGCTGGACGGTTTTCGCGGCGTGGACCGCCGCTTCCAGCTCAGGGGCAAGGCGGCGGGCGTCAGCGTGATTGACGATTACGGCCACCATCCGACGGAAATACGGGCGACTCTGGCCGCGGCTCGCCAGTGCGGATTTCGACGCGTGCATGTGATCTTTCAGCCGCACCGCTTCACCCGCACTCGCGATCTGATGGATGAGTTCTCCACCGCCTTCGCCGACGCCGACACTCTCTGCCTGCTCGACATTTATCCCGCCAGCGAGAAGCCGATCGAAGGCATCACGGCTCAAGCTCTCGGCAGCCGCATTGCCGGGGCGGGGAATCGGAACGTCGCGTACGCAGCATCCTTTTCCGATGCCGTTGCCACGGTTGCCGCGCTCGCCCAACCGGGCGACATGGTGCTGACGCTGGGTGCGGGCAACGTCTCGCAGCTCGGTCCCATGATTTTGAAGAAGCTGGATTCCGCGGCAGTTGCAAGCTAAGACCGCGAACCAAATTGGCACTGTCTCAATTCGCGAAAACCAGTTATAGTAATTTTGCTCAGCGGTTTTCTGTCGACAACTGACTCGAAAGAGTGACGCGGAAATCAAGTTCCACCGCGATACAGGAAGAACTGTATCCGTTTCCCGGCGATGTTTCTCAGCATCGGGCTCCCGAGCGTGAGCCCTTCGACGACGCACGGCTCGTCGACCTGGAAGAGGAGCAGGAATCCCCGTTTCTGCGCGGACAAAGGCGCGTCTCGGTCCGGCGCGGATCACTTCCCCAAAAGACTGCCACCCGGTTGAAGTGGGTCGCCCTGGCGCTTGTCGTTTTTGCCATCCTCGGAGCTGCCGGCTTGAGCGTCTACCGTTACGGGAAGCACTCCTGGCGTTTTCGCCTCGATTCCAGCGATCAGATCGAAGTCAGTGGCGCCCAGCACGTCGCGCACGCGCAGATCATGGAAGTCATGGGCGGAGATATTGGCCGCAACATTTTTTTCGTCCCGCTGGCCCAGCGCAAACAGCAACTGGAACAGATTCCGTGGGTGGAATCGGCGAGCGTGATGCGCTTCGTTCCAAATCGCCTGCGCATCGAGATTCATGAACGCACGCCGGTTGCCTTTGCCCGCATCGGCGCGCACATTTCACTGATCGACGCCGGGGGCACGCTGATGGAACTGGCTCCAGGCGGCAAGCACAAGTATTCGTTTGCCGTGATTGCGGGCATGAATGCCGGCGAGCCACTCTCTATGCGCGCGGCGCGGATGAAGAATTACAACGAACTGGTTCGTGAACTAGATTCCAGCGGCGCTCGTTATTCGCAGGAACTGAGCGAAGTGGATCTCAGCGATCCAGAGGATATGAAAGTGCTGGCCGCCGACGCCAACGGCGAAGCCCTCGTGCATCTCGGCTCGGGAAATTACCTGCAACGCTACAAAACCTACGTGACGCATGTGCAGCAGTGGCGGCAGCAGTTCGAGAAGCTCGAATCGGTGGACTTGCGCTACGAGGGGCAGATCATTGTGAATCCCGATCTCGGCGGGATGGCCCGGCAGCCGGCTTTGACCCCAGCGGCGACCAAAGCCGCGATGGCGGCGGGCGTGAAAACCGCGGCCATCGTGAACTACGAAAAATATGTAACGCGTCCCGCGCCTGCGATTCCGGCGAGGAAGGAGGCGAAGCCCAACGCGAAAGGCGGAACGAAAGCGCCTATCCATCATGCGACGGCTGCGCATGCTCCGGTTAGTCACGCTCCAGCGAAACCCGCGCCCGTGACTCAGGCCGCGCTGAAACCGAAGGGGAATGTGGCGCCGGTCGCGGTAGCGAAGAAGACGGCGGTGTTGCATCCGGCAGCGCCACCGGTAACGTTACCGGCAGCGTCGCCGGCTCCGATCACTCCGCCCGTCCCGTTGGGCAACGGACAAAAGAAACCAAGTGCTGGAATTCCGAAGGAGACTCCGCAAAACTAGCGAATATTATGCCGAGCCACCAGCCCAATTTCATTACCGCCATTGACGTGGGCAGCGCCAAGACCTCCGTGCTGGTGGCCGAACTGAGCGATAACGGATTGCGTTATCGAGGTCACGGCATCAGCGAATCGCGAGGCCTGCGCAAGGGCGTAATTACCGAACTCGACAAGGCCGTCAGCAGCATTCAAAAAGCGGTGGAGCATGCCGAAGACGTGGCGGGTATTCCGATCGAGCGTGCGCTGGTGGGAATTGCGGGCGCGCACATCCGCGGGATGAACAGTCACGGCGGCATCACTTTCGGCGCGCGGTCGCGCGAAATCGGCCGCGAGGAAATCCGCCAGGCCGTGGACAAGGCCCGCACCGTGCCCTTGCCTGCCGATCGCGAAATTCTGCATTTGTTGCCGCAGGAGTTCATTCTCGACGATCAGCCAGGCGTGCAGGATCCGACGGGCATGATGGCCACGCGCCTCGAAGTTCGCGTTCACATCGTGACGGCTTCGTCGAGCGCCACGCAGAATCTGGTGACAGCAGTGAACCGGGCCGGCGTTCACGTGGACGACACCATCTTTGAGCCGCTCGCTTGCGCCGACTCGGTGTTGCGCTCGGACGAACGCGAACTCGGCGTCTGCCTCGTCGATCTTGGCGCAGGTTCCTGCGACCTAATCGTTTTTCAGCAGGGTGCAGTGGCGCATACCGCTGTCATTCCCATCGGCGGCGACCACTTTACCAGCGATCTCTCGGTTGGGATGTGTACGGGGCTGGCGGCCGCGGAGACGCTCAAAAAAAATTTTGGCAACGCCGTGCCGACTCTCATCCCCGAGGGCAATGAAGTCGAAGTGCCGTCGGTCGGAGACCGGCCCTCGCGCATGATGCCGCAGCGCCTGGCCGGCGAAATTCTGGAACCGCGCGCTCGCGAACTGTTCGAGTTGCTGCGCGACAACCTGCGCCATGCCGGGGTTCTGGAGCACTGCATCGCCGGGTTCGTGCTGAGCGGCGGAGCGTCGCGACTTCCCGGGATTCTCGACGTCGCGGAATCGGTGTTGCGGAAAGCCGCGCGCCTAGCCTGGCCAACTCCGATGGCCAAGATGCCGTCATTTTTAGCCGAGCCGGAGTTCGCGACCGTGTTGGGGATGGCGTATTACGGACACCGCGCACGCTTAGCTCGCGGCTTGCAGGAGCCCAGCTTTGGTTCGCGCATGAAAGCGTTGTTCGCAAGCAAGGGCGCGTAGGGGTTTGTTTGTGGAGCGACGGGCGTCTCGCCCGTCAGTTTTTAAGGTGGCCGGGCGGGGACGCCCGGCGCTCCACGGGCAACTGAGAACTAACTTACGAGGTGACGTATGAATGAAGACAACGGACTCCGCATCTGCTTCAACGAAGAAGCTCGCAATGACGCTCGCATTAAGGTTATCGGTGTCGGCGGCGGCGGCAACAACGCGGTCAATCGCATGATTGATTCGGGTATGGAACACATCGAATTCATTGTGGCCAACACCGACTTGCAGGCTCTGCGAATGTCGCGTGCCGCCACCAAGATTCAGCTCGGAGTGAAGCTGACTAACGGCCTGGGCGCAGGCGCGAATCCCGAGATCGGCCGCAAGGCTGCGCTCGAAGATTCGGACAAAATTATCGAAATCCTCGAAGGCGCCGACATGGTCTTTGTTACGGCGGGGCTCGGCGGCGGCACCGGTACCGGCGCGGCTCCGATTATCGCTTCGCTGGCCAGCGAAATGGGCGCGCTCACCGTCGCCGTCGTCACCAAGCCTTTTGCGTTTGAAGGCAAACGCCGCATGCAGCAGGCGGAGCGCGGCATTGCCGAACTCATGGAGTCGGTTGATACCACCATCGTGATCCCCAACGAAAAATTGCTGGCGGTCGCCGAGAACGCCGGGTTCTTCGAGTCTTTCCGCATCGCCGACGATATTCTTCGTCAAGGAGTGCAGGGCATCTCCGACATCATCACCATCCCCGGCATCATCAACCGCGACTTTGCCGACGTGAAGGCCATCATGGCAGGCATGGGCTACGCCGTGATGGGCACGGCAACCGCGGCCGGCGAGCACCGCACGGTGGAAGCCGCGCAGCGCGCCATCGCGTCGCCACTGCTCGAGGCCGGAGCGATTGACGGAGCCCGCGGCATTCTCATTAATATCACCGGCTCAAATTCGCTGAAGCTGGCCGAAGTGCAGCAGGCCTGCACCATCATCCAGGGTGCCGCTCACGAAGATGCCAACATTATTTTTGGAGCGGTGCTCGACGAGAAGATGAAGGACGCGGTCAAGATCACTGTGATAGCGACCGGGTTTCGAGAGTCCGAGATGCGGCGTTCACGACACCACGAGAGCTATGACCCGGTGATCATTTCGCGCGAGGCGTCGCGAGAAGTTTCGCGCCATGTTTCGCGGGAGCGCGATCGTTTCGACGAGCCCGCACCGGTGGCCGAGCCCGAGCCAGCCTTCGTGCCAGAACCGGCCTTCGAGCCCGATCCCGCTCCGGCAGTCTTTCAGGAATCGGCGCCGGGCAACGCGTCGCACGCCGAGGTGTTTTCGCTCGATGCGATGCGGTCCGCCGCTCCCAGCTACCAGGCCGAGGATCTCGACGTTCCGGCCTTTCTGCGGAAACGTAATGAAGTGATGTAGGGGAGCGCCGGCGATTCGTTCCCGTAGAGACGTGGCTTTCCGCGTATTTTCCGCGAAGCGTTTTCGATCGATAACGTTATTGCCCGGTACTCGTCGAAAACCTGAAGGAGACTTCCATGCGTCGCATGATCCCCGTTTCTCTCGCCGTTGTCGCCCTGGCCGCCACAATTCTCCTGGCGGCTTCTCCCGATGCCACGCCCGGACGTCCGCAGTACACCGGCGACAATCAACTTCTGCACCCCACCGATTATCGCGAGTGGATTTTTCTCTCCTCCGGCCTCGGTATGAGTTATAGCGCAACACCCGGCCACGAAATGTTTACCAATGTTTTTGTGCCCCAGTGGGCTTATCAGGAGTTTCTGAAATCCGGCAAGTGGCCAGACAAGACGATGTTTGTTGTCGAAGAGCGCTACGCCACCAGTAAAGGTTCGATCAACAAAGCGGGACACTATCAGACCGATTCCATGGGGATAGGCGTCGAGGTGAAGGACGCAGCGCGCTTTCCCGACAAATGGGCCTATTTCAATTTCG
>Ga0116216_10000597_pt1 | contig 27980 bp, 21 predicted proteins | sample Sb_taG_11_FD_89696 | JGI IMG/M metagenome (GOLD analysis project Ga0116216, IMG submission 89696) | Peat soil microbial communities from Weissenstadt, Germany - Sb_50d_3_AS metaG | ecosystem: Environmental > Terrestrial > Soil > Wetlands > Peat | place: Germany: Weissenstadt | collected 2010-09-21
CCCCGCTGACGGCTTCGATCGCGGCAGGGGGCACGCAACAGTTCACCGCTACCGGCACCTACTCCGACCTGAGCACCGCCAACCTGACCGACTCGGTGACGTGGTCGTCGTCGCTGACGGGCACGGCGACGGTCTCCAATACCTCGGGCTCCCAGGGCCTGGCCACCGGGGTGGCTACCGGCGCCACCACCATCACCGCCACCGAGGGCCTCATCGTGGGAACAGCCGCCCTGGCGGTCACACCGGGGACGCCGCCGCCCCCCTCGCCATCGCTCACCATGAGCCCAGGATCAGGCAAGAAGCGGACGACGGTCGTGATCCGGGGCGCAAACTTCGACCCCGGTCAGGTCGTCACTGTCACCTACCTGTCCAAGGCGAAGTACACCGAGCTGTGCAAGACTTCGGCCCAAGCGGATGGGAGCTTCAGCTGCTTGGGGAAGATCCCGCGGGGCCGCCGCGGTGGCAAGCGAGGCGACCACTCGATCGTGGCAAAGGAGTCATCGGGCCGGCAGGCAACGGCGAAATTCACCGTGACGAATTAGCCCAGTCGTCACCACAGGTTTGTGAGCCGTGGAATGCTTGGACGGCAGCGATGTCCGTGAGGGACTGACTACGAAGCTGCCGACTCGCACAGCTGCGGGTTCCATGAACCGAGATCGTCGGTCGGGAAGGCGCCCAGTAGACGAGCTGGAAGGGGTCGGCCGAACAGATACCCTTGCGCAAGGTGGCATCCAAGTGATTTCAGCCTTGAGACCTGAGCGGGGCGTTCGACGCCCTCGGCGATGATCGGCAACCCCAGCGACTCTCCAAGTCCGATGATCGCCCTGACGATGGCGGCGTTGTCGGACCTCTGATCCAAATCGTTCACGAAGCTGCGATCGATCTTGAGGGACTCCACGGGGAAGCGCTGAAGGTAACTGAGGGATGAATACCCTGTTCCGAAATCGTCGATCTCGACGTGTAGACCGAGATCTCGAAAGGCTTGGAGCACCACCACGGCTTCGTCGGCATCGCGCATCAGAGTGCTCTCGGTGATCTCGAGCCAGAGGCGGTCGGGATCGATGCCCGACTGCGCAATTGCATCAGCGACCTGCCGTGGGAAACCTGGGTCCGCGAGCTGCACGGCGGAGACGTTGACCGAGATGTTGAGCCGAGTGTTGTCTTGGTCCGTCGCTGTCCGAAGGGCGTGCCAGGCAGCCGTTTGACGGCACGCCTCATTGAGGACCCAGGATCCCAGGGGCACGATAAGGCCGCTGTCTTCTGCCAACGGGATGAAGTCCTGGGGAAAGAGCAATCCCCGAGTGGGGTGCTGCCATCTCACCAGTGCTTCCATCCCGACGAGTGTCTGGGTGTGGAGATCGACAAAGGGCTGGTAGTGCAGCTCTAGCTCGTTGCGCTCGAGGGCACGGTGCAGCTCATTGGACGTCCTGAGGCGACTGACGACGTTCTGCTCGTCGTCCTCGCGGTAGATCTCGATGCGCGATGGCCCGCGCTCTTTGGCCCGGTACATGGCAACGTCCGCATTCCGCAACATATCGGCGCCAGTTCCCCCCGCATGAGAGAGGGCGATGCCCACACTGAGGGTGACGAAGACCTCACCGCCGTGCAGAGCAAGGGGCTGTCCCATTGCCATCACTAGGCGTTGGGCCACCTCCAGGCAGTCGCTCTCGTTGTTGACGTCCTCGCACAAGACTGTGAACTCATCCCCTCCGAACCGAGCCAAGGTGTCACTTGCCCTCATGGCGGTGCTCAGCCGATCGGCTACCGCCTCCAGGACCTGATCACCAACCTCGTGACCGAGACTGTCGTTGATCAATTTGAAACGATCCAGATCAAGGAAGATCACTGCCACCTCTCGGCGATCTCTGGTGGCTCGCCGAAGGGCTACATCGAGCCGATCCATGAACAACTCACGGTTCGGCAGACCCGTGAGAGCGTCGTGGATGGCGGCATATGCCAGACGTTCGCGCAGTGCCCGGCGTTCAGTTATGTCCGCCACCTGACCGATCAGATAGAGCGGTTGCCCCTCTTCGTCGCGCACACACGAGACACTTACCGCGACCCATACCTCGTGCCCGTCGCGATGTATGTAGCGCTTCTCGAGCTGGTATCCGGGTAAACCGGTTGAGACGAGATACCGCATCTCGGCCGACGTTGCCTCTCGATCGTCGGGATGCGTGAACTCATCTACGCCTGCGCCGACGAGCTCTTCCGGGCATCTGCCGACAATGTCACCGAGGGCGGGGTTGGCCCGGATGATGTGGCCTTCCAGGTCGGTCATGGCCATGCCGATCGGGGCATTCTCGAATGCCGAGCGGAAACGCTCGTGCGCTTCTCGCAATTCTGTGATGTCGTGAAGGTTGCCCACGATGCCACAGACGTCGGGATCCTCAAGACGGTTGGTGATAGTGGCCTCGAATTGCCGCCATGTGCCCCGGGAATCCTGACCGCGAAGCACGGTACGAAGGACCCGCGACGGATCGGCTATCAGTGGCGGGAATTCCTCGGCGACGCGGGACAGATCGTCGGGATGCACGAACATTCCCATCGACTCCTCTTTGTAGGAGTCAGGTGAACGACCCGGAATTCGCTCGAAGGCCGGACTGACATACTGCATGATGCCGGCCTGGTCGGTCACGACGATGATGTCGGCCGAGTTCGAGACGAGGGCCTTGAAGCGCCGTTCGGACTGGCGCAGCTCGTGCTCCACCGTTTCGCGCCCTTTGGTGGCCCGCCCGAGCAATTCGATGACCAGAAGAGCACCCACCAGCGCGAGCGCCGCTACTCCTTGCACAACTGGCTCACGAATGAGACTTGGTGCGAGATGGAACGCGATGGCCAACTGCCCGAAGACCATGGCGATAGCCGTCCACGTGACGCAGGGCCACTTGGCCCGTGATCCGAAGCCCTGGATGGCAGCGGCAGCTCCGAAGAGAAAGCCGATCGACAAGATCGGCCCCCACCCCGTGCTGTAGGTGACCACGGCGATTACGGCCATGTTGGCTCCAACGTGGGCGCTTAGGTGCCACTGACGCCGAGGCTCTCCCCACAAGGCCGAGGAGAGAACGCTTACGGCACCCCCGCCAACCACCACTCCTATATAGAGCCAGTACGGCTCGGTGGCGATGAGGTGCCGCCACCGCAAGAGGCAGAACAGGGCGACGACGGGAGGGTTGGCGAGCAGGTTGAGATCAAGAGCGTTCATTCGCAATCGTGCGAAGAAGGACGCCTCAGCGCCCGGGTGATCCGTCCCTAGGCGCGCCGGGTCCACCTGGGCGATATCGGCACCCCGGGGGTCAAGCTTGAAGTGCCCATGACCGCTGTGCGAGGCACGCCGGCCGCCATGAGCTCGGGGGCTCGAGCCGTAAAGTCTGCCTATGCCGAGAAACAGCAGAGATTCAGGCTCTGACGGTCGTGGGGCGCTGTGGCCAGGAGGTCGACTTCGAGCCCGAGCAAGGGGTCCAGCGCCTCTTGACCAAGGGCCCGAGCGGCCCGGGGACGGCGACTCGGGCCGCAGGCCCGCCATCGATGACACAGCGAGGATGGGTGCCCGCTGAAATCGAGAGCACTGCTGGCTCTCTCGCGAAGGAAGGCGCCAGCTTCCGACGTGAGCGGTGGTCTCCGCCCTCGTCTTTTCGTTACCCACGAGTAATGAACGCTCTGCGACACGTAAGGAGGGACGGCGTTGGTCTACTGAGACAAATCTGGTTCGTGTGGATAACACGTTCCAGGTGATTTCTCGCTGCTTTTCCAGGTGCTTTCTCGCTAGTGGCTCTCCTCGTCCCGGCGTACGGTCAGACGCGTAAGTCGGAACAGCCCGCGATCTGACCGCAAGTGGCGGACCTCGGTTCGAGTCAAAAAGGGGAAGGACATGCGTCGTCTGATTATGGTTTTGGCAGCGGTAACGACAGTGGCGGTGCCGGTGAGTATCGCTACGGTTACCCTGGCACCGGCAGCGAACGCTGCTGTTTCGTTGACTTGTGCGAAGCTCTCGGGGACTGAGACCGGCAGCGTCACAGTCAAGAAGTGCTCGGTACCCAAGGCCGACAAGAAGACCTTCAAGGCTCTCACCGCCGCCAATGCAACTGCACTGGCCACGGGGGGCACCCTCACATGGAGCTCGAGCGGCGCCCACGTCACCGTCGGTGCGCCCACCCTCAGCTCGGGACCTGCCGGCGCGTGCCCGAGCAAGGACACGACAGAAACAGCCACCGGCACTGTCGTTTCCGGTGACGGCGTCGTTACCCACACCGGTGACACCTTCAAGACCACGGTGTGCATCGCATCGAATGGAAAGATCAAGAACGCCAAGGGCACTGTCATAGACCTGTAGCGAGACGGACGGCGGCGCCTGTTCTCACGACGCCAAGCCAAGAGGTGTGAAGTGAGACCCCACCCGAGTGAAGGGTGGGGTCTCACGCGCCCTGGGTTCTCCCGCTCAGTCCGAGCCGTGATGCGCTAGGACTCTTGCCGCCATCCAATCACTCGTACATTGACGACTAACGTGGGAACGTGGCTTACGGAAGGGCGGAAGCCAAAACTGACGATATCGGGGACAGTGTTTCGCGCGTCCTCCTCGTCGATGACCACGACGTCCTTCGTGCCGGCACCCGCCAAGTGCTCGAAACGTCGACGGAGATCGTAGTTGTGGGTGAGGCGGAAGACGGGCTTCGCGCTATCACCATGGTGGAGGATCTAGAGCCTGACGTCGTGCTCATCGACATACGGCTTCCAGATCGCAATGGTATTGACGTAGCTCGTCAGCTGGCGATCTCGCACCCGAGCACTCGGGTGGTGATCTTCTCCGCCTACGACGATTTTGCCTTTGTGCGTGCCGCGCTCGGCGTCGGTGTCGTCGGATACCTGTTGAAAACGATGTCACGTGATGATCTCGTCAAGGCCGTGGTGGAGGCGGGTCGGGGAACCACGGTGCTCGCCCCCGCGTTGTCCGAGCTCTTGGCCAGACAGCGCACGCTTCGGGCTAGGAACAGGCAACCTGCTCTGACCCGGCGGGAGGAGGAGGTTGTCGAACTGGTCGCACAAGGGCTCACCAACAGGGCGATTGCCGATCGCCTGGGCGTGAGTGTGCGAACGGCCGAGGGCCATCTCAACCATGCTCGGAGCAAGCTAGGAGTTGAATCTCGAACCGAGCTCGTCCGCCTGGTGTTGAGATACGGCGCTGTATCGGTTGCACAAGCAAGCGAAACTGAGCCCTAAGACCAAGGATGAGACCTCGGCAACGGCTATTGGCCGCCGGCCCAGCAGAGTGGGCCCCGTGAGACGAGGTCGTTTGTGAATATGGCGCCGTGGAGGTGGAGCGTCATGCTGCATGACCCGGGCCGAGAGCGAAGTCGAGCGGTGCCGTGGAGAACGCACCGTCAGTCAAGGTCTTCTGGGAAGACGCCAGAGCGACAATTGGATCCGAAAGCCGTGCACGGAGCACCGATCGACAATAGGAATGAGGACGACTTCGCACCGCACACGTTGGAACTCGTCGCGAAACTGAGCAGAACTGCCGGCGACGCCGATCAACCTCTTGGCCATTGGATGCTGTTGATCACGGGATCGGCAAAGGTCGCCACATAGAACTTGGCCAAAGTGGGGTGACCCAGGTAGTTCACGAGGTTCATGTCTTGGGGCCCCTGGGCCAGGATCACGACAGCCTCGTTGCCTTGCACGGCGGCCATGATGGCGAGCTCTTTAGTTCCGGGACTTCCATCCGCACTGTTGACGGACTCGTGATACGCGATGCCGTACCCGAGGTGGTAGCCGACCCACGCTCCAGGGATGACATAGTCTGCGATCGCGTTGGGTGCGTTGTTCGCTTGGATTTGGGCGACGATCTGCTGGGCATCAAGTCCTTGTGAGCTCACACCCGCGATCTCGAGGGTTCCGAACTTGTCGCCACCCTTATTGTCGGTGTAGACGATCTCGGCCACGCTTGTCGTCTCGTCGCCGACCGCCGTGGTGACGTCGCTGTCCCCCGAAGCGAAGGGGCGGAAAGAGACGCCCGAGGCCGGGATCGTCATGAGTGGCACGTTCTCGACGGGCGCGGCCCCTTCGGGGGCGTCGCAGGTGATCTGGATGCAAGGACGTGGCGGCGTGGGTTTCAAGACCACGGCCAGGACGATGAGCAGCGCGGACAATGCTGCCAACCCGCTGACGACGACCGCCAAGAGGTGGCGATGCCCGAGCCTCCGGGTGGCCGCGACCTGCTCGCGTGTGGCCGAGGCGAATCCGGACCAGTGGCCTGGCCGTGGTGAGTCCGGGGCCAGCGTCGGCCAGGCCTCGCCGGCCAAGGGCTGTTCCCCCGATTCGGGTTCGGTCATGGCTCGTCGTTCCCGAGTTCGGAAGTGTCAGACCCCGACGGTGCAGATGACGCGTGGGTAGCGACGGCTCGGGCTGTCGACCGGCGACGCTGCGATCGGGCGGTCGCGTGTTCGGCCACCCCGCAATGCGGACAGAACGGCATGGCCGGCACGACATGTTGGCAATGGGGGCAGACCCGCGGGGATCCGACACTCACCGCACCGCCCTGGCGCGCCTCGTGGAGGAGGACGTGGTGGACACCGATGCGCACGGCCACCAGGGCCAGGCATACCGCCGTGAGATGGACGAGGAGCAGCACAGGGTCAGACAATCCGGCCACGTCAGTGAAGCCCACACCGACCTGGATGGCGAGCGCCACCACCAAGGCCACGACCGGGGAGGCGAGCCAGCGTCCTCCCGCTGCTGACATGCCCCCCCGGCGCGACCACAGGGCGGCTCCCACGAACCCGGTGGTCGCCGCCGCCACCAACGGGACGCTCACGCCGCGAATCAGGGCTTCGGTGAGCAGGCTCAAGAACGGCTGGTGGGCACTGATGCCGTCGGAGAGCCGAGACGTCAGTTCGGCAAGGGTGGCTGCCAGGGTGAAGCCCAGTGCACCGGTCACACCGGCTGTGAAACCGTCGAGCGCCTCGGTCCGCGCTGTCCGCGCCAACCGCAGGAGGACGACAGGGACACACATGAGAACTTGTCCGACCACCGGTACGGCCACGGCTGCGTTCAGCGCCTGGCCACCGGTCAATGTGCCCGCAAGCTGCGGACGAAGGGCCTCGGTGACGACGGGTCCACCGATCAGGGCCCATCCCACGCCCAGTCCGGCACCCAGGCCGAACAAGACGATGGTGGGGATCAGGTAATTCGACTCGTAGGGGTCGACCTCGAAGATGTAGAGCTGAAACAAGAGGGGGACACCGAGGGCGCTGACCGCGATCAAGGGTGCCTCCAGGTCAGCCAGCGCCAAGATGACGAGCAAGGTGGCGATGAGACCGAAGGTCATGCGGAACGGAGACTTCGATCGGTGCCCCAACTGAGGGAGCAACGACGTGACGATCGACAGCCGTAACACCGACTCGTTGGGGAACGCCGCATAGGCATGTGGTCGTCGGGCCGCGACTTGCTCGGCCGGATGGGTGAGATGCGCCCCGCACACCCCGCAGAACGGACCGTCGGGGACCGCGTGGGCACAATACGGACACGTGAGCAATGGCAGTGCTGGCAGGTTGATGGGCGCGACGTCGGTCATCGGGTCACGACTTTCCCAGAAGGGATTGAAGGTCCCGGGCCAGGTTCCACACGTCGGGAGAGCCCACGCCGCTGGCCATGTCGTAGCCAGGGGTGGCGGCGTACACGGCGTTGCCACCCGTGGTGATGTCGTGGAACGGGGCGTACTTCTGGGGGCTAGCCGCTAGCCGGTACAGCCACTTGTTGGCTGCGCCCACCGGAGAGGTCCCCGAGCGGTGCAAATAGGTGTCGATCAGGGCGGTAAACCCCGCCCAAATGGGCGCTCCCACAGAGGTGCCGTTGCCGCCTGGGACTTTGTGCCCGCTCTCGAAATCGGCCACCGGGGTCACCGGGTCGGCCAAAGCGGCCACGTCGGGGACCTCCCGACAGCCGGAGGTGCTTGCGCACGGGTCGCCGACGCTGGAGAAGCTGGACGTACCCGGTCCGGTCTGGAACGAAGGCCGCGAGAACACCGAAGATTGCCCACCCCCGGTTCCCTGCGAGAGCAACGGCTCGGTCCACGTCGTCTCTCCCAGGTATGCGCCGTCATTGGCCACGCTTAGTGCGGTGCCTCCTACGCCGGTCACGGCTGGTAGCGAAGCGGGTGCCTGGACGCCGACGGCCGAATTGGCCAGCATGTCATCGAGACATTCCAGGCCGCCGCTGTCACCGCTCGAAGCGAATACCGTTGTTCCAGCAAGTTCGGCATTTGCAACAGCTTGGTTCATGGTGGCGAGGTCCGAAGGAGAGAAGTCCGCTTCGCAGACTCCGAGACTCAAGCTCCAGATTGCACCCTTATAGCGCGTGGCGGCTAGGTGAAAGGCGTCCTCGAAGATCACTGCGTCATTTTGCGACGAGACACCCGACAGTATGTTGAGATAGACGAGCTTTGCTGCCGGGGCGACCTCGTGTGCGACCTCGAGGTCCATCGGGGCCTCCTTGCCGCTGCCGGAGTTCTGACCGAGCTTGGACACCTGGAACGCTGGCGTCTTGTACGCCTTCTGGAAGCCCTGCAGATCGCCCTTGGCATATCCGTCGGTTTCGAAGAAGACGATCGTCTGGCCCTGCCCCTGATCGCCTTGCGATTCGAGCGGCGTGGCATCGTAGGCCTGCATCAGACCCGAAGGCGTGAGCCCACCGTCGGGCACATAGTCGTTGACGATCCTGCCGTACGAGCTGATCCTCCCGATTCCCGTCACCTCGCCCCGAAGTGAGGTGGGCACCTGGGGTTGTTGCCGAGTTGCATAGAAGAGTTGCCCGTTGGGCGCTCTGAAGTCGTCGACTGTGACCCCCAGACCCCGACCGAGCGCCGCCGGAGACCCGCTCAGCACACTCGTGGCCAGACCTGAGAGCCAACGAGCAGTGAGCTCATGTCGATCAGCCCATGTCAGTACTGTTGTGGGTCGAGTACTGGTCCGAAGATCCACGAGCACGTCCACGCTTCGAGCCCGGCTCTGACCGAGATCGACGGAATGCGTCAACAGCGCGCCCCACTTCGAAGACGACTCGTCGGTGCTCCGAGATGGCGCGGTGCCCGCTTCTACAGGTGGTGCCAATGCCACGATTGTCAGGGAGCCGAGTGCGGCGGCAAAGAAGAGGCGCGCCACCACCGGGATCGTCCGTCCGCGACCAGCTCCCGAACCGGTCGAGGTGGTGTCCGCAATGCCCCGTTGATCAGCGCCCGTGCCCACGAGGTCCCGCCCTTCGAACGAGGCCGAAAGCTAACAGCAGACGAATCACGAGTCAACGAGTCTGGGATCGACAACAGTCTCGTTGTTCGGAAACCGACCACAGGTCAGCGATCGTCACGTCAGGGTCAGAGGGGTTCCCGGAACTCCGATGTGCCAAGCTCGGTTCGCCAAAGCCCCATCTCGTCATCCAAGGCTGTTGGGGATTGCAGCCGGCCCAGCGATGCCCCGCCGAGCGTCCTCTGCGATTCCGAGCCCGCGGCACCACTGGGGCGGTCCACCCACGTCGGAGCCAGACCATCGGTCTGTTCGACGACATCTTCGCCTAGCTGACAACAACCGGATCGCACTGGCGCTGAGTCCCCATGCGGGGACAGGCAGAAGCGACCGCCGTGGCGCGCATCATGTGTGCCATCACCCCGGGCTTGAGCGGGTGGGTCGCCTCCGTGTAACCCTTGATTCGCGGGTCGTCAGAGGCCCCGACTCCCTTGAGCCGCAACCCTCTTCCGAGTAAAGTCCGTGGGTCTAGTGCTGGTAAATGGCGCTAGGAGCACGGTTGGGGTCCTAGGGCTGACGGTCGTCCATAGGCGGGGTGGGGCGTGACAAAGGATTCAGGCGATGGCCGCAAGCGGCGCGGCCTTTTCATCAGTTACCGGCGCGGGGACACCAACGGCCAGGCCCGTGCCCTGCACGACCAGCTCGTCCGGCAGTTCGGAGCCGATCGCGTGTTCATGGACGTGGATTCGATTGCTCCTGGCGCCGACTTTCTCGAAAAGATCGAAGAGGCGATCGACTCGAGCGGGGCACTCCTGGTGCTCATCGGTCGGGACTGGATGGGCAGCGACGGACACAGTCTGGACGATCCCGGGGATTTCGTCCGTCTGGAAATCGACACGGCCATCAATCGGAACGTCCCGACCATCCCGATTCTCGTCGAGCGCACACCGATGCCAGATCCTTCAGCGCTTCCAGAGTCTCTACGCCCACTCACTCGGCGAAATGCCCTTGAGCTCGAGAACGGACGTTGGCAATTTGACGTCTCGCGTCTGGTGAGCGCAGTCGAGCCGCTGGTCGACCCCGGTACAGGTGCGGGTGCCGCTCCAACGGGATACCAAATGCCTCCGGAACGAAACGAAGAGGGTCAGCGCTCAGAACGACCCCGGTCGACGCGATCCCGTCGCTCTTTGGCCATTGGCGCTGGTGTCATCGCCGTCGTTGTTGCTCTCGTGATCGTCCTTCTTGGTTCATCGTCGTCAGGGCCAAAGCCAAGCGTGACGCCAGTGAGCGCGGCCACTCCGGTTGCCAAGGTCCCTTCAACTCGTTTGGCTGAGGCATTACTCACCTCTCGATTCACCCCGCAGTCATTGCCCAGTGGTACCTCGGCATCGAGTCCGGTGATGTCCAATATCCGCTACCCTGGCCTTGTAGCGAGTGTCTACGACGAGATAGCCGGTCCGGCGGCCGGTATCAACGTCTACTACGAGGTATTCGATAATTCCGGAGACGCCAGCGCATTCTTCGCGACGAGTCACGATGTCTCAGATCATGTCAATGTGATCGGGCCTTTCGATGCGCCCGGAGTGGGAGACTCTGTCAGATGCGCTAACGGTCATGAGCCCGCGTCCTCGTCGCAGGCCCCCCTTTGGGAGTCGAGCTGCCTGATGCTCAGTAGCAATGTGGGAACCTTCATCTCTGTCACGAACAACTCGGACAATCACAACACCGACGATCGTTTGGCGGCCACGCTTGCGGGCGACGCCATCCGTCAACTGGCACAGGTGGCCGGTAGCACAACCGACACGCCCGTCGAGCCACCCCCTGGATCCCTGGCCCCCGATGCGCAATTCGAGCAGATACTGAACCAACCATTTACCGTTGGCTGGCTACCGGCAGGTCTTTCGTCTCCCAGTGTCCAGGAACAGGACGTCGGGACGGGTGGGCCGACCGGGCTGATCAGCAACTCGCGAATTGTCGCCACGTTCAATGGATCGAATTCTCAGGACTTCCTCGATTTCTATGTCTTCGACTCGGGCCAGGACGCGCTGACCTGGTTCAATCCACCACCCACACCTGTCGGTTCGACGAAGACCGGAGCGATCAACTCATCGGGATTCTCTCAACAGTCCGCCTGTGGCGAATACGTGGAGCCACCGGCGAATGGATCGACGCAAGAGGTCAACCTGTCCGAGTGCGACATCTTATGGGGCAATATCGTGATCGCTGCGAATGTTCCGAGCACGTCAGCCACACAGACCGAGTCCGACTATCTGGCGGTCAATTTGGCTCGAGCAGGGCTCATCTATGTGGACGAGATTGATCACGCCTAGCGCGTCTATCGATGCCGGGAGGAAGTTGGCCGTCCCGACATTCGAACCGGCTTTCGATGAACACTGAGTCCGTAATCATTGCTCAGAAGCGCCTTCGAATTACCTCGATTCACCGCGATTGATCATGACCGTTTGCAACAAGTATCCGTGTCACTGGAGTGGTTACGGATTGCCGGAGCCGGGGAAGACTTAGGCCGTGGGCCACCGCGACGAGATCGCAAGAGCTATCCACGAGGATTATGTGCGGCGTCGCCACGGCGAGGGCCGGCACTCGGATGACGACCCTTCTCTAGCTCCGTGGGAGGACCTGCCCGAGACGCTACGCGAATCAAACCGGCATCAAGCCGACGACATCGACCGCAAGTTGATCGCCGTGTCCTGTGAATTGACTAGTGGTGAGAATGGCACCCATCCGCCCGTCGAGTTTACCGACCCGGAGGTGGAGAAGCTGGCGAAACTCGAACATGAACGTTGGGTAGAGGAGCGACTGGCATCGGGTTGGAGCGTCGCGCTTACCAAGGACGTCGACGCCAAACAGACGCCATACTTGGTTCCGTGGGAGGACCTTTCTGAAGAGGTTCGCGATCTCGACCGCGATACCGTCAGGAAGATTCCTCAGTTCCTGGCCACCTTGGGATTCGCTGTTGTCCGCCGGAACCAATCACCGTCGTCTGAAACTTGAACCGGTTCGAGCTGGCGTCCGGCCCGGTGTTCCCGATGGCCCGCCGGTTCGGGATCAGCTGAAGTCGTTCACTGCCCAAACATGGTGAAGTGAGATTTCACGCGGGATGGACCGGCGGTCTGACCACGCCGTGGCAGGAGGGACACGACCACGTCGATGGAGGGGACACGCCGGCCTCTTGCATGGAGCGGCGGGGGGGAGAATCCATCGGGACGATGACGTAGTCTTCATCGGCCAGCACGCGCGAAAAGTCCCTCATGGCCTGACGGTCCCTCTCCCGAATGGGGTCGTCCAGGCACTGCCAGCAGATGAGGTACGGGTTCGTCCGAAGTTTCACGTCCCTGACCGGCGCGTAGGTCCACCCCGCTGCCAACCGCTCAGCGATCCAACGGTCGTGCTCGAGTTGCGCCAAATGCTCTACTTGTTCCGGGGTGAACTCAAAGGCTTTCGGCTCGGCGTCCTGCGCTTGTACAAAGGTGTACCCGATCTGCTCGATCTTTCTCTCGAAATCGGCTACCTGCTTGCGGTTCGACTCTTGTAGATCTTCGGGAAGCGTGTCCCATGGCTCCATCGAGGGATCATTCTCCTCACCCTCCTCGCGACGGTGACGCACATAGGACCGGTGCACGCGCCGGGCGAGATCCTCGTGGAGGCCCGGGCTTCTGAGGACGAGCTCGACCCAGTGTTCGCAGACCTGATCCAGTACCGAAAAGCCGCGGACGTTTTGAAGCACTCCTCTGCCGGCCAGGTCAAGCAATGGGGCCGTATCCTTGCGACCGGTAGTACAGACGACGATGGGAGTTTCGTGTGGCAGTCGCCTGCGCAGCTTCATGCTGGTCCGAAGACCGGCAGCGTCGTCTACCGGACAGACGACCGCCGTAGTGGGAATCGGCAGAGGACCGCTGGCGGGATGTGCGAACGGATCCGAGTGGGGATCCCATGGATCGCGTGCAAGGGCCAACAGATCACAAGCTCTTGCAAGCCGGGGACGCCATTCATGGATCTCTTTCACCCGAACCTGAGCATCAACGTCCACAAGGACGATCTGAAGCCGGGGCCCCTCTTCGCCATGTTCGATCTCCCACCAGTGTGCGGCTTCCATGACCAGATTGACTGCGACGAATCCTGCCCCCATGACGAGGAGACAGGGCGGTCTCCCATCGTCGGAGTGGCGCAGCAGGCGTCCCTCTTGAATCAGCGCCCGGGGTCCCTCCTGGAAGATGTTGAAGAACCGATACTGGACGATGTCCCTATTGGGCTCGAAAGCTGCAGATTGGTCCAAGAGCACGCTCAGATCCTTGTCGTGGACATTGACGTAGCAGGTGAGCTGCCTCTTCTCGTCGACCAAGGTGTTGGAATGCACTGCGACTTCGGCATTGATCCCGTCGTCTCCGCTGACCGCCACGAGATAGCGTGCCTTTTGGATATTGGCCCGCTTGAGCACGACAGGGTCAGTAGCGTCCCCCTTGATCACCGGGACACCGAGCTGGCGGCATTCTTCGATGTCCGATACCAACGGGTCGTGATCGATCACCACGACCCGAGTACCGTGCCGGCGGAACGTCGTGGTGAGGCGCATGCCGACGCGCCCGGCACCACAGACGACCCAGTGGTTGCGGTACCAACCGTAGACACGCAGCTGCGTGAGCTGTTCTGTGAAGATCGAGGAGATCGCACCGAGTCCCGCAAGCAGCAAGGTGAAGGGTGCAAGCCAGCGCGCAACTTCAAGGTAGCCAGACAGCGGGAAGTCGGCAGGCGGGCTCGCGAAGCGAAAGAGACCCACGGCGTAGTAGAAGCGGTCGGGCCATGGTATCGGTTGCGGTGGCGAATGGGTCCCCGTGGCCGGCAGCCTGGTGTGCGCCAATCCGATCATGCCGAGGATCAGAGCGATCAGCGCCAGGATGGCGATGATCCGCCAGCGCATCCCCCGATAGGTGTTGCGGGCCGAACGCCAGCTCCACTTGCGAGAAGTGTGATCGATGCCAACCAATTCCGCTGCTGAGGTCATGGATCCCCCGGACGTCAGAGTCAGCTCTCGCATCCCGCCAGCGGCAAAGATGATATGCAGGAGGAGAGCACCGACGCCATCGATCGGCATTGTGGTTCGATGGGCGAGACCGTGGGTTGGAGGCTCCCTCGGAAGCGCTCAACAGGTGGAGGCTCGGAGTGCGTAACCGATCACCGCGCCGGGGCCGAAGCTCGTTGGCGTCCCGTCGGGAACGGGTGAGGGACCCGGGCGCGGGCAGCTGCGAAGTGGCGATCACACAGATGACCGCAACTCTGCAATGTCCTGACTGTCAGTCCGAGAGCGTCGAAAGGGCGAACTCACTCCGGCCGGGACGGCAGCTCGCCGGTGCCGGACGACATCCATGCGGCGCCGGCTTGCCCCATCACTGCTCCTAGCCGTAGAGGCGTGCATGTGGGTAGTTCTACCGGTCCGCCTGGGGTAGTCCCGTCGATCGCTCAAAGGGTTCTTTCCCTCTCTGGGAACGCCCGGGTGGATGGGCGAGGATCCTCCTATCGCCAAATATCGAGCCAATGGAGGCAGATGATGACCGACGTAATTACCTCGGGAGCCGGCATAGCGCCGGCGACGGTCCAGGTGTCCTGCCCCGGTTGCAAGACCGGCAACCAGGTACCCCTGGGCGCCACGCGGGTCGTTTGCCCAAACTGCGCCCAGGCCATCGTCTTTCGTAAATGCCCCGCGACCGGAAAGGGTTTCCCAGTCCTGGAGTCGTGGGCCACGTGGTCGCATCCCGGCTGCCCAAACCGTCACGCAGTGGCAACGACGAGCAACGCTCGGACTATCGCTAGCCGTGGAAAGAAGCGGGCGAGATCGAGGACGAGCTTCAAGGCTGCATCGGGATTCATCCTCGTCGGTCTCGTGATCAGTGTCTTGGCTGTGATCGTCTATCTGCAGCCCCCGTCGGCGACGTGCAATGGCCAGACGATGGCGCCTGGGGACACGTGTGTCGTCACGGGCGGAAGCAACCCCGGGACGTTCGATTTCCATCAGATGCTGTCTCAGTCCACCGGGGGGAACGTCGGCTTCCTCGTTGTCTTTTCTCTCATCGCTGCGTTGCTGGTGGTGCCGGGCATCGTGATGGTGCACTCGACATGGCGGAGTCGTCGCAGGACTCGCATAGAAACTTCGTGAATAGCGCGGACGCGGAGGTGTAAGAGATCGACTGCCTGTGTCACAATTGTCGGGCTGGTGCCGAAGAGGACGGCAAGCGGGATATCGGTCTCGGGTAGAGCGGGCGAACAGGAGATCAGGTGAGCTCAGGCGGGACCGTTGATTCGAAGATGGCGGAAGGGGAGGGTTCCGGAGCAGGACCTTCGGCCCCGACGGCCGGGGCGCCGATACATCACGACGCGTTCGTCTCGTATGCGAGGCGACCCACCGACCAAGTCTTTGTTGACGAGCTCTGTCGTGAACTCGAACTCCGGGGTAAGCGAGTGTGGGTCGATCGAGCCGACATCCCCCCAGGGGCTGATTGGCTCGCCCGCATCACCCGGGGGATCGAAGGAGCCTCGTCACTGCTGTTCGTCCTGAGCCCCGACTCTGCAGCGTCGTCGGTGTGTCGGCAAGAGCTCGAGATCGCCCTCCAACAGAACAAGCGGATCATCCCGATCCTGCACAGGCGTGTGGATGTCAACGAGCTGCCGCCCGCCTTGGCAAAGCTCAACTGGATCCCGTTTACCGACGAGGACGATCGTTCGCAAGCGTTGGAAAAGGTGCTCGAGGCGATCGAGACCGATTTGGAATGGCGCGACGCCCACACCCGATTGGGGGCGCGAGCAAGCGAGTGGGCGAGCGCGGGTCACGACAAGAGCTTCCTCTTGCGGGGCAGTGACCTCCGGGCAGCCGAAGATTGGTACCAGGGGAAAGACCAACATAAAGAGTCACCGACGGTCCAGCAGGTCGAGTACCTGATGGCCAGCCGCCGGGCCGCAACCGGGCGGCAGAGGACGGTTCTGGGCGGGATATCCCTGGCCCTGGTCATCTCCATCGTGCTGGGCGTGTTCGCCCTCGTGCAGCGTAACCAGGCCGTTCATCAGTCCAAGGTTGCCCTCTCCGGCGAACTTGCCAGCGAATCGAGCGCTGCGTTGGGATCCAACGTATTGATCGGAAGCCTCCTCAGCATGGAGGCCTACGCCCGTGCACCAACCGTTCAGGCCCGCAGTGCCATGGTCGGCGCCATCGAGCAGCCCCTCGAGGCCGTCTTCGCCCCAGCCGTCGGCGAGATCAATGCCATTGCCTACGACCCAATCGGACACGTCCTGGCCGTCGGCGGGCGGAACGGTGCCGCGTTGTGGGACACGGTGACGGACACGACGGTAGGGCGGCCTTTCGATTCAGGCCAACTCGTCAACGCCGTCGCCTTCAGCCCCGATGGTTCATTGTTGGCAGTGGGACAGGCCAACGGGTTCACCGCAGTGTTCACAGTTTCGTCTCGGTCGCTGTTCAGGCGCCTACCCGGCGACGGCAAGGCAGTCACCGGCGTGACGTTCACGCCCAACGGCTCGATGGTGGCGGGGGTCACCGGCGGAGGGGGCGTCTTCCTGTGGAACTTGTCGAGCGGGACGTCGAGTAACACCACGGTTGGGTCTAACACGGGATTGCTATCGGTCGCTGTCAGCCCGGATGGATCGCTGCTGGCGGTCGGGGGAGCAGTAACGCTCTCCCAGGGAGGATCGAATGGCGTCGTCGAGGTCTATCCACTCACGGGAAGTGGGCAGGCCTCCAGACAGTTCACAGACGACGGCTCGGCGGTCCAACATGTCGCGTTCAACCAGAGCGGCTCCGTCCTGGCAGCGTCAGACGACAACGGGAATGTCTTCCTGTTGAACCCTGCGGACGAGCAGCAAACGGGAGTGATCCGGGTCGGCAACTCGGTGCCGGTGATCGCCTTCAACCCTTCGGGGACGCTCATTGCCACGGGCGACTCCCAAGGAACCGTCCGGCTGTGGAACACCACATCGCTTCAACAGGTGGGCGGATCCATGGCCGACGGTTCGATCGTCTACGGGCTCGCCTTCGCACCGGATGGCGCATCCCTGGCCTCGGGCGGTCTTGACGGCAACGTCGTCGTGTGGACGTCCTCAGGGAGGACGCCGTTGAGCAAGAGAATCACCGACCAGAGTGGCATTCAGGACTTATCGGTCAGCAGTGACGGCGCGTATGTCGCGACATCGAACATGGATGGCTCAGTGGATGTTTGGAACCTCCGGACCGCACGGCACGTCGATCACCTGGACGAGAGCCAGGACTCCCTGACGAGTGTGGAGTTCGTTCCGGGCTCGACGGTCCTGGCCGTAGGGTTGAGCGATGGCGACGTCGTTCTGTACGATGTCACGACCCGTAAGTCGATCGGTCAACTCCGTCAATCTGGGAGTGCAGTCAACCTCACTGCCTTCAGCTCCCAAGATGGAACGCTGGCAGTTGGACATGGAAACGGAGTCGTCTCGGTCTGGAACATCGGATCGAGGCGGATGATCGGATCCTTCCGCACTAAACGGGGTACGACCGGTGGGGTCACTGCCCTCGCCTTCAGCGCCAACGGAAGCGAGCTCGCAATGGCTACCGAGTCCAGCGGCGTCTACCTCTTCGATCCGATGTCGCCCCGCTCACCCGGCATTGGTGTCAACGTGGACGAGACCATCTTCAGCCTGTGCTTCAACCCGGACGGCTCAGTGCTGGCGGCCGGTGACGCCAACGGCAACGTGGAGCTGCTCGACACCTCCAGCCACCGCATGATGGGGTCTCTCCCCGGCAGTGGAGACACCATTTACGGGATAGCGAGGAGTCCCGACGGTCGCACCCTGGCGACGGTTGACTCCGGTGGTGACATCCGTTTTTGGGACCTTGGAACCCGGTTCCAGGTCGGCCCCACCCTCAGCGGGGGAACGGGGTCGCCGATCTTCAGCTTGGCCTTCACCTCGAATGGATCGGTGCTCGCGACCGGCGACCAGGCCGGCGACATCGTGCTGTGGCCGTCACTGCTGTGGAGCACCGACCTCGACGCCTTCAGTCATGACCTGTGCCCACGACTCCGGCAGAACCTCACGGCAGCTCAATGGAACCAATACGTGTCGGGCCAGCCGTACCACGCCACCTGCTCCGCCTTCCCAGCAGGGTAGATGGCCACAGTGACGGGGACAACCCCCTGCCCACCCGGGGACTGGACCTCTACGATGCCCTGACAGATGAGTCGCCGATGTCCCGACACATCACGGTGGATTGGTTGGTGGGCGAACGACACAACTTGGCTGACCAGTTGGGACAGACGCGTTGTTTGCGCCACCTCCCGCGCTATTCCTCTCGATTCGGCTCGTGTTTGCTCGCGGTCACAGCCCGCCTCCTACTTGCCCATGTGTGGGAGGTCGGACGGACTGGACGGGAGTGGTAGCAGGTGTCTTGCCGCGCACAAATGTGGTACCCGGCTGGAGTCGGTCGGGAGCTGCAACAGCCGCGAACGCTGCACCGACCAACACGGCAGCAAACAAGGTGGATGCGACGCGGACGACGGTGAATCGAGGTCGGGCGCGACGGGCTTCTCGAGCCCGCTGATCGGCAAAGCGACGTCGAAGCTCGGACCTGGACACACGCTCTGCGCGGAGGTTCCACAGCGACGCAATCGGGGCACAAAGGAACACGGCGCACTGGAGCGAGACGATAGAGATGAGGAGTATCGGCGGATGTGCTTTGAGTGACAGCAGGATCGCCGATACGGCCAACGCGATGGCCAGCAGGCTCTCCCATCGACTGACCCGGAGAGCTTTCCGTAGGCGGTGGGTTGCCGAACCGGTTTTTGCGGTTCTGAGGAACACGCCTTCCCGCCGCGCCATTCCCTCGACGCAGCCGCGCGCAGTTATCCAACTCGCGGACAAGCTGATGACCAAGGCTAGGAGGGCCCTGCGGCGCGAAATCGGCTTCCAATGGCGAAGCGCCCACATCATGCAGATCGTGGCGATGATGATGAGGGACATGGGCAACAGCGTCTTGTCGCCGGCAAGCGGCATGAGGGCAAAATTGGATCCCGAGAGCAGCAACCCAGTGATCACGAGCAGAAGGAGTGAGAACGCAGCCATCAAGAGATCACGGAACCAGCTCAAGCACGCCATGAGGTAGTCCCTGCGTTGGCTGCTCGAAAGGTGGTTATCGGGAGAACGGTCCCAGGGCATCAAGCTCTTCCAGTGAAGCCGGAGGATCTGCATCGCACCGAAGCACCACCGATGACGCTGCGTATTCAGGCCTGCGTAGGTAGGAGGCACAATGCCTCGGCCAAAGCATCTCGGCACGTACAATCCGGACCAACCGGCCTTGAGCACCCGGAGCGATGCCTCAGTGTCCTCACTGATGCACCATTCGTTCCAGCCACCGACGTTTTCGAGGGCGCTGCGCCGGAAGAGGCCCATCGTGCCGACGAAAGGTACCGAATCCCGTTCGTTGCGCGAGGACATCGCGGCCATATAGAAAGACTGATACGAATCCACACACGCCGTGTAGTAGGCGCTTCCTTCGAAGTCCCTGTTTCCTTCAAAGCTTTGGACGAACCCTAGGCGAGGATCGGAGAAGTATGAAACCGTCTCACGGAGATAATGCGCTTGGACGATGTCATCAGCATCGATGAGCCCGATGATCTCGGCACGTGGGTCGGTGTAGCGGCGAAGCGCCAGATTGCAGGCTCCTGCCTTGTAACCCGGCCAGGGAGCCACGTGGACGAAGCGGATGCGTTCCCGATCGCGGCAATAGTCTTCGACTGGGCCGTACACAGAGCGATCTGACGTGTTGTTGTCGATTACGACGATCTCGAAATCCGGGTAGTCGATCCGCTCGACCGCCTTGATGGTCTCGATAAGCAGCTCGGGCGGCTCGTTGTACGCCGGGATATGGAGCGACACCATCGGCAGGTAGCTGGGATCGGCAACCGGTGTTGGACGGGAGTGGCGTGTGCGGCACAGGACATCGCTCACATAGTTGACGTTCGAACTCCACACCAGGAAGGCCGCCAGGTCGAGGAGGATCAGCAGCGACGAGGTCAAGATCTCGAAGATTGAGCTAGCCGCGGCCGTGGCCACGAGGGCTGCGAACGCCAGGAATGTCAGGCCGGCGGCAGCATACGATGCGTAGAAAACCTGTCCGACGACGGTGAAGTCGGGGCGCAGGATGATGACCACGATCGAGAAGATGGCAAGTAAGTAGGCGGCTGTTTCGAGGCCGAAGGCAGGTAGGTTCCACAACTCGGCGGTGAGAAAGCATGCGAGAGCGGATATTGCCGCCACCCCGACCGCAGCCACCAGAACTTCGGTAACCCTCGATCCCGTCCAGCGAAACCGAGTGCCGAGACTCCTGGCTGGACTGAGAATCAGGATGGTCGAGAGCACCAGCTGGACGAAGCAGACGATGAAAAGGTCATAGAGGTTGAACGCGTGCAACACCGATGCCCACCCCCATGTCGTCGGCCCAATTCCAAGATGAAGCCATTTCAAGCCTCTTAACAGGAGGGAGTCCTAAGAGAAAGCCGCCCGCCAATGACCCGACGCTCATGGTGAGGCGGCCACCCCACGCCGTGCTCAACCCCCTCCCAACTCGGGGACAACTCGACCCACGGACGGTGATTCTCGGCCCCAGTGGTTGCGGGTCTGGGGCGTGGGGACGACCGGTCAGCCTTGCGGCGCTTCGATGAGGGCCGGCCACCGACTCGACACGGGTGTCCGATCCAGCGCTGTCGGGCAACGGCCGGTTGGCATTCGGTACGCTGCTCCGACACGGCGCCGGAGATGGCCGACGGGAAGGGGGCGGCGATGTCGATTGCTCGCACGACGTCGCTTCACAGCCGCCCGCGAACCGATGTCACCGGAGTCTGGGCCTCATGGCACCGTTTTCTCATCGCCCTCGGCCTCCTGCTCGTTGCCCTTGCGCCGGCGGCGAGGGCCCAGGCGACCGGGAGCGCTCGTTACGAACGCACAAGGAGGACTTCAGTGCCGCATCCGCCGCCTGAATCGGGGGCGGCGCCGTCGGGGTCAGGATGACGAGGCGATCGAGGAGACCAGTGGATCGAGGCCGGGTCGAGGCGCCGCGGTGGCGTGCGCCGTTGCTGGTCCTCATGCTTCTCGGCGCAACTGTCGTCATCGGGCCGTTGGCCGGACGAGCCAGTCCTGCTCTTGCAACACCGCCCCAAACGCTCGAGGCGTGGATCTATCCGTCGTCAGCTGGACAGCCCGCCTGTGATGTCCCGGCGGAGCTCGCGGCGCTTGCTGTTGACCCCATCGCGGTCCTCAAGCCCGAGTATCTGACAGTGAACGGCAAGAACCGAGTGGTGACCGAGACCGTGGCGGCTCTGCCGTGCAATGGATTCAGCGCGGCGAATCTGGCGTTGGTACGCGCCGCGGCTCATCGGGTCTACGTGACCGTCTCGGCTGGCACCCGCGGGACGAAAGGCGTCCTTGCCAGTGCCAGCCGCCGGGCGGCAGCAGAGGCAAGCATTGAGTCCTTCGTCACCTCCACCGGGCTGGACGGTGTCGATCTCGATTTCGAGCCGAACAAATGGTCACAAGCGACATGGCATGAGTACATGCGCTTCGTTTCAGACCTTGCCGGTGAAATGCGTCCAGCGGGGCGGACCGTCGAGGTCGACCTGGAGCCCTTCACCACCACCCCCTGGGATGCGGAGCGCTACGGCGATGTTGTGGCAGCCAACGCGCACGTCGTGGTGATGGCCTATGACCACGAGTTCGATGTCGCCTGCGCACCAATCAGCCCGTACTCCTGGTTGCAGCAGGTAGTGGCATACGCCCAAAGTCAGGTGCCTGCCGCCAGTCTTACGATCGGCATCCCATCTTACGGATACACCACGACGACCTGCGGGAAAGTGGCGCACGTTACGACCAACGTCGCCTACGTGACAATGGAAGACGAACCGGGCTTTCCAACCACTCCTACTGGCGTCGGTACCCTTCGGGACCCAGGCTCAGGGGAGATCCGCTGGAGATCGGGAAACGTCCTCTACGACTTCGTCGATGCCACCGCCCTCAATGCCAAGCTCGAAGTAGTGGGGGCCATGGGAGTGACCGACGTCTCGGTTTGGAGTCTGGGAGGCGAGCCATGGTTCAGCGGGAACCCCGGTTAACTGAGGTTCGCCAGACAAATGGATCTTTGAAGGCCCCGAGGACTTGAAACAGGTCCTGGAAGGAGCGGGCTCATTCGGTTCCGGGTCGGACAGGGTGGGGTGTCGACGCAACTCCTCTGAGTTGGCCCGACGATGGCCGAACCCGAGCGACTCCCACGCCGCTCCTCTTGATTTGCTAGATATTTGTTGCCACAACAAAGAGAGAAGGCCCAGGTTGCCGGGTGCGGCTGCGTTTCTCGACACCCAAAGGGTGCAGCGTCCGTTTGGGTATCTCGCACACAGAATGGCCGAGCCCCTCGCCCGTGCCGCCCTCTGCAATGATGCGAGCACGGCGGGGGATCCGCGCCGACGGCGGCGGGGCATGGGGAGCACGCGATGCCGGGGATGGGAACCTTCCTACAGACCAAGAACCCCGTGGTCGTGTCGTCTTTCCACGCCGCGCTCCTCCATCAGTTGCTCCTCATCGGTCTGATCCTGGTCCTCCTGTCCTTGGTCTGGAACATCCTCCGCACCACGCAGTACCGCCGTTCGGTGGCCGCTGCGGTGGTGCCCGCCCAACCGGGCCCCACAATGATCGGCGTCGAGCCGGTCGCCCGCCGCGTCGTACGGATCGGGTTCGGTCTACTGTGGATCCTCGACGCGCTGCTCCAGCTCCAATCGGCCATGCCGCTCGGACTGCCCGCGAGCGTGATCCAACCCTCCGCCGGTTCGTCGCCGGGATGGGTCCAGCACGTGGTCCATGTCGGCGTGAAGATATGGACCGACCACCCCGTGCAGGCCGCAGCCTCCGCGGTGTGGCTCCAACTCGGCATCGGGGCTCTGCTCCTCTTGGCTCCTCGGGGTCGGTGGTCACGGTTCGCCGGGGTGGCGTCAATGGGTTGGGGACTCGTCGTCTGGGTGTTCGGTGAGGCCTTTGGTGGGATCTTCGGCTCGGGTGCCTCCTGGCTCTTCGGGACGCCGGGTGCCGTCCTGCTCTATTGCGTTGCGGGCACGTTGGTGGCGCTGCCGGATCGGGCGTGGTCGAGCCCGAGGCTCGGACGGCTGATCCTGCGCGGTGCGGGCGCTTTCCTCATCGGCATGGCCGTGCTCCAGGCCTGGCCCGGAAGAGGGTCGTGGCAGGGCTCGTCGCCCGGGACGGGCACGGGGACGCTCACCGCCATGGTTCGCCAGATGGCCCAGACCAGTCAGCCCGCTCCCTTGGCGTCCCTGGTCCGAGCCTTCGCCCGCGTGGACGCGTCCCACGGATGGGGGGTCAACCTGGTCATGGTGATCCTGCTGGGGGCGTTGGGGCTCGCCTTCTGCACGGCCTCCCGACGGATCGTGTGGCCGGCGCTGTGCGCGGCGGTCGTACTGTGCGCGGCGGACTGGGTCTTCGTCCAGGATCTCGGGCTCTTCGGAGGCGTCGGAACCGACCCCAACAGCATGGTGCCGATGGCGCTCGTGTTCGCCACCGGCTACCTGGCCGTCGCCCGGGTCCCGGCACCGGTTCCGGTTCCCCCCGAAGCTCCGGCTATCGCCCACGCGGCTCCGGTCGACTCGGCGAGGATCGGCATCGGGGCGACGAGACCCTGGTGGGACCGGGTGGCTCCGGGTTACCTGACCAGGAGTCTGGCTGCCATCGCCGCCGGCGCGGTGGTACTCGTCGGTGCCGTGCCGATGGCAGCGGCGTCGGTCAACCCCAATGCCGACCCGATCCTGGCCGTGGCGGTGGACGGCACGCCGAATATCGTGAACACGCCTGCGCCGGAGTTCTCACTCGTCGACCAAGATGGAAGACCTGTATCGCTGGCGAGTCTCCGAGGCCGGACGGTGGCGCTCACCTTCCTCGACCCGGTGTGCACCTCGGACTGCCCGATCATCGCCCAGGAGTTTCGCGGCGCCAACGGGTTGCTCGGCGCCGACTCCAACCGGGTGGTGTTCGTAGCCGTGGTGGCCAACCCGATCTACCGGACCACGGCGTTGACCGTTGCCTTCGACCGCCAAGAAGGTCTCGAGCACATGCGCAATTGGATGTTCCTCACGGGGTCGGTGGCGTCGCTCGAGCAGGTCTGGGAGAAGTACGGCATCGAGGCCGACGTCCTACCGGCAGGTGCGATGGTCGCCCACAGCGATCTGGCCTACATCATCGATGCCCGGGGACACACCCGCGAGGTCCTCAGCTCCAACCCCGGAGATGGCTCCTCCTCGGCATCGTCGTCGTTCTCGGTGTACCTTGCCGACGCGCTCGAGCGTGTGATCCACGCATGAAGTGGTCCCAGGCCCGCGCCCCGCTCGGCGGCGGCGCGGGGTGCATCTTGGCCCTGGCGTGCGTGCTGGCCGGGTGCTCGAGCTCCACATCAGACGAGGGCGGTCGCCCTTCCAGCTCGCCGCTCTCGGTAGAAGTGCCGCTCGATGCCACCTACTCCTCAGGCGCCGGGTCGGAGGCCGTCGTGCCCATGGGCCGGCTGGGCGATCGCCTCAACACGTTCTGGCAACTCTTCGTGCGGGCACCGGGAACATCGCAGTGGGCGCTCGTGACCCCGACCGGCGTCGCCGACAACGGCGGCCTCGTGGTGAGCACGGCCGAAAGCACCGGCGCGGACAAAGGCGAGCCCACGGCCACGGTGTCGCTGGCGGGGTTCGAGCCGAGCCAGGACCTCGCCTTCTCGCCCCTCGCTTCGAGCTCGGACCAGGGCAGGTCGTGGTCGCCCGGCCTTCTCCCCGCCGGGCTGGCGCCGGTTCCCGACGCCGTTTCGGCGTCCCTGGCCGCGGGGTTCGTCGCCCTCGTTCGGGAGGGAAGAGGAACGGTGCTCACGAGCGCGGGCAACCTCTCGAGCTGGTCGAAGCTCGCGACGCGTGATGCGATCGCCTCGTCGGTGGCGGGTCGCTCCTGTGGGGTCGGCGACCTGAGTGCGGTGGCGCTCGACCCCACCCGGGGGGTGCAGGTGGGGACGACCTGCTCGTCATCGGGGCTCGTGGGGGTATTCGAGAGGGCGGGCGGCAGGTGGCACCTGGTGGGGCCGAGGCTTTCGCCCTCGAAGCCGCCCGCATCGACGAAAGTGCTCCGGCTTCTCGACGTGGGCGGTGGGCGCAGTGCCCTCGTGGCGCTGCGCACCAAGACCCACACCGGCCTGGTCGGCCTGGCCAGCACCGAGGGTGGAGTTTGGTCAACCTCGACGCTCCTCCCGTTGGGGTCAGGCGATCGCATCGCCTCCACGGGCGTGGAACCCAGCGGTGCCTACGTCGTGCTGGTCTCCCGGTCCAACGGTTCGCTGGCGCTCGACATCGAGTCGGGCCCCGGCGCCAACTGGCACACACTGCCGGCCCCGCCCCCTGGCACGGCGACGGTGGCCGTGGGAACTGGTGACGAGGTCGATGCGCTGGCGGTGGCCTCGACGCGGCTCACGGATTGGCGGCTCGACGCGTCGGCCGGCACATGGAGCAAGATCGGGACCGTGACGGTGCCGATCCAGTTCGGTTCCTCCTCGTGAGCCCCCCGCCATGTCGTACCTGACCGGACATTGGTCCTTCGACCCCTTCCTGGTCGCCGTTGCCGTCGTGATCATCGCCCACGAGGTCGGGTTGGCACGCCTGCGGGCCCGCTCCGACCCCCGACGGACGAGGCTCCGGCGGGGGCGCTCTCTGATGTTCTACGCGGGACTGACGTGCCTCTTGGTGGCGGTGGAGTCGCCGATCGACTACTGGTCGGACGACTACTTCTTCGTCCACATGATCGAGCACATCCTGATCTCCTTCTACGCCCCCATCCTGATCGTGGCCGGGGCTCCCTGGGTCCCTCTGCTGTTCGCGCTGCCCGTCGCGGCCCGCCGCCGGGTCGGTCGAGCGCTCCTCCTGGGCGCCTGGGCGCGTCCGCTGCGCGCCCTGGGTGGCGTCGTCATGAACCGGTGGACCGCGCTGGTGGCCTTCAACGCGTCCATGGTGCTCTGGCACTTCCCGGTGCTGTTCGACCTCGCCCAGAACAACCAGTCCGTGCATGTCTGGCTCATGCACGGGAGCTTCCTCGTGACCGGCGTCCTCTTCTGGCTGCAGATCATCCCGTCGCACCCCGTCAAGCCGCGGGCCTCGTTCCTCTGGCAAGGGGGGGCGATCATCGCCACCAACGTCGTGATGTTCGTCTTGGCCATGTCCCTGAGCATCTTCACGAGCTCGTCGTGGTACCCCGTCTACAGCCACCTCCCGGGGGTCTCGCTGTCGCCTTTCGCAGATCAGCAGATCGGGGCGGCGATCTTGTGGGTGTGCGGGGACTTCTGGGCCGTCCCCGCGCTGATCGTGGTATTTCGACGCGCCATGGTGGCGGAGGGTGGGTTTTCGAACGCCTTCGAGCGTGTCGTCCATCGGGTGCCGAGCAAACCGTTTGCCCACGTCGAAGATCGTTGACGAGGGACGATACCGGACATAGCGTCTGCCCCGAGGCGACCGGGCCCATCACTGACGGTAATGGGATGGGCACGATGGCTTCGGATCGGACGTTGAGCCGAGGGGGCCGTATGAACATCGGCGCAGCCGCGCTCACCAGGGTGCCGAGGGGGTGAGCGTGGGACGCGGCGGCCGACTGGCCATCCTCGGTGCGTTGTTCGCCGTGTCGGTGGGCCTCGTCGTCTTCACGGTCATGGCCTTCCTCCGATCGTCGCCCCCGACCGTCGACTTCACGACCGGTCACCAGGCGGGGACCCCGGTGGACCTCACGGTGCAGACGGTCGGGTCCATCGGGTTCGGCCCCCATCCGACGTGGGTGTCGTACCTGACCGAGACACCGGGTGGACAGTGGGTCCACACCACCCTGTGGGACCTCCCTGCGCACACGCGCATCAACGTCACGCTGGATCAGTACGACAGTGGATCACCGCTTCGCAACCAACAACTGGGCCAGATCATCGGGACGGAGGGAACCGTCGCCACGTACAACGGCAAGCCCGAGTCGGTGATCGACTCGAACGACACCAACGGGGTCGGCCACACCTTCACGATCCCCACGCTCGGGATCAGTGTGCCGCTCGTCGGCATCTCACCCAATGCCAAGAACCCCTGCAGCGTCGCTCCCTGCACCTCGAAATACGACCACAACGTGATCAAGTTCTCGTTCATGACCCCGGGGCCGGGTCAGTATCCGTGGCAATGCTTCGTCCCGTGCGGCCTCGCCTATCTCTACGGCAACGGCGGTCCCATGCAGACCGTCGGGTACATGGACGGGTTCCTCAAGGTGGTGGCGTGAGCCCCCGTCAGGAGACGCCCCACTTCCGTCGGCTGATCGCAATCTGGGCGGTCCTGACCGTCGTGCTCGACGTCGTCTTCTACTTCGCCGTCGGGCCGCACGTGCCCCCCGGTGCGATGTCCTCCTCGGCCAGCGGCCAGCAGACCGACTTCATCGTCCTCTTCATGATCGCCCTCCCCGTGATGTTGGCGGTGTGGGTGTACATGGCCTACGCCCTCATCGTGTGGCGGGGGTCGCGCGGCGGTGACGAGGAGCCCGAGGGTGGGGCCAAGGCACGTGGCCATTTCGGGATCCAGGTGGGGTGGATCGCCACCACCACCGTGATCGTGCTCGGGGTGTTCGTCTACGGCACGGTCGAGCTCATCGTCCCCGCCGGTGCCGGGGGAG